>Ga0193706_1000943_pt1 | contig 14119 bp, 19 predicted proteins | sample U3c1metaG_FD_160130 | JGI IMG/M metagenome (GOLD analysis project Ga0193706, IMG submission 160130) | Soil microbial communities from a riparian zone of the East river system, Colorado, United States - U3c1 | ecosystem: Environmental > Terrestrial > Soil > Riparian zone | place: USA: East River... | reverse complement strand
CGGGGCCAGCGAAAGCGCCGGGTCGGGCTTGCCCTCCGGCCGCCCCAGATGCGAGGCGAGCACCAGCGCCGCGCCGCGCTCGCGCAGCAGTTCGATCGTCGGCAGCGCCGCCTGGATCCGCATCTCGTCGGCGACCTCGCCACCGGCCAGCGGCACGTTGAAGTCGACCCGGACGAACACCCGCCGGCCGGCCACCTCGGCGTCGCGAACGCTTGCCTTGTCGAAGCTCACGAAGCCGTCCCGGCGGGGATCAGGAGCCCGCCAGGACCTTGCCGGCCAGCTCGACGCAGCGGTTCGAGTAGCCCCACTCGTTGTCGTACCAGCTGACCGCCTTGATCATGCGACCGTCGCCGATCGCCATCGTCAGCGAGGCGTCGAAGATCGAGGAGTGCGGGTCGCCGACGATGTCGGTGGAGACGATCGGGTCCTCGGTGTAGGAGAGGATCCCCTTCAGCGGGCCCTCGGCAGCGGCCTTGACGGCGGCGTTGACCTGATCCGGCGTGACCGGGTCGGCGGTGCTGAAGACGAGGTCGACGACAGAGCCGGTCGCCACCGGGGCCCGCATCGCGAAGCCGTTCAGCTTGCCGTTCAGCTCCGGCAGCACTAGGCCGACGGCCTTGGCGGCGCCGGTCGTGGTCGGGATCAGGTTGAGCGCCGCGGCGCGCGCCCGGCGCAGGTCGGAGTGCGGCATGTCCTGCAGGCGCTGGTCGGCGGTATAGGCGTGGATCGTGGTCATCAGCCCCTGCTCGATCCCGAAGGAGTCGTTCAGCACCTTGGCCAGCGGCGCCAGGCAGTTGGTGGTGCAGGAGGCGTTGGAGATGATGTCGTGGCTGGCCGGGTCGTAGTCGCTGTCGAAGTTGACCCCGAGGGCGACGGTGACGTCCGGCTCCTTGGCCGGGGCCGAGATGATGACCTTCTTGGCGCCCGCCTCGAGGTGCTTGGCGGCGTCGGCGCGGGCGGTGAAGAAGCCGGTCGACTCGATCACCACGTCGACCCCGAGGTCGCCCCAGGGGAGCGCAGCCGGGTCGCGCTCGGAGAGCACTTTCAGCGGCTTGCCGCCGACCGAGATCGTGTCGCCGTCGACCTCGACCTCAGCCGGGAAGCGGCCGAGGATCGAGTCGTACTTGAGCAGGTGGGCGAGCGTGCCCGGGTCCGTGAGGTCGTTCACCGCGACGAAGTCGATGTCCGCCCCCGCCGCCTGCGCGGCGCGGAAGACGTTGCGACCGATGCGTCCGAAACCGTTGATGCCGACCTTCACAGCCATGCAGTCAAGCCTCCTGAATTCGTTTTGTGGAGCCGATCCTAAGGAATCGGCTTAGTCGGACCCGATGGTGATCTCGATCTCGTACCCGTCGGGGTCCTTGAGGAACGCCGAGTAGGAGCCCGACCCGTGCGAGCGCTGCTCGCCGGGGTCGCTGACGTTGACGCCACCGGCCCGCATCCCGCCCTCCCAGGCGGCCTTGACGGCGACGATGCCGAGGCCGGAGAAGCTGAGCAGGCCGAAGCCCGGTTTGGGCTCATGGTGGGCGGCGATGAAGAAAACCGGCTTGGCGATGCCCCAGCCGATCGTCTGGTCCTCCTCGAAATGGCGCCGCCAGCCGAGCGGGGCCAGCATCGAGTCATAGAAGGCGGCAGCGCGATCGAGGTCGGAGACCTCCAGGAGGACGTGGTGAAGCATGGGGCCAGGAGGCTATACACGGGTCTCCCGGAAAGTCGTCTGACCTGACGTTCAGCCGCCGCGGGGGGTCCAGCGGAAGAAGCGCACGGCGAGCAGGAGGCCGGCCACGCCCCAGATTCCGACCACCGCGAGGTTGCCCCAGTCGAGGCCGGATTGGCCGCCGGGCAGGTAGGCGTTGAAGATCGCCTGGAAGAAGTCGCGGATCGGGAAGTGGTTGGCGAAGTCGATCACCCCCTGCGGAAGCTCGTCGTCGGGGATGAAGATGCCGGAGAGGAAGTAGAGCGGCAGCAGCAGCGCGTTGACGATCGGTGCGGCTGCGTCCTGGGAGGGGATCACCGCCGTCAGGGCGATGCCGAGGCAGCTGAAGGAGGCGGCGCCGACGATCAGGGTGACGAGGATCGCCGGTAGCTGGCCCCAGGGAATAGCCACCCCGTAGAGGACGGTGCCCAGGGTGGCGATCAAGATCAGCATCAGCAGCGCCACCACGATCGAGTTGCCGACCCGGCCGGCGATGAAGACCCAGGCCGGCATCGGGGTGCCGCGGCCGCGCTTGAGGCGGCCGTCCTCACGGGCGATCACCAGCGACATCGCCAGGCTCTGCATCGTCGCCGAGATCACCGAGAGGGTGATGATCGCCGGCACGTAGTAGGCCGTCGTCTCGATCCCGCCGCCGACGTCGAGCGTCTTGCCGCCGAACACGGTGGCGAAGATCAGCAGCAGGACGACCGGGAACATCACCGTGAAGAAGACCGCCGGCGGGTTGCGCCAGAAAGCCTTCTGGTCGTAGCGGAGCTGGTGGAGGACGAGGCTCACTCGGCCACTCCCTGCTCGGTCAGGTCCAGGTAGACGTCCTCGAGCGTCGGCCGCTTCACTTCCAGTCCCTCCAGCTCGAAGCCCTCGGCCAGCGCCCTCCCGGTCAGCTCGTTGAGCGTGGCGGCCGGCGTCGTGGTGCTGAGGGAGACCTCTCCCTCGGGGCCGCGGTAGGTAATCGTGGTGGGCTGGCTGTCGCGGTCGCCGAGGTCCTCGGGGGTCCCCCGCGCCACCACCTCGCCGCCGGCGATGATCGCCACCCGGTCGGCGAGCTGCTGGGCCTCGTCCATGTAGTGGGTGGTGAGGAAGACCGTCTTGCCTAGTGCCCGCAGGCCGGCGATCGCCTCCCAGGCCTGCCGCCGCGCCTGTGGGTCGAAGCCGGTCGTCGGCTCGTCGAGGAAGAGCAGCTCGGGGTCGCCGACCAGGGCCATGCCGACGTCGAGGCGGCGCTGCTGGCCGCCGGAAAGCCTGCCGGTGCGCTCGCCGGCCTTGCCGCCGAGGCCGACCAGCTCGACCACCTCGTCGACCGGCCGCGGGCTGGCGTAGTAGCCGGCGTAGAGCTCGAGCGACTCGCGAACCGTCAGGTAGGGATCGAGCCGGCAGTCCTGCAGGACGATCCCGATCCGCTCGCGCCACTCGCGCCGCGCCTGTGCGGGGTCCTCCCCCAGCACCGTCGCCTCCCCCCCGTCGCGCTTGCGGTAGCCCTCGAGGATCTCGACCGTGGTCGTCTTGCCGGCGCCGTTGGGCCCGAGGAAGGCGAAGACCTCCCCGACATGGACCTCGAGGTCGATGCCGCGCACGGCCTCGTTGTCCCCGTAGCTCTTGCGCAAGCCACGAATGGATATGGCGATCTCGGCCAAGGACGGGCGATTCTAGGTCGCCGTGGACGGACAGGCCCAGCCGCTGCTCGGCGACGCCGTCGAAAGCGGCCCCTAGACTCCGCCGATCATGGGGCGGAGCCAAGTCGTGACGTCTCCAGACGGAGATCGCTGGCGCGTTCGGCGGCGCTGGATGGACCGCCCGCTGCCCAGCTTGCGCAAGCAGTTCCGCAAGGCGCGGGAGGAAAGGGGCCCAATCGACGCCTACGACGGGTTCTCGGCCCTGGACGTCATCGGCGACGCCGGCTGGCCCGGCCTCGTGCTCGCGCTCGTCGTGCTCCTGCTCATCGTGGTTTTCCTCCCCCTCCTCGGCGTTGCCCTCGAGCTGATCGTCCTGCTGGTGCTCTTCGGCTCCGGCATCGTCGGGCGGGTCGTCCTTGGCCGCCCCTGGACCATCGAGGCGATCAACGTCGACAACGGCGAGCAATCCGTCGCGTTCGGCGTCAAGGGCTTCCGCAAAGCCGGCCGGGCGAGCGCGGAGCTGGCCGCCGCCCTTGCCGCCACCGGCCCACCCGCTCGCCTTTCCGAAGGCGATAGGACGACCCTTCCGCGGCCAAGCAGCTGATCCGCAGGCTCAGCTGTCGATATCCACGTCGCGATGCTTGACGCGGACGATCACGTCCTCCCGCGCCGCGAGGTCACGGCGGATGCGGTCAGCCACGGTGACCGAGCGGTGGCGGCCGCCGGTGCAGCCGACGGCGATCGTCAGGTGGCTCTTGCCCTCGGTCACGTAGGCGGGGACCAGGAACTCCAGCAGCGGCAGCAGGCGGCCGTAGAACTCGCCCGCCTGGGTCCCCGACTCGACGTAGGCGCGGACCTGCTCGTCCATGCCGGTCATCGGCCGCAGCTCGTCGACGTAGTGGGGATTGGGCAGGAAGCGGACGTCGAGGGTCAGGTCGGCGTCGCGGGGCGGCCCGTTCTTGAAGCCGAAGGTGAGCAGGGTCAGCGCCAGCTCGCCGCCGTCCTCGCCGCCCAGCATCTCCTCGGCGATCCGGCGACGCAGTTCGGCCCCGGTCAGGTCGCTGGTGTCCATCACCCGGTCGGCCCGCTCGCGCAGCGGCGCCAGCAGCTCGCGCTCGGCCCGGATCCCGTCGACGATCCGCCCTTCCGGCGCCAGCGGGTGGCGGCGGCGGGTCTCCTTGTAGCGATCGAGCAGGGCCTCCTCGTCGGCCTCGAGGAAGAGGACCAGTGGCTTCAACCCGTCGCGCTCGAGGTCGTCGAGCACCTGGACCAGGCCCTCGAAGTACTCGCCGCCGCGCACGTCGGAGACGACCGCGGCGCGCTCGACGCCGCTGCCCTCGTGGCGGAAGAGCTCACCGAGGCTGTCGATCATCCGCGGCGGCAGGTTGTCGACGCAGAAGTAGCCGCCGTCCTCGAAAGCGGCGATCGCCTCCGACTTACCGGCACCGGAGTGCCCGGTAATCACCACCAGCGTCATCGCGCCGTTGGCCATCTGCTTCTCAGCCGGTCCTGTTGAGCTGCTCGTGGATCTCGCGGCCTACTTTGCCAGGCAGGCCGGGCACTGCCTCCAGCTCATCCCTGGTCGCCGCCAGGAACCGCTCTGGGGAGCCGAAATGCTGGAGGAGGGCACGCTTGCGGGCCGGGCCGACGCCCTTCAGGTCGTCCAGCACGGAGCCGGTCATCGCCTGGTCGCGACGGCCGCGGTGGTGTTCGATCGCAAAGCGGTGGGCCTCGTCGCGGACCCGCTGCAGCAGCTTCGAGGCCTCCGAATCGGCGGCGAGGTCGAGCGGGGTCGGGTGCCCGGGCACGTAGACCTCCTCCAGCCTCTTGGCCAGGCTGACCACGGTGACGCCGCGCTCGACGAACGGCGCCAGCGCCTTCATCCCCGCCGTCAGCTGGCCCTTGCCGCCGTCGATCATCAGTAGCGAGGGGAGCGAGGAAAAGCTTTCGTCGCGTTTGCCGTCGTGCGGGGAGAGGTCGATCTGTTCGAGGTAGCGGGCGACCCGGCGGGCCAGCACCTCCTCCATCGAGGCGAAGTCGTCGGGACCGCCGTTGCCGCCGGGATCCCGCCCGTCGCCGCGCACTTTGAAGCGCCGGTAGTCGGCCTTCTTGGTGGCGCCGCCCTCGAAGACGACCATCGAGGCGACGGTGTGCTCGCCGCCGATGTTGGAGATGTCGAACCCCTCGATCCGCACCGGCAGCTCCTCCATCCCCAGCACCTCGCGCAGCGAGGCCAGCGACTCGACCCGGCGGGCGCGGCGGTGCTCGCGACGCAGCCGGTCCTGGTCGAGGGCGAGGCGGGCGTTGCGCTCGGCCAGCTCGCGCAGGCGGCGCTTGTCGCCGCGCTCGGCCGCCCGCACCTCGACCGGCGAGCCACGGCGCTCGCTCAGCGCCTCGGCGAGGATCGGGGCACGATCGCGCAGGTAGGGGCCGACGACGATCGTCTTCGGCATCGCCGGCGAGGCCGAGTAGTACTGGCCGATGAACTCCTCGGCTACCTCGGCCGGCTCCCGCTCGGCCTGGTTTTCGAGGTAGAAGCTCTGGCGGGCGGCGAGGATCCCGTCGCGGACCTGGAAGACCTGGGCGTTGGCGTCGGCGCCCTCGACCGCGACCCCGATCAGGTCGGCGGTGCCGACCGAGCCGCCGGCGACCCGCTGGCGCTCGAACAGCGAGCGGATCGCCTTGAGGCGGTCGCGATGGAGGGCGGCTCGCTCGAATTCCTCGGCGGCCGAGGCGGCCTCCATCTTCGCCTCCTCCTCGGCCTCGACCTGGCGATAGCGGCCGGAGAGGAAGTCGACGATGGCGTCGATGTTATGGCGGTACTCCTCCTGGCTGACGTGGCCGACACAGGGGGCCCCGCAACGCTTGATGTAGTAATCGAGGCAGGGGCTGCCGGAGCGCCGGCCCGGCTCGGCCCCCTCGCAGGTGCGGAACTGGAACAGCTTGCCGAGCAGGTCGAGCGTCTCCCGCACCCGCTTGGCGCTGGAGAAGGGCCCGAAGTAGGCGCGGTGCGGGCGGTGCTTCTCGCGGGTGAAGTAGACCCGCGGGTACTCCTCGTCGAGGCTGACGCAGACGTAGGGGTAGGACTTGTCGTCGCGCAGGCGGATGTTGAACTGCGGCCGGTGGCGCTTGATGAAGCTCTGCTCGGCCAGCAGCGCCTCGGCCTCGGTGGCGGTGACGAGGGTGTCGATGCGCTCGACGCGAGCGGTCAGGCGGGAGCCGCCGCCCGAGAAGTGGCTGGCGACGCGTTTGCGGATCGAGCGGGCCTTGCCGACATAGAGCAACTGGCCGTCCTTGCCGTAGAAGAGATAGACCCCAGGCGAGTCGGGCAGCGAGCGGCGCTGGTCGGCGATCCGCGCGGCCCGCGAGAGGCCGCCGTTTTCCCCTGCTTCGTTCATCGCCCTAAGGGTAGGCTGCTGGCCACCCGGCCAAACGGATGCCTAGATGGAGAGTGAGATGACGAGCCAGACCCTGAGTCCCCCCGTGCTGAACACCCTGAAGATCGAGATCGACGGGGAGATCGGCACACTCACCCTCAACCGGCCCGACGCCTTCAACGCGATGAGCCCGGAGATGATCGGCGAGTTGGCCGTGGCCTTCTCCTGGCTGGCTGACCGGGCGCCGCTGCGGGCGCTGATCGTGACCGGCGCCGGCAAGGCGTTCTGCTCCGGCGGCGACGTCACCTGGTTCCAGAAAGGGGTCGAGTCGGACGAGGTCGACCTGCCCTCGGAAGTGCGCCGGGGCGCCGAGGCGCTGCACACGGCGATCGTCGACCTGCGGCGGATCCCCTACCCGGTGATCGCCGCGATCAACGGCCCGGCGGCCGGCGCCGGCTTCTCCCTGGCGCTCGCCTGCGACATCCGGATCGCCTCCGAGGCCGCCTTCCTGGCCTGCGCCTACGGCCGCATCGGCGCCTCCCCGGACGGCGGCATGACCTACTTCCTGCCGCGCGTCGTCGGACCGAGCCGAGCGCTGGAGCTGCTGCTCGAAGACCCAAACCTGAGCGCGGCCCAGGCGCTCGAGGAGGGCCTGGTCGGCGAGGTGGCGGCGCCCGAGGAGCTGGCCGGAGCGGCGCGGGCGAAAGCCGAGGAGCTGGCCGCCAAAGCCCCCCACTACGTGCGGATGTCGAAGCTGCTCTGCGGCGTCAGCATCGAGAACAGCCTCACCGAGCATCTGCAGCTGGAGCGCCACGGGATCGCCGACAGCATGGCCACCGAGGACCTCCGCGCGGGCGTCGAGGCCTTCTTCGGCGGCGAGAAGCCGGTCTTCGAGGGTCGCTGAACTAAGCCTGCAGCCCAGCCGTATCCGGGCTACAGTCAGACGTAGCCAAGCCAGTCCTCCGCGGGAAAGGACCGCCATGAAGAAACTTCTAGTCGCATTCGCCCTCGTCCTCGCCTCGCTCGCGCTCGTCGCCTGCGGCAGCGACTCATCCGACGACACCGCCACCACCGGCGGCGGTGAAACCACCTCAGAAAGCGGCGCCGCGGCCGGCGGCGGCAACGAAGCCGAAGGCAAATCGGCCGGCAGCGCCACCGTGGTCGACTTCGAAGCCGATCCCGGCGGTGGCCTCGCCTACGCCAGCGACACCGCCACTGCCAGCGCCGGCAAGGTCACGGTCAACTTCACCAACCCGCAGCCGCTCGGCCACGACGTCGCGATCGAAGACTCCAGCGGCAAAACGGTGGCCAAAACCGAAGTCATCGGCGAAGGCTCCGATTCGGCCGTAGCCGACCTCAAACCCGGCGAATACACCTTCTACTGCTCGGTTCCCGGCCACCGCGAAGCCGGCATGGAAGGGACGCTGACCGTCAAGTAGTCGCGCTGTTGGAAGCGGCGCCCGTCAGCTGGCGGGCGCCATCACGCGGGTGACGCTGTCACCGACGAAGCAGGGCTTCTCGTTGCCCTCGACCTCGAGGGTGAAGCGGGTGATGACCTCGTGCCAGCCGCCGCCCTTCTCGTCGATCGAGACGACCTCGGCGCGGCCGCGGACCTTGGAGTCCACGGGGACAGGGGCGGGGAAGCGGATCTTGTTCCAGCCGTAGTTGACGCCGAGGGCGAAGCCGGTTGAGGAGATCAGTTCGCTACGGAAGCCGTCGACCAGCGAGAGGGTGAGGTTGCCGTGGGCGATCGTCGTCCCGAAGGGGCTCTCGGCCTTTGCTCGCTCGACATCGACGTGGATCCACTGATGGTCGCCGGAGAGCTCGGCGAAGGCATCGATGTCGGCCTGGGTGACAGTGCGCCACTCGCTCGGGCCGATCTCCTGCCCGAGCAGGGACTGCATTCCCTCGACCCCCTGAACCTCAACGGATGACATCGGGCGGCAGTCTAGTCGCTCCACCAGCCCGGAAAGATCTCGCCGTCGCCGTCGTGGCGGGGGCCGAAGGCAAGCACTTCGATGCCGCCCGGCCCGGCCTCGAAGGCGCGGGTCACGCCGGGAGCGATGCGGATCGCGTCGAGGGTGCCGACCTCGATGATCTCGTCGTCGAGCTTGAGCCGGCCGTCGCCGCCGAGCACGACGTAGATCTCCTCGGCCTCGTCGTGGCGGTGCCCGAACGGCTGGCGCTTGCCGGGTTTGAGCCGGTGGTGGCTGACCCCGGTGTCCTCGGCATCGAGATCTTTCCTGGCAAAGCGGGCCTCCTGGTCGCCCCCATGCCCGAATTCCGGCGCGGAATCCTTGACGTCTGTGAGTCTCATGTGGGTGAACGGCGCGGGCAATAGGCCTCCTTGACTTGTTGAACGTCTCACCTTCAGGCGTACCCGTAATGCCGATCGGAAACCAGGGCTGGCCGCCGTAGTCGAGCGCCGGCGGCGATTTCCTCAGTCGATCAGCCGCACCTCGAAGCTCGGCACAGTCAGGGCGCCGGCGCCGCCGAGCAGGGCGAGGATGCGGCTGACGTAGGCCTGGGTCTCGGGGTAATCGGGAACGCAACGGCAGGCTTCGACCGGGGCCGGGCCGGCGTTGTAGCCGGCGAGGGCCAGCTCGGGCGTGCCGAGCTGGCGGATCAGGTCCGACATCAGGTGGGCCTGGGCATCGATCGCGGCGACCGGGTCGAAGGGGTCGTGGAGGCCGTATGAGGCGGCGGTCGCCGGCATGAACTGGGCGATGCCCTGGGCGCCGGCCGGAGAGACCGCGAAGGGGTTGAAATTCGACTCCGCCATCAGCTGCGCGGCGAGCAGGGCCGCGGACACGCCCCAGCGCGATGCGGCCGCGAGCAGCGGCTCGCGGAAGCGTGAGGGCACGAAGCGGGGCAGGGTCGCCCCAGCCGGCGCCGCGCCCGCTCCGCCGGCCGCGGCGACGGAGTTGCCGGCATCCGAGCAGGGGGCCGGGCTGGCGTCGTAGCCGTAGTGCCAGGGCTCCCAGGAATAGCGCTGCAGGAAGCCGAAGCGGCTGGCGTTGGCCGCCAGCCAGCCGTAGGCGGCATCGGGGCCGAGGTCCAGCTCGGTCGCGCAACGGTGCAGCGAGTGGCCCGGCGGCGCCACCCAGCGCGGGTCCGGGTGGGCGGCGAAGAGGGCCGCCTGTTCGGCATCGGACCGAAAGCCGGAGACGACCGCGAGGGTGAGGCCGGCGGCGCGCGCGGCCGCCGTCATCAGGTCGAAGGCGGCGGCCACGTCGGGCCGCATCCCCTTGCCGTCGCGGTAGAGGAGCGGGCCGCTATAGCCACCGCCGCTGGCGGTCGCCGGGCCACCCCCGGCGGCAGCCGCCGGGGCACCGGCTTCGGCGACCGCCGACGCCTCGACTCGCTTCCCACTCCCGCCAACCTCGAGCCGGGCTATGACGGCGACCCTGGCCTGCACCGGGGGAAATGAGCCCTGGTCCGGAAAGGAGACGTGGAGCCGAGCCGGGTCGACACCGTTCGCCTCCCCCGCTTCGACCGCGGCCGTCAGCGCCCGCGCCAGATAGGCGGGCTTGTCGATGTGGGCGGGGTTGGGCAGCCCGTTGGGAAGCGTTGCCGGCGCGAGCAGGCGCGGCAGATCGTCGCGCATCGAGCGGGCCGCCGAGATCGCCGCCAGGTCGGCCGCCCGCTGCACCCTCCCCTTGCCGGTCACCGCGCCGGCGATCGCGACCAGAGCGATAGCCCCGGCCAGCAGCACCAACGCTCCCCCCAGCGCCAGGATCAGCGCCTGGCCCGACTCCTCTCGCCGTTGCATCGGACGACCCTCGCGACCGGGGGCGCACCCGTGGTGCGCTCAAATGAACAATTGCCGCACCGGCTGGTGACGAGATCGAGAACGCGGAGGTCGCCTAGCCGAGGTCGACGATCTCGACCAGATCCCCGAGGCCACGAAGGTCGACGGCATTAAGCGTGTAAAGAGGTATTTCGTGCGCCAAAGCCGTTGCCGCGATCATCAGATCGAGGGTTCGCGAGCCGCGCGGCTTTCGCCCCGCGTCCGCAATAGCCGCATAGATGCGGGCATAGATGCGGGCGCAGCGGGAGTCGAAAGGAAGCGCCTCAAAGGTCGCCTCAGTCCTCTGGAGGGTTTCCTGCCGACGGGCGCGCTCACCGGGGTCCCGCGCGGCCACCGGGCCACTCGCCAGCTCGGCGAGGGTCAAGGTCGAAACCGCGCTGTCGGGAGGTAGTCGCGCCACATCGACCCTGCCGAGCGCGATTACCACCGAGGTATCTATCAAGCCGCGGTCGGGGCTCACGTCAGAAGCGGGGCGTTGGATCCTGGTTGAGGATCGCGTCGACATCCTCCCGGAATTTCTCGGGGTCGATGTAGGGGGCGCCGGCGAACGCTTTCGCGATCGTCTCTCGAGAGACGAAACGCCGGCGGCCGATCGGCCGCAGCTCGCCGACCGGGACGCCGTTGCGGGTGACGATGAAGTCTTCACCACGATCCAGTTCCCGCATGATCTCTCCGCTCTGGTTGCGTAGCTCGCGCTGGGTCAGTTCTCGGGTCACGCGACCCAATGTAGCACTGGTGCGACAGGAGTCGCCGCAGGACAAATTTCGGCAGGCCACCGGCCGCATCCGGCGCCAGGGTGCCGAAAAGAGCACGGCGCTCGGCGACCCAGCCGAGCCGCCGCTTGAGGACGGCGACGTCGAGGCCGCGATCGATCAGGCCGCGCACGGCAAGGGCCAGCAGCGCCCGATCGGCGGCAATATCCGCCCGCAGCAGAGCGCCGGAAGGCTCGAGCCCTATCTCTGCGGTCAGCAGCGGCTGCAGCGATGCCGGAGGGAGGCGCACGACGGCGAGCGCGCCGCGGGCCACCGTCACCGCAGCGGAGGCCGCCTCCAGCCCCTCCGGCTCGGCCGGGACCGCCAGGTGGCAGACCTGCCCACGCGCCGCCACCCGTGCCTGCGGCAGATGCGCCACCAGTCGCTCCTCCAGCCGGCGGGCAGCGGCGGAGGCCAGCAGGGTCGGCCGTGGCGCCCTGCCGCCGACGTCGACCAGGAGCGCCGCGAGGTCTAGGTCGGCGCCCGCGCAGGCGAGGGCGGCAGCGGCACCGCGGCAGCCCTCGGCCTCCCCCATCGCCGTAACCAGGACGGTCGGCCCGTCGGCCGCCAACCCGGCGCTCACCGGGCTGGCCTCGCGCTGGCGGCGCTGGTGACGACGAGGCGATCGGCCAGCGAGCGCAGCGGCGAGGGTGGACGCAGGCGCACGCTCACCCTCCCGCCTCGCACCGCGACGCTGACGTCCTCCTCCGCCCAGCCCGGCAGGGCGCCGCGAGCCGCCTGCGTCGCCGAGCCGCCCGAAGCGAGCGCCAGCGCCCCGGCCTCGGCGGCGCCGTCGGCAAGCGTCATCGCGTAGCCCGTGGCAAGCAGCTGCAACGCGACCAGGGCGGCAAGCAGGAGCGCTGGCAGCGCCGCGACCAGCTCGACAGCAGCTTGACCGCGCTCGTCATCCATCGCCCGGCCCCAGGTCCGCCCTCGCCCCCACCATCACCTGCGGCAGGCCGGGAAACAGGCGCGGCACCGGCACTCGCACCGAGACCTCGCCGGACCCCTCCACCTCGGAGTCGGCTCGGAGCGACGGCGGCAGCGCCCGCCGCGCCGCCGCCGTCGCCTCCCCGCCGACCAGTGCCGCCCGTGCCCCAGCCCGGACGGCCACGCTCGCGGACCACAGCGAATGGCCGGCGAGGGCGATCTGGACGGCCGCCAGGACCGCCAGCAGCAGGAACGGGGCCACGGCGACCAGCTCGACCGACGCGGTCCCCGCCTCCCTGTGGCCTGCGCTGCTGACGGTCCTCGGTGGCACCGGCGAACCGTCCCAGGCAAGCGCGCACGCGTGGCGCGCACAGGCTCACGATTTGGTCAGGGCTCTCCTACCTCAGTAGGTATTCGCCTCGGTCCAGACCCGCCATATCGCCCCGACCGAGGCGACCAGCAACAGGATCCAGACGAGGGTGCCGACGCCGCTCGCGAACAACTTGTCGGTGCCGGCGACCAGCAGCGCGAGCATCCCGAAGGCGCCGTAGAAGATCGCCCGGCGGCGGTCGCTCAGCGTCGCCAGGGTGAGCTGGTTTTGGCGGCTCAGCGTGTAGAGCATCCAGGCGATTCCGGCCAGGAATCCCATCGTCAGCGCCGTGAAGATCGCGTCGACGACGTTGCCGCCAGCCGGAGCGAAGGCGACGGCGAGCGCCAGGGCCATGACGATGGCGATGTTGCGGGCGTTGCGCACGAATTCCAGTCTACGGCGCTACTTGCTGGTCATCACGAGGATCCCGAAGACCACCACCGCCGCGGTGGCCAGTAGCGCAAGAGCGGCCACGAGCGCGGCGGCGCCCGCCGCCAGCGGCCGTTCGCTGCGGCTGAGGTCGGCGAACCGCGCCACTCCCCAGATCGCAATCGAGAAGACGAAGGTGACGCCGACGCCGGCCACCGCGGAGGCGACCACCGTCTCCATCAGCTCCTTGCCTTCGAAGAGGGTGGCGATCATCCGCTCGAGGCCGCGACCGGCGCTCCGCGCTCGGCGCGACGGGCGAAGACGGCGACGATCAGCGAGAGCGAGGCCAGGGTGACCACGACCGGCCCCAGGGCGCCGGTGCCGAAGATCCGCGTCAGGCCGTAGGCGAGCGCCCCGATCGCCGCCGCCGCCGGCAGGGTCAGCAGCCAGGCGGTGACGATGTTGCCGGCGACGCCCCAGCGCACCGCCGACACCCGCTTGGCGGCGCCGGCGCCCATGATGCCGCCGTTGATCACGTGCGTGGTCGAGAGCGGGAAGCCGAAGTGGGTCGAGGCGAGGATCACCGCCGAGCCGGCACCCTGCGCAGAGAAGCCCTGGGCGGCGTCCATCTTGATGATCCGGGTGCCGGTCGTCTTGATGATCCGCCAGCCACCGCTGTAGGTGCCGAGCGCGATCGCCGCGGCCGCCGAGGCGATCACCCAGAAGGGTGGGTCGGCACCGGCGGCGAGGCTGCCGTTGGCGATCAGCGCCAGCGTGATCACGCCCATCGTCTTCTGAGCGTCGTTGGTGCCATGGGCCAGCGCCAACAGCCCCCCGGAGACGATCTGGCCGTATTTGAAGCCGCGGGTCACGGTCCCCGGACGCTGCTTGCCGACCACCCGGTAGATCAGCCCGATCGAGATGCCGGCGACCGAGAAGGCCAGGACGGGGGCGACGATCGCCGGCATCAGCACCTTGCCGACCAGGCCTTCGGCGATGACGGCGTCGAAGCCGACCGCGGCCACGGCCGAGCCGACGACGCCGCCGATCAGCGCGTGCGAAGAGCTGGAGGGCAGGCCAAAGGACCAGGTGATCAGGTTCCAGGCGATCGCCCCGATCAGGCCGGCGAAGACGATCGTCGGCGTGATCACGTCGGCGTTGACGACGTCGTTGGCGACCGTCG
>Ga0193706_1000942_pt1 | contig 14120 bp, 15 predicted proteins | sample U3c1metaG_FD_160130 | JGI IMG/M metagenome (GOLD analysis project Ga0193706, IMG submission 160130) | Soil microbial communities from a riparian zone of the East river system, Colorado, United States - U3c1 | ecosystem: Environmental > Terrestrial > Soil > Riparian zone | place: USA: East River... | reverse complement strand
ACATTGCGTGATGTGGCAGAGGGGTATTTGTCCGCGATCGAGAAGGACGAGGCCGGGCCGGGAACGCTGTCGTCGTACCGCATGGAGTTGAAGCTCGCCTTGCGCGAACTCGGCGAGACCACGCCGCTCGCGGACCTGACCACGGAAAAGGTCCTGGCGTATTTCGAATCCGACGCGGTGATGAAGAAGAAGAACGGCGAAGTGAAGGCGCAGCCTACCTGGGCGAAGTCGCGCCGCGTCTTGCGCCTCGCGTTGTGCTGGGCGCAAGACGCGGGTCTTTGCGAGGTCGCGCCCGTTCCCGCGCCTGCCGCCAAGATCGCGTCCTGATCTCTGACAACTCGGTCATTCGCAGGGCCCGGGCATTTCGCTCGGGCCTTCGCCTATTCGTCGCACAACCCTCGGAGAATCCCATGCGTCTCAACGACGCGCTCGAAGCGTTCCTGTTGCAGATCCAGGCCGACGGCCGCTCGCCGCACACCGTCGCGCAGTACGCCCGCCACGTGCGCCTCTTCGCCTCTTTTCTCGGCAGCGATCGCGACCTCGGCCAGATCACGGTGGGCGACCTCGCCAAGTTCCTGACCTCGCCTGCCGCGCTCGGCGGATCGAAACCCAAGCGCCCGACCTCGGTCAACGCATTGCGCACTTCGTTGCGGGTCTTCTTCAAGCACACGCATGAGGCGTCGATCGCGCCGACGAACCCGGCGCGCTTGCTCCGGCGCGCACGCTGTACGCCTCCGCCGCCCTGCGGCCTCAGCTACGACGAGGTCCGACGACTTACCGACGTGCTCGTGCTGGCTCAGGGACCGAGCGCGCGCCGGGACCACGCGCTGATCGAGGTCATGCTGCGCACTGGCCTTCGCCTCGGTTCCGCGCTCGCGCTCGACCGCAGCGACGTGGACCTCGAGCGAGGCGAGATCGTCGTCCGTGTCGCCAAGAATCAGGCGCCTGAGCGTGTCTTCGTCTCGGCGGCCCTTCGAGATCAGTTGGTCGGTTACCTCGCGGAACGCCCGGACGGACCGCTCTTCACGAACCGCGACGGCGAGCGAGTTGGGACGCGCCACATCCAGCGGCGCATCGAGCAGTGGTTGGCGAAGGCAGGCGCGCGGAAGGGCATGTCCGCGCACAGCATGCGCCACGCTTTCGCCATGAATCTGTACAGGCGCACGCGCGACTTGCCTCTCGTCCAGGCGGCGCTGAAGCATCGGAGCATCAGCTCGACGCTGGCCTACGCGCACGCCAGCGACGACGAGCTGCGGGAAGCGATCGGGTGAGCGCGGGGCGGAGCGCAGGCGGAGCGGGAAGGCCGCGCGCGGCGCGCATGTCATCGGAACGCGCGCGACAGACCCCCGGGGGGACCACCTTTGAATTAGATTCCCCCTGGAGTCCCGTTCCAAGCCAGGCACGCGGTCACGCAGTAACCCGCAATCGCGCTTGGGCTGTAGTCCGAACTCTTCACTCCTGCACTTCGGCCCACCACCGGCACGAGGGGCACTCCAGCAGGATGACTGTGCGCGCCGGCTGCGGGGAGCTTTCAGTAGAGCGCAGTCCGTCCCGCCTGCATTTTGGGCAGCGATGCATCGTCAGGTTCCTCGGCAGCACGAGATGCGGAGCCGTTTCCCAGGCGTAGCCAGCCCAGTTACATCTTGGGCGATGACGGAGCTCCCGTCGGGTTGGTCCGCTTGCTGCTGGGTTGGTGGAGGAACGTGCTCGCGACAGTTGGGGCAACTTTGGTCGGGCATTGGGCGCGAATGCTAGCCCCCCTAATCTGGAGATCACGACTTGAAAACCGCCCAGGTCCGAATCGAGGACGGGCTGGCTTCGCTTCAGCCTTTGCGTCGCCGTGGACGCGGGAGCCGGCACCAGCACAGGTTCGGAGCTGCGCCCCTGCCGCCGTCCAGCGACAGGTCGGCGGGCGAGTGCCGGTAGGGAAGAAGGTCGACGCGGTCGAGAGGATGACAGGAGACCGACCGGCGCCGGTGACCTTTCCCCTGTCCGCGAGAAGACTCCAATGCCGGTCCGACACGCACGCTCGATCGCGCGCGAATCACTCCTTGGCTGCGAGACCGGTGCGCTCCGATGCCGCGGAGTCCCCGTTCGCTCAAGAAAGGGGGGGAATGCTGTAGAAGGTGCCACTTCAGTTCCCCCTTGCGACCACTTGATCGACTATCCTCACCCATCTCAACGACAAGAGGATGGGAGTTGCCAATCGCATGTTCCACGTACCCGAGGCATTTGAGCGCGATCGCTCGCAACTTCTGACAGCCTGCGAAGAGATGCTAGGAGTCTGCGCCACAGATTGCCAGGCAGCGGATTTTCTGCCTCTGGTCCCGGCTCCTCGGTGGCGCGCGATCCCGGGGAGTGTCTTGCCCGGCATCGACTTGGCATTGTGCCGAGTTCCACTCGGCCTCGATCGAGTCGAAGCGGGCCGTCAATCCCCGTTCAGCTCATCTCGAGGCCATCATCACGCTCATTCTTCGCAAGTTCAGTGCTGTGCAGACCAGGTTCCACTCGCCTCTCACCTTGCGGACACCACGGAGCAGGAAGGAGCGAAATCCCAGGACATGTTTCGCCCAGCCGAACACCGGCTCGACGAGGGTCTTGCGCCGCTTGTAGCGCGCTCGGCCACGTTTCGTACGCAGCTTGCGCGCCATCCGCTGTGTCGCCAGGAGCGCCTCATTCATCTTCTGAGGCAGACGCTCACCTTTGCCAAGCGCCACGTACGCATCGATGCCCCGTTGCTCGAGCGCAATGAAGTTTGCCTCTGAGCGATAGCCTGCGTCGGCCAGGATGCGCTTGGGTTTGCGGTTGCAGTTCTTCTTCACCGCCTCGACCATGGCGAGCAGCTCACTCTTGTCGACAGCATTCGCGCACACGTTCACAGCGACCACGATCTGGGCTTTGTCGTCCACCGCCGCTTGCGCGTTGAAGCACTGCTCGAAACTCTTGTGGCCCGTCAGCATGATCCGGCTTTCCGGATCGGTGAAGTTCCTCTGTGCCTTGTCCGGCGGTGTGCCGTTCTCGCGCTTAATCTTGCGCGGGCGGCCGCTCGTTTCGCTCGGTTCGCAGCGCTTGTTCTCTTTGTCCTCGCGCGCTTGCTCTTCCTCGAGTTCCTTCATGGCCTCGCGGATCTTTGCCTTGCGTTCCTTGCGGCTCTGCAATTCGGCCGGAAGCTCGTCTCCCCGGAAATCGGGCCCGAACTCCTGGTCTTCGGCCTCGTCGGTGCCTCGAGCAATCTCGGTGATGCGCTTGATCTCGCGGCGCAGAGTCTCCTCCTCTTCCTTCATTCGCCCGTAGCTCATCGCCTTGTGCTTGCTGGCGTTCGCATGGATCTTCGTGCCGTCGATCGCCACCGTGCCCAGCTTGACGAGGCCTGCTCGCCGAGCGACGCGTAAGACCTCGACGAAGATCTTCTCGAAGCGCTCGATGTTCTCCTGGCGGAAACGAGCAATCGTGCGGTGACTCGGTCGGTTACCTGCCGAGAGGTAACGCAGTGCGACCAGATCCTCGAGACCGCTTGCAATCCTGCGCGAAGAGAAAAGCCCAACGCCGTACGAGTAAATCAAGACCTTCAACAGCATCCGCGGATGGTAGGCCAAGCTCCCGCGTCCATCTTCGCGGCCAGCGAACTTGGCCATGAACGCATCCAGGTTCAGCTCGTCGATCGTGTCTGAGATGAAATGAGCCAGGTGGCCTTCGGGCAGCCAGTCTTTGAGCGAGGGAGGGAACAGAAGCGGCTGGTCGGGGTCGTACGGCTCGAAGGTTTGGGCCATGCCCTCTTCTATTAAGGCCCGGGACCGCAGTCCAGCGGTCACTGCGATCTGTGGCGCAGACTCCTAGCGCGTCTTCGATCTGCACAGGCAGGCGGCGCCGGTGACAAGCTCGGAATCGAGGGCGTGATTGAGAGAATCGACCACTTGGGTCTTATCCAGCGCCTGGGTTTCCCCTCACCTCCGCTCCGTTACGAGTTGCGATCACCGCCCCCAGACTCTACTACTGTGCTGATGGCAAAATACACGCACCAGCCTGTACCGGACGCTGGTCCTGCGGAAATTGAGGCCCTTGAATGGCACTTCCCGCGAGAAGAAACCACGGGCGAGGTGCTGATCGAGTTTGGAAGCACATTCGTTAGGTCCGAGATGAAGAACATTGGTTCTAAGAACTGGACCCGCCAGTTGGCATTCAAGAAGTTGGTTGAAGTCCTGGAATCATGGATTCGCGAGGTCCGCGGGCTGACACTTCCGCTTCGATACCCCATTTCACCAAAGCGGCAAGTTGACTATTCGCTTGACAAGGACTTGATACGCGATCCTTTATGGCTTTGTTGCGCCGAATTCGAAATTGAAATCCGAAAGCGAGTATCAGATTTGTCGCGATTTCTGTGGCGCGATGAACCATTGCCACCCTGGGTTCGAAAAGTGAATGCCCTCGCGGAATACGAAGGAGCCTATTTGGGATGGTTCGCGATGGAGTTCTGCGATGATGATCGCAATCACATTGCGCTCGTCGTGCAGGTTCCTCAGCAAGCGGATCGAATTCTGAATTTCAACCAGGAGGGATGCCTCGGAGTGAAGGACTTCGAGCAACTGGCGTCCGCATTCGCTGTGTGGCGTGATTGGCGCGCGGCCACTTTGAACGGCGTGGAATACGCGCCACCGGATCACAGCCCCACATCACAGATCCCCGTGCCGGAAACACTGCCCAAGAAGCGGAGTCGCGGCAGGCCAGCAGCACCCGACTCCGCAGAATTCGCGAGCGTCAGGAAGGCATGGGAAGCAGGCAACTTCAGGACCTACCGGGACCTTTCAAAGGACTTGGGAATCCCGGAGCCGGAAGTCCAAAGGATCTGTGAGATCCTTCGGAAGCGAAAGGCGCGCCTTGGGAAGAGGTCGGATCCCGGCCGTTCCACGTGAACCGAGTCAAGGGCGTGCAATTTGTCCGGTGAGAATTCGTCCGGTAGCAACTCTTGGCCGCATCTGGGGTTAGCGCCGGACAAAATAGGCTGGATTTAGTCCGTCGCCGGACAAAACGGGCTTGTCCGGTCGGGCTCTGAGGATTCGCTCGCCCCCGCAGATCGCGGGCGAACCGAGATCCTCAATGACCACAAGACTCCTTGATTCCTTTCGGCGGGTTTCCCGCTCCTCCCCCTGTCCGAACTGCGAGCGTCCCGACTGGTGCCTGATCGGCAAGCCCGGCACCGAGTTCGACGGCGCGACGATCTGCACGCGCATCGAGTCCCCTCATCGCTTCGGTCAGGCCGGCTGGCTGCACCGCCACGACGGCTGGAAGGGCCGTGCGGGCAAGCGTCCCGACGTGGTGCTGCCGCTCAACCGCTCCACGCCGGCCAGCCCGACGATAGCGCGCATCGCGGATGAAGCCAGACGCGCCCTCAGCGCGGAATCCCTTGCATCCCTGAGCCGTCGACTCCAGGTTTCGGCCACGGGCCTAAAGCTACTCGACGTCGGCGAGATTACGCCTCGGCTCGCCCATGAAGAGGGTTGTTCCTGGGCGACGGAGAGCTGGTCGTTCCCGATGCGCAACGCCCGCGGCGAGGTGGTGGGCATCCGGCTGCGCAAGCGTGATGGCACCAAGTTGACCTGGCCTGGCGGTCGCGAAGGTCTCTTCATTCCTTCGGGGATCGACGCGTCGCAGGGAATCGTCCTGCCCGAAGGCGTGACCGACACGGCGGCCGCTCTTGATCTCGGCCTCGCTGCGGTCGGCCGACCGAGTTGCACCGGCGGGCGGCAGGCGGTCCTCGAACTCGTGCGGCGTCACAAACCCGCCCGCGTCGTCGTGGTCGCCGATCAGGATACCCCTGGCCGGACTGGCGCCATGGAGCTTGCCCGCGCGCTGGTGCTGCTCGCAGCCGACGTTCGGTTGGTCGCGCCGCCTGAGAGCGTGAAGGACCTGCGAGCCTGGTTCATCGCCGGCGCGACGCCGGAAAGCCTCCGCGCCGCGATCGACTCCGCCGAGCCGCTGCGGATCAGCCTCCGTCGCCGCGCAGGAGGTTGCTCGTGAGCGACTCCGAAGTCCTGGGCGAGGTGCGCGTCTCACCGATGCCGCGAGGAACACGCTGGCTGGTGGTCTATCAGGTCGGCGAGCACGCCGTCCTCTCCGACAAGATCGACCTGTTCTCGGACAAGGCTCGTCGCCGGTTCGTGCAGGCCGCCCTCGGGAACGCCGCGCATCCGCTCTTCGACGCGATGCTCGAGCGCTTGCAGGAGGAGGCTGGAAAGCAGTCGAAGCGCACGATCGACGCGCAGGAGCGCGTCACCAAGAAGACCGAGGAGAAGGAGGCCGAGATCAAGGCGAGGCTGGCTGAGGCGAAGGCCGCAGCCGCCGCGGCCGGCGAAGATCCGCCCGACGAGACCGAGTTCTTGGACGAGTTGGACAAGGTGGACGAGGGTTCGTCGGGCTCAGGTGTCCGCGGGCAACTTGTTGATCTCGTTCTCAGCGAGCCGGGGATGGAGGTCTTCTTCGACTCGATCGGGGCCGACGCCACGGCCTACGTCACGCTCGTGAAGGACAACCGGCGGTTCACTTGGCCGGTCAAGTCCGCGGAGTTCAGGCGGTGGCTGCTGCGCGCATTTAAGAAGCGGTACCGCGATGTCCCTTCGAGCACGGACCTCAACGACGGGCTCCACGCGATCGCGGCGATCCCAGACGAGGACGCGCCCACGCAGGAGGTCTTCGTCCGGCTCGCGGAGCACGAGGGTGAAACCTGGCTCGATTTGGCGGACGTTCAAGGTCGCGCCGTGCGCATCAATTCGAAGGACTGGTCGATCGTCGACGGCAGCGAGGTCCCCGTCAGGTTCCTGCACAAGCAAGGAATGCTTGCCCTGCCAGAACCGAAGCGAGGTGGTCGCATCGAGCTGCTGCGCGAGTTCCTGGTCAAGGAGAAGGACGACTCGACCTTCGTCCTGCTGGTTGCCTATCTGTCATCAGCGCTCCGCCCGCGCGGACCGTACTTCATCCTGGTCGTCAACGGCCAACAGGGCAGCGCGAAGTCGACGACGTGCAAGCTCGTACGCGCGCTGATCGACCCGCACAAGGTGCCGCTGCGTCGGCCCGTCAAGGACGAGCGAAACCTGATGATCGCGGCGCAGAACAACTGCATCGTGGGGTTCGACAACGTCTCCGTACTCTCGCCGGAGCTTTCCGATGCGCTGTGCAGCCTCGCGACAGGAGCCGGTTTCGGAGCGCGCAAGCTCTTCACGGACGATGAAGAGAAACTGATCGGCGTCGCACGGCCCATCATCTTGAACGGGATCGGCGACGTCGTGACGCGAGGAGACGCGCTCGATCGATCGCTCATCCTCTCGCTGCGACGCATCCAGCCGAACGAGCGGAAGGCGGAGAAGAAGTTCTGGGCACGGTTCGATGACTGCTCGCCCGAACTCCTCGGCGCGCTACTCGACGGGCACGTTTCGGCGCTGCGCGACAGCGACAAGATCCATTTCGACGAGTTGCCCCGCATGGCCGATCAGGCTGTCTGGCTTGCGGCGGCGGAGTCGGGACTGCACCTCGAGCCGGGGACGTTCCAGCGCGCCCTTGCCGCGAACGCGAGTCGGGCGCAGATCTCCGCCATCGACGCCTCGCCGATCGGAGGCGGAGTTGTTCAGCTCATGCGAGGGAAGGATCGGTGGGAAGGCACGCTCACCGACCTGCTACTCGAGTTGAAGTCGCGCGCGGACGCCACGACCGCCGCGAGTGGTTTCCCCTCGAACGTGTGGCAACTCCGTCAGCAGCTCATGCGCCTGAACCCGTCTCTGATCGCCGAGGCGCTGGTGATCACCTTCAACACGCGCTCCAGCACGGTCGAGCGAACGCGACTCGTCGTAATTGAGAGGGTGGGCAAGACCTCGTCCACCTCGTCCAGCTCGTCCAATCCCCCGGCTCCCGACGCCGCCGAGGCCGGTTCGGCTGGACGACCCCTGGACGAGGTTGGACAAGGGCATGTTGAGTCTGTCCAACCGGGATCGGCCTCCACGGGATCAAGCGGGCCGAGATTGGACAAGGTGGACGAGCTGGACGAGGTTCCGCCAACTACATCTATCGGTGGCGACGAGGAGGGCGAATGGAAGCTGTAGCTCTCCTCGCCCGCGCCAAGGCCGCCGGCTACCGGATTGAAGTCCGCGACGGCGAGATCCTCGTGCGCGGGCCTCGTCACGGCCATGACGCATTGCTCGCGGAGTTGCGCGCGGCGAAGACGACGCTGCTCGTGGCGCTGGGGATGCCGGACGCCGAGGCGGCCGCCGCCGAGCTCCTCGCGAACTCCGTCCCCTTCACGACGGCCGCGCCCAGGACCGAGTGCTTCTGCTGCGGCGGGATGCGGCACTGGCGGTTGCGCGAAGGTTGTCCGTGGGTCTGCGCGCGATGCCACCCGAGCGCGAGGCCGGCGGCGGACCTGGAGTGGCGGCACGGAGACTCCCCGGCCGGCTCCTCTGACTTGAACCTGCCGCCGGACCCTTCCACCCCCGGCCGCGCGGCCGCGAACGAGAGCGAGGTGTCCCATGGCTGACACGTGCCAGCTCACGGGCATTCGTTTCCGCCGGGCCCCCGAGAGGCTGGCGGCAACCGGGCTGCTTGCCTTCGTGGACTGCGACCACGGGCTGATCACCCTGCGCGGCATCGAGCTGCGGCGGACTCGCGACGGCGAGACGACGATCAGCTTCGCGCCTGCGCGGGCCATCCACAATCGCTGGAGCTGCTGGGCGCGGCCGATCTCGGACCCGGCGCGTCGGGCGATGCAACGCGAGATCGTCGCGGCTGCCGTTAGGGAGGGCTGGATCAAGTGAGCATCCACATCGCCCCGGTCGTCACCGGCGTCTCCTTTACTCCGTCGCGCGACCTCGATCGCCAGGCCGGCCTCCTCGGCTGGATCTCGTGCGACATCGACGGGTTCCACTTCGACGGGCTGACGCTGGGCAGGAGTAATCACGGGCGCCTTCACGTCGCCTACCCCTCGCGGCGCTCGAGCGGCGGGCACAGGTACGCGGTGGCCAGGCCGAACAACACCGCGCTCGCCGCGGCGATCGAGGAGCAGGTCTTCGCGGCACTCAGGAGTGGGGGACTCCTGCCGTGAACCCCGCCGCGCATTCACTCGCCGCCTCTTGCATGCGAATTGCAGAGCATTTCGCCGCGATCGCGACCGAGTTGGAGAACTTCGAAGATGCGCTTGCGTCCCTCGGTGCGCAAGAGCAAGGACACGTTGACGACGCGCCGGTTCTGGGATTGCGTCGATCAAAGATGAGTAGCACGAAGGTTGACCAGAAGTTCCTGTCCGTCGCGGCGGTCGCCGAACGGCTCGGGATCGACAAGCGGACGTTGAGGCGCCTCCGCCTGGACAAGTCGCAGCGGTTCCCTGAGGCGCGCCGGATCGGCAGCTCGCTGCGCTGGAGGTCCGACGAGATCGATTCCTGGACCGAACGCCAGAAGGAGCGTGCATGAGTTCATCGGGCGTTCGACTGCTCGGGCCGGGCGTACTCCAGCGCATCGAATCGCCGCGAGGGCCGGTCTATCGCTTCGTGTACACCGACGCGCAGCACCGCCGCGTCCGCATCAATCTGTCGCGGGACAAGCGCGTAGCCGAAGCCGCCTCGCGTGAGTTGATCCGCAAGCGCGATCTGCAACTCGCCGGCATCGGCATGCTCGGGTCGCAGAACGAACTGCTGCTCGACCTCCTCGAAAAGTACATCGCAGACCTGCGCGGCCGATCTAGCTCGAAGGGGTACGTCGAGATCGTCAATTCGCATGTGCGCTACGTGGTCAAGGAACTTAAGGTCGAGCGCGTGCGCGATCTGCGGCCGCATGCGGTACTTGAGATGCGCTCGAAGCTGCGCGCGTCTGGGCTCGCGGTCTCCACCGCGAACCGCTACGTCACCTGCGTCAGCACGATGCTGCGCTGGGCGGTGTCGGTCGAGCTGGTCGGCGAAAACCCGCTGCGCAACGTCAAGCCGATCCCGCTCAACGAGAAGAACAAGACCAAGCGTCGGCGCGCGCTGCTCGAACCGGAGATCACCCGGCTGCTCGAAGCTGCCCGGCTCGACGACATCGATCAGGCTGAGCGTCTCGCCGCGAAGATGACGATCCGCTCGCAGACGCAGGGCCGTCGCTACGCGCTGCGCGTTCGGGCGGTTCGTGTACCGCAGGCCCCGCTCTGGCGCGCGTTCCTAGAAACCGGCGCGAGGTATTTCGAACTCGTCAGCGCGCGCTGGTGCGACGTAGACTTCGAACGCAGGGTGTTGCGGTTGCGTGCCGTGACGACGAAGTCGGCGCGGGAGAGATGCATTCCTCTGCGCGACGAGACGCTCGACGAGCTGCGCGCCCTGCGACCCTTCCACGAGCGTGTGCATCGCAGGTCTCTGAATCCCGACGACCGCCTGTTCGTCACGCCGGAGGGCAGGGCGCACATGCAGCAATCCGGGAATCTCGTACGACGCCTGACGCGGCTGCTCGAACTCGCCGGCATCGATCGCCGGGACTCGGAAGGACGCACGATCGATCTCCATGCACTGCGGCACTCGTTCGCAACGCGCCTCGCGCGCAACGGCGTGTCGCAGGTACAGACCGCGAAGATCCTCGGACACTCGGACGTGCGCCTGACGACGAGCGTGTACCAACACCTCGAAAGCGAAGACCTGCGCGGCGCGATCGACACGCTGGCCTCGCCGCCGGTTCCGCCGCGCGTGACTGAGGCGGCGAGGTTCGCGTGAGTGAAAACACGCTGAATTCTGCGCGATTGTTTGCGCGGGTTCAGCGCGTGTCTTAAATTGATTCCAACCCACTTCTCTCGGAGAGAAATCTACACCCATGGCACGCAAAACGACCGAGCAGCGCATCCAGGACCTCGAAGCGAAGATTCAGAAGATCAAGGCGCAGGCCGAACGGCAGAAGGTCGCGAAGAATCCCGCCATCAAGCCGATGGCTGCCGCGCTCGCCTCCATCGACAAGGCGCTGAACGCGACGGACGACGCGGTGCTCCGCAAGTCGCTCGACGAGGCACGGGGCGTGGTCTCGGCCTGCCTCGGGCTCCTGGGCGTGACATCGAAGACGAAGCGCCTCAGAGGGCGGCTGCTTGCAGCGCGTATGCGTGGGACCGCGCCCACATCATCGACGACCAACGGGTCCGCGGACGGGCCGGACGCCAACGACCTGTTGAAGTACCTCGAGGGCAACCCCGGCAGCAGCTCGGAGGCGCTGACGAAGGAGTTTTCGACCGATGCGGGAACCCTGCGCCCCGTCATGCGGAAGCTGATCGACGACGGGAAGGTGAAGACCAAGGGGCAGCGCAGGGGGACGAAGTACTACGTTGGGGCATAGCGCCTGGGGTCAAATAGTTGGCAGGGGTCAGTAGTGCGTTCATCTGGTTGCAGGTTTCAGCGTGGTCTGGCCAGATGGGCGATCGCGATGATGGTCTCGGTCGAAAGGCGTTGCGCTCCAGGGGCCAGCTCGCGAATCAGAAGCAACTTCGCCATCAACAGTTCCCGAGTGGTTCCGACCGGCTCGATTGCGGCGAGGCGGAGCATCGTTCGAACTTGCTCTTCCACCCAAGGTTCGGTCTTCGGCTCGATTGCAGCGACTGGATGGAACGCCGGTGTTGACGGCGGTGTGTGAGCCACGCCGGCCCCAATTCCGATCATCAGGAGAGCGACCACGGTGTGCGTGAATGCCGCCTTTCCGTAGCTAGCGGCAATGGCTGTGACTCCATTCCCGCGTACGATCGACATCGTTCGTTCAACCTGGCTTGATAGACTAGGCGTAGACATCTGGTGACCTTCTTCGCTTGTGTTGCGTGGAGCGCGTCGCTCGATGCGGGCCGAGTCGCGGTGGTAGCCGTGACTCGGCCTTTTCGTATATAACACGGTTTCTGTATTGCGTCACCGGAGGCGATGCAAGCGGAAGTAGTCGAGGGGGCTTGGTGACAAATTGAGCGGCGCGCGCCAAATGATTTCGTGAGACGGTCTGGGTCGGGAAACGAGACACGTCCGTGCGCGAAACCTAGGCGAAAACCCTCGTGCTCCGCCTGACTTCCACCGCGGCTATCCAGAAGTGGCAACGGGGCAACAAGAATCTTCCTGCAACACGCCTAAGTCCTTGCGAATGGCTGAACTGGACGATGGCAAAACGGGTTATTCAGCAATTGTTCCGAAGCCGCTCGGCCAATGCGTAAGAAGCGCGGCGATGGTCACCGACGAGGCAGTCTTGCAGCCGCCGAGATCCCCGCCACCTCAGCTCGGTGATCGCCACAGCATGGGAACTACGCCATCTGTCGGGATTCGAGGGCTGCACACATTCGTATCCACCTTGACAAAATCTCGATTCTAGCGAAAACTCTGGCGAATGAGCCTCGGCAAGAACCAAGTGGATGTGATCCCGCTCGCTAGCATCCTTTCGCGCCCGAATCCGGGTACCCGTCGTCCAGATGCGATGTCGGTGCTCGAGTTGGCCGAGAGCATCGCGGCGATTGGGCTGCTGGAACCAATCGTCATCGATCGCGGCGGACGATTGGTTGCTGGACAAACGAGATTCGAAGCGCTGCGGCTGCTAGCCGCTCTCACCCCTGAGGCACGAGAAGCCATGTTGCGGCTACACCTGGGCTCCCTGCAGGACGAGCTCCCAGAGAACGTCGCACTACGTGTGAAAGCGTTGTCCCTCACTTCCGCCATCGACGTTGATCAAGTTCCAGTCCGCCGACTCGGCCTGGACGCCGCATCAGAACCGAACCTCGCACTGGCAGCCGAGGTCGCTGAGAACGAACACCGTCGTGCCTATACTCGAGACGAGATCATCCAACTCGCCGATCGACTGCGAGGTGCGGGATTCGTGGATCGTGCAGGCAGGCCGAAGAAAAACGAGAAGGCACTTCGTCCCGCCTTAAGTGCGATCGTGGGGAAAAGCCGCCGCACTGTGGAGCGAATCCTCACCGGCGAGGCTGAACGTCGTGGCCGGCCGCGTCTCGAAGCGGGACGTACTCGTAAGACGCTTGTGCTGAGTGTTGATGCAGCTCTTGATCGAGAGCTAAAGGCCCTGGCCTCGAGAGAAGGTCGTACAGTCTCGGCGGTCGCGAGGGAGGCGCTCAGACGCGGCTTGAAGGAGAAGCAACGCCTAGACTCGGCTGAGCAACCGAGGCTGGAACCTCGTACAGCGTGACGAGCGACACGCACTCATTGCGCTGAAAGGAAACGGCAACATCAATTCAGAGTGAGGTGGGCTAGCTCAGCTCAAGCGCCGCAGTCATGGCAGACTTGAACGCTTTCGCCTTGCGAGCGACCTCTGTCCGCGCGGCTTCGCCTTCGCCTCATGCTTGGCTATCTTGCGCTCGCTGGTTGAGCCGATCGCGCCGCCTCCCAACCGCTTCCTCAGCTTGCGCAACCTCAGATCGGCCTCGAACAGAAGGGTATTCCACTCTGCTCACTAATGGGCGCCGAACCTGCGCACCGTACTGTCCCGGCTCAATGCTGATCCACACGTAGCAGTCGAACGGCCTGACCAATTCCTCAGCGTCCATGGGGTCCAAGTAGATCTCCGCCTCACGGGCCTTCTCCAGTACGAGGACCCACGCTCCGGCGCAGGCTCCAATGGCATGTCGAAGGGAAGCGTACTGGCCGAGGTGCTTCACCGAGTTGTTTGCGCCGCGGCCTGCAATGCCCCGGGACTGTGGGGACCCAAAATGAAACGGTTTCAGTATTTCGAGCACCGGCCAACGGGTGAAACGGATCTCGATCTCATTCCATTTCCACTCCTGCCTACCACCCCAAGCCTTGATCAAAGTCCAGAAGTCGCCCTTGAATGCGGCTTCATGGAGATTCAGCGCCTCGTTGAGAATGGACGAGAACGCGAGGCTAGTGGTGGCGCCGTTTGTTTCAATGTCGGGATGCACATGGAAAAACTCCCCCTCAAGACGCGCTAGGAGGTACCGCAGCCGACCTATGAGCCGGTGGGCCTCTTCTTCCTCCTCGGTCATCCGCCTACGCCTTCTTCGCCCGCTTCCCAGCCTTCGCCGGCGCGGCAGCAGCGACGGCCTTGGGAGCCGAGCTACCGCCGACGTGGTACATCGTGCCGCGTTTGGCCCCGGTGGTCTTGACCGCCTTCGCGGCGAGCAGTTTCTGCGCGGGGAGCTT
>Ga0193706_1000941_pt1 | contig 14138 bp, 12 predicted proteins | sample U3c1metaG_FD_160130 | JGI IMG/M metagenome (GOLD analysis project Ga0193706, IMG submission 160130) | Soil microbial communities from a riparian zone of the East river system, Colorado, United States - U3c1 | ecosystem: Environmental > Terrestrial > Soil > Riparian zone | place: USA: East River... | reverse complement strand
CGAAGCCAACATCAACTGCGAGCTGCTCTTCGGTGGCTACAACGTCATCATCAAAGTCAGCGACTACAACTACGAGGCGAATGACCCGCAGGTTCGGGTGGACGTTTACGCATCGATGGGCTGGACCGAGCGGACCATTGCCTGTCCTCCGCGCCTCCCCATCGAAGAATTGATCACCAAGTTGCCGGACTACCCTCCCAAAGGTTGGTACGTGATGCACGAGTCGAAGGCAGCGGAAGGCTCGGACTGCTACCGTGAAGCGGAGACAGCGGATCCGCTAGCGCTGCCCGGTTCGAAGGTTTGCACCAAGACTGCGTACGTACGTGGCGGCTATCTGGTCGCGAATATCGAGCAGGCGGAGTTTTGGCTGAATGGACAGCGCACGGATTTCCCCGGGTTTCGCACGCCGCTCAACCGGGGAACGTTCGTGGGCTGGATCAGGAAGCCCGTCGAACTACGTCGCTGGAGGCTCGATGCCACGCTCGGTGGGGTCACGACCGTCGCGGGGATGCTCGAGGGCTTCGAGACGCTGGGAGTGTGTGAAGACACCTGCCCCGATCCAGAACCGGGCTTCCTCGGCGGTTACAACGCAACCGCGAATTCGCTCACGAACCACTTGGACATGATTGCGACAGAGGGCGACACGACCGACTGCGACGCGCTCAGCGTGGGCTGGCAGTTCGCCGCCGGAGAGATCGCCGGGCCGTTCTTTCCCGTGCCGGATTCCCTGCCCAGGTCCTGGGAGCTCAGCGAGCTTTGCGGCGATTCGCCGAGCCCCGTGGCCGTGTGCGCCACGGCGGCTTCGCGGAGTGCGCTAACCCAGGCCGTGACGCCGCAATAGCCGCCGTACCATCTGCACGGAGACCTCGGCCAGCGCCGCGGCTCGCGTGGTGCTGCCCTCTGCCTTTTCGAGCACGTGCTTCAGGTAGCTGCGCTCGAATTCGTCGCTGGCGTTCCGGCGCGCCACGCGCAGCGGCACCACGCCGCCGCTCGCACTCTGTTGCGGCCAACCCGACGGACTTTCGCTGGCAAAGGGCGATGAGAGCACGCCTTCGCTCGCGTTCGGCCCCGAAGGCAAGACGTAGCCCGGCGTGATTTGAATACGGCGCAGCACGTTGCTGAGCTCGCGCACGTTGCCCGGCCAGTGGTATGCGTTGAGCATCGCCCAGACGTCCTTGGAGATGTCGCGCAGCTCGCGCGGCGGCTCTTCGCGTGACAAGAAGTGCGTCACCAAGAGCGGCAGGTCGTCCATGCGATCGCGCAGCGGCGGCACCCGAACGTGCGCCGTGAAGCGGAAGTACAGGTCTTGGCGGAATTGTCCGCGCGCCGTTTCTGCTTCCAGGTTGCGGTTGGTGGCAGCGAGCACGCGCACGTCTACTTTGGTGGGTTTGCGGCCGCCGAGCCGCTGCACCGTGCGGCTTTCCAGGGCTCTGAGCAGCTTGGGCTGCAGCTCTTTGGGTAGCTCGCCGAGCTCGTCGAGAAACACGGTTCCGCCGTCGGCTTGCTCGAAGACGCCGGGTTCCGCGCTCGTCGCCCCGGAGAAGGCGCCGCGTTCGTGACCGAACAGCGCGTCTTCTGCGAGTGACGGCGCCACCGCGCCGCAGTCGAAGATCACCAATGGCCCGCTCGAGCGCCGGCTATGGGCGTGTACACACTCGGCCACGAGCTCCTTACCGGTACCCGTCTCGCCTTCGATGAGCAGCGTGACGTCGCTCGCGGCGATGCGTGCCAGGGCCGCGAACAGCTCGCGCATGCGCGCCGATTGGCCGAGCAGATCGCCGAAACGGTTGCTCTGCGCCTGCTCGCGTTCTTCGCGGTCGTTCTGGGGCTCGAGGAGCAGAATCGTATCGCCGAGCGACAGCCGCACCGGGCCGCTGACCGTGGCGTCGCGAATGCGGATCCCGTCGATCAGAATCGCGTTGCGCGAGCCTTCGTCGCGGATGCGAATACCGTCAGCGACCGGCTCGATGGCACAATGCCGTCGAGACACGAACCTGTCCGACAGCACCAGATCGTTGTCGAGCGATGTGCCGACTCGCAGCGTCTGGTTCACGATGAAGAGCTCGCGGCCCTGGTCCGGGCCTTTTTCCACGAGCACCCGCACCTTGCGGTAGCTGACGACGCTCGGCCGTTCTCTGGCTTCTGTGAGCGCGTCGTCGATCATCAGAAGCTTCCGTCGAGCCAGACGCCGGCGTGCGCCGTATCGACGCGCGGGTTGAAACGCAGTGCGGGGCGCGCGGCGCGATCGGCGTTGGGCTCGACGGAACGCCCCGGGTGAATGAAGAAAAAGTACGCTCCGGTCGCGAGCGACGCCACGCTGATCGCGCCGGCAATGTCGCCGATGAGCAGCCTCTGGTTCGCGTCGTCTTCGCAGCGCGAGTTTCCGTCGTGCTCATTGCACGTGCCTCGCTTCGCAAGCCCCGAGCCGCTTAAACCGGCCCAGAAGCCAGCCGAAACGACACCCAGGCCGCCGAAAACGTAGGCCAGCGGGTGTGCGCGCTCCCACATCGAGGCTTCTTCGATGCGTTCCATTCGCATCAGGATCGGACGCAGTGTTTCACCCTCACGCAACGCGGCCGCAATCGAGCTCGGGCGGTAACCCTCCGCCTCGAAGGTAAGCGTGTGCCGGCCAGGATTCACGGGCAGAGCTCTACCGGCGACTCCCCAGCGCTTGGGATCCTCGTCGACGCGTACCGTGGCGTTCGGTAGGTCTCGGCCATCGGCATCGACCGCCGCCGGACTTATCGTGGGAGTGGCTGCCAGGACCGCGGCATTGAGCGCTGCGCAATCATCGCGCACCACGCCCGGACATTTGAGTGCGGCGCACGCTCTCAAGAGCGCGTGTGCCTCGAGCAGTGCACCTTTGCGCTGCGCCACCTGAGCCTGAAAATGATGATCGACACACGCGCGCGCCGTGTCCTCGGCTTGCACGGAACGTGGAACGAGCAGCGCTCCCAGCAACGCGACGACGGATATGGATGAAGGCGCGAATGTCCTGGACGTCACGGCCTTCTGCTCGGAGCGACGCACTCGAGTTTGAAGCGCTTGAAACCGTTTTCGTCCACCCAGTGAGGCGGGTTGCAATTCGGCGCGGGCGGGGCCGCTGCGGCCAGTGGCGTCGGGGCGGCAGACGCCTCGCTGGGCGCCGGTTCCGCGCTGGGCGCAGCTTGCACGGCGGGTTCGGAAATCGCCACGCGAGTCGTGCGGTTTTCTTCGGCGCTCGGCTTGTGGGGCGGCGTGCGTAGTGGACGCGCTGGGTTGATCGCCGAAGCCGTGGGTTCGGGCTGCCCGGCAGGGGACGCCGCACGCGCCGGCTCGGCCTGCGCGTGTGCAACAGGAGCGGGAGCTACAGTGTTCGATCCGACCCGAGCGCTGCGCGTTTCGTTGTTACCCGACGCTAAAACGAGAAGCTGGCGAGAGCGGAGTAGCGAGCCGGGGGTGGAAGCTCGAGCTTCATCCGAGCGCTGCACCAAGGCGATGGCGCCCGCGACGCCCGAAAGCGCTACCAGCGCCAGCAAGCTCCAGGCCCAGTGTTTCGCGCGTGGCCGGGGGCGGACTCGCGCGTGAGCGCCCGTCGTTCTGGCGAAGGCGATGGAAGCGGCTAACGGCCGCTCATGACTCGGACTCGACGCTGGAAGTGGCAACGTCAGCTCGTCCAGAGAAACGCTCTCGAGCTCCAGGATTCGCGCCGCACGCAGCCGCAGCGCTTCCCCGGCGTGCTCACTCGCCCACGCCCCGACCTCGAGCAGGTTCGCCAGGCGTACGCTGCCGGCGATGGCAGCGGCCATGGCATGCGCGTCTTTGAAGCGCTGTTCGGGATCTGGTGACAGGGCGCGCGCCACGACGGCATCGAGCTCCGGAGGAAGATCCGGCACGAGGGTGCTCGGTGCCGGCACGTTGCCCTGCAGCACCTTTTCCTCGATGAGCGCCGGCGCGTCGGCCGTGAACAGGCGGCGGCCGGTCAACATTTCCCAGAGCACGACACCGGCCGAAAATAGATCGGTACGGCGGTCGACGCGCTGGCCTCGGAACTGCTCCGGAGCCATGTAGCTGCGCTTGCCCTTCAAATCGCCTGCGCTCGTCACGTGCGCGCACCAGCCGGCCTTGGCGATGCCGAAGTCCACGATTTTGGCGGAGCCGTCCTCGGTCACGAGGATGTTTTGGGGCGAAACGTCGCGATGCACGATGTCGAGGTTGCGCCCGTCCGGGCCGCGCGCTTCATGGGCGGCGTGTAGCCCGGAGAGCACCTGGCACATCACCGCGCAGGCGATATTCGCTGGGATCGGCGCTTTGGCGGCGCGCAGGACGCGGGAGAGCGGCTCGCCGTGCACGTACTCCATGACGATGAACAGGCCCGAGTCGGATAGCTCGACGTCCAGGGGGGCGACCACGTTGGTATGCCGGATTCGCGCGAGCAGGCGGGCTTCGTCGAAGAGCATGGCCACGAATTCGCGGTCCCCGGCGAAATGCTCGTGGAGTTGCTTGATGGCAACGATGCGCGAGAATTCTTGCACCCCGATGAACCGCCCCAGGTGAACGGCCGCCATGCCGCCGCTGGCGATGAGGTCGCACAAGACGTAGCGACCGATGACGCGCGGAGCTGGGTGAGTGGCCAACGTATGCTTTCCGAGGCGACGTCCCGGTCCCGGGAAGGGAGAGGCAGTCGGCGAGCGAGTCCAAACTGAGGCCGGCGCTCCTTCGGGGTTCAGAGCGAGCCGCACCTGATTTCTCGATTATTTATCACGAGTCCAGGCGCGCTCCTACCGCGCAGGCGTCCGCCTCGGGACGACGCGTGCCGGCTCTCCGGCTCGCTGCGTCATAAGCGAGGCCGATCGGAGCCGTTCACGTTCGGAAACCAGCGTGAGGAAACCCACGGTTTCGGTGCACAACTGTCCGTTTCGCAGGCGCCGGGCCTGGTCGCTAATTCTTCGAAGATTCGCGCATTTCCGCTGGGGCACGCGACTTGCTGAGTGGCATCCCGGAGTCGCTAGAGCAGCGGAGGAGATATGCGTTCGCAGGATTTTGCCCAGCCCACCCAGGTCAGTCATCGCAGCGTTGGGTTCGCCCTCGAGCGGCGGTTCACCTGTGTCGAACCGATACAGCGGGCGCGGGTCGGCAGCCGCTCCCGGCGAAGTGAGACAGTATACGCCGTAATCTCGGACGCCCGTGGCCGGCCCATCGCGAGTCTGCGCGACGGCACGCTGCTGCGCGACGAGGGCGGAACCGTTTGGGTGATCCTGGGAGGAGCCAAGTTCGCTGTTCCTGACGCCAAGACCCGCGAGCGGCTGTTCGCCGGGCAGGCCTGCGTGCCGGTTTGGAGCTCGGCAATCGACGCGATCAGCAGCGTGCCCGCCGACGGAACGCTGCTGCGCGAGGAATCGAACTCACAGGTTTACGTCACGCTCGGCGGCGTGAAGCACAAGGTCACGGCCTGCGTGGATCCCGCGCACGTCCTCTGGGCCGGTGCGCTCGCGAAAATCCCGTGATGGCACGCCTACTGGTCGTCGACCGAAAGGTGAGGTGGACATGAATTTGCCACATCCTGTCAGTATCGAAGATCGCATTCGTGAGCTGCACGCGGAGCGCTCCTTCGATCGCGCGGCGGAGCTCGCCATCGCGCGCTATGGATCCGAGCTGCAGGGCTGGCTCACCAACAGCGTGCGCGACGAAACGGCGGCGCGTGAGATCTACAGCATCTGTCTCGAGAGCTTCTGGCGGGCGCTGCCGCAATTTCGCTTCGAAGCCACGATCCGCACCCTGATGTACCGCCTCGCGCGCAACGCGACGTACCGGTACTTCTGCGGCCGCCAGCGCGAGGAACTGGTTTCCAGCTGCGAGCTCTGGGCGCGCCCCGCGCTCGACCGCTCCGAGACGCACCCCTGGCTCAAGACGGAGATCAAAGTCAAGCTGCGCGCCGTGTGCGAGCGGCTCACCATCAAGCAACGCATGGTGCTGACGCTGCGTGTCGACAAGCAGATGTCCTGGAGCGAGATCGCTCGGGTCATGAGCCAGGGCGAGGCGTGGCTCACGGAGGACACGCTGCGCCGCGAAGCCGCCGCCTTGCGCCAGCAGTTTCGGCGCTTGAAGCAAGAGCTTCGCGCCATGCTTTGAGCTTGCGACCAAGCGGGGCCTGATCACCGTGAACCTAGAAAGCAGCGTCGATCACCGAGACTCACTCCTCCTGGCACTCGCCGGCGAGCTGAGCCAGCGCGTGAACGACTGGCCGGAGTTACCCATTCGCATCGGCCCTGAGGGACGATTCGAGCTGCGGCGTCAGATCGGCACGGGTGCCATGGGCGGCGTCTTCCTCGCCTACGACTTCGCGTTGCAGCGCGAGGTCGCCATCAAGCTGCCGCGTTCCGGACTCTCGGCGCGCGATCGGCGCACTGCGCTCGAAGCGCAGGCACTGGCGCGCATGGATCACGAGAACATCGTGCGCCTGTTCGACAACGGCACCTGGAACGACTCGCCGTACCTGGTCATGGAATACTTGAGCGGGGAGTGCCTATCCGAGCGTCTGCGACGTGGACGGGTGCCGCTCGAGGAGGCGATGCAGATCATCGTGCCGCTGCTGCGCGGGCTTCTGCACATGCACGAACGCGGAGTGATTCATCGCGATCTGAAGCCGAGCAATGTGTTTTTGACGAACGGCGGTACGGTCAAGATCATCGACCTCGGCCTGGCCGTTCGTCCAGCCTGCGTGGCGTCGGACAGGCTCGACGCGCTGAACGACGACCCGCTGTGCACTGCGGGAAGTCCAGCGTACATGGCTCCCGAGCAGTGGCGCGGTGAGTATCAGGACGCGCGCACGGACATCTGGGCCGCCGGCGTGCTCATGTACCAGCTCTTCACGGGCGAGCTGCCTTTCGCTGGGGAGACACTGGCGGCGCTGCGTGACCAGATCTGCTCCAGCACGCCTGCGCCGGCCGTGCGCCTGGCTGGAGCCGCGGTATCGAGCCGGCTCTCGTCGATAGTCGACGCATGCCTGGTCAAGGACGCGAGCGGGAGGTTGGGATCGGCGCGGCGGCTTCTGTATCTGCTCGAGCACGTGGCGCCCGGCGCAGGTCAGTGGCGGAAGTGCCGGACCCCGGTGAACACCATCGCCAGGTTTGCGGCATCTGCTGCGGCGATCACGTCCGAGTCTTTCTTGCTGCCGCCCGGTTGAGCGACGGCCGTGACTCCGGCGGCGATGGCCGCTTCGAGTCCGTCGGGGAAGGGGAAGAAGGCGTCCGAGGCGAGCACGCTGCCCTTGGCCTTGTTGCCGGCTTTTTCACAAGCGATTTGCGCGGCCGTGACGCGTGCGGTCTGGCCGCCGCCGATGCCCACTGTCTCGAACAAGCCGCGCTCGCTGCCCGCGCGGCCGAGCACGATGGCGTTGCTGCGCACGTGCTTGCAGATGCTCCACGAGAACTCGAGCGCAGCGAGCTCTTCCGGAGAGGGCGCGCGCCGGGTGACGACCTTGCCGCCGCGTACTTCGCCGGGGCCCGTGGCGTCACGGTTCTGCACCGCGAAGCCTCCGCCGACGCGCTTGAACACCAGACCCTGGTGGCTGGCGTCGAGCCATTCGCCCGCGGCGAGCAGGCGCAGCGCCGACTTGGCACGCAGGACCTGCAGCGCGGCTTCCGAGAAGCGAGGCGCGATGATGCACTCGAGAAACGTTTCCGCGAGCAGCCGCGCCGAGCTTTCGTCCACTTCGCGGTTCAGGGCCACGATGCCGCCGAACGCGCTCATCGTGTCCGCTTCGCGAGCGGCGTGATAGGCCGCGGTCAGGCTCGGGCCTGTAGCTGCGCCGCACGGACTCGCGTGTTTGATGATGACCGCCGCAGGTTCGTTGAAGTCGCGCACGGCATCGAGCGCGGCTTCGGCATCGACCAGATTGTTGAAGCTGAGCTCCTTGGCGCCACTGCCCAGGCTCTCCGCGCGCGCCAGGCTGCCCGGTGCCGCTGAGCGCTCGCGATAGAACGCGCCGCGCTGATGCGGATTTTCTCCGTAGCGCAGGCCATAGGCTTTCTCGAGCGAGACCGAGAGCGACCGCGCCCAGCCGTCACTCTCACCCTGCGCGGTGAGCCAGCCGCTGATGGCGGCATCGTAAGCGGCCGTGTGCGAGAACACTTTGCCGGCCAGCCGGCGGCGTGTTTCTGGGCTGACGGAGCCACCGGCTTCGAGCTCCTGGAGCACCAGCGCGTAGTCTGCCGGATCGCAGACGACGGTGACCCGTGCGTGGTTCTTGGCGGCCGAGCGGAGCATGCTGGGCCCGCCGATGTCGATGTTTTCGACGAGCTCGTCAAAGCTCGCGTCGGCGCGCTTCAGGGTTGCTTCGAAGGGGTACAGATTGACTACGACCAGGTCGATCGGTTTGGCTCCGAGCCGCTCGAGGTCCGCGTCGTCCGTGCCGCTGCGCGCCAGCAGCGCGCCGTGAACCCGGGGGTGCAGCGTCTTGACTCGGCCGTCCATCACCTCGGGTGAGCCGGTGTAGCTCTCGACGGTCGCGACCTGGATTCCCGCGGCGTTCAGCGCGGAAAAAGTGCCGCCCGTGGACAGCAGCTCGACCCCGCGCCGTTCGAGCGCGCGCGCGAACTCGACCAACCCGGATTTGTCCGAAACGCTCAGCAAGGCACGCCGGATAGCCATGATGAACAGGCGGGTATCCCCTGGTGGGCCTGTCGTCAACAGTGGCTGCAGAAAATTGCGTGCAGAAGCTCGGGGCAGGAGCCTAGTCCCTCGATTCACTCGAATCGAGGTACGTCATGACGGTCAGTGCTCGAGTCAAGCGAACGCCTGGCGCGGGAATTTCGGGGCCCTCGCCCAGTCGGGGGCCTCGATAATTTCCCATCGCTTCGATGGACTCGAGGCACTAGCATCCGGGGCGATGATGAGGCCGGTGTCCTTGGTACTGTCCGCGGTTGCGCTGATGTGGGCCGGCGCCTGCTCGACTTCTTATGAGCAGAAGGACGTGTTCCCGGCCAAGCCGGGCCTGGTCATGCCCGACGCGAGTGGCCAGGCGGTCTCGGAAGCGGTGGCCTGCGCGGCGCTTCTGGATGCATTGGGTGACGCGCGCACGCGCTTGAGCTGCACCTTTGCCGGTCCCGCACCGGCGTGTCCCGGATATGTCCGGCCGCCGGGCGGCAAGTGCGGCCGGTACGACCAGGGCAGCGTGGATGCCTGTGTGAGCCTGATGGCCAGTTACACGAGCTGTGCCGAGCTGGAGAGCAAGCCCTGCATCGTGACCGTGCTCGGCACGGACCCCAGCTGTCCCGAGGAACCCGCCGACGCGGGCTCCGACGCGGAAGACGCCGCGGATGCTGAGCCCGAAGACGCCACGGCGGACGGCGCCGGGGACGCGAGCGACGGCGCCCGCGACGCAGCGCGAGACGCGCCCGCGGGCTGAGAGGGATCGCCAGTTCAGTCGCGCCGGCGTCGCGCGGAATTTGGCTGCCCCTGAGATCCTAACTTGAAAATTTCAAAAGGGCGGGGTTGTGTGAGGGAGCTCCGCTGCGTGCAGCGCAGTGGCAAGCGCGTCGTAATATAATCGGCCTGCGCAGTCGGCGAGCGTGATCGCCGTGCGGGATTTTGAAGCGTTATGCATAGGATTGTTTTCGCGGTGGGCTTGTGTCTTTTGAATGGTGCGCTCGCGGGCTGTGCGGGGACACAGTACGGTCGCATAGGTCAGCCCGTGACACTTCCTAACGGTGCTGCCAGAAGCGCGTGTGAGCGCGAAGAGTGGTACGAGCTTTCGCCTGCTCGTGTTCGCGCCCAGGGTTACACCACGACCGGGCTCTACAGTACCCACTACTGGCAGGACCAAGACGGGTTGGGCGTATTCAAAATCGACGAGGACGACCCGGAGGACCTCGAAGATCTTTGGCCCAAAATGCGCCGCCCGAGGCTTCAGCGGCAGCACCAAGCGCGCATCGAGCCGGTGGATGACGCGCATCGCCGCTCGCTCCACTGGGCCATCGGCGGTTTGGTCGCGCTGGGCGCAGGGCTGGGCACGGCTGTGGCGATCGAAGAAGAGTCGCCGGCCGGGGCAGCAGTCGCCGGCATCAGTGGCCTGGTAGGCGGGCTCGTGGGTGTCGTCGGGATCTTGGCATCACAACCCTCCGGAGAAGATCAACTGTACGCGGACGCCCGGCGCAAGCTGTTCATCCCCGGGGAAGACGAGCTGGTTTCGGCGGCGCACGGTGTGAACAACGCGAACGGCAGCCGCAGGCGCAAGTGCGGAGGAAAGCCAGTCGTATTTTCGCACCGAGCGGAGGCGCAGCGTAGACGGCGCGTTCCGTCGAGCGCGCGGGCCGCTTTGCCTGCGGCCGTACCCGCGAACACGCCGGTCGCTCCCCCTGCAGATCCTGCGAGTGCGCCGCCCGCCGACGAGCCTGCCGCAGCGCCAGTTGCGCCAGCACCCGTGCCGTCACCGTAAGCCGTCGAATCAGCGATGCTTGCGCCGGAATGCGCGCGCCCAGCCCGTCAGCTCGAGACGGGCAGGTTGTCCCAGAACTCACGCAGATCCGCGGCTAACGGTGCGGTCACGGTGAGGAGCTCGCCGCTGATGCCGTGCGGGATTCGGTACTGGTGCGCGTGCAGCGCGTGCCGCGGTAGCTCGAGCTTCTGCAGGTCTTCCGCGCTGAGCTCGCCGTCCGCGGCTCGGGCCAGCAGCCGTTCGTCGGGGCCGTAGAGTTTGTCGCCGACTACCGGGCAACCGATGCTGGCGAGATGCAGGCGGATTTGGTGCTGCCTGCCCGTGTGTAGGACGCAGGACACCAGCGCGTATCCCGGCCGCGTCTCGAGCAGCGTGACTTCCGTGCGCGCGTCCATGCCCGTGCCGCGCGCGGCGATGCGCATTTTCACGCGCAGCGGGTTTTCGCGATCCAGCTCGAGAGGAGCATCGATCATGCCCGCTGCGGGATGTCCCCAGGTGATGGCCAGATAGATCTTTTCGAGAGCCGCGGCGCGCGCGACCCGAGGGCTCGAGGCCGGCAGGCCGGCGGTAGAACGGTCCTCCAAAATGCGCTTGAAGGCGCGATCAGCCTCGGGCGAGCGCGCGATCAAGAGAATGCCGCTGGTTTCGCGGTCGAGCCGGTGTACGAGCGCAAAAAACTCGCCGGGGCGCTCCCTCTGCAAGCGCTTGATGACGGTGTGACGGTGGTGGCGCGCCGTGGGATGCACGGCCAAAAGCGGCGGTTTGTCGATCACGAGCAAGTGCGGGTCTTCGTACACGACGGGCAGCGGCGCGGCCTCCTCGTCGGACTCGAACTGCGCGCGCCACAAGATGACGTGGTCCTCGGCGCGCAGTCGGTCGTTCGCTTTGAGCCGGCGGCCGTCGGGAGAGAAGGCGCTGTTTTCTACGATGGCACGCGCGCGGGTACGGCTGGTGTTGCGCAGCTGCGATTGCACGAATACGTCCAAGCGTTTACCGGCCGCTTCCGGGGGCACGCGCAACACGCGCAGAATCGCATCGGCGGGCACTCCGTCCGGCCGGCGCAGCTCGCGCTCGGACGGGGAAGTGCGCTCAGGTGGTGCCGGAGCGCTGGATTTCCGTACCGACGCCACGGTCCGTAAAAATCTCCAGCAACAAGGCGTGGCGCCGGCGGCCGTCGATGACGTGCACCTTTTCCACGCCATCACTCACCGCTTCGAGCGCGCACTGAACCTTGGGGATCATGCCGGCGCGGATCACTTCCTGGGAAATGAGCTGTTCGGCTTCGCGCGCGCCGAGCGAGCTGATCAGCGTTCCGGAGCTGTCCTTCACGCCCTCCACGTCCGTCATCAGCATCAACTTTGCGGCGCCCAGGGACGCGGCGATGCGCCCGGCGGCCGTGTCGGCGTTGACGTTCAAGGGCGCGCCGTTCGCGTCCACGGCTATCGGCGCCACCACGGGCACGAAGCCGTTCGACATCAGTTCCTCGAGGATGGTGGGATTGACGTGCTCCACGTCGCCGACGCGCCCGAGGTCCACCCAGATGGGCTCGCCGCTCGCGGAGCGCGCCTGCACCTTTTCCAGCCGGCGCGCGCGCATGAACTGATCGTCCCGGCCGGACAGACCCACGGCGCGGCCGCCGTGTTTGCAGATGAGCCCCACGATCTCCTGATTCACGGCGCCACCCAGCACCATCTCGACGACGTTCATCGTCTCGTCGTCCGTGACGCGGAGGCCGCCGCTGAAGGTGCTCTTGATGCCGACCCGATCCAGCATCTTGTCGATCTGGGGGCCTCCCCCGTGCACCACCACGACGGGAATGCCGACATACCGGAGCAGGCACACGTCGCGCGCGAAGCTCTCCTTCAAATCGTCGTCGAGCATGGCGTGTCCGCCGTATTTCACGACGAACGTGCGCTTTTGAAAGCGGCGAATGTAGGGTAGGGCTTCGTGCAAAATCGCGGCTTTGCTGACGAGCTCGTCCATGGCGCGCGGAGGCTAGCGCAAAATGAGGCGGGACGTGGTATTCGCCCGCCAGCATGGACATTTTGATGGTTTCGGCCGAGCTCAGCCCGTACGCGCGGGCCAGCGAGACCGCGGATGCCGTAGCCTCCTTGGCCAAGGCGTTGCGCCAGCTCGGACACGAAGTGACCGTCGCGCTGCCGCGCTACAAGAGCCTGGAGAGTTCCGGCCTGCTCATGGCGCGCCGGTTGACGCCGCTGGCTCTTTCGTCCGGCGCCGAGGTCACGGTGTTCGACGGGCAGCTGCCTTCCGGGGTGAAGCTCGTCTTGTTCGACGCACCCGTGCTCTTCGATCGCGCCGGGATTTTCGGCGAGGACGGCCAGGACTACCCGGACAACGCCAAACGTTTCGGCCTGCTGTGTGAGGCGGCTGCGGCTCTGCTACGCCAGCGCGCGCAGCTCGCCACGGCTTTCGACATCCTGCACGTGCACGACTGGCCCGCTGCGCTCGTGCCGGTCTTGCTGCGGGTGCTGGGCCCATCGGTGCCGAGCGTGCTCACCATTCACGACGTGACCCGCCAGGGCATATTCCCGAACAAGGAGCTAGACGCGCTGGGCGTACCGCCGGAGCTCGTGGACGAGGCGTTGAAGCTCGGCAACAAGATCAACGTGCTGAAAGCTGGCGTGTCCTTTTCGGCTGCCATCACCAGCGTGTCCTCGGCTTATACCAACGAGCTCACCAGCGCCGATCGCGCCGGCGCCCTCGCCGAGGTGATCAGCGGGTCGGGCAAGCCGCTGATCGGCATCATCAACGGACTCGACTACGGCATTTACAACCCCGCCACGGACCCGGCCCTGGTCAGCCGTTACGATGCCGAGGACACGAGCAACAAGGCCCGCTCCAAAGTCGCTCTGCTTCGCGAATGCAACCTGGACCTCGATCCCGCGCGCCCGCTGCTCGCGGTGATCGGCGATGCCGACAAGGAACGCGGGCTGGACTTGGCCGCGGCCGCGCTGCCGCAGCTGCTGAAGAACCCGGTCAGCGTGGTGTTCGCCGTGCAAGGCCGGGCGAAGTTCATCGAGAAGGTCGCGAACCTCGCCCAGAACAATCCGGACGTGCTCTGCCTGGTGCGAGATTTCACGGACGCGCAGCGGCACCGCATGCTCGCCGCCGCGGACGTTCTGTTGCAGACGGGACGGCATGAGCCATCGGGCGCTTCGGCCATGGCGGCACAGCGCTACGGCGCGCTGCCCGTGGCGTTCGCGACCGGCGGAGTGCACGACGTCGTCGTCGATTGCGACTCGAGCTTCGAGACCGGCACCGGTTTTCTGTTCGACGCCATGACGCAGAAGGAGCTGCTCGGAGCCGCGACGCGCGCTCTCTCGGCTTATCTTTCGCCGGCCTGGCCGCGCCTGGTCCGGCGCGTCATGCGCCTCGATCATAACTGGGATCGTCCAGCTCGCCGCTATCTCCAAGTGTACCGTCAAACACTGGGCGCGAATGCGTGAGCGCATCTCATGAATGAGATGGCTGCTCAGTTACTTTGTCGTCGAGGGGCTCTGCCCCTCGCCCCGATGAAATGAATTCTGACCATTCATCACGAGTCGCGTGTGCTGCGAGAGTTGCGCGAAAACGTGCCTACCCTGCCGCATACGGGGTGTATCGAAGGCTGTGACCGCCTGAAGTGTTGTCGGTGAGCCCCGTCGGTTGCTCGCGCGGGGGTTTGCTCATTCCAGACGATCGATAATGGAAAACCGCCATT
>Ga0193706_1000940_pt1 | contig 14177 bp, 12 predicted proteins | sample U3c1metaG_FD_160130 | JGI IMG/M metagenome (GOLD analysis project Ga0193706, IMG submission 160130) | Soil microbial communities from a riparian zone of the East river system, Colorado, United States - U3c1 | ecosystem: Environmental > Terrestrial > Soil > Riparian zone | place: USA: East River... | reverse complement strand
CGGTCGTTCTTCGCCACCCGATCCCAGATGTAGGGATTGGCGAACAGCTCGCGCGGCAGGCCCTTGAAGTAATCGCCACGCTCCGCCGTGTCGCCGCGGAAAATGTTCCCGGGCACACGACCCGCGTTGCGCAAGAAAGTCTCGTCGAGCGGCGCGAACGATCGGTACATGCCGGCGAAGCGCTGGTTCAAAAACACCGGCACCACCGCAGTCGGCGGCGCGAGCAGCCCGAAATCCGCCGCCATCGAGTTCGACGCGAACTGCGCGAGAACTTCCTTCGCCGAGAAGACGTTGACGCGGCTCTGGTGGAACATCTCGCCGCGGTCGCTCTTGATCGCGAGGCTCTTCTTCTCCCCAGTCCAGTGCACGCTCGTGTCGCCGCGCAGCTTCACCTCGACTTCCTGACTCGAGTTGCCCGCGACGAGCTCGCCCTTGACGCTCATGCCCGCGCGGCCGACTGGATCCGAAGCCATCCGATCGAACTCGTCGCGATCGACGCGCAGATCGACCAGGGCGCGCTGGCGGTCCTCGGCCGTGAGGCTCGCGTCCAGGGAATGGGCTCGCGGCAGCCGCAGACCTGAGCGCACCCGCCACCAGGCGAAGCGATCGACGCGAGCCGTCTGCGACCACCAGTCGTCGAACTGCCGCAGCTGCCGGTAGTCGCCGACGCTCGCGCCGAGCAGGTAGAGCGCGGCCACGAAGGGCGGCAGGCTGAGCAGCACCACGTCGCGCAGGCGCAGGCGGCGCAGGACGCCGAGGCCGGGTCGGCGGGTCGAACTCATCGGCGCTGTGTGGGGGCGGGGAGGGGGCGAGGCGGACCTAAGCCTCTGGCGGGCAGGCTGGTATGTCGGCCAGGGCCCGCGCTCCCATGAGCAGGCGCCCCAGCGCTGCGAATTGTAGCCCTGCCGAGGGTCCCAGGTCCGAGCCGCCCGGCGCACCGGGCAGACGAGGGCTCCCGCGTACAGCGCTGAGGAGCTCCAGGCGGTCCAACGCGAGCTGCCCGCCCCAAGCGGTCGTGGGGGGTCGGGTCAGGCCGGATCAGTTGTAGCCCGGCAGTCCCGAAGCCCCCCAGGCGTGGCACCAGGCCCAGAGGAGGCTCCCGATCACGAGGGCCGCGACCGCGAGCAGGGCGATCATCGCGAAGCTGCCCAAATCCCCGAGCCAGCCGCGCTTGTGTCGCTCCTCGCTCATGGCTACCCGCCAGAATCCTGGGTTTGGATCGGGAGATTCCGGCGGCTCCGGGTCGGCGCTAGGCGACGAGCTGGAAGAGCGCCATGGAAGCGAGGGCGATCGTCCGTGCCCACCAGAAGATGAGCCACGCCCGATCGGTTCGGGGTCTCGGTCGCCCCGCGCGTCGATCGACGATGAGGCCTTCTAGGAGCCAGTCCCACATCGCTACGGCTTCTCCGCATGCGGCTTCGCGCTGCAGGTCATGCTCGCGAGAGTAGCACCACGGACCGACCCTGCTCGCGGTGCTCGGGGGGGAGAAGGCCGAGGGTTGGACGCCTGCTGGTGACCCGAGGCAGAGCCATCCCGGAAGGCGAAGAATCCCGCTTGATGGACTCGATTGGTCGATATATCGTCGGTTGAACGGAGATGAGACCGAATGATCGACGACGTTGACCTCAAAATCCTGGCGATCCTTCAAGCCGACGGCAGGGCGAGCCATGCCGAGCTGGCGCGGCAGGTGGGCCTGGTCGGGTCCGCGGTTCACGAGCGGGTCAAGAAGCTCGAGGAGCGCGGCATCGTGCGCGGGTATTCCGCGCGGCTGGATCCGGAGGCGCTGGGCAAGAAGCTCCTCGCTTTCGTGTTCCTGCGTGCCGAGGAGGACGGGACGTCCAACGAAGTCGCCCTTGCCCTGGCGAAGATTCCTGAAGTGCTCGAGGTCCACCACGTCGCGGGCGAGGACTGCTATCTCGCGAAGGTGCGCACGGCGGACACGGAGTCGTTGGGCCGTTTGATTCGCGAGCGCTTCCGGGCGATTCCGCAGGTGCATTCGACGCGCTCGACGATCGTGCTCGAGACCATCAAGGAAGATCTGAGCCTTCCGCTGGCGGGTGCATCGTGAATCACGAAAGGACCGAAGCGACGCCGCTGCGCATCGCCCTGGCCTTCGCGGCCGTGTACCTCATCTGGGGCTCGACCTACATGGCGATCCGCGTCGCCGTGGCGGACTTCGCGCCCTTCGTGATGGCCTCGATCCGTTTCGTGGTCGCCGGATTCGCGCTGTACGGATACCTGCGTTTGCGCGGAGCGCCGCGGCCGACCTGGAAGCAGTGGCGCAATGCGTCGGCGATCGGGTTCCTGCTCCTGAGCTGCTCGAACGGCGCGGTGACCTGGGCCGAGAAGACCGTGCCCAGCGGACTTGCGGCGCTCCTGTGCGCGGTCCTGCCGATGTGGATGGTGCTGCTGGAATGGCTCTGGGATCGGACGCAGCGTCCGACGCTGCAGGTCATGTTCGGCATCCTGCTCGGCCTGGTCGGCGTCGCGGTGCTCGTCGGACCGGGATTGACCGCGGAAGCTGGGCAGGTCGACTTCTTCGGCGCGACTTTGATCGTGCTGGCTTCGCTGACCTGGGCGCTGGGCTCGATCTACGGACGAAAGGCCGACCTTCCGGGCTCCGCGGCGATGTCGACGGCGATGGAGATGATCGCGGGCGGAGCGATCCTCGCGATCGGCGCCTGGGCGACCGGCGACTGGGCGCGCTTCGATCCAAGCGTGATCCCCACGAACTCGTGGCTTGCGCTGCTCTACCTCGCCGTCTTCGGCTCGCTGATCGCGCTGTCGGCCTACGTGTGGCTGCTCAAGGCTTCGACGCCGGCGCGCGTGTCGACCTATGCCTACGTCAATCCCGTGGTCGCCGTGATCCTGGGCTGGGCGCTGCTCGACGAGCCGCTGACCGCGCGCACGGCGGTCGCCGCGGCGATCATCGTGACCGCTCTGGTCGTGATCACCAATCAGCGCGCGCGCGGCAAGTTGACTTCCGCGCCGAGGCTGGAGAGCGAAGCGCTCGCGCCGACGCCGATCAAGCGATAGCCCTCGGCTCGGCAGTGCGAGTCCTCGCGCCAGTACAGGACGGAAGGATCGCGCGCGGCGCGGAAGCTCGGCAGGAGGTCGACCACGGGGAAGCCCGCGCGCTCGCCGATCTCCTTCACGCGCACTCCCCACAGGGAAAAATCCTGGTTGGCGCCGGGCTTGCGCAGCTGTTCCTGGAAGGGAATCGCGAGCACCGCGAACTTCGCGCCGCAGCGCAGGGCCGCGTCGCGCGCCTGGGTGATCTCGCGTTCGTAGAGCGCGTAGAGCCTGGTCGATTCCTTGCCTTGCGCGATCTCGAAGGCACCGCGGTGCGAGGAATCGCCCTTGCCCTTGAGGCGATCGACGATCCGCAGCGCGTCGATGCGCTGCATCACGAGCGAACGCGCCACCCAGCCGGGCAGGCTGTACCAGCGCCGGTGATCCTCGTAGCGCTTCCGGTCGCCCTCGGTCGCGAGCTGATTGAGCAGCGCGCCATCGCGGGCGATGTTCAGGATCGGAAACCGGTTCTCGAGCAGGTCGTTCGGCGTCGAGCCGACGACCACCAGGTCGGGCTCGAAGCCGGCGGCGAATTTCTCGATCCATTTGCGCTCGTGGATCGTGCCGAAGGCCGGGAATCCGGCGTTGAGCACCTCGACGCGGCCCGCTCCGTAGAGGCGATCGAACTCGGATTGCATCACGCTCGGGTAGGTGTCCTCGAAGCGCACCTGGTCGCCGACCGTGAAGGAATCGCCGACGACGAGCACGCGCGCCAGGCCGGCGGGCTTGGGGCCGAAGTCGTGATTCGCACGCAGGCCCTGGGCGTTGCTGTGCCACTTCGCGCTGAACTCGCGCGACTGGATCACCTGGTCGTAGTTGGGCAGGTACACGTGGCCGACGTCGGGATCGAAGGCGTGGCGACCGATGTTTTCGAGCGGCGTGAAGGCCGCGTCGTCGGTCGCTTGCAGATAGGCCTCCCAGACGAGCAGCACGACGACCAGCGAGGCCCCGGGGGCGACCACGAGCTTTCGCAGCGTCGCGATCGGCGCGGGCAGGGCTCGGAAATAGGAGAAGAGCAGTGCGGCGAAGCAGGCTTCGTAGATCAGGGAGCTGATCAGCCAGGGCTTCGAGTAGCGCCAGAAGAAGATCTCGCTGGTGCGCTCCGTCAGGAGATAGACGAGCGGCAAGGCGAACACGATCGCGGCGACGGCGAATTCCGCTCCGCGGCGTCGCTGGATCTTCGGAGCGGGCTCCATGGTCAGTCGATGATCTGGATCGCCAGCGCGATGGTCTCGGGTTGAAACTTTGCCGCGTCGAGCATGCGGACGAAGTCCTTCGCCTCGGCGGTGCGCGAGGCGCGCAGGGGCTCGACCCAGGCCGGTGGGATCGGCTGGTAGCGCAGCCAGGTGACGAGAGTCAGCGGCCCGGGTTGATCCGCGCTGAAGCGGATGTCGTAGTTGACGCGATCGCCGCCGTCCGTGAAATCGGCATCGCCTTGGACGCCGACGGGCGCGGTCTCCTGAGCGTGAGGACCGTCGGCGCGCCAGCCTCGGGGCAGGAGGCGCGTGTCCTTCTTCATGGAAGTCATGTCGATCACCGACGTGGTCGGCCGGCCCTGGGCATCCAGCGCGACCATTTCGTACACGGCGACTTCGTTCGGTCGCTCGATGCGATCGTAGTGGGGGATGTCGAGCTCGTCGGCGACTCCGAGGAAGCGGCCGGCCTCGTCCGTGGCGCCCGAGGAGAACAGGACGGTCCGCCCGGCGCGCAGCTCGACCTCGAGCCAGGCGCGGCGAGCCGGATAGCCGCTCGGCAGCTTGTGGCCCGCGAGATTCTGGACGTGCAGATCGAAGCGCAGGCCGTTTGGCTGCCGCTCGACACCTTCGATCGAGAGGCGCGCGGTGGAAAACGCGAGCTGCGAGCGCGTGGCCGCCGCCGTGCGCAAGAGCGACGCATCGCTCGCGACGACTCCGAGCTCCTCGCGGTTGAGCCGCAGGAGATCGATCAGCCAGGCATTGCCGCCCACCAGGACGTGACCGCGCACTCTCTCGCGGATCGCGATGTTGAAATCGAAGCCGGTCGGCATGCGCGCGATCTTCATCGTGCCCTGGTCGGGCATGTGGCAGGCCTGGCAGGTGCGCGACGCGTCGCTGGCACCGGACTCGTCGGAGTACACGCTGTTGCGCCATTCGAGGTAAGGCGCCTGCTCGAGGAATGCAGTTCCGGCGGGAGTCGACGTGTACAGCGTGTGGCAAGTCCCGCACAGCGCCGACGCAGAAATGTGCGCCGCCGCGGTCGGCGTGTAGCCCGTGTTCATGCGCATCGGACCGACCGTCGGATTCTCGAACGGCCCGAAGATCCGTTTCTCACCGCGGATCGTCGCGTGCCCGCTGAAGCTCGCGGCCTTGCCGAGCTCCTCGGGCTGGATCTGATGGCACAGGGCGCAGGAAACGCCGTCGCGCGCCAGCGGATCGTCGCGCAGCGACTCCATCGTGGGCGGCGCGCGGTCGGCCAGGGCGGCGGCGTGGACCGCCATCGGCGCATGGCAGCGCAGGCACAGGTCCTCGACCATTTTCCTGGAGGCGGGAGCTCGCTCGATCTCGCGCGCCATCTGCGCTCGCCAGTAGGGATCGCGGAAGGAGTTGGCCATCGGCGTCGCCTGCCACAGGCCGTGGGGCGAAGCGTCGTCGCCGCTCGCGGTGGTCAGGGCATTGGCGTCGGGACTGTGGCTGTGGCAGCGCGCGCATTCGGCGGAAGTCAGGAAATCCCTATTCACGACCGCGGTCGTCGGCGCGCTCGCCTGCGGGGCGGCTTCACAGCCCGCGCCCGTCGCAAAGGCCAGGCCGAGGCAGGTGCTCGCGACCAGGATCCGGCGCAGATTCCGCTCGCGGCTGGGCATCCGCGCAAGCTACCCGATGGCTCGACGCGGGAACAATCCGACCTTGCAGCGATTTTGCACCGTAATTCACGCGCCTCGGTAACGTGGTCCGCCGGTGGACCCATCCCCAGACAGGAATTTATGAGCAATTCGCCCAATCACTTCCCGATTTCCGTGATCCTCACCGTGCGCGACACGAAAGCGACACTCGCTTTCTATCGCGACAAGCTCGGCTTCGAAGTCGAAGCCAGCTGGCCCGACGAAAAGAATCCGATGTGGGCCAATCTGATGCTCGACGGTCAGTCGGTCATGATCGGCGCGCTCGGCACGCCGGATGACATCAAGCAATTCTGCGCCAAGGATCCGGCCGAGCTCGAGCACAAGCTCGGCGCCCACGCCGACTTTTCCAAGAACAAGCACGGCGTCGGAATCTCGACCTACGTCGCGGTCAAGGACATCGACGCCTGGCACGCGAAGGTCTCGAAGCTCGGCGTGAAATTCGCCGGCGTGCCGAAGACGCAGTTCTACGGCATCCGCGAAGTCGGGCTCGAGGATCCGGACGGCTACTCGTTCATGTTCTATTCGCCGGTGACCATGGCCACCTGCCAGTCGTGCTCCATGCCGATGACCGAGGCGAAGCCCGGCGAGATGTACTGCGGTTATTGCGTCGACGAGAAGGGCAAGCTCAAGCCCTACGAGACGATCCTCGAGGGCTGCGTCAGCGGCTACTTCATCCCGATGCAGAAGATGTCGCGTCCTGATGCCGAGGTCGCAGCCCGCGAGCTGCTAGCCAAGCAACCGGCCTGGGCCGGTCGCAAGTAGGAGGCGCGCGATGACCTACGTCGACGGGTTCCTTCTGCCCATCAAAAAGAAGAATCTGAAGGCTTACCGCAGCATGGCGGCCAAGGGCGGCAAGCTGTGGATGAAGCACGGCGCGCTGCAGTTCCTCGAGAACGTGGGCGATGACCTCGATGTGAAGATGGGGCTGCCTTTTCCGCCTGCGGTGAAAGCGAAGAAGGACGAGACGGTCGTCTTCTCCTTCATCGTCTACAAGTCGCGCGCCCATCGCGACAAGGTCAATGCCAAGGTCATGGCGGATCCCGCCATGCCCGCGATGATGAAGCTGGCGATGCCCTTCGACCCCTCGCGCATGTTCTACGGCGGGTTCAAGACCCTCGTCGAATTGTAGGACGCGGGAGTCAGGTGAATTCGTCCTGAGTCGTGCGGGGCATCCGCGCGCCGCGAAAGCGGCGCGCGGATGCCCCGCACGACTCAGGACGAATTCACCTGACTCCGTACTCGATCACTAATGTCCGCCGGTCGTCGCCGGCGCCGGCGATCCAGCCTCGACAGGTTTCGTCGGCGCCAGTTCCGTATCGGCCTTCGCCTCCGCCTCGGCCTTCTTCCGCGCGCGCTCGTTCGCTTCGCGCATCGGGTTCGGCCGGCCAGCGCCGCCACCGCCTCCGCGACCTCCGCGGCCCGATCCGGCTTCGAGCTTGACGCGCGTCGGCTCGAGTTTCGGCGGCCAGGAGTTGTTGGTCAGGTCCGCGTCCGCGGTTTCCAGGTGCGGGTCGAGCTCGAAAGCCAGGACCGGCTGGGTGGTCATGATCAGCTTGCTGATCGACTTCGGTCCGCGGCGCCAGACTTCCACCGGCACGCGCACTTCCTCGCTGCTCCCGTCCTCGAGCAGCGTCTCGATCACCACCGGCGCGACCAGTCCGCCCTTGTTCTCGACTTCGACGACGTAGAAGCACAAGTTCGACTGCAGCAGCGCCTTGTCCTCGGCCTTCATGCCGTCGACCAGCTTGGCGTAAGCGTCGAGGTCGTCGTCCGTGACGTCGAGCTCGTCGTACGTATTGTAGAAGTCGGCGAGCTCGGGGAAATTGTCGATGCGCTTGGGCAGCGGCGCATTGCGCAGCTTCGATTGCGAGACCGGCTTGCTGTCGCGCTCCGCTTTCTGGAAGCCCTTTTCCAGCACGGGATCGCGCGAGTCGAGGCGGTAGAGCTGGATCTTCGCCAGCGAAAGATCGCACTTCTCGATGCCGTAGAACCAGCCGCGCCAGAACCAGTCGAGGTCGACCGCGGAGGCGTCCTCCATGGTGCGGAAGAAGTCGGCGGGCTCGGGCCGCTTGAACATCCAGCGCCGCGCGTAGGTCTGGAACGCGAAGTCGAACAACTCGCGGCCCATCACCGTCTCGCGCAGAACGTTGAGCGCCGTCGCCGGCTTCGAATAGCCGTTGCTGCCGAACTGCACCACGGAATCCGAGCTGGTCATGATCGGCACCTGATCGGTGCTCGCCATGTAGCTCGTGATGTCCGTGGGCTCGCCGCGCGAGGAGGGATAGCCGTCCTCCCATTCCTGCTCGGCGAGGAATTGCAGGAACGTATTGAGACCTTCGTCCATCCAGGTCCACTGCCGCTCGTCCGAGTTGACGATCATCGGGAAGAAGTTGTGGCCCACCTCGTGGATCACCACGGAAATCAATCCGTATTTCGTGCCCTTCGAGTAGGTGCCGTCCTTCTCCGGCCGCGGGCCATTGAAGCAGATCATCGGATACTCCATCCCGCCGACAGGACCGTTGACGGAGATCGCGGTCGGGTAGGGGTAATCGAAGGTGTGGCGCGAGTAGCACTCGAGGGTGTGCACGATCGCCTGGGTCGAGTACTTGCTCCACAAGGGCTCGGCTTCGTTCGGATAAAAGCTCATCGCCTGCACGTGGTTGCCGCCGATCTCATGGCCCTTGCAGTCCCAGATGAACTTGCGCGAGCTGGCCCAGCCGAAGTCGCGCACGTTTTCCGCGAGGAATCGCCAGGTCTTCGTGCCCTCCGCGCGACCTTTCTCGCTCTCCTTGGCCTCGTCGGGGGTGACGATGAACATCGGGCGCTCGGCGCTGCGCGATTTCTCGAGACGCGAGCGCTGATCGGTGTTGAGCACCTCGTCGGGGTTCTGGAGCACGCCGCTGCCGGCGACCACGTGGTCGGCGGGCACGGTGATGCTGACGTTGTAGTCGCCGAACTCGAGCGTGAACTCGCCGCTGCCGAGGAACTGCTTGTGCTGCCAGCCGTTGACGTCGGTGTAGGCCGCCATGCGCGGGAACCACTGGGCGATCTCGAAGATGCAGTTCTTCTGGTCGTCCTGGAACACCTCGTAGCCGGTGCGGCCGCCGACCTCTTTCGCATTGTTGATGACGTAGCTCCAGTCGACGCCGAAGGTGAACTGAGCACCCGCGGAAAGCGGCGTGGGCATATCGACGCGCATCATCGTGCCGACCACCGTGTGGGCCAGCGGATTCCCCGCGGCGTCGCGCACGCTGGCGATCTTCGCGCTACCGTCGAAGTCCTTGCGGCCGATCAGGCGGCGGATCGATTCGTAGGAAGATCCTTCGAGGCCCGACGAGAGCTGCGTGGTGACCGCGTGCGAGTCCGGCGCGAAGATGTTCATGTCGAGCTGCAGCCACAGGTAGGCGAGCTCGTCCGGCGAATGATTCGAGTAGCGGATGACCTCGCTGCCGGTCAGCGTGCGCGCGTCCTCGTCGAGCTTCACGTCGATCGAGTAATCGGCGCGCTGCTGCCAGTAGCGGCTTCCCGGCGCGCCCGATGCGGTGCGCTGCTCGTTGGGAGTCGGCAGGGTCTCCTCGAGCTGGCGGAACTTGTCGGCGACCGGCGCATCCTGCGGCGCGAGCGCGAATCCCAGCCCCAAGAGTACGACGTAAGCGCTGACGAGAGCGATGGGTGCGCGGCGCATGGATTCGATTCCTTCGATAGCCGGTGCAGGATTCCGAGAACGCAGCCTTGAGCGTAGCACAAGGCCGCGATCCTGAAGGGAGGCTGCGCGAGCCCCGAGTCCGAGCGCCAGCGCAGCGACAGGACTCTGTTCACGCTGTGTTCTCAGGCGCTCTGTCGCGACTCGCGCGCTCGTGCGAAAGCCTTACGAAGCAGCGAACCGGCAGCTTCTCGCCTCGCGCAGCTCCCGGACACGGCGGATGACGCCCACGGTCGCGAGGATGGCGATGGTCAAGATCAGGATCGCGAGCAGCACGAACTCGCCGGATGACAGTCCCGAGTGCAGCAGCAAGGGCAGCAGGGGCAGCTGGACCTGGATCTGATCGAGGACGATGCTGTATTTCGAATCCGAGTTCTGCACAAGCTCGGGGAATCGAGCCTGCAGGTCCTGCACGATCGCATCGCGCACCGCCCACATCTGGCGGCGACGCTCGGGATCCGCCTCGGTGTAAGCGATCTCGACCAGTCCCATGTCGACCGACGAGAAGGAACCCTCGGCCCAGAGGATATTCGCGCTGCCCTGATCGACGGAGAAGGAGAAGATGTTTTTGTCGTCCCAGTTGACGTAGCCGCGCCTTCTGGTCTGCACGATCGTGAAGATGTGCCGCAGCGCATAGGGATCGATGCCCGCGTCGGCGAAGACTTTCTTGAAGTCCAGGCGCAGCTTGCCCGAGATCAGGCCGATCAGCGGGTGCGGCTCCGAACCAGTGACAGCGTGGTCGCGGTCCACTTCGTACTTCAGCTCGTTGCGAAGCGTGAATTCTCCCGGAGGCGTGACTTTCATCTGCACCAGCTCGCGGCCGCTCTTGCGATCGGTCGGATTGGTGGTGTTGATCCGCGAGCGATGGCGCACGCTGTTCTTGTTCGCGTGCAACTGCAGGGTCGGCGTGTCGAAATAGCGGTCGGTGAAGATGCTCAGGTCCGACATCTCCTGGCCGTGGAGATGATTGCCGGGGAATTGCTCGGGGAGGATGTCGGATCGGCCGACGTACTTGGACTTGAGGTACTCGTAGACTTCGTCGGCGCGGGCCGTCGGGATCTTCAAGGTGATCTGGCTGTCGACGCGCGCCGAATCCGTGCCGAATCCGCGTGCGGCGTGCTGTTCCGTCGTGGTGGGGAGTTTCGGCGGCGCGGCCTGATCCGTCTGCGCGGAAGCGATGCCGGCCGCGGGCATCATGAAGCAGATACGAAGCAGCGCTGCGCAAGCGAAGTGCGTCGCGAGCTCCGTTCCCGTGCGCAAGATCTTTCCAGCTGTCATTCGACCGTGCTCCGAGCTCGCAGCTCAGTCATCGAACAAGGACCCCGCCTCGAGACAGCCGCCGATGCGCCGGCGCGCGCGCAGAGCTTCGAGCTCGTCCCACAGGAGCATGTTCTTGAAGCTCGCCTCGACCATCTGCCACAGCGACTCCGTGCAGGCCTTGTACGCGACGATCTCGAAGCTCGCGCGCGCGCAGCCTTCGGCCGGCCCAGCCAGCTCGCGGCGCAGCATCGAGTTCACGTTGCTCGCCGCGATGCTCCCATTGGCGAGCTCCTGCGCGTCGCCCACGGTCCAGGCTCCAGCCTCGATGACCGCCGTAACTGGGGTCTGCGCGATCCCGATGCGCAGAGGCGGCGTGAAAGCGATCTCGCGCAGATCGATCGACCAGCCATGGGTCGCGAGCCTGGCCTCGCCGCGAAAATTCGCCGCGAGCTCGAAGGGAACCTCGAAGCGGTGCGCGAGGCCGTCCGCCGGCACTTCGAGCGACACCTTGGTCTCTCCCAGGCTGAAATCGATCGTCGCCAGTCGATACGCCCCGTCGTAAGCGCGCCACAGCGGCGGAACCTGCGCGAAGGTGCTGGCGTCGACAGCGAGCTGGACGCGCGCCTGGACGCTCGGCAGGTGGGTGGGATGGATCGCGAGCAGGAGATCGAGAGCCTGCTTCGCCAGATCCGACTCGGCGAAGGCGATCGCCGTCTCCGCCTGGGTGGAATAGTTCTGCCAGTTGCGCGGATCGAAAGCGACCAGCCGCTCGCAGGCTTCCAGGGCGCGCCGCTTCTTGTCCAGCTTGACGTAGCTGCGCGCGAGCACGGTCAAGAGCTTCTCGCGCTCGCGATCGAAGCGGTGCTTGACCGAGCGCGCCGGGAAATCCGCGTCCAGGCGCTCGAGGAAGCTCGCGGCCTCCTCGTAGCGTCCAGCGTCGAAGAGTTTCTGCCCACGCTCGACCCGCGCCGGCCAGCGCGCCTCGTAGGCGTCGACGACGCGCTCGAACCCTCGGTAGCGGATGCCCCACACGAAGCCGATGCCGAGCACCAGGGCCATCGTGCACAGCCAGGCGACGATCAAGCCGCGCTCGTGCTCGCGCACGAAGCGCCGGCAGCGATCCTGCACCGACTCCTGGGTCACACGTTCACGTTCTGCTGGCCGACGATCAACGCGACCTTGCCGCCGCCCGCAGCCTTGCGCAGCTCCTCGAGCAGCTCGCCTTCTTTGACGCCGGGCTTGGCCAGGATCGAATACACCAGCTCGAGCCGCGTGCCGCCCTGGATGGTCTCGATCGAAAGCAGGGAGTTCTCGCTCGTGAACTTGTAGAAGACCTCCGCGAACATCTTCGTGTGGTCGGAGCCTTCAGGCACCTGGGCCTTGAACAGCATCTCCGAGGTCGGCATCGCGCCGATCTGCAGCTTGTGCAGGAAGAGCACCATCGGGATCGCGAACAGGGTGAATCCGACTCCGATCCACCAGTAGCCCGTGCCGCAGGCCATGCCGACCGCCATGGTCATGAACAGGAAAGCGACGTCGCGCGGGTCCTTGATCGCGGTGCGGAAACGGATGATCGACAGGGCCCCGACCAGGCTGAAGGCGCGCGCGATGTTGCTGCCGATGATCATCATGATCACCGTCACCGTGACGGCCATGATGATCATCGCGTGCACGAAGGACACCGAGTAGGACAGCCCGCGGTGCGACTGGCGGTAGATGTAGGCCAGGATCAGCGAGCAGAAGAAGCTCACGCCCAGCGCCATCAGCATGTCCCAGGGATTGTCGACCAGGGCGCCGCCTGCGGGATCTTGGGAGAATTGGATCACGTCGTCTCGTTCCTTTGGGGCGATCAGGTGTGGGCGCCGTCGAAGTGCTCGCGGTCGATGGCTGCGCAATACTTGGAGTAGCGCACGATCGGCAGCTCGTGGTGGGCGACGAGCCGGCAGAGCCAGAGCGGCACGTGGTCGTTGAACTTGATTTCCAGCACCGAGAGTTCCGGGGAGAGCACGTACTTGCCTGTCTCGAAGGGAGCGGCGATGTCGAGCGCGCGCGAATCGTACTGAACCCGCGAGTCGAGCGTGATGCGCAACTCCGCGTCGTAGTTGCCGAACCAGGCCACGCGCCGGTAGAGCACGGCCATCGTCGGGCGCAGGTCGAGGCTGTGGGCCAGGAACAGTGCCTCCTGCCCGACCGGATCGTCGATCTCGTAGGCGGCTTCGTTGTCGATCCCAGAGCTGGTGAAGATGCGCGCGGCTTTTTCCAGCGGCATGCGCACGCGCCGCTTCTGCACGGTGCGGTCGATGCGCTGCTTGATCTCGATGAACGCGCCGCCGTCGTTCGCGTAGCGCCGCAGCCTGAGCTTGCGCCGGTACTTCTGGCCGTCGATCTTCTCCCAGAAGAAATCGAAGTCCTTCGAATCCCAGTAGAGCGAGTAGACCGGATACCCATGCTCCGGGTCCGAGTGGGGATCAGGCCGGGCATAGCCCGCCAGGTCAGCCTGGAACGCCTGCCCGGTCGCGTGCGAGACGAGGTACTTCAGCTCGTAGCGATTGAAGGTGCGGACGTACGGTTCCGTAGTCGACATGCCGTTGAGCTACGTAGTGCGCACGGCAGGCTCGGGATCCTCGAGGCGCTGCTCCTCGTGGTACTCGAAGTCCGTGTTGACGGCCCAGACGTCGTGGCTCGCGCCGTACATGTTCCAGACCACCATCATCGCCGTCAGCATCGAGTGGTCCTGGTTGTTGTACTTGTGCATCCCGTTGCGGCCGACGGGATGCAGGTTGGAGATCGTGTCGAGGAACTCGCGCGTCTGGTCGAGATTCGCGCGGTATTCGGCGTCGTAGATCGGATAGGCCTTGGGCATGCGCACCACGGTGCCGTCGACCACGAGCTTGGGATCGGCGAGTCCGAGCTTCCCCAGCTCCTCTGTCGCGAGCTTGACCAAGTCCTCGTCCTTGGCGGTCCACAGACCGTCGCCCTCGAAGCAGAAGTACTCCATTCCCAGGCAGGTGCGGCCCTTCTCGGGAACCATGTCGATCGACCAGTTGTTGAAATTCTGGATGCGACCGACCTTGACGCCCGGCGTGTGGATGTAGATCCAGTTGTCAGTGAAAAGATTCTCCTGCTCGAGGATCAGCGCGACGACCACGAAGTCGCGGTAGCGCAAGCCGTCGCCCGCCTTGCGCACGGCCTCGGGGACTTTCGGCTCCAGGGCGCGGATCAGCGAGCGGATCGGCATGGTCGAGATGAAGTGCTCGCCCACGA
>Ga0193706_1000939_pt1 | contig 14178 bp, 13 predicted proteins | sample U3c1metaG_FD_160130 | JGI IMG/M metagenome (GOLD analysis project Ga0193706, IMG submission 160130) | Soil microbial communities from a riparian zone of the East river system, Colorado, United States - U3c1 | ecosystem: Environmental > Terrestrial > Soil > Riparian zone | place: USA: East River... | reverse complement strand
GAGCTGTGGTCGGGTGGTGGTGTCACCCTTCCCCGGAGGCTCACGTACTGACGACCCAAAACTCCAGAGCGCGACCCAGCTGCGCGACGGCCTCCGGGAAAGGGTGACACCACCACCCGACCCCCCCGTTCATCGCACTTAGAGCTAGCTGACGTCCCCGTCCGCCGAAGCCCCGTCCATTGGCAGTTCATCCGCCGGTGGCTCCATCGGCGCTTCCTCGGAGCTGTCGGACTCGACCACCAGGGCCACGGCGCTGACCACGTCGTCGTCCTTGATGTTCATGACTTTGACGCCCTGGGTCGAGCGGCCCATCTGGGAGATGCCGCTGACCGAGGTGCGCTGGACCATGCCGTTCTGGGAGATGAAGAGCAGCTCCTGGTGCTCGCCGACGATCAGGGCGCCGGCGAGGCCGCCCTTCTTCTCGGTCAGCTTCGCGGTCAGCACGCCTTTGGTCCCGCGGCCCTTGACGGGGTACTCGGAGACGGGGGTGCGCTTGCCGTAGCCGTTCTCGGTGACGACGAACAGTTCGGTGTCGTTGCGGGCGATGTCCATGGCCAGCACCCGGTTGTCCTTGCCGGAGACGTTCATGCCCTTGATGCCGCTGGTGTCGCGGCCCATCGACCGCACCAACTCCTCGGAGAAGCGTGAGGCGTGGCCGGAGTGGGAGACGATGAGGATGTCGTCTTCGCCGGAAGTGAGCCGGACCTGAACCAGCTCGTCGCCGTCGCGGACCTTGATCGCGATGATCCCGTCGGCCCGGATCGGCGTGTTGTAGGCGAGGAACTCGGTCTTCTTGATCTGGCCCTTGGCGGTGGCGAAGGCCAGGTATTTGTTCTCTTTGAAGTCCCGGGTCGGGATCACCGCCATCACCTTCTCGCCTTCGCGCAGTGGCAGCAGGTTGTTGAGCGAGCTGCCTTTCGCGTTGCGCGAGCCCTCCGGCAGCTCGTAGACCTTGAGCCGGTAGACCTTGCCGCGGTTGGTGAAGAAGAGCAGGAAGTCGTGGGTCGAGCTGATGTGGAGGTGGGCGATGTAATCGTCGTCTTTGAGGTTCATCCCCATCACGCCGACGCCGCCGCGATGCTGCTGGCGGTAGGTGGCGAGCGGCAGCCGCTTGACGTAGCCGGAGGCGGTCAGGGAGATCACCATCTGCTGGTCGGCGATCATGTCCTCGATCCCGACGTCGCCCTCGAAGTGGGCCAGTTCGGTGCGCCGCTCGTCGCCGTAGGACTCGGCGATTTCGGCCAGCTCCTCTTTGACTATCGCCATCACTTTTGCCTCGTCGCCGAGGATCTCCCGCAGCTCGCCGATCCGCTCCATCAGGTCGGCGTGCTCGGCCCGGACTTTGTCGGCCTCGAGCGCGGTGAGGCGCTGCAGGCGCATGTCGAGGATCGCCTGGGCCTGCTCGCGCGAGAGCTCGAACTGCGCCATCAGCCCGTCGCGGGCGGCATCAGGGTCGGTCGAGGCGCGGATCAGTTTGATCACCGCGTCGAGGTTGTCGAGCGCGACCAGCAGCCCCTCGAGGATGTGGGCGCGGGCCTCGGCACGGCGAAGTTCGTACTGGGTGCGGCGGGTGACGACCTCGCGCTGATGGTCGACGTAGTGGTGGATCAGCTCCAGCAGGCTCAGCGTCTTCGGCACGCCGTCGACCAGCGCCACCATGTTGGCGCCGAAGGTCGTCTGCATTGAGGTTTTCTTGTAGAGGTTGTTGAGCACGACCTTGGCTGGCGGGCCGCCGCGCTTGAGCTCGATCACCAGTCGCATGCCCGAGCCGTCGGACTCGTCGCGAAGGTCGGAGATCCCCTCCAGTTTCTTGTCGCGGACGAGGTCGGCGATCTTGGTGACCAGGCCGCCGTCGCCGAGCTTCTTCACGGTGAACGGCAGCTCGGTGACGATGATCGCCTCCTTGCCCCCCTTCAGCGGCTCGACGTGGGCGCGGGCGCGGACCTTGATGCTGCCGCGGCCGGAGGCGTAGGCGTCGCGGATCCCCTCGCGGCTCATGATGCCGCCGCCGGGGAAGTCCGGGCCTTTGACGTGCTCCATCAGCCCGGCCATGTCGATCGCGGGATCGTCGATGTAGGCGGCGACGGCGCCGGCCACCTCGACGAGGTTGTGGGGCGGGATGTTCGTCGCCATCCCCACCGCGATCCCCGAGGTGCCGTTGACCAGCAGGTTGGGGAAGCGGGCCGGCAGGACCAGCGGCTCCTGGGTCGATTCGTCGTAGTTGGGCCCGAAGTCGACGGTGTCGGCGTCGATGTCGCGCAGCAGCTCGGTGGCGAGGCGGGTCAGCCGCGCCTCGGTGTACCTCATCGCCGCCGCCGGGTCGTCGTCGATCGAGCCGAAGTTGCCCTGGCCGTCGACGAGCAGGTAGCGCAGGGAGAAGTCCTGCGCCATCCGCACCAGCGTGTCGTAGATCGCCGAGTCGCCGTGAGGGTGGTACTTGCCCATGACCTCGCCGACGATGAAGGCGCACTTGCGATAGGCCCTGGTCGGCTGCAGGCCGACGTCGTGCATGGCGTAGAGAACGCGGCGGTGCACCGGCTTGAGGCCGTCGCGGGCATCGGGCAGCGCCCGCCCCACGATCACGCTCATCGCGTAATCGAGATACGACGAGCGCATCTCCTTCTCGAGCTCCCGCTCCTCTATGCGGCCCGTAAGGGCGTCAAGTGCCATTCAGCGGCTCTCCGTTCGGGTCAGATCAGACATCGAGGAAACGGACCTCTTTCGCGTGGGCCTCGATGAATGCCCGGCGAGGCGCGACCTGGTCGCCCATCAGCATCGAGAAGATCTGGTCGGCGGCCGTCGCGTCTTCGAGCGTGACCCGAGCCAGCGTGCGGCTGGCGGGATCCATCGTCGTCTCGCGCAGCTGGTCGGCGTTCATCTCCCCCAGGCCCTTGAAGCGGGTCAGCTGGACGCCGTGGCGAGCCAGCTCCAGGACGGCGCCGCGCAGCGCCTGGAAAGAAAGCGCGACGTTGTTGCGGTTGCCGAACTGGATCTCGAAGGGCGGTCGCCCGACCTGTTTCAACAGCGCTTCGTGGACCTCGGTGAACTTGCGGTAGTCGAAGTGCGAGAACAGCTCCGCCGGGAGACGGTGGGTGCGGGCGAGGCCGCTCTTGCGTTCGATCGCCTTGACGACCAGCAGGGCATCGCTGACGTCGAGCACCTCGGTGTCGAAGGGCGCCCCTTCCGGCGCCTCGGCGCGGAGCAGTTTGGCGGCGGCCTCGACGCTGCCGACGCCCTCGTCGAGCAGGCTCGACTCCTCGAGGAAGCGCACGACCTCGTGGCCGAACTCGGCCTGCAGGGAGGAACCCCAGCCCTCGTACTCCTTCGAGCGCCGCACGTAAGCCTGCCAGCGGCTGGGGGTCAGCTTCCTGGCGTTGCCGGTGGCGTCGGTCAGCTCGAAGTCTTCGAGCTTGTCGCGCAGCAGCAGCTCCTCCAGTTCGGACTCCCGCTCCAGGTAGGTCTCCTGGTTGCCTTGTTTGACGCGGTAGAGCGGCGGTTTGGCGATGTAGACGTAGCCGGCGTCGATCAGCGCCGGCATCTTCCGGTAGAGAAAGGTGAGGACCAGGGTGCGGATGTGGGCGCCGTCGACGTCGGCGTCGGTCGCCATCACGATCTTGTGGTACCTGGCTCCCTCGAGGTCGAACTCGTCGTGGACGCCGGTCCCGATCGCCGTGATCAGCGCCTGGATCTCGTTGTTGGCCAGGACCTTGTCGATCCGGCTCTTCTCGACGTTGATGATCTTGCCGCGCAGCGGCAGCACCGCCTGGGTATTGCGGTCACGGGCCTGCTTGGCGGAGCCGCCGGCGGAATCGCCCTCGACCACGAAGATCTCGGCCAGGCTCGGATCCTTGACCGAGCAGTCGGCGAGCTTGCCCGGCAGGGTCGAGTTCTCCAGCGCCGACTTGCGGCGGGTCAGGTCGCGTGCCTTGCGCGCCGCGTCGCGGGCCCTCGAAGCCTCGATCGCCTTGCTGATGATCCGCCGCGCGTCTGTGGGGTTCTCCTCGAAGTACTCGGCCAGCTTGCGGTTGACGGTCTCCTCGACCAGGCCGCGGATCGGCGGGTTGCCGAGTTTGGTCTTGGTCTGGCCCTCGAACTGGGGGTCGTGGAGCTTGACCGAGATCACCGCGGTGAGTCCCTCGCGCACGTCCTCGCCGGCCAGGTTCTCGTCTTTTTTCTCGTGCAGAAGCCCTTTGTTGCGCGCGTAGGCGTTCAGCGTCCTCGTCAGCGCCGAGCGAAAGCCGGAAAGATGGGTGCCGCCCTCGTGGGTGTTGATGTTGTTGGCGAAGCTGAAGATCGACTCCTGGTAGGAGGAGTTCCACTGCATCGCGATCTCGACTTCGCCGTCCTCTTCGTCGCTGCCCTCGAAGTAGATGACCTTGCGGTGCAGTTCGTCCTTGTTCTCGTTGAGATGGCGGACGAAGTCCTCGATGCCCCCGTCGTACTTGAAGACGACGCTGTTGGTCTCGCCGCGCTCGTCAACCAGCTCGATCCGCAGGCCGCGGGTGAGGAAGGCGGTCTCGCGCAGGCGCTCGGCGAGGGTGTCGAAGTCGAAGCCGATCTCTTCGAAGATCTCCAGGTCGGGGAGGAAGGTGATCTGGGTGCCGTGCTCTTTGGTCGGCTCGCCTTTGGTCAGCTCGGTCATCGGTTTGCCGCGCTCGTAGTCCTGTGACCAGACGTGGCCGTCGCGGCTGATCTGCAGATGCAGGCGCTCGGACAGCGCGTTGACGACGGAGACGCCGACGCCGTGCAAACCGCCAGAGACCTTGTAGCCGCCGCCGTCCCCGAACTTGCCGCCGGCGTGGAGGACGGTCAGCACGACCTCGGCCGCGGGGCGCCCCTCTTTGGCCATCGTCTCGACCGGGATGCCGCGGCCGTTGTCGGCGACGGTGCAGCTGTTGTCCGGGTGGAGGACGACGCGGACGCTGTCGCAGTGGCCGGCGAGGGCCTCGTCGACCGAGTTGTCGACAACCTCGTAAACCAGGTGATGAAGCCCGCGCGGACCGGTCGAACCGATGTACATGCCGGGACGCTTGCGCACCGCCTCCAGTCCCTCGAGGACGGTGATGTCCTTGGCGCCATAAGACTCGGAGGTGGCGCTGCTGGATTTTTTCTCAGGCAATGAGTCCCTTCCGGTTGACACAGAAAACCCCGCCGGCTGGAGACTTCCTCCATGCAGGTCGGGGCATAACGCGAGTTGCCATAAGAATACCAGTTGAGCGCTGCGGAAGACCGGCGGCAATGTAACGATTTCCCTGCAAATCGTGCATAAACGTAAGCTAAGTGCGATCGTTGTTGAGACGAAAGCGCAGAGCCGAGGGCGCCAGCTCGCCCAACTCCTCCCGCAGCCGCTCCAGGAGCTGCCCCTGCATCAGGTCTAGCTCCTGCGCCCAGACGGTGTCCGCACACTCGATCGTCAGCGTTCCCGACCGCTCGGAGACGGGTGTCGCGACCGCAGCCAACTGCTCGCCCACCGCGCTGGCCCAGGCGGTCTGGACCGCCGCCAGGCCGGTGCGGGGGGCAGCGCGGTCGCGAGCCGCGCGGATCGCCGAGGAGGCCTGGCGGGGGGCGCGACGGTGGCTCATGCGGCCGCGGCGCTGAGTTCGGCCGGGGGCGGCATCCGCACCACCGAGGCCAGCGCCGGTGCCGGCAGCGACTCCTCGTCGGCAGCGGTGATCAGAGCCTGGCCGCCGTCGGCGAGGCGGCGCACCAGGCGCTCGCGGCGGCCGGGGTCGAGCTCGCTCATGACGTCGTCGAGCAGCAGCAGCGGGGTGACCCGGCGAGCAACGAGCAGCACCTCGCGCTCGGCGAAGAGCAGCGCCAGCAATGCCGCTCGCTGTTGGCCTTGAGAGCCGTAGCGCCGCAGCGAGCGACCCTCCGACTCGAGCTTGAACTCGTCCAGGTGCGGGCCCCAGGAGCTACGACCGAGGGTGACGTCCTGCTCGCGCCGCTGCTCGAGGCCGACCCGGATCTGCTCCGCCGCGCCGTCGGCGCGGGGCGCGTACTCGAGGCTCGCCCCTGCCCCCAGGCCCAGCTCCTCCGCGGCGGCCGCAAAGGGGGCGCTCAGCTCCGCAATCGCCTCGTCTCGCGAGGCGACGAGCGGCGCTGCCGCCTCGGCCAGACTGGCATCCCAGACGTCCAGCTGGGACGGGGATCCAAATCCCTTGGCGAGCCGCGAGAGCAGCGCGTTGCGTTGGGCCAGCGCCTGTCCGTAGCGCTTGCGCAGCTCCCCCCGCGCCGGCCAGCGCGCCGCCGCGAAGCCGTCGAGGTGGGCGCGGCGCTCGGAAGGCGGGCCCTTGACCAGAGTGAGGCGATCGGGCGCAAAGACGGCGACCGGCGGGCGGTTGCGAGCCAGGGTGGCCGGGTCGGCCGGGCCGCCGTCGAGGAGGTGCCGGCGGCCTTCGGTGCGGCTGACCGAGGCGAGCAGTCGCCGCTCGAGCCCGTCGCCATCGCGGACCGTCGCCTCCGCCCGCGCCAGCGAGGCGCCGAAGGGGATCAGGTCACGGCGATCGGAGGTGCGAAACGAGCGCCCCGTGAGGGCGAAGTAGAGCGCCTCGACGAGGTTCGTCTTGCCAACCCCGTTGGGACCGACGACGCTGACTATCCCGGGCTCGAGATCGACCCGGACCTGGTCGAGGCTGCGCACCGGGCTCGCTTCGATCGCGGTGACGAGCACCGGCCAGACACCTCAGACGTTGAGCCGGATCGGCATCACCAGGTAGCGGAAGTCGTCGCCCTCGACCGGCTGCAACAGGCCCGGACGCAACGGCGAGATCAGCCGCAGCAACACCTCGTCGCCCTCGACGCTCTCGATGCCCTCCTTGAGGAACTCCGGGTTGAAGCCGATCTCCAGCGGCTCGCCGTCGAAAGCCGCCGGCATCGTCTCCTCGGCGTCGCCGACGTCGGGGGTCTCCGCCGCGATCGTCAGCTCGCCGGGCGCGAAGGAGAGCCGCAGCGGCGCGTTGCGCTGGGCGAGCTGGCTGACGCGGCTGGTCACTTCGAGGAAATCGAGGCGGGGAAGCCGCACGTCGTGCTCGTAGGACTCCGGCAGGAGCTGTCGAAAGTTGGGGAACTGCCCCTCGATCAGCCTCGTGGTGAGGACGATCGCCCCTGCCTGGAAAACCGCCTGGTTGGTCAGCAGCGACACCGTCGCCTCCTCGACGCCCTCGGAGGAGAGGATGCGACCCAGCTCCCGCAGCGCCCGTGCCGGGATGTTGGCGTCGATCTCGCCGCCAAGCTCGCTCTCCAGCTCGGTCCGCTTTACCGCCAGCCGGTAGGAATCGGTCGCGACCATCGTCATCTCCGCGCCTTTGGCGGCGACGAAGACGCCGGTCAGGACCGGGCGCATGTCGTCGCGCGAGGCGGCCCGAGCGACCAGGTCGATGCTGGCGCCCAGCTCCGTCGCGGGGATCTTCAAGCCCGGCTCGTCGCCCGGCGAGGGCAGCTTCGGGAAGTCCTCGGCGGGAAGCACGCGCAGGTGGAAGCTGGAGCTGCCGCTGCGGATCTCGACGTCGTGCTCGGCCTCGCGCGACTCGATCTCCACCACCGGGTCGGCCAGCGAGCGCGCGACTTCCGCCAACAAGCGGCCCGGCAACAGCACCGACCCCTCGGCGGCGACGTCGCCGGCCAGCGTCGTCTCCAGGCCCATGTCGAGATCGGTGGCGGAAAGCGTCACCCGGCCGTCGCTGGCGGTGAGGAGAACACCGGAGAGCGCCTGCGTCGCGGCGCGGGTCGAGACGGCTCTGGAGACGATCGAGAGCTTGGAGACGAGTTCTTCGCGTTTGGTCGTGAGCTTCAAGTGGTAAATGCCTTCTTAAGTTGGGTTAGGACTTGTGGAAAAAGACGAGGGTGCGGAGGAAATGGCGTCGGAATGGGGTTTCCGGCCTGTGGATCTGGCTGTGGGAAAGGAGCGATTCTTGCAGCGCCATCGGCCGTTAGCGCGATTCGCCGGTGGGATTGTGGATAGCGACGCGTAAGTCCTGGACTCGCTCGGCGAGGTTGGCGTCGTCGGCGAGCCCGGCCTCGACCCGACGCAGTGAGTTGAGCACGGTGGAGTGATCGCGGCCGCCGTAGAGGCGGCCGATCTGCGGCAGCGAGAGGTCGGTCATCTCACGGGTGAGGAAGATCGCCACCTGGCGAGCCCGGAGCGGGGTCGCAGCCCGGCTCGAGCCGACCAGCTCGGCGCGAGAGATGCCGTAGCGCTCGGCGACGCGCTGCTGGATCTCCTCGACCGAGGTCGCCTGGGCGGAGCGGCCGCGGGGGATGACCTCGGCGATCAGCTCGGTGCTGAGCGGCCGCGCCATCAGCGAGGCGTGGGCGAGGACGCGGGTGAGGGCGCCATGGAGCTGGCGCACGTTGGCGTCGATCCGGTTGGCCAGCTCGGCCAGGGCGCCGTCGTCGGAGATCTCGACCCCGGCCTCCTGGACAAGGCGCCGGAGCACGGTTAGCCGGGTGGCGAGGTTGGGCGGCTCGACCGGCACCGCCAGCCCCCACTCGAAGCGGTCGCGCAGGCGGGAGGCGAGGGTCGAGAGCTCACTGGGGATGCGATCGGCGGAAAGGACCAGCTGGCTGCCCGACTCATAGAGGGCGTTGAAGGTGTGGAAGAACTCCTCCTCCGTCGCCGGCTTGCCCTCGAGGAACTGGACGTCGTCGATGAGCAGGACGTCGAGGTCGCGGTAGCGGACCTTGAAGGCGTCGGCCCCGGCCGACTTGAGGGCGCCGACGAACTCGTTGGTGAACGACTCGGCGGTGGTGTAGCGGACGCTAAGCCCGGGGGCGTTGGCATGCAGGTAGTTGGCGATCGCGGCGAGCAGGTGGGTCTTGCCGAGGCCGGGAGGGCCATGGAGGAAGAGCGGGTTGTAGGCCTCCGACGGGGCCTCGGCGACGGCGAGCGCGGCTCCGTGGGCGAGGCGGTTGCCGTCGCCGATGACGAAGCGGTCGAACGTATAGTTCGGGTTCAGCTCGGCCCCGTCGCCTCCCGTCGCCTCAGCGCCGGGTGCCTCCTCGCCGGCGGTGAAGGCAACCCGCCGCAGTGGCGTCCCGGATCCGGCCAGGGCTTCGCCGATCAGCGCCGAGTAGCGGCGCTCGGCCCAGGCACGGATTCCCTCCGGCGCGGTTAGGTAGAGGGTGTCGGCGTCGGCGCCGACTGCTTGCAGTGGCTCCAGCCAGAGGCGGAAGGTCGACTCGGGCACCGAGGTTCGCAATCGGTCCTGGGTCGCCCGCCAAAGGGCGTCGAGTTCGTGTCGGGAGGAGTCATCTGGCACCTGGCCGGCGACCATAGCGGCGTGCCTGCGGAGGCATCCGCCACCCCCCGCAAATCCCGCAGAAAAGATTTCGTGGCGTCGAAGCGTCCTCCGTCCGTATACTGCCGACCCGTGAAGCGCACGTATCAGCCGAAGAAGAGGAAGCGCGCGAAGACGCACGGCTTTCGGGCGCGGATGAGCACCCGCGGCGGCCGCGCGATCCTGAAGCGACGCCGGCGCAAAGGGCGGAAGCGCCTCACCCCCTAGATGGCGTCGAAGCGACGGCGCCTCTCGCGTAGCGGTGAGTTCGACCGCGTCTACCGCGATGGTTCATCACATGCGACCCGCTATCTCGTTCTCTACACCTTCCCCCGCCGTGACGAGGAGCGCGAGGACGTGAGGCTCGGCGTATCGGTGAGCCGCAAGGTTGGCGGCTCGGTTGAGCGTAACCGCGTCAAGCGCGCTCTGCGCGAGGCTTTCTGGGGCCTATCGGAGCGGTTGCCGGAGCGCCATGACTTCGTCATCGTCGCCCGCTCGGAGATCGGCGAGCTGATCGAGCGCGAGGGCAGCGGTGGGGTCGCCAAGAACCTCGAAGAGGCACTGGCGGGGGGGCGTTCCACGTGAAACGGGCCCTCCTCGCGCCGATTGCCGCCTACCAGCGCTGGATTTCTCCCTCGAGGCCTCGCCGCTGTCGCTACGAGCCGACTTGCTCTGCCTATGCGGCCGAGTCGGTGAAGCGTTTCGGCGCCGCCCGTGGCCTCCTGCTCGGCGCCTGGAGGCTGTTGCGCTGCAACCCCTTCAGCCACGGCGGCTTCGACCCCGTTCCGGACAAGTTCACCTTGCGGAGCGGGCCCGTCGACCCCGCCGAGTACCACCGTGAGGCCAAGGCCTGATGCTGCCCGTCGCCTTCCAGCTCGCGCCGCAGTTCCTGGTCGACATCGCCGACAAGGTCCTGGTCTTCTTCCACGACTCGGCTGGCCTCTCCTGGGGCGGCGCGATCATCGCCCTGACCGTGGCGATGCGGACCCTGCTGATCCCGCTCACCTACAAACAGCTGAAAGGGATGCGGGCCCTGCAGGCGTTGCAGCCGCAGATCAAAGAGATCCAGGCCAAATACAAAAACGACAAACAGCGCATGCAGCAAGAGATGATGCGCTTCTACCAGGAGAACAAAGTCAACCCCTTTGCCTCCTGTATTCCGCTGATCGCGCAGCTGCCGGTCTTCATCACCCTCTTCTACGTCCTTCAGCACGACCTGCGCTTCGACATCTGCGGCCAGACCGCCAAGGTCTGCAGCGAGGTCCCGCCTGGCAACTGGGGCGAGAGTTTTTTCTTCATTCCCGATCTGACCGCGAAGGCAGAGGGCGGCGTGCTGATCGCGCTGCTGGTCCTCTACGTCGGCACCCAGCTGATCTCGGGCCTGGTCATGTCGGTCACCGCCGACAAAAGCCAGCGCACGCTGATGTTCGTGCTGCCGCTGATCTTCGTCCCCTTCATCATCAGCTTCCCCGCCGGCTTGATCCTCTACTGGATCACGACCAACGTCTGGACGATCGGGCAGCAGTACACGATCCAGAAGCTGATTCCGATGCCGGTGGCGGCGACGCCCGCCGAGGTCGCGGCGGCAAAGCCGCCTCCCAAGCCGCCGAAAAAGAAAAAGAAGCGGCGGTAGTCGGAGGGTCGGAGCGGGGAGGACAGGCACCCCTCTTCACTTAACTTGCTCGGGTGGGGCGTGCCGCGGCCGTCCGAGGGCCGGACGACCGAGAAGTACAAGACGTTTCGAGGGGTGCCTGTCCTCCCCGCTCCGATCTCGCGCTGCAGCTCACTCGGGGTTGTCCCGGTAGGGGTGGAGCGTCTTGTACTTTTTCGGCGGCGCGCCAGTCGGAAGGCCGCATCCGGCCCGCGAAAAAGTTAAGCGGAACCCCTACCGGGACAACCCCGCCTAGCCCTTGGGGCGCTTCTTGGCGATACCGGGCTTGCGGGGGAGGTTGTCCGGGGTCGGGCCCGACTTGCGGATGACGTGGAGGTGGCGGTGCTTGCTGCCGGCTCGATCGCCGACGTCGAGGATCTCCTCGGGGCGCATGGCCAGCGCCTCCGAGGCGTTGGCCAGCCGCTCCTCTTCCTCGCCGTCGCGCTTGCCCTTCCAGGCTATGAGGACGGCATTTGGCTTCAGAAGCGGAGATGCCAGCTCGGCGAGGGTCGAGAGGCGCCCTACGGCGCGGGCGGTGACCACGTCGTAGGAATCACGGCCCTCCCCTGCGGCGTAGTCCTCGGAGCGGGTATTGAGAGCGCTCGCGTTGGCGATTCCGGCCACCTCGATCGCCCGGGCCATGAACTCGCACTTGCGGCCCACCGACTCGATCAGGTCGATCTGGGCGTTGGGCAGCGCCACCGCGAGGGCGAGGCCCGGGAAGCCGGCCCCGGCCCCGACATCGGCAATGCGCGCGGCCTCGGCCAGCTCGGGGACCTCGAGCCCGGTGAGGCTGTCGGCGACGTGGACCCTCCAGGCGCGCTCGTCGACCACGGAGCTGACCGAGGCCCGCTCTTCGGCGAGCAGTGCCAGGACCCTGCGAATGGCCTCGCGGCCGCGAGGATCGAGCGGCGCCGTGGGGTCGGGGGTCACTCCGCGACTAGAGGGGCGACGACCACGCACCGGCGAGGCTCGTCGCCCTCGCTGTAGGTCTCGACGCCGGCGCGCTCTTTGAGGCGCTCGTGGACGACGCGGCGCTCCTGAGCGCTCATCGGGTCCATCTCGACGACGTTGTTGCTGTCCAGCGCCTGCTCGGCGGCCCGGTCGGCCCGTCCCTCGAGGGTCTCGCGACGGCGCTCGCGGTAGCCCGCGGCGTCGACGACTACCCGCTTGCGCTCCCGCAGCCCCCGGTAGGCGGCCTGGTAGCAGAGCAGCTGCAGGGCATCGATCGTCTGCCCCCGTTTGCCGATCAGCAAGCCGTAGTCGTCCTCGCCTTCGACCGTTGCGGCGATGCGATCGTCGTCCTCCTCGATCTCCACCTCGCCGTCGAGGTCGAGTTCGTCGAGAACGCCCTCGACCAGCTCGCGCACGCGCTCGGCGGGCTCCTGGGGCCAGTCGGCAGTCTCGGTCACGAGGGGCAGGCTATCCGACCTCCCGCCGCTTCGCGCGGGTGATTAGGGTGGCTGCGAGATGGGCAAGGTCTACGCAGTGGCGAATCAGAAGGGTGGCGTCGGCAAGACGACCACGGCCGTCAACGTGGCCTCCTGCGTGGCCGCGGCGGGCTCGCAGACCTTGCTGGTCGACCTCGACCCGCAGTGCAACGCGACCGTCGCCCTCGGTGGCGGCCGTGAGATGCACCCCTCCTCCTACGACTGCCTGACCGGGGACGTATCGGTGGCCGAGGCGGCCCGTCCGGCCGGGCCGGACAACCTCTGGCTGGTGCCTGCGAGCCGCGACCTGGCCGGTGCCGCGGTGGAGCTGCCACGGATCGACGGCTCCGAGACCAGGCTGCGTGAGCGCCTGGGCCCGGTGCGCGAGCGCTTCGCGGTGACGCTGCTCGACTGCCCGCCGGCGCTGGGTCCGGTCTCCGTCAACGCCCTCACCGCCGCCGACCGGGTGATCGTCCCGGTCCAAGCCGAGTATCTGGCGCTCGAGGGTCTGGTCCAGTTCCTCGAAACCCTGGCGATGATCCGGCGCGCCCTAAATCCAGGGCTGGAGGTGGCGGGGCTGTTGATCACCATGCACGACGAGCGCACCCGCCTGGCCCAGGATGTCGAGTCGGAGCTGCGCCAGCACTTCCCGGAGATGGTCTTCGAGACGGTGATCCCGCGCAGCATCCGAGTCGCCGAGTCGCCGAGCTATGGTCTGCCCGTGACCGAGCACGCCCCTTCCTCGCGCGGAGCCGTCGCCTATCAGGCGCTTTCCAAGGAGCTCGCCAGCCGTGGCTAGCGGCACCAAGAGAGGCATCGGCAGGGGCCTGGCGGCGATCCTGCCGGAAGCCGCCAGCGCCGACGCCGGCGAGCTGCGCGAGCTTCCCGTCGGCCTGATCAAGCCCAACCCCGGCCAGCCGCGGACCAAGTTCGACCCCGAGGCGCTGTCGGCGCTGGCCGCCTCGATCGAGACCAGCGGCATCGTCCAGCCGATCCTGGTCCGCCCCCTCCCGGACGGCAGCTACGAGCTGGTCGCCGGAGAGCGGCGCTGGCGAGCGGCGCAGGAGGCGGGCCTGGAGAAGGTGCCGGCGGTGGTCCGCGAGCAGGCCGAGGCGGAGCGGCTGCAGGCGGCGCTGATCGAGAACATGGTCCGCGAGGACCTCAACCCGGTCGAGGAGGCGCGCGCCTGCGCGGCCCTGGTCGAGGACCTTGGCCTGAGCAAAGAGGACCTGGCGCGGCGGGTCGGTCGCAGCCGCCCCGCGGTCTCCAACTTGATCCGCCTGCTCGAGCTGCCCGACGAGACCCTGGAGCTGCTGGAAGCCGGCGAGCTGAGCGGTGGCCACGGCCGCGCCCTGCTCGGGGCCAGCGGCAACGACGTGCGTCGCCGGCTCGCCCGCGACGCCGTGCGCGCCGGCTGGTCGGTTCGCGAAACCGAGAACAGGGTTCGGCTGGCTGGCCAGCCAAAGGCTAGGCCGAAGCGGGCGCCGGTCGACCCCGAGGAGGCGGCGGCGCTGGAGGCGGCCGCCGACGCGCTGGAGGCCGCGCTGGGCCACGAGGTCGCCGTGCGAGCGAAGGGCGGCGGCATCGCCGTGGAGCTTCGTTTCGACGACCTCGACGAGGCTCACGCGCTGGCCCGGGGCCTGCGCAAGCGAAGCCGCTGAGCGGCGGCTGGAGCGCCGGGCCCGGCGCCGCTATCATCGCCGGCCGCGGGCGATTAGCTCAGTTGGTTAGAGCGCGTCTCTGATAAGGACGAGGTCCCTGGTTCGAATCCAGGATCGCCCACTCGCCCGACCTATACTTGGCCGTCAACCACGGTCGG
>Ga0193706_1000938_pt1 | contig 14180 bp, 13 predicted proteins | sample U3c1metaG_FD_160130 | JGI IMG/M metagenome (GOLD analysis project Ga0193706, IMG submission 160130) | Soil microbial communities from a riparian zone of the East river system, Colorado, United States - U3c1 | ecosystem: Environmental > Terrestrial > Soil > Riparian zone | place: USA: East River... | reverse complement strand
CATGGCAGACGAATATCGGGTAATGGTCGCCACGAAGGCGTTCGGCATGGGCATCGACAAGCCGGATATCCGTCACGTCGTGCACTGGGATTTGCCGGACTCACTCGAGAGCTACTACCAGGAGGCCGGCCGGGCCGGGCGGGACGGCGAGCCGGCGAGCGCGGTGCTGTTTTACCGCATCGAAGATCGCCGGGTGCAGGGCTACTTCTTGGGCGGTAAGTACCCGAGCGCCGATGCCATTCGCAGCGTGTGTGAGGTCTTTGCCAAAGCCAAGTCCACGAGCGTGCCGGCGACCGACGTGGCCGAACGGTCCGGTGTCGGCGAGCGGCGGGTGAAGGTGATTCTGAATCTGCTCGAGTCGGAGGGCGTGCTCGAGCAGCGCGGCAGCGAGTACGCCTCGGCAGTGTCGGTGAACGCGGCCCTGCTCACGGAGTTTGCCGAAGAATACGCCTCGCGCGCCGCGGGCGATCGCGCTCGACTCGAGGCGATGGTTCACTACGCCGAGACCACGGACTGCCGCGTGAGCACGATCCGCCAATACTTTGGTGAAACGCCGGACGCGGACTGCAAGCACTGCGACAACTGCCGGGACCACCCGGCGGAGCGGCTGGTGTCACCTCGTGCCGAGCCCCCCGCCGAGCTACCGGGCAGCGTGGAAGCCGCCTTGGAGCGGGTCGCTGCGCTCTTTGCCATAGGCGACAAGGTCAACCACCCGAGCTTCGGCGTGGGACAAGTGCAAGGCGTGACCGGCGAGAACGTCGTCGTCGCCTTCCGCGTCTCCGGTCAGAGGAAAAAGGTCACGAGAACCGTTCGCGCTTCGTACCTGGCGGCGCTAGGTTGAGTCGCGATGCGCGACGTCACGATCTGGCATAATCCCCGGTGTTCGAAATCGCGTGCTGCCCTCGAGCTATTGCAGAATGCGGGCATCACTCCACAGGTACGGCTCTATCTGGACGCACCCCCGAGCACGGCCGAGCTCGCAGACGTGGTGCACTTGCTCGGTGGTTCGCCGCGGGTGTGCCTCCGAACCGGGGAAACGGCCTACACAGAGCTCGGCCTGGCGGATTCGAGCAAGAGTGACGCGGAGCTCATCGAGGCCATGGCAAAGCACCCCATTCTCATCGAGCGGCCGATCGTGATTGCGGGCGATCGAGCCGTGCTGGGGCGTCCGCCGGAACGCGTGCGAGACTTGCTCGGATAGTCGCTCAGAGGAACTCGCAAACGTAGGCCGCCGGAGTTTCGGCGCGGACGTGAAAGCCGCTGTTGGCCGGAACCTCGAAGTACGTTCCCGTAGAGTAGACGTGCCATTGCGTGGCGCCGGGCGCTTTGACCCAGAGCTCGCCGCTGACGATCGTCATGCGTTCGGGTGCTTTGGTGTCGAAGTGAAATTCGCCCGTGGAGATGACCCCCACGGTGTGCCGGCGGCCGTTACGCTCGAAGCCGACGCTCTGGACGGCGCCGTCGAAGTAGCTGTTGTGCTGGAGCATGAGGGCGCTTTTAACATTTTACGTGGCCCGTGCGCTTTTCGATCAGCAGCCGCAGAAGGTGGACGGCTGGCAGCGATTGTCCACGCAGATCGAGCATAGCGGCGGGATGGGCGCGCTCACGTTGCTGCTGTCCGTCGTAACCACGCCGCAGTCGCAGGACGAGCAGCACTCGCCGCACACGCCGGTGTCGCGGCAACAGCGCTCACCCAGCGGACACTGCGTGAACACGTATTGACAGGTGCCCTCCGGCGAGCACGTGTCTTGCGAGCACGAATTGCCGTCGTTGCAATGGATGTCGGCGCTGCAGGCGATGCAGCCGCGCTGCGGATCGCACGTGGTCCCTGTCGTACAACGCGTGTTGTTCGGCGTGTGCACGCAGCTGCCGGTGCCGTCGCAGACGTCGTCCGTGCAATCGACCCCGTCCGAGCAGTTGGTGTTGTCGCAACACTCGCGGCAGCCGGCGGTTCCGCAGCACAGCTGATTGCTCGAGCAGCCCGTGTACGTACACTGGCCGGTACTGCAGGCCACGGTGTTGCACTGTCGCGGCGCGCAGTCGCCGGGAACGCCGCACGTGCCATTCGGAACGCAGCCGTTGGCGCCGTCACAACGCTGGAATTGCGTGCACGTCGTCGCCGTGTAGTTGCAGCTGCCGGACAGGCATCGATTCCGTGTGCACGCGATGCCGTCATTACAATCGGTCTCCCCGCAGCAGGTGCCGCAAGTGGCGACACCACCGACGACGCAGCAACGCTGTCCCTGTGCACAGCGCGGAGTGCGTTTACAGACGCCCGCTTCACACGTGTCCACGGTGCACGGATCGCTGTCTGCGCACTGAGAGTTCGCACAACACTCGGCGCAGCTGCCGTTCGGGCAACAGCGATTCTTCTTCGGATCCGGGCACGTGGCGTGCTGGCACTTGCCGTCCGTGCCGCAGCTGTCCGTCGTGCAGGTATTGGCGTCGTCACACTGGCCGGCGGTGCCTGTCGTGCACGAGGCGCGGGTCTGGCAGCCCTCCGTAGCGGAGCAGAACTGGGTGCTTTCGCACTGCGAGTCGTTGGGATTGTGACCGCAGAAGCCGGCTACGCAGCGGTCGTCGGTACACGCGACCGAGTCGGCGCAGTCGCCGTCGGCGCAACAGTTGCTGCACACGCCGTCACAGCACTTCTCTCCGCTTCCGCATTTGGGCCGGCTGGCGGCGCAGCGCGCGTCGCTGCCGCACTGCTCCACCGTGCACGGGTCGCCGTCGTCGCAATCCTCGGGGCCGGTGCAGGCGCGCGCTCCACCGCTGCCGCTGCTGCCAGCAGTGCCTCCGCTACCCGAGCGGCCACTCGAACCCGCGCTACCGCCCGAACCCGATCCGCCGTCGGGGTTCGGGCTGACGCTGAACTCGTTGCTGCTGCAGGCCGAGAATGCGGCCAGAAGCCACGACCAGAACAAGAGTATTGAAAGCGCTCGCCAAGCCGAACCACTAAGCCCGAACATGCACCCGGCCTCCCAACGCCGCTCGACCGTTCAAAGCGTAGCAGTTTCCCCGCTAGCGTGGGAGACGCCGCTCGGGTGAAGGGCTATTCGGGTGGCTCTGGAATGAACTCGGCGCCCAAACGGAAGATGATGAACTCGCGCGCCGTATTCGCGCTGCCGCCGGGCCACATGAACGGGCTCTGATCGGCGACGGGGTCCCAGTCGTACCACATCCAGCGCGCGCTCGGCTCGATGTCGCAGGCGATCTTGAAGGGATTTTGCGGGGTCACCGCGTCGCGTTCGGTGCTGTTGTCCTCGCCGAAAGCCACGCTGCCGTTCGCGCTTTGCGTTGTCGTGACCCAGCCCTTGCTGCTCGTTCCCTCGGGCAGATCACCGGAGTTACAGCGCACTATGTACTGGTCGATGACCTGGCGCGTTGGACCCTTTGGGTTCTGGTTGAGGTCGTAGTCGAGGCCGGTCGCGCACGCCTGCCAGGGACCCATGCCGGTGTACACGGGCGCAGCCCCTTCTCGCGAGAACTTGGCGATCACGCCCTGAGTCGTGCTCTTGTCAGCGTAGCCGATGATGTACAGGTAATTGCCCACATTCGCATCGGTCGCAGGCACTTCGTACGCTTCGGGCCCAAAGATCCCGGTGCCGGCATCATTGCCGACTTGGCGCACGGGACAGGCGAAGATGTCCTCGCTGTTGGGGTTCTCGATGCCGCCGAAGTAGTTCAGGAGCGCAGTGCCGGTGCCGTAGCCGAAGCCGTAAGCGTTGTCGGCAGTGATGATCACCTGCACGGGCGTGTTGGGCCGCGTACCCGTGCCGCCCGAGCCGCCGCCGTCCTGCGGCAGGATGGAGCCGCCGGTTCCGCCGTTGCCGGTTCCGCCGGAGCCACCCTGGCCCGAAGCGCCGGCGCTCCCGCCGGTATTGGGGTCGAATTCGCTGTTTTTGTCGTCGTCCGAACAGCTCCAAGAGACGGCAATCAGAGCGAAAGCAAGCCCGAACGAAGTTGCACGCAACATACCCGCAAGAGTAACCGAGCCGGCTTGCTCGTCAATGTGAGCTCTGCCCCAGTTGGAACAAAAAGCGACGCGAACAGTGTGTGCAAGTGAGCTCTGCGCCCACAGTCTTCAGCGCTGCGCCTTTCGCTCGAGCGCGGCCTTTGCCTGCTCGGCGAGCGGGACGATGAACGGCTTCGGAAAGAGGTTACGCGCATAGCCGGCGAGATCGCGGCTCGGGTCGATCAGGCGCTGACTGTGCCGCCCATTGAGCGTGGCCCAGGCATCGGCGTATACGCGAACGCCGTGAAAGCCGCGCGCCTCGAAGCGCTCCGCCAAGCTCAGCGCGTATTGATGGATCATATCGGGCTGGCTGGACATCATCTTGTACTGAACTGGAGTGAGCTCCGCGCGCGGCTGCACGACGAACACGCGGTCGCCCGCTGCCACGCGGTATTCGACGGAGCCCGTCTTCTCGATCAACATGACGCGCCACGCAAAGCGAAACGCCTCTTCCGTCCAGTTCACGTTGCCGGGGTAGAGCAGGAAGCGAAGCGGAACCAGAACCTGAATTGCCACGTAGCCGAGCGCCAGCAACAGGCCGAGCTGCGTGAGACGCGGCGCCGCTGGCTCCGCGGTCCGGGCTCTACGGAGTGGAAGGCGCAGCGCGCGCGGCCAGTCCGGCGCGAAGAAGATCGTCGCCGCCACCAGCATCACCCAAGAGAACACGCCGATCGGGAAGAGCAGCCAGATGCCGACGTGGAACAGGCATGCAAACGCATACGCCAGCGCGCGCGTCCTTTTCCAGAGCAGCAGCGGAACCACGCCCAAGTCGAACGCGGCACCCGCCCAGCTCATCGCATAGGCGGCGGTCGCCGAGCCCAGCCAGGGGCCGATCAGCGGTAGATCCACGTGCGCCTGGAGCCAGGTGCGCAGCGGTTCGGCATGCAGCAGCCAGTCGCGGTTCAGCTTGGCGAAGCCGGCAAAGAGGTAGACCAGCGCGACCTGGCAGCGCAGCAGCGCATAGCACCAGCCCGGCACCGTGGCGGCTTCGAACACACCGCTCCGGCCGGCGCGCCACCAAGTGTCCAGCGACAGCACGCGCGCGCTCGGCAGGATCACCAGGAGCGCCGCCACCAAGCTGACGAAATAGTAGTGATTCAGGTAGGTGGTCTCATCGATCAGCTCGGCGTACGTGAACGTGAGAAAGAAGAGGAGCGCGCTGCTGCGAGTGCGCGCGCCGAGCGCGATACCGAGCGCTGCCAATCCCATCAGCGTGAACAGCGCGTACATGCCAGGCGCTGGCAGCGGGCGTACCCATGAAAAGCCGAGGTACGTGAAATGATAGCGCGGCTCGATCAATAGCGAGTCGATCCAGCCTTTGGCGGAGAAGCGCACGACCGCACCCAGCATCAGCGCGCCAAACAAGAACCGGAACACTGCCAGGCCCTCGGCGGGCAAGGGCCGGTTCAGGCGCTCGAGCAGGTGCGCGCGGGTGTGCTCAGTCCCCGTCATTGTCGTTGAAGCCGATGCTCAGCGACAGGGCACCGATCACGTCCACCTGAATCGCTCGCTGCAGCTCCGCCAGGCGCTCCAGCGCCGCGCGCACGGCGTCGGGCTGCGATACGACGGCCACGGCGAGCGGCTCACCAATGGCATTCAGTGCGGCATGACACAGCTCGAGCTTGCTGCGCATCAGTGACGCGAAGCTCCTGCCGCGTTCGTTCAAATACTGCTCCAGACCGGGGCGGCCCCGTCCCGGGGCCCCGAAGTAGAGCTGCTCTACACCGCGCAGGTTGTCGCGGATGTCTTCGAGCGAACGCCCACTGAATGGGGACTCGACCTTGTCGGGTTGGGGTGAGCCGCCATTGGCGGTGCCTGCCGGGCGACCGAGCTTCTCCGTGCGGATGTTTTCGACCGTGTAGCCCAGTCGATTCACGACTTCTCCGAGCGCCAGATGCAAGGAGGCGAAGCGGCGGCCCTGCTCGCCGGCATGGGTGAGCTCGGAAAGAAAGTTGCCGTTTTCCGGATCCCAGGCCAGGCGCAGATCGCGCGCGCGCGCGATCAGATCGGACGTCAGAGCGACGAGGTACTCGCAGCGCCGCGGGCTGCTCTGAAAGGCCGTGAGGGTGCCGTCTCCGACGGCCCACAACAAGATCTCGATAGCGGGCATGCCGCGCGCCGGGGCGCCCAGGTTGGCCGCGCTCTCGGCCGTGATCGGGTTCGCGCCGTCCAGGACTTGTTGCACGCTGTCGGGCCGGCTGGGCCAGAAGTCGAGCTTCGGACCGAGGCGGATCGGTTCGTCCGCATACGGGCCGAACGCGAAGATCTCGGTCCGCTTCCAGGGCGCGCGCACGGACCACCACGCTTCACGCGCCGCATCGAGCGAAGCCTGCCCAGGATTGTCGCAAAAAGCGCGCGCTCGGACGTCGAGCTCCACGCACGCCGCCTCGAATTCCGCATACGTCTCGAGCAGGGTTTCGCCCCAGGCGGAGAGCAACGTACGGCGCTTGTCCGGGATCGCCTCGGGCCCGCACGCGACGACCGATCCGACCCCGCCGGCAACGGCGAGCACGAGCGAGCCGAGCACGAACGTGCGGCGTCTCACAACGACTCCACGAACTCGATGAGCTGGCTGCGCTGCTCGCGGGTCATCGTGCGGAACGCTTCGCGAGACGGAGTGGCCTCGCCGCCGTGCCAGAGGATCGCTTCGGCGACGCCGCGCGCGCGTCCGTCGTGCAGCAGTCGATCGTGCCCGTTCACGATGCGGTAGAAACGCAGGGCCCAAAGCGGAGGCGTGCGCCACTCGCTGCCGGAGGCCTCGAACACCGGCCGAGCGTCCGCAAGCGCCTCGCCCATGTCGTGCAGGAGCAGGTCCGTGTACGGATAGATGCGCTGATTTTCTACTTCGGGTAGGCCTTCCAGGGCTCCCGTCTCGTGGCTTGCCACGTGGCAGGCGTCGCAGCGCGCGCTCGAGAACAAGCGCTGCCCCTCGAGCAGGCTCGCGTCGCGCCAGCGCTCGCGCATCGGCACGGCCAGCAGACGTGAGTAGAGCTCGACCCGGTCCAGCAGGTGGTCCGCGAGCTCTGGTGAGCCGCCCGGTGTTGCGGCGCGACAAGCAGACTCCGCCGGGGTGCAGTCCTGCTCCGGGAACAAACTGCTCGTGACGCCCAGGTCACCGACGAACGCCGCAGCGGCCTGCTGGCGCACACTCGGCTGCTCGGCCTTCCAGCCAAAGCGCCCCTCGCGCATCAGGCCGGTGGCCGCGTCGAGCGTGTGCTGGATGCGACCCGAGATGCCGTCGCCATCGACGTCCTCGGGATCGGCGAGCTCCAGTAGGCGCGCGCTCGGAATCGCCTCGAGCAGCCCGAGGCCGACCACCGCCGGCGCCACACGCGGGGAGATCTGCACACCGTCCGCCAGCGCGCCGTGCGTCAGATCGCCGATGGTGTAGCTCGGCTCGAGCAGCACGTAGGCCTCACCATCGGCGTAGCTGCCGCGGACTTCCGTGTAGCTCACCCGCGGTGCGCCCTCGCTCTCGACGCCGCCGATCGCGAGCGGTTGGAGTTGTCCACCGTAGACCGGGTCCGGCAAGGGTTGACCCGACCCCGACGCACTCGGCACGCTCAAGCGCAAGAGCAGGCCGACGAAGGGCGCACCTTCTTCCAGTGGCGGGCTGCCGCGACCGTCCTTGAAATGACAGCTGGCGCACGAGCGCGCGTTGAAGAGGGGACCGAGCCCGTCGCGCGCTTCGGTGCTGGCGGGCGCTTGCACCCAGGACTGATTGAAGAAGCTATTGCCGGTGAAAAACTGCGACTCGTGCTCGGCAGTGATGTTCGCCGCGGGCATCGTCAGAGCGTTGGTGCCGAACAGAAGCGTGTTCGTAGTTTCGCCGCCGGGCAGACGCTGGGATTCGTCTCGCTGGGCAGGGTCCGACTCGGCGTGCTCCGCACACCCTGTCATGATGCAGGCGACGGCCAGCAAGCCGCGCATGCTCCTGCCCAGCGCACGCGTCATAGCGGCGGTGGCGGAACGTTGAGGCCGAAGCGCTGGAAGACCTGCTGCAGGAGCTCTTCCTGTCGCCCGAGCGCGGTAACGAGCGCGCGGATCCGCTCTCTACCGGCGGTGTTGTCGGATTGGATCTCGTTATCGAAAGGCGGCTGTAGCGCGTTCGCCAGGCTCAGGCTCTGATCGATCTGCGTGTCGAGCTCCGTTGCTAGCGCGGCGTCCTTCTCGCGCACCACGGCTCGCACCGAGGTTCCGCTGACACGCGTGCCGTCGAGCCGTGTGTAGTTACCCGTCCAGACGTTCTTCACGCCCTGGATGTCCTGAACCATGTCGCGGTGCGTGTTGTCGCTGAAGCAGGAGTGTTCGTCTTCCTGATCGCCCGAGTCGAGCGCGGTCTGCAGGCGCTCACCGCCCGTTTCGAATCCGCTCAGCACGATCATGCCGGTCAGGATGCGGCGCAGTGCCTCGTCCGCCGCTGCCGCCTCGAGCTCGCTGCGATAGTTACCGCTCGTGCCCGGCGCCCAGGCTTCCACCAGGCCGGTCAGGTGCGTGACAAGCAGGGACGACACCGTCGTCAGGTAAGCGCCGCGCCGATCCGCGTTCGCTCGCGCGCCGCCGGCCACGTAGTCCGTGTAAGGGCGATTGCCGGGCCCCGTGTCGCTCTGGTCTTGTCCCCAGAGCAAGAACTCGACAGCGTGAAAGCCGGTGGCGATGTTCTCTTCGCCGCCGGCCTCGTTGAGATCCATGAGCGACTCGGCGCTGATGGTCTTCGTGGGGTCGTGGATGATGCTGTCGTCGCTGGCCGCGCCCGTGACGTAGTCGATGTACGCTTCGTCGAGCGGCCACGCATTGATCAGGCCTTCGGGTCCGTCCACCTGATTGTCGATGGGTCCGTCGTAAAAGCGGTACACCTCGGTTTGCAGGTACGGTTCGCGGGCCGCCAGCCAGGCGTTGCGCGCTTGATCGAGCGACGCTTGCGAGGGAGCCGCTACGAAGGCTTTGCAGAGCCGATCGAGCTCCTCGACCTCGGCCAGCGAGTCGGCGTAGCTCGCGTGCACGATATTCGCGTAGGTTCGCGTCGCGGCGCCACGGTCCGCGCCGGCTTTTTCATCCGTGTCGTCACCGCCGCAAGCTACGAGCAGAAGCGCCGGAACGATCGCGGCGCTGAAACGCAGACTCAACTTCATGCTTTCTCCATTTAGTCCTCTACGACCCCTGGCCGGTGCTGCCTCGCTGGCCCACCGACACGAGGTACTGCAAGATCATGCGCTCTTCTTCGGCGCTGAGACGCGCGCGCTCTCGCATCTCGCCGAGCTCGGTCCGCCACTTGTCCGCCCCGTAGCGCGCAGGCTCGTAGAGCTGGTGGCAATCCGCGCAGCGGCCCGCGTACAGCTTGCGCCCGTGTTCGAGCGTCGCGAGCGTGGCGTCGGGGAACTGTTTGGAAATGCGCGTGGCGTCGAGCGGGGTGGGCTCGGGCAGCGCGCCGGCTCCGCACGCGCTGGCGAGCACCGCCAGGAGCAGCGCCAGTCGTCTCGTCACAGGTGAACCCCTATCAAGGTGCGCACCCAGAGCTTGCCCCAGGCATCTCCGACCACGGCTTCGTCCGTAAGTCCGTCCATGCGTGCGTAGGCGCCCAGGCTCAGGAAGTACTCGGCGGACTGCACCATGAAGGTCGGTCCGAGATAGTGGCGCGCCGTAGAGCCGCTCGGCGTCTCCGTGTTCACGCCGGGCAGACCGGCTGGCTGCGAGGCGTCATCGTCATCGAAGCGCCCGCGCAGCCAGTACTCTGCGCCCAGCGAAAATTTCGGGCTTATCTCGTAACTGACGCCGGCGGTGGGGTTGTAGATGAAACGCCAATCCCCGGTTTGAAAGTAGTACTCCTGCTCGACCCACAGATTGACGCCGAAGTTCCAGGCGCCCATCCGGCGCTGCAGCAGGATCTTCTCCTCGAACTCGAACTCGTCGTGAAACTCGGCGACCTCGCCGTACAGCCCCACCTCTATGGGCCACACGGCGCGCTCGGACAGCTCGTAACGCAGGCGCTGTTTGAGGCCCTGGAACTGCAGATAGGGTGACGTGGCGCTGGCAGCCTGCCGAAACACGAAATAGAAGCCGAGCTCGAGTCGATCGGTCAGGCCGTACTCGAGCTCCGTCTGCAGCACCGAGCGCAGGCTGGTGACAGCTTCGGTTCCAGCAGCCTCTTCGCGCGCGACGCGTACCGGGGTGAGATCGACGTACTGTTCGACCTCCAGCGTACCCTGTGGCAGCGTCTGAACGGGATACGTGAACGGGAGCGGGCGCGGCGTTGCGCGCGCGCTCGGCGCCAGCAACGCCGCACAAACGGCAGCAGCTCCGGACGCGACGAGGCAGCTCTTACGAAAGGAAGTGGGCGCGGGCTTGCTCAGGGCAGCCTCGCGCTGATATTGAAAGTCGCTTTCATTAGCCGAGGTGCTTGAGGTATCGCCTCGGCCGATGCTCGTCAACTGAAGACGAGATTCGCCGGAGTTTGCTCATCGGCCCGTGGACCGGCATGCGGGCGCCGTGGCGCGACGTGGAAAGTGGGATTCGCCGCGCGGCTACTTCTTCGAGGGCTTCTCCTCGTCGTCCGAGCCGATACCGGCGAGGTTCTTGGCGAGCTGTTTCTTGTCCTCGAGCTGCATCAAGCGCGCGATCTGGACGCGCTGAGCTTGGGGCGACCCAGCGCCATGCGCCGACTCCGTGAGGTAGCCGACCGCGTTTCTACCCATGGTCATGTTCTCGATGAGCCGCAGCATGCGCCGGCGGCTGTCTACCGAAACACCGGGTCGTGCTTTCAGATACTTGCGGAGAATCGGGCCCGTCACCTCGCTCTCGAACTCCTTGTCCGAAGGCAACGTGACCACGATGCCGCCGGCGAGATCCTGCGCGAGGCGCGCGATCTCGTATGGAAAGCGGGTGACGTTGTGTTTGCACACGTTGGCGAGCATCTCGTCGTTCTGGTAATTGCCCGCCGCGGTCGGCTTCGATTCGTGAGAAGAGGCGATGCCCGCGCCGTAGATGGTTTCGTTCAGGTGCGCCATTTCCACGAGCTTGTCGCGGATGTGGGAAGCCTTGGCCACGCCGTTGTAGTCGGCGATGGTGGCCGCGGCGCCGATCAGCACGTCTCCCACGCCGGTTTTGCACACGTAGCTGCGGCGGTGATAGGCCGTGAAGCGCTCCACGAGTGGGGCCGCGAAGTCGTACTCGCCGTCCATGAAAACGTGAGAGTAGGGGACGAACACGTCATCGAGCACGATGATCGCCTCTTGTCCCGAAAACTGGGCGTTGCCCTGGTCGATCTCGCTGCCTTCGAGCGCGCGCGTGTCGCAGCTCTGCCGCCCGTAGATGTACGAGAGCCCGGGCGCGTCCACCGGCAGCGCGGCGGTCACCGCGTAGCTTCCGTCTTTCGACCCCAGGCGCAGCGTCGGCATCACGATCAGCCAGTGTGAGTTCAAGCAGCCCGTCTGGTGCATCTTGGCGCCGCGCAGCACCACGCCGTCCGGGCGCCGTTCCACGATGTGCACGAACAAATCCGGATCTTCTTGCTCCGAAGGCCCCTTGCTGCGGTCCCCTTTGGGGTCCGTCATGGCGCCGCCGATCACGAAGTTTTCCTCCTGCATGTGGCGCACGAAAGCCTTGAAGCGTTGGTGGTACTCGGTGCCGTTGGTCTGATCGATGTCGTACGTGACCGAGAACACGGAGTTGATCGCGTCCATACCCACACAGCGCTGAAAGCAGGTGCCGGTGCGCTGCCCGAGCTTGCGCTGCATGCGGTTCTGGTTGACGACGTCGTCGACGCTCTCGGTGACCTGGAGAAAGCGATTGACGCGCTTGCCCGTGAGGCTCGACTGCGCCGTGGCGACGTCCGGCTCTTCTTCAGCCAGGCGATAGGTCTCCGCAACGGCGTTGATCGACGGTCGGATGACCGGATGATCCACGGGCTCTGCCACGAGCTCGCCGAACAGGTACACCTTCAGTTTACGGTTCCGTAGGCTTGCGATGTATTCCTCTGCAGTACGAATCGGCATGACGTCTCCGTAGCGCCGCGTTCAGGGCGGCTTGTCGCTGTGACCATCCCAAAATCGTGAGCACAACGCGCGTCTCATGAGGTTTTCGAGATTTTGCCGGCCGGATCTTGTCGCTCGTGAAATTTGGTACTAGCCTGAGTGCGATGTCTCGTTGGCCCCGTGTTGGTCAGGTCTGGTCATTTTATTGGCCCGCCGAGTACGCGGCGTCAGGGGCTAGCGATTAGTTAGCACGATCCAAGAAGGCAAACGAACCCCTGGTCGCCGCGAGTGACCGGGGGTTTTTTGTTTTTGGGAACTTTTTGGGAACTTCGTCATGCGGGAAATCAGCAATCTTCGAGTCGTCGATACCACGCTGCTCCAGAGCCCCAACGAGCTCACCACGGAGCTGCCACTCAGCAGTCGCGCCGCAGAGGTCGTGTACCGAGCGCGTGAAGACGTGGCGGCCGCGCTGCGGGGTGAAGATGCGCGCAAGATCGTGATCGTGGGACCGTGCTCGATCCACGATCCGAGCGCCGCGCTCGAGTACGCCCAGCGCCTGCTGCGCGTCCGCGAACGCGTCGCCAGCGAGCTCTTCGTGGTCATGCGCGTATACTTCGAAAAGCCGCGCACGACCGTAGGCTGGAAGGGGCTGATCAACGATCCGCACCTCGACGGTACGTACGATATCCCGACGGGTATTCGCACCGCCCGCCGACTGCTGCTCGAGCTGGCGGACATGGGCATGCCCTCGGCGACCGAAATGCTCGATCCGATCACTCCGCAGTACATCGCGGATCTCGTGTGCTGGACGGCCATCGGCGCGCGCACCACGGAAAGCCAGACGCACCGTGAGCTGGCTTCGGGGCTGTCGATGCCGGTGGGCTTCAAAAACGGCACCGACGGCAACCTCGGGGTCGCCATCAACGCCATCCTGGCTGCGTCGCGTCCGCACAGTTTCCTGGGCATCGACGGCGACGGCCGGGTGGGCGTGGTGCGGACGCGCGGCAACCCGCACTGTCACCTCGTGCTCCGAGGCGGCAATGGCGGGCCGAACTATGCCGCGCGGGACGTCGCGCTGGCCAATGAGACGCTGGCGGCTGCGGGTGTGAATCCCAGGCTCCTGGTCGATTGCAGCCACGACAACAGCCGCAAAAACTATCAGAACCAACCCGCGGTTCTGACCGAAGTCGGTGATCAGGTTCGCGCGGGTGCCTCGCACATTCTGGGCGCCATGATCGAAAGCCATCTGGTCGCGGGCCGTCAGGATCTGAAGGGCGAGCTCACTTACGGCCAGAGCATCACGGACGCGTGCGTGGATTTCACCACCACCGAGCGCATGCTGCTCGAATTCGCGGACGACGCCGCCGGTTGCCGGCGCGCAGTGGGCTACTGATCGACGGGTGCGTTCGGGTTCTCGCGCGTCATTTCCAGCATAGTGATGCGGAAGCCGAAGGCGGCAAACAACGCCTGCGCCTCGCGATTTTCCACCGCGGTGTGCAGGAGCACGCGCGGCGCACCGCGGGCTTCGAGCTCGCGCAGCATGGCCGCGAGCAGCTGCCGGCCGACCCCGCCACGGCGGGCATCCGGCTCCACGAAAATATCGTGGAGCGCGGCGTGCCGATCCAGGAGTGCGTTCCAATCGCGCTCCTCGAGCCGCCCATACGCGTAACCCACGATGCGAGCGCCGTCGGTCGCCGCGAGGATCACGGCATTCGGATTCGTGAGCTCGCTGCCGAAGTAGCGCGCGTAGCCCGCCTCCACGCCCTCGACCAGCATGTAGCGGGCGGGGTTCAGCGCTCGATGAAAGCGAACCAGCGCACCCGCGAGCTGACCGAGCGCGGACAAGTCTTCGATTCGGGCGGTGCGGACGATCACGGACACGCGAGCCTCATAAACGCGGCGTCGCGACCAGCACGCGCGCGCTCGGTTGCGGGACGATGTGAAAGTTTGCCGCTGCGGCAGGTACGAGCGCCGTGGTCATCGCTTCGAGCTGAAGCGCGCCCGTGCGCGTCACGACGCTGGCGCGCCCTTCCGTGCAGATCACCACGGAGCAGCTCGCGCTCGAGCCGGCGACGAGCGTATCACCCTGCGTGCGTCGCTCTTCGACTTCGAAGTAACGACAATCGACGAGCACCCGCGTGTCCCCCCCGCGGTGATCCGCTTGCCAGGGTGGACAGAGCGCGCCGAAACCGCTT
>Ga0193706_1000937_pt1 | contig 14206 bp, 17 predicted proteins | sample U3c1metaG_FD_160130 | JGI IMG/M metagenome (GOLD analysis project Ga0193706, IMG submission 160130) | Soil microbial communities from a riparian zone of the East river system, Colorado, United States - U3c1 | ecosystem: Environmental > Terrestrial > Soil > Riparian zone | place: USA: East River... | reverse complement strand
CTTATTGGGTGAGACAGTTGCGGCCAGGCTCCACGATAGGAGATACTGATGACTGCATTTCGAATTGCCGCCGCCGCATTCGTCCTCGCCCTTCCGACACCGGTCCGGGCCGATGTCGTGCCGACCCTCACCATCGCACTCGACAGCTTCAGTTTTTCCCCGCGGCCGATCGCCTTGGCCGCCGGTCAGCGGGTGCGGTTGGTGTTCGTCAATCGCTCGGGCTCGGGTCATGATTTCACCGCCGCAAAATTTTTCAAGTCGGCGCGGATCCTCGACGGCGCCGCGCCCCAAGGCGAGGTCGAACTCGCCGGTCATGCCACCGCCGCGGTCGAGCTGGTCCCGGCGCGCGGACGCTACAAGGTGTACTGCAGCCACTTCGGCCACAAATTGATGGGCATGAGCACCGAAATCATCGTCCGCTAATCGCCCAGGGCTTCCGCGCGGTCAGCGCCGATCGATCAGCCGGACGATCGCGGCGTGACGCACTGCCTCGTCGCCACCCGCACTTTCGAGCGCGAGGCGGATCGCGTTCAATTCCCTCTCGGTCAGATGCTCGATGCCGATGAACTCGTTGCGCGCATGGCCGACCGCGCGGATCAATTCGTCGAGCTTGGCCTGGATCGCGCAGGCGTCGCGGTTTTGCGCATTCTGGATCAGGAACACCATCAGGAAGGTGACGATCGTGGTCCCGGTGTTGATCACCAATTGCCACGTGTCCGACCAGTGAAACACCGGCCCCGAAAGCCCCCAGACAATGACGATCGTCAGCGCCAGCGCGAACGCCGCCGGCCGCCCCGCCGCGGCCGCGACCCTGGCCGCCAGATGTTCGAATATGCGGCCCATCGGCGCCTCCCTTGCGGGCGATGCCTAGCCGCAATCGCGGCGCCGGGCCAGAAGGCGAAGCGGACCTTACGGCGATAGGCATTTCTACCGCTGAGTCGGAACGCCGAGAGCCGGTGCGCCCCGCTGGCCGCGCCGGCAGCCATCGCAATCCTATTTTGCCAGGGTTTTCGCCTTGTCCAAATGGGCTTGGACGACGGTCGCGGTCTTGGTCGCGAACTCGCGCAATGGGGGCGCATCCCCGCCAGCCGAGTAAGCCTGCAACGCATCGAGCGCTTTCTGATGCCCCGCGACCTGTTGCTCGGCGAACAGGCGATCGAACTCGGCGCCGCTGGCAGCCTTCAAGCTGTCGAGATTGCCCTGTTGCTCGGCGGTCAGCGCCGGGGCGGGTGTAACCGCCGGTTCGGCCTTGGCCGCCGCGGTCTTGAGCTCGGCGGTCGATTTCTGGTGATCGGCCTGGAGCATCGTTCCGAAATCCTTGACCGCCGCGGCGGTGCCCTTTTGCGCGGCGAGCTTGCCGCTTTCGATTTCGAACATGTCGCTGGCGGCAATCGTGTTGGCGAACTCCGCCGCCGCCATCGCGGTCACCGGGGCAGCATCGTTGGCGGGCATGTTGGTGGTCATGTCGATATTCTCGACCGAATTGTCGGCCGGGACATCGGCAGGCTTGTTGCAAGCGGCCAGAATGAGTGCGAGCGCCGCGCCGGCGGCGAAGGTCATTGGACGTGTCACGAAGGCGTTCCTTTCTCCACCGGGACATATTGCCCGTAGTGGCGAAAACGGCCGGTTTCCGAACGCGTTCCATGAAAATGAAGTTTGCCGCTGCGGCGAAAGCCTAGCTCGTCGGCCGGGCTGCGCGGTGACGGGCTGGCGCGCAGCAGCCCCAACAGAAATGGGGGCCGGCATTGCTGCCAGCCCCCACTGCGCCGAGCGAAGGATCTGCCGGTGTTCGTGACCTGATCAGCCGAAGCTTCACCGTCCTCGATCCTGGCTCACCAGCTCAGGCGTCGCTTCCAATCGTGATCGTGTCCGAAGACACATTCTCGATCTTCCGCGGCCCTTCTTGGATCGATCCCCTTTCGCGTCTGCTTCCCCCCGGAGGGTTCGGCTTTCGCGACAGAAGGATCAACTCTTCCGGCGCCTCTTGCCAGCTGGTCCGGATTGCCTCGGAGTTTTACTACCGAAGTAGCAACTCTCTTCGCCGCTCCATCGCCTGCCGGCGGAGATCGGTACTTAGGACCCGCCCTCCCGAGGGAGGATGGGGCCGCCGCCCCGATCACTGCTTGAATATGCGTGGCTTTCCGAGTCGCGCAAAGCGGAATCTTCGCCGTCATGCCTGTGGATAACGGGGATATCGGGCGTAAGTCGATTAATTGACGGCGCGCCTCGCACGCGACTCGGCAAACACTCGCCGGTTGCCGTTCCGTTCCCCCCGCCTTACCTCCGGAGCGTGCCCGAATCCGCCGCTCCCGCTGCTGAACCGCCCTATCTCGCCGGCCTCAACCCGCCGCAACGCGAGGCGGTGCTGACCACCGAGGGTCCGGTGCTGGTGCTTGCCGGCGCCGGCACCGGCAAGACCGCCGCGCTGACCGCGCGCCTCGCCCATATCATCGCCACCCGTCGCGCCTGGCCGAGCCAGATCCTCAGCGTCACCTTCACCAACAAGGCCGCGCGCGAGATGCGCGAGCGAGTCTCGGCGATTAGCGGCGGCGCGATCGAGGGTATGCCGTGGCTCGGCACCTTCCATTCGGTCGCGGCGCGGATGCTGCGCGCCCACGCCGAGCTGGTCGGGCTTCAGAGCAATTTCACCATTCTCGACACCGACGATCAATTGCGCCTGCTCAAGCAATTGATCACTGCCGCCAACCTCGATGAGAAGCGCTGGCCGGCGCGCCAGCTTCAAGGCGTGATCGACCGTTGGAAGAACCGCGGCTGGACCCCGGCGCAGATCGATGCCGGCGAGTCGGAGGCGTTCGCTGCCGGTCGCGGCGCCGAGCTTTACGCCGCTTACCAGGTCCGCCTGCGGACTCTCAACGCCTGCGACTTCGGCGATCTGTTGTTGCACATGCTGGTCATCTTCCGCGCCCACGCCGACGTGCTCGGGGCGTATCGCGACCGCTTCCGCTACATCCTCGTCGACGAATATCAGGACACCAATACGGCGCAATATGAGTGGCTGACGCTGCTCGCGGAGCCGCGCCGCAACCTCTGCTGCGTCGGCGACGACGACCAGTCGATTTATTCGTGGCGCGGCGCCGAGGTGGCCAACATCCTCCGTTTCGAAGTCGACTTCCCCGGAGCGACGATCATCCGGCTCGAGCAGAATTACCGCTCGACCCCGCACATCCTGGCTGCCGCCACGGGCCTCATCGCGCACAACGCCGGCCGCTTGGGCAAGACCTTGTGGACCGAGGTCGCCGCCGGCGAGCCGGTCAAGGTGATCGGCGTGTGGGATGGCCCCGAGGAGGCGCGCCGCGTCGGCGAGGAGGTCGAGGCCCATCAGCGCGGCGGCGGCAGCTTGAACGATGCCGCGATCCTCGTCCGCGCCCAGTTCCAGACCCGCGAGTTCGAGGAGCGCTTCATCGCCATCGGCCTCGCTTACCAGATCGTCGGCGGCTTCCGCTTCTACGAGCGCGCCGAGATCCGCGACGCGCTCGCCTACCTCCGCTTGATCGCCCAGCCGGCCGACGATCTGGCGTTCGAGCGCATCGTCAACACTCCCAAGCGCGGCCTCGGCGACAAGGCCGTCGCCAACATCCACGCCTTCGCCCGCGCCAGCCAGCAACCGCTATTGCTCGCCGCCGCGGCGATGCTCGACAGCGACGAATTGACCCCGCAAGCCCGCCGAAGCCTCGGCCGCTTCGTCGGCGATATCGCCAAGTGGCGCAGCCAGGCCGCCATTTTGCCGCACCCGGAGCTCGCCCGGATCATGCTTGACGAAAGCGGCTATACCGCGGTCCTCGCCGCCGAGCGCAGCGCCGAATCCGCCGGGCGCCTCGAAAATCTCGCCGAGCTGACGCGGGCGATGGAGGAGTATGAAACCCTCGGCGCGTTCCTCGAGCATGTCAGCCTGGTGATGGATAATGACGCCAACCGCTCCGACGAACGGGTCACCATCATGACCATCCACGCCGCCAAGGGCCTCGAATTTCCGCTCGTCTTCCTCGCCGGCTGGGAAGAAGGCGTGTTCCCGTCGCAGCGCGCGCTCGACGAAGGCGGCCTCGCCAGCCTCGAGGAAGAGAGGCGCCTGGCCTATGTCGCGATCACCCGTGCCCGCACCCGCGCGACGATTCTCCACGCCGCCAACCGCCGCATCTACGGCCAGTGGACCAGCAGCATCCCCAGCCGCTTCGTCGCCGAGCTGCCCAAGGACCATATCGACGAGGAAACCACGATGAGCGGCGGCGAATCCCTGTGGCGCGCCCAGTGGAGCGAACATAACGACCCCTTCGCGCACCTCGGCCCCGCGCAATCGATGCGCTCATCCACCCGCGGCCCCGGTTTCCAGCGTGCCGTAGCCGACAATGAATTCCGTTCGTCCCGAGCGAAGTCGAGGGGCGCCGGCCAAGCTTGGGGAGCCCGCCCCCCGATCGAGGTCCGCGCCTCCGCCGTCAGCCTCGGCAACAAAGGCCGCGACGGCCTAGCGCTCGGCATGCGCGTGTTCCACGGCAAGTTCGGCTACGGCACCATCGCCGTCATCGAAGGCAATAAGCTCGAAATCGACTTCGAGCACGCCGGACGGAAACGCGTGCTGGATTCATTCGTCAGCGTCGAATGAGTTCGCCGCCTGGTCAGCGCGCACCCTTGCGCCCGACCTCGCGGATCCATGGGATGATCGAGCTCCAGCTCAATTCCTCGAACAGCTCGATTCCGGCGAGATCGCCTTTCCGCCATACCACCTCGCCGGACGGAACGATCAGGCCCTCGACGAATACCTGGACGAAGGTCCCGCGCGGCGGCAGCGCACCGCCCTCGATCTGCAATCCCCGCGCCGAAATGTTGCGCAGGATCGCCGGCGACAAGGTCGCGCCCCACTTTACGTCGAGCCCGCAGCGAAGCTCGACCCGCGGCATCGTGCGCCGCTCGGTCGGCTGGCTGATGAGGTTGCGGTTGATCAGCGCCAGCACGTCGACCGGCTGTTTGAATGTCATGCCCGCCTCTCCGCCGCGGACCCAATCGATGATGCCCTGCGGCCGCTGCCCGGTCGCCAGCTCGAGCGCGACCTCGTCCCCCGGCGCTTTCTTCACGCCACCGCGAAGCGTCGCGCCCAGCGGCGAGATTTTGCGGATCGAGCATGCCTGCCGCAAGCCGTCGTCATGGATCACGCCCGCGTCGAACGGGCCATCCGAATCGGCCGCGGAACCGTCGTCGGGCCACGGGAGCCGTTGCTCCATTACGAAAATGGTGACTGAAGCTGCGTCAGTCATGGAAATATCGCGCCATGCCCGGCAAGCTTGCGCTCAAGGGCGCTAATGAAGAGCTAACGCCAATTGCCGCCGAGCGCAGCGAAGCCGGTGTGAAACGCCGCCTGAGCAGCGCGTAGAGCCGGCAAAGGTCGGCCAGCGGGTCGGCGTCAGCCGAACCCGACTGACGAGCGGCCGTCCCGGCATGCTGGGGGCATACCGACATGCGGCTGCTGGCCACCCTTGATGCCTCTTCTTTCGCTTACCTGCTCGCAGCGGCTGCTAAGCCATCATCGCGTAAGCGATCGCTCCACCGACCACGACAAACGTCATCAGCAGCGCGAAAAGCTGCGTTCCATTGCGTTTGGCCTCGAATTCCATCTCGATCCCCCTCTTGTAAGCGAACCCCTCGCCCGCCGCGCACCATAGCATCTGGCGGCGCGATATAGTGGTGAGATATTCGCCAAAGATTAAGGATTAGAAACACTTGGGCGACGGCGGCCTCGTTCCCCAATATGAGCAGACATGGTTCACGACAGCGCTCCGCGCCGGCTCCGGCATGATCGTCCCCATCGAAGGACCCCCGGGGGCTCGCCGTCGAGCACGCCAGCGGACGCGCCGATTGGGAACCCATTCTCCCCGCCATCCTTTATTCCCTAAAGCCCTTGAGCCGAACGAAAAGGACCTGCCTCCATGCCCGAAGCCACACTTTATCGCATGGTCCTGCCCGATCATACTTGCCCCTATGGCGTCGAAGCCAGGGAGATGCTCGAGGCCGCCGGCTACACAATCGACGAGCATATCCTCGCCACCCACGAGGAGGTTGAGGCGTGCAAGGCCCAATTCGGCGTGGAAACCACCCCGCAGATCATCATTGACGGCAAGCGGATCGGCGGCAGCGGCGCGCTCGAGCGCTTTCTCGCCGACCCCTGAGACCAGCAAGGAGGACGTCAAGATGGCCGAACAAACTTACCACGGCGGCTGCCATTGCGGGGCGGTGCGTTATTCCGCGGCGCTCGATCTCGATCAGGGCTCGCTGCGCTGCAATTGCTCTTTATGTTCAAAGTCGCGCGCCTGGTTCGCTTTCGCCCCGGCGGACAAGTTCGAGCTTCAGAAGAGCGGCGACACGGTCGAATATCGCTGGACGCCGCCGGGCAAGCCCGAACCCAATCTGACCTATCATATCTGCGCGACCTGCGGCGTGCGCACCCACGCCACTGGCATGGGACCGAACGGCCCGACCGCGGCGGTTCAGGTGGCGACGCTGGAGGATGCCGACCTCGACCTGCTGGCCAAGGGCATCAAATATGTCGATGGCAGGCATGATGCGTTCGACCGCCCGCCGGCCGATACCCGTCTGCTTTAGGCCCCAGCCGCTTCCTCGGCGTCCTCGGCTTCGCGCCGGCCGAGCCAGCCGTCGGCCCACAGCAGCAGCCCCCCCATCAGCAAGAATCCGGTCAGCATCCCGACGATGTTCCACACCAGCGCCAACGGGCTTTGAATCAGCGGACTGAGGAACCAGTAAGCGTACCAGCCGTCGACCGCGCCGCGCGCCATCGCGTAAACCGCATAGACCAGTGGCGGCGCCAGCGCCCAGGCAAGATCGCGGCGGCCGAGCGCGCCGTTGGGCGCGAGGATCCAGACCATGATGAACAACAACGGCATCGCGTCGTGAAGCGCGAAATCGGCCAGCTTCTGCCAGCCGGTCGGGTTCCATTCCGACCGCAGCGCGATCGAATAGACCAGCCCGACCAGGACGATCGACGTTGCCGCCAGATACCGCGCACGCGGGCCTGCCAGCACGCTGTGGCTGCGCAGGGCGATGGCGGTCGCGACCAGCGCCACGCCGATATTGGTCAGGATCGTGAAAAAGCCGAAATATCGCCACACCCCAGGGTCGAAACCTAGATTCTCGACGATGAGCACCAGTTGCAGGGCCAGCGCCGCCCAGCCGACGATCGCGCAGACCCCGGCGACCGTCCTTGCGGACGCCGCGATCGATCCGTCTTTGCCATTCGCTTGATCAGCCATGCTCGTCCCCCGTCGCGCCACTTGTGTACCGGCGGACGAGATCGGGCAAGGGACGGTCTACTCGGCCGTATCTGCTGTCCTGTTGCGCGTCACACCTGCGTCTCCGTCATCGTCGTCAATTCGGGGGTCGGGGTTCCGGTCGCCTTATATTCGGCGGTTAGCTGCTCCTTGCGCCGCCGCAGTTGCTCCCCGAGCGCTTCCATGTCGAGACCAGCCTTGCGCGCTTGGGCGAACAGCCCTTCCATGCGCTTTTCCTCTTCCTCGACATGATGCTCGATCTGCTCCTGGAGCACGGTCACCTTGGCGTCGTAGAATTCGTCGGACGGCTCGCCGCCTTCGATCTCGGCGATCAGCACCTTGGCGCCGTCATGCTCGACATAGGCCTCCTTCAGCAGGTCTTCCTCGACCTTGCCCTCGCACGCGGGATAGAAAATCTCTTCCTCGATCGTCGCATGGATGCTCAATTCCATGCAGATCTGTTCGGCGATCTTCTGCTTGCGCCCGTCGCCGGTCGCTTTTTCAAAGTCCGCGAACAATCCCGCGACCTTTTCGTGGTCGGCTTTGAGTAGTGCTACGGCGTCCTGGGGTGTGCTGGCCATGTCGTTTATCTCCCTGAATGTCGGTCGGAAAACCCCCACGCAACCGCCCGGTTCCATCGCCCGACCGCTTTCGCGAAATTCAGGCCGCGGGCCGTTGCCGCCGGGGTTCGGACTTGCGCGCGACGGCATAGCGCGCCGCGACCCGGCCCTCGTCGCGCACCGAAGCGGCGGCGATGTCGGGCGCGGCTTCGGCGGGGACCGCGCGCGGCTGCGGCCCGCGGTCGAGCTCGAGCCAATCGCGGAAGGGTAAGTGATAGAGCATGTCCATCACTTCGAATTCCAGCCCGCCCGGCTGTCCGGCATTGCTGTTCCACAACGCCACCACGCCGCTTTGCAGCTGTGGATCGAACAGGATCAGCGAGCGATAGCCGGCGACTCCGCCGCGATGGCCGACGATGCGGTGCCCGGCATAGTCATAGCTGCGCCAGCCGAAGCCATATTCGGCATCGCTCAGGCGCTCGGCGAACTTGCGCAGCCGCCCGCGCTCGCTCGGCGTCTTGATCAGCCGTGCGTGAACCGTCTGAAGCACGCCCGGCGACAGCACGTCGGGCATCCCGCCGGCCTGCGCGACCATCCACAGCGCGAGGTCCTTGATCGAGCTGTTGACCCCGCCCGCCGCCGGAACGCGATAATAGATGTCGAGCACCTCGAGCGGTTTGCGCCCGACGCTGTGCGGCCGCGCCCAGCTCGGCGAGTTGATCAGCCCGTCGCGCGAAACGCTCGCCGAGGTCATGCCGATCGGATCGAACAATTGCTCCTTGACCGCGCGTGCATAGGTCTCGCCGGTGACTCCGGCGACGATTTCGCTCGACGCGTCATAGGCGACGTTCTGATAGCTCCAGCATTGTCCGGGCGCACAGACCGCGTTGAGCTCGACCAGGCTACGGCGGAGAAAGGCGGGGTCCTGGCCCTCCTCGAGCTTATTGTCATAGGCGTTGCGGTAAAGTCCGAGCCGGTGGCTCAGCAGATCGGCGACGGTGGCGCGATATTCGTTGCCGCCCGGCAATTTCAGGCTTGTCGAATATTGCGCGACCGGCGCCTGCAAATTGATTTTGCCCTGCTCGGCGAGTTTGGCGACCATCGTCCCAGCAACGCCCTTGGATACCGATGCCCAGCGAAACACCGTTTCCGGCGTCACTTTATCGCCCGAGCCGGCGAGGGTTTCGCCATAGCCGGAGAGGAAGGTGATGCGTCCGCCTTCGACCACCCCGACCGACAGGCCGACCATCCCCGGGCGCTCGATCAGCTGCTTGAGGCGCGCATCGAGCGCGGCATAATCGACATCGCGGCGATGACTCGGCGAAACCGCGGCGAGCTTCAGATGCTGCTTGGCGGCGATGGCCGGCCGCGCGGTCGGCGGCTCGGTTGCTACCGCCCAGAGTCCGAACGCCGCGGCCAGCAGGGCAAATGTGCCAAGGCCGATGATATTCTGCTTTTCCAGGCCCTTGCTCCCCACGCCCCTGCGGCTTGCTGTGACCCCGGGCGGGCCGCCACTCAACGCGCGTCCGGCGCACCTGCGATGAACCGAAGGCCTGTCGCGACGAACGCCGCCCGCGCTGGCCTTCGCCCGCCGCCTCGCCTAAGAGCGCCGCGAACGGGAGGCCTCAAAATGCAATTCCTCCGCACGACCTTCTGGGTTGCCATCGCGGTGATCCTGGCAATTGTCGCCAGCCATAATTGGCGTGACGTCACCCTCGACCTGTGGGGCAATATCCAGGTCGATATCAAAGTCCCGATACTGCTGATCCTGATCTTCCTGGTCGGATTCCTGCCGCCGTTCCTGATCCTTCGCGCCCGCCTGTGGCAGGTGCGGCGGCGGCTCGAATCGGTTGAGCGCACGCTCGCCGCGCCACCGCCCGCTTCGGCAGCGGAATTACCAAACGATGATCGCCACAGCTTATGAGCAGAAGCCCGATCTTCGTTGCCATCGACACCCCCGACCTCGGCCGGGCCCTGGTCCTGGCCGCGGCGGTCAAGCGCCACGCCGGCGGGCTTAAGCTTGGCCTTGAATTCTTCAGCGCCAACGGCCGCTCGGGCGTGAACGAGCTGGCCGATCTCGGCCTGCCAATCTTCCTCGACCTCAAGCTGCACGACATCCCCAATACCGTCGCCAAGGCAATCGACGCCCTGCGCGGCATCGAGCCTGCCATACTCACCGTCCACGCCGCCGGGGGCCGGGCGATGATGGAGGAAGCCAAGGCCGCCGCGCCCGCGGGTACCAAGGTGGTCGGCGTCACCGTCTTGACCAGCCTCGACGAGCGCGACCTCAAGGCGATTGGCATTCGCGGCGATCCGCATGACCAGGTCGAACGCCTCGCCACCCTCGCGCGCGAAGCCGGGCTCGACGGGATCGTGTGCTCGGGCAATGAGGTCAAAGCCGCTCACGCCGCCTGGCCGAAGGGCTTTTTCGTGGTTCCCGGTGTGCGCCTCGCCGACGGCAACCATGCTGACCAGAAGCGAGTCATCACGCCGCGCGCGGCGATGGATTCGGGCGCATCGATCCTCGTCATCGGCCGCCCGATCAGCGCCGCCGACGACCCCGACGCGGCATTGCGGGCGATCGCCGCGACGCTGTAACCTTCCCCTCCTCGCTCATCCTGAGTAGGGACTGAGCTTGGCGAAGGCTTGTATCGAAGGACGGTCCTTCGAGACGCCATTTCGGCAGGCTCAATGGCTCCTCAGGATGAGCGGTCGAGACTGTCACTAGGATGATATTTCAATGAGCTGGCTGACCCGAGTCCGCAACACCATCCCCTTCCTGCCCAAGCGGCAGACCAGCGATAACTTGTGGCACAAGTGCGCCAAATGTGGATCGATGGTGTTCGTCAAGGAATATGAGGACAATCTGTTCGTCTGTCCCCGCTGCGATCACCATGATCGTATCGGACCCAAAGCGCGGTTCGAAATGCTGTTCGACGGCGGCAAGCATGAGCTGCTGCCAATGCCCGACGTGCGCGAGGATCCGCTGCGCTTCAAGGACACCAAGCGCTACGGCGATCGCCTCAAGGCCGCGCGCGCCGCGACCGAAGAGAAAGACGCTTTGCTCAACGCGAAAGGCAAAATCGGCCGCAACAAGGTCGTCGTCGGGGTCCAGGATTTCGCCTTCATGGGCGGGTCGATGGGCATCGCCGTCGGCGCGTCATTCCTCGCCGGCGTGCGCGCCGCGATCGCCGGCAAATGTCCCTATGTCCTGTTCACGGCCGCCGGCGGCGCGCGCATGCAGGAAGGCATATTGTCGCTGATGCAAATGCCGCGGACCACCGTCGCTCTGGCCGAATTGAAGGAAGCCGGCCTGCCCTACATCGTCGTTCTGACCGACCCGACCACCGGCGGGGTCACCGCATCCTACGCGATGCTCGGCGACGTCCAGATTGCCGAGCCCGGCGCCTTGATCGGTTTCGCTGGCCAAAGGGTGATCGAGCAGACCATCCGCGAAAAACTCCCGGAAGGCTTCCAGCGCGCCGAATATCTGCTCGCCCACGGGATCATCGACATGGTCGTCCACCGCCAGCAACTGACGGAGACGCTGGGCCGGTTGATCGCTTATTTGACGCCGAACGCCAAAGCGGCCTGATGGCCGACTTCGCGCGCTCGGCCGACCCGGCGGTCCAGGCGCAGCTCGACCGTTTGGGATCGTCGATTTATGCCGGAGACCGCCTCGGGCTGGAGCGGATCGCCGCGCTGCTCGACCGCCTTGGCCGCCCGCAGGATGGGCTTCCGCCGCTGCTTCACGTTGCCGGCACCAACGGCAAGGGCTCGACCTGCGCCTTTCTGCGCGCCGCGCTCGAAGCGGCCGGGCACAAGGTCCACGTTTTCACCAGCCCGCACTTGGTCCGCTTCAACGAACGCATTCGCATCGCCGGGAAGCTGATCGATGATTCCGAGCTCGCGTCGCTCCTCGCCGAAACCATCGACGCGTCGGACGACATCGACCCAAGCTTTTTCGAAGCGACGACCGCTGCCGCTCTACTAGCTTTCGCGCGCACTCCCGCCGACGCCTGCATTCTCGAAGTCGGCCTCGGCGGTCGTCTCGACGCCACCAACATCATCGAAGCGCCCTTGGTCTGCGGCATCGCCGGGCTCGGCCTCGACCATCAGTCGTGGCTGGGCAACCGGCTCGCCGACATCGCCGGCGAAAAAGCCGGGATCGCCAAGCGCGGCGCGCCTCTGGTCACCCAATTATACCCTCCCGGCGCGGCCGGCCGCATTGGTCAGATCGCTCACCAGGCCGGCGCGCCGTGGCTGCCGCGCGGCGGCCGCTGGGATGCGACCGTGTCGCGTGACAAATTGCGCTACCGCGACCTCAAGGGCGAGCTCGCGCTGCCCGTCCCGCGCCTGCCCGGCCGCCACCAGGCGATGAACGCCGCGCTGGCCATCGCCATGCTGCGCCACCAGCAAGCCTTGGACGTTCCACCGAGCGCGCTCAGTGCCGCGATGGGCTGGACCGACTGGCCCGCGCGTCTGCAAAAGCTCGAGGCTGGCCCATTGCTCACGCCGCTTCCCGGCGGCAGCGAATTCTGGATCGACGGCGGCCACAATCCCGCGGCGGCGCGCCAGGTCTCGGCCTATGTCCGCAACGCCTTCACCGGCGCCGCCCCGCTCCACATCTTGTTCGCCTGCCTGACCAGCAAGGATGCCGCGGCAATCCTCGCCCCGTTCGCCGGGCTGGGCGCGATCATCCACACCTTGCCGATCGCCGGCCACGAATGCCGCGATCCCGGCGACCTCGCCGTGATGGCCCGGGCACAGGGCTTCATCGCCGACGATCATGCGACCCTCGGCGAAGCCCTTGCCCACATCGCGGTGTCGGCGAAGCAAGCGGTGCGCCTGCTGTCGTTCGGCTCGCTCTACCTCGCCGGAGAAATCCTCGCCGCCAACAATCAGGCGCCCGACTGAGCGGGCTTATGAACGTCCGTGTCGGCGGTTTCCGCCCTGACGTCGCCCTCGCCTTCGACCCCGGCGTCGCCGATCGAGCGGTCGATCAGCCCGCTGCGCAGCATGAAGATGTACAGCAGCACTCCAGGCAGCGCGATCAGCGTCGTGAGCAGGAAGAAGTTGATGTAACCGACCGCCTCGATCAATGCCCCGGCGGTGGTCCCGGTCAGGAACCGCCCGACAATCCCCGCCGCCGCCGACAGCAAGGCGAATTGGGTTGCGGTGAAGCGCAGATTGCACAGCGCCGAGAGATACGCGACCACGGTCACCCCGCCGATCCCGCTGGCGAAATTCTCGAACCCAATAGTGAACGCCAGCATCGGCATCGAATGGCCAGCCGCGGCCAGCCCGGCGAAACTGAGGTTCGACACCGCCATCAGGATCAGGCTGATCAGCACCGATTTCTTCATCCCCAGCCGGGCATAGAGTATCCCGCCGACGAAGATGCCGACGAGAAGCGCGAAAAAGCCGATCCACACGTCGCCCCACAGCACTTCCGCCTTGGAAAACCCGAGCCCGACGAGCAGGTCGCGGATCATCAAATTGGCCATCGTGTCGCCGATCTTGTGGACCAGCACGAACAGCAGAACGAGCAGCGCGCCCTCGCGCTTGAAGAAGTCCGCCAGCGGTCCCCAGAAGGCGTCGCCCAGCGCGCGCAACCCCCGCACAGGCTTGGGCTCGTGGTGGCGCATCGGCTCACCCATCAACAGCGATGCGCCAAGCGCGGCCAACACCAGCGGCGCGCAGGCGAAATAGCCCAGAGTCCAATTCGACTGGCTGGCAACGTAAAGCGAGATCGAAGCGGCGAAGAAGGCCCCCAGCCGCCAGCCATATTGCGACATGCCCGAACCCACGCCGAGCTGGCGCGGCTCGAGGATTTCGATGCGATAGGCGTCGATCACGATGTCGAACGTTGCCCCGGCGAAACCGAGGAATAAGGCGCCGACGACCACCGACCGGATGTCGGCCGCGGGGTCCGCCATGCCGAGATTGATCACCGCCGCGGCGACCAATATACCGGCGATCCACAACCAGGTCCGCCGCTGTCCGAAGCGGTCGGACAGATAGGGCAAGCGGATGCGGTCGATCAGCGGCGCCCACGCCCATTTGAAGCTGTAGATCAACAGCGCCAGGGCAAACGCCGAGATCGATTTCTTCTCGATCCCGGCTTCGGACAGCCGCTGGGTCAGCGTTGCGGCGAGAAGTGCAAATGGAAAGCCCGACGAAATGCCGAGGAACAAGGCCGTCAGCGGCGCGGCTTCGGAATAAGGCCTGACCCCCGCCGGAAGCGCGGCGCGCCAGCCTGTTGCCTCACTGGTTTCCGTTGCGCTGCTCATTGGCATTTCCCCGATTGATCGAGCGCCGATGCTAGCAGCCTGCGCGCCGCAGGGAAGGGGC
>Ga0193706_1000936_pt1 | contig 14211 bp, 10 predicted proteins | sample U3c1metaG_FD_160130 | JGI IMG/M metagenome (GOLD analysis project Ga0193706, IMG submission 160130) | Soil microbial communities from a riparian zone of the East river system, Colorado, United States - U3c1 | ecosystem: Environmental > Terrestrial > Soil > Riparian zone | place: USA: East River... | reverse complement strand
CCAAGACCTTGCCCGTGGCTCCCAGGCTGACCAGGCGCTCGATGAAGGCCCGATTTGGACCGGAGTTGTCCATCGCGTCGTACTGCAGAGCCTCCTCGGCGGTGTCCATCACCTCGGGCTCTAGAGTTCGGCGCATGGCGACAGCCTAACTTGTTGTTCGCGAAAGGATTAGAACAGCACAGAACAGGGTGAGGAATTCGCCGGAACATGCAGGTAAGCGCACGTTTCAAACGATACATTCAAACAATCGTTCAGTCATGAAGTCTCCGCCCTCCTCCAGGCTCGATCTCGACACGCGACTGCGCCTGCTCGAAGCCGCCGGCCCCGTGTTCGCGCGGCGCGGATTCCGCGACGCGACGGTGCGCGAGATCTGCAAGGACGCGGGGGTCAATGTCGCGGCGATCAATTACCACTTCGGCGACAAGCTGGAGCTGTACTCGCAGACTCTGGGCCGCTGCATGCGCGAAGCACTGCAACGCTACCCGCCGGACCTCGGAGTCAGCGCCGAGGCCAGTCCACAGGAACGGATGTTCGCCTTCGTGCATTCTTTCCTGCTGCGGATCCTCGGCGACGGCAATCCCGACTGGCAGGGACAACTCCTGGCGCGCGAGATGATGGAGCCGACCGTCGCCCTCGATCGACTGGTCGAGGAGCTGATCCGCCCGCTGTTCAAGCAACTCTGCGCGATCGTCGGTGAACTGCTCGGCCTGCGCGCTCAGCCGGCGCTGGTGATCCTCTGCGCGCGCTCGGTCGTCAGCCAGTGCGTCTTCTACCACCACTCGCGTCCGGTGCTGCAGCGCCTCTCGCCCAAGGAGAACATGGGAAGCGAACAGATCCTGCGGCTTGCCCAGCACATCAGCGCCTTCTCGATCGCCGCCCTGACTCACGTCTCCGAGACGGATCAAGCGAGGCGCGCGTGATTTTCGTCGCGCTGAAAATGTTGATGGGCGATCGCGCCAAGTACATCGGCATCATCATCGGCCTGACTTTCGCGTCGCTGTTGATCACGCAGCAGGCCTCGGTGTTCGTCGGCTTGATGACGCGCACTTTCGCGGCGATCACGGATCTCGGCCAGGCGGACATCTGGGTCATGGATCCGAAGGTGCAGTTCGTCGACGACGTGAAGCCCTTGTCGGACACGAAGCTCTTCCTCGTGCGCGGCGTCGCGGGAGTGCAATGGGCGGTGCCGCTTTACAAGGGCCTGCTCAAGGCGCGGCTCGAGAACGGAAACTTCCAGACCTGCAATGTCTTGGGGCTCGACGACGCGACGCTGGTCGGCGGGCCGCCGAAGATGGTCGAGGGCAAGCTCGAGGACCTGCACCGCGCCGAAGCGGTGATCATCGACGTCAATGGAGCGCGCGGAAAGCTCGCGCGGCCACCGACGGTCGAAGGCGGGGAGCGCACGCCGCTGCGCATCGGCGACACGCTCGAGCTCAACGATCACCGCGCGGTCGTCGTCGGCCTGTGCGAGGTCACGCGGACTTTTCAATCGCAGCCGACGGTGTACACGACCTACTCGCGCGCGACGCAGTTCGCGCCGAAAGAGCGCCGCCTGCTCTCGTTCATCCTGGTCAAGCCCAAGCCTGACGAAGACCCGGCGGCCCTGTGCACGCGCATCCAGGCGCAGACAGGTCTACTCGCGATCACGCGGCCGGATTTCCAGTGGACGACGGTCAAGTACTACATGAAGTACACCGGCATCCCGATCAATTTCGGCATCGCGGTGCTGCTGGGCTTCCTGGTCGGCACCGTGATCGCGGGCCAGACCTTCTACAACTTCACGCTCGACAACCTGAAGCAGTTCGGCGCGCTCAAGGCGATGGGGGCCTCGAATCTGACCTTGTTGCGCATGATTCTCGTCCAGGCCTTGACCGCGGGCAGCATCGGTTACGGGCTCGGCGTGGGACTGGCCTCGCTGTTCGGTCGCGCGGTTCGCGGCAGCGAGCTCGCGTTCCGGATGATGCCGCAGATCCTGTGGATCAGTGCGGGCGCCGTGGCTTTCATCTGCGCCCTCTCGGCTGTGCTTTCGATCCGCAAGGTCATGAAGCTCGAGCCCGCGATCGTCTTCAAGAGCTGACACGCGATGCAGACCGAAACGACATTGGCGGTGAGTTGTCGAGGCGTGACGAAGACGTACACGAGCGGCACCACGCGCACCCACGCTCTGCGCGGCGTCGACCTCGACGTGTTCCCGAACGAGCTGTTGATGCTGGTCGGACCCTCGGGCTGCGGCAAGACCACGCTGATCTCCGTGATCGCCGGAATCCTCGACCAGGACGAGGGCGAAGCGATCGTTTTCGGCCGCGATTTCAAGGCGATGGGGCAGCGCGAAAAAACGAAATGGCGCGGCGTGCACATCGGCTTCGTGTTTCAGGCTTTCAATCTCCTGCCTTCGCTGAACGCGCGCGAGAACGTCGCCGTGCCGCTGTTGATCCTCGGCGAGAACCGCAAGAATGCATTGGAGCGCGCGCAAGCCGTGCTCGCGGAAGTCGGCCTCGGCGATCGCGGTGATTCCCTGCCCGCGCAACTGTCGGGCGGCCAGCAGCAACGCGTCGCGATCGGCCGCGCCCTGGTGCACGGGCCGCGCTTGATCGTCTGCGACGAGCCGACTTCCTCCCTCGACCACGAGACCGGCCGGACCGTCATCGAGCTGCTGCGCAAGACCGCGGTCGCCGAGGGTCGCGCGCTGGTGATCGTCACGCACGACACGCGGATCTTCAGCTACGCGGACCGCATCGCGCGCATGGACGACGGCCGCATCACACGCATCGAAATGAACGGAGCATCGTCATGATTCGCAAGCTCATCCTGCCGCTTCTCTCGCTCGCCGGTCTGATCTTCGCGCTCTACACGGTCGCGATGGGGCAGCGACCTACGCCCGTGGCCGCGCCCGCCGCCGAGCCCGCTCTCACGCCTTTCCACGAGACCATCGCGGGCGCTGGCATCGTCGAGGCCGCGAGCCAGAACATCGCGATCGGAACGCCGATCGCAGGCATCGTCTCGGCGGTGTCAGTGCGCCAGAGTCAGCAGATGAAAGCTGGCGACGTGCTGTTCCGCATCGACGACCGTGAGTTCGCCGCGGAAGCCTTGGTGCGCGGCGCGAGTCTCGACGCCGCGATCGCGGATCTCGAGCGCTTGAAGGCCCTGCCGCGCAAGGAGGACGTTCCCGCGACGCGCGCGCGCTTGGAATCGGCGGAAGCACTGGCCGTCGACGCGAAATCGCAGCTGGAGCGCGCCCTGGCGGTCAGCGATCAGCGCGCGGTCACCGTCGAGGAGCTGACGCGCCGTCGAACCAACGAGCTCGTCGCCAAGGCGCGCAGCGCCGAGGCCCAGGCCGAATTCGACAAGCTCGCGGCGGGCGCCTGGAGCGCGGACATCGCGGTCGCACAAGCCCAGGTCGCCAAGGCGCGCGCGCTCGTCGCGCAGATCGAGACTCAGCGCGAGCGACTGATCGTGCGCGCTCCAGTCGACGGCGTCGTGCTCCAGGTCAACGTGCGCCAGGGCGAGTACGCGCCCAGCGGCGTGCTCAAGGATCCCTTGATCCTCTTCGGCAATCTCGCGCGGCTGCACGTGCGCGTCGACATCGACGAGAGCGAAGCCTGGCGCCTGCGCGAAGGCGCCAAGGCCAGGGCGACCGTGCGCGGCAATCGCGACCTCAGCGCCGCGCTCGAATTCGTGCGCGTCGACCCTTACGTCGTGCCCAAGCGCTCGCTGACCGGCGACACGAGCGAGCGCGTCGACACGCGCGTCTTGCAGGTGATCTACAGCTTCGATCCGAGCGCGCTGCCCGTCTACGTCGGCCAGCAGATGGACGTGTTCATCGAGGCCCAGCAAGCGAATGAGGAGAAGAAGTGAGACCGCGCGCGTTCGTTTTCGCGAGCCTGATGGTCCTCTGCGCCTGCAAGGCGGGCAAGGACTATCGCGAGCCGAAGATCGAGCTCCCCGCGAGCTTCGCCGCGGCCGCTGCACCGGCCGAAAGCGCCCAGCCCGCGGACGCATCGACGGCCCACTGGTGGTCGCAATTGCACGACGAGCAACTCACGCGATTGATCGAGCGCGCGCGGACATCCAACCTCGACCTGCGCGCAGCCGCCGCGCGCGTGCGCGAAGCTCGCGCACTTTACGACCTCGCCGGCGGCCGCGCCGGCCCGCAGGTCGACGCCCAGGCCGGCTACGCATGGCAGGAGACGAGCACCACGCTCGGCAACTCCTTCTTCGCGAGCCCGGGCCCGACAGAGCTGTTCCAGCTCGGTTTCGACGCGGCGTGGGAAGTCGACGTCTTCGGACGCAACGCGCGCGAGATCGAGGCCGCGCGCGCCGGAGCCCAGGCCGCGATCGAGGACAGCCGCGACGTCCTGGTGACCCTCTACGCCGAGCTCGCGCGCAACTACGTCGAGCTGCGCGCCGCGCGGAACGAAGCGGATCTGACGCGCGCCAATCTCGCGCTGCAACAGGACACGCTCGACCTCGTGCGCGTGCGCGCGACCTCCGAGATGGCGAGCGGATTCGACGTCGCCCGCTCCGAGACCCAGGTCGCGACGACGCGCGCGCTCCTGCCGCAGCTCGAGGTGCGCGCGAGCGAAGCTCTGCACCGCATCGGCGTGCTTCTCGGGGCCGAGCCCAATGCCCTCGCGGCCGAGTTGTCGTCGACTGCGCCGATCCCGGAGTCGCCGCCGGTCAGAGCTACGGGAGTTCCGGCCGATCTGCTGCGCCGGCGCGCCGACATCCGCCGCGCGGAACGTGAGCTCGCCCAGGCCACGGCGTTGACCGCTCAGGCCGTGGCCGAACTTTTTCCGCGACTATCGTTGTCCGCTGCCTTCGGCGTCCAGTCGAACTCGCTGTCGCATCTGTTCGACGGCGACAGCGGAACGTTCTCGGTCGGACCGAGCGTCATCGCGCCGATTTTCAATTCCGGAGCCCTGCGCGCGAACGTGCGCGTCCAGGACGCTCGGCAGGAGCAGGCTCTGGTGCGCTACGAGTCGACGGCCCTGGTCGCCCTGCGCGAAGTCGAGGACGCGCTCGTCGCCAGCGATCGTGAGCGCACTCGGCTCGCTTCCTTGCGCGAAGCCTTCGACGCCGCGAAACGCGCCCTGGAGCTGGCTCGCGCCCTCAACCGCGAAGGCATGGTCGACTTTTTCGAAGTGCTCGACGCTCAGCGCGCCGCCCTCTCCGCGGAGAGCGCAGTGACTCAGAGCGAAGCAGCCCTGTGCTCCGACACGATCGCCGTCTACAAGGCGCTCGGCGGCGGCTGGGAAGAGTAGAACTCTCGATCAGCGCGATTCGCTCGGCTTGGCAGGCGCAGGCGGGCTCTGGTTCTCGTAGATCCATACGAAGGAATCGCGTTTGGGTCCGCCCTCCATCGGATCGAGCTCCTCCTGAAGCTCGAGTCTTCGCTTGTTGAGCGCGAGGCGCGCTTCCTTCTGCGTCGCCAGCAGCTCCTCGCGTTTCTTCGCCGCGGCTTCCTCATCAAGTCCCGTGACGATGAAGCCGAGCGCTTCATTCAACTTTGCGGACTCGGTCTGCACCGCGGCGAGCTGCTCCTTCAGGTCCTTGACCCGAACCTTCTGCTGCGCAGTGAGCGGTGGACCCTCCACGGACCAGTGTGAATAAGCACCGACCAGGAGGTCGAGATCTCCGTCGCCATCGGCGTCCCCAAAATCCATGTAGAGACCAGAATCGGGGCGCGTCGGCCCTTCTTTGCTGGTCTTCATGCTCGGCCGCAGCAGCACGAGTGGCTCGCCGAAAACGGGGAGCTGCTTCGTGCCGCTGTTCCCGTACACGAACACGCCGCCGCCCTCGAGCTGGCCGTACGAGTCGCCCATGCTGCCGCAGGCGAGGTCGGTGAGCCCGTCGCGATTCCAGTCGACGAGGCGCATCGTCGCGACCGTGCCGGGAACCTTCATCGGCTTCGAGCCGGCCTGCACCTGCTCGTTGCGCACCGCGAAGGCGGGTCGCGTGGCGCTGCCTTCGTTCCTGCGCAGGTAGACGTAGCCATTCTTGTGGTCGCCGAGCAGGAGGTCGAGATCGCCGTCGCCTTCCCAGTCGAAGGCGACCGCAGAGGTCACCTGCGATCCAGATTCCACGCGCACGCCCTCCGGGTCGCAGAGGTTCGTCGAGTCCCATTTCTTCGTCTCGAAGTTCCAGAAGTCATTGGCCATGATGCGCGCCCCGTTGCGGTCGACGATCTGCTCGGGCTGCTTCCAACCCTTGTCCGTCGCGTAGGCGACGTGCGGCGAGCCGTCGAAGGTGCCGGCGACGATGTCGAGCTTGCCGTCGCCGTTGAGGTCCACGAACTGTGGACTCATGCCGATGCATCACCAGTTGTGGAAGTCGATCTCCTTGCCATCGACGCTCATCAGATTCGTCTCCGCTGCGTAGGCGGCCGGTCCCTTGCCGGGCTTGCGCAGCGCCACGGTCAGGCGTCCCTTGAGGTCGCCGACCACGATGTCCTGGAGGCCGTCGCCGTCGATGTCGTGGAACACCGGTGAGGGGAACAGCCGCTTTCCACCGAGGAAGGTCTCGCCCGCTTTCAAGCGCGCGGGCTGGGCGAAGGTGGGGATCGCGGGCCCCGTCTGTGCCTGCGCGGTCGAGTTGGAGAATGCGGCGCCGGTGACGGCGGATGCGAGCAGCATCGGAACGACGAGCTTCATGGTTCCTCCTGTGGACTTCCGACCTCAGAGCGATGCGATGACGGCCGGGCGTTACTCCGGCGGCTACTGCAGACCCTACCGCCATTCGGTGCCTGGCGTTCGCCGCACCGGGACGGGACTGCATTGTTCACCTTGGCGTCACCGCGCGTGCAGTCTAACCGCCGGAAATAATCCCGTGTCCGCCGCCTGTCCAGCGCCGTGCGATGGCGCGCGCCGGATGCCAGAATGCCCGCGTGCCCACTCGCGTCATGTTCTGCGGCGACGTCCATCTCGGGCGCCGGCCGGCGGGCCTGCCCAAGGAACTCCAGGAGCAGTCCGGTCTGTCTCCGAGCGAGCTGGGCAGCAAGGTCGCCCTTTCGCGCGCGGTCGAGGAGGCTTGCCGGGCGAGGGTCGATGCTTTCGTCTTCGCGGGCGACGTGGTCGAGCGCGAGAACAGTGTGTTCGAAGCCTTCGGGGCGCTGACGCGCGCTGTCGAGCCGCTGATGCGAGCCGGCATGCGAGTCTTCGCCGTCGCGGGAAACCACGACGTCGAGACCCTGCCGAGGTTGGCGCGCAGCTTTCCACAGTTCCATCTGCTCGGCGCGGCGGGACGCTGGGAAGACGTGAGCTTCGCCGGGAGCGACGGGCCGAGGATCTGTTTGCGCGGCTGGTCGTTTCCAGCGCAGCAGGTCAGCGAGAGTCCGTTCAGCAGCGCGCAACCGCGGGCTCCCGACGACGTCGCAGCGGTGCTCGGCGTGGTGCACGGCGATCTGGACAACCCGGGCTCGCGCTACGCGCCGATCCGCGCGCGCGAATTGGAAAAGGAGATCGCGGTCAAGGCCTGGTTCCTCGGCCACATCCACAAACCTTCGCTCGATCCAAGGTCGCAGCGGCCGATCGGTTACCTGGGCTCGATCACGGCGCTCGACCGCACGGAAACAGGAGCCCACGGGCCGTGGATCGTCGAGGTCGCGGCCTCGGGCGTGCTGCGCATCGAGCAGCGACCGATCGCGCCGCTCGCCTTCGAGTCCGTGACGCTCGACGCGTCGGAATGGACGGATCCCGAAGCCTTCGAGCTCGCGCTGCGCGGATGCTATGCACGGACTCGCGATGCCTTTCGCGCCGCCGCGAATTCCGCGCGCGCCGTCGGGTTCAACGTCGTCTTGCAAGGCGCGACGCCGGCGTTGACGGCCTTGCGGGCCAGGCTTTCGCAGTTCGAGAGCCGCCGCCTCCTGTCGACGGAGTTCGAAGGACTCTTCTGCTTCGTCGCGGCGATCGAGGATCGGATGCACGAGCCCGTCGACCTCGCGGCGCGCAGCCTCTCCAGCGGTCCGGCCGGTCTGCTCGCGCGTCGATTGCTCGCCTTGCAGGATCCCGCGTCGCCGCTCGCCGCCGAGCTGATCTGCCGCGCTCGGAAAACGATCGAGGCGCAATCGGCGCGGCGCGAATTCCTGGGCGTGCTCGCTCCCGCGCAGGAAACCGATGAGGAAATCCGCGCGCGTCTGGTGCGCGGAGGATGGCGCGCTCTCGAGCAGCTCGAGGCGACGCGCCAAGGAGCTCTCGCGTGAGCACGAAGACGCTCGAGCTGCTCGAGCTGGAGCTGGTGCACGCGCCGGGCTTCTCCGATTCGTTCGCGATCACCACGGGCGGCGCGAGCGAGGTCCTGATCGTCGGCCCGAACGAGTCCGGCAAGAGCTCGCTCGCCCGCGCCCTGTTCAGCGTGCTCTGGCCCGGCCTGGAGACGAATCCGAGTCTGGAGATCGTCGCGAAATTCCGCCTGGGCGAGCGCTCGCTGCGCGCGCGGCATCGCGGCCTGGCGACCACCTGGTACGACGAAGGAAGCGAGGTTCCCGCGCCCGCGCTGCCGGCTGACGAGATCGCCGGGTGTTTCCGCATCGCGGTCGACGAGCGCAAGGGCGAGGGTGTCGGCACCGCGACGCTGGCCGCGCAGATCTCGCGCGCCCTCGCCGGCGGATATGACTTCGCGAAGGCTCGCGCTGCTCTGGCGGTCGCGCCGCAGCTCGGTCATGTCGAGAAGGATCTGGTCAAGACGGCGCGGCGCGCACTCGACGAGGTCAAGAGCAATCAAGGGGACTGGGAGAAGGAGGCGGCAAGGCTCGACACGCTTCGCGAAGAACTGGAGCAGGCGCAGCGCGCCGTCGCCGAGGAGTCGGCGTTGAATTCCTTCGATCTCGAGCGCCACGCGCTGCGCGAGCTCGAGCGCATCGAGCCCGAGCTCGCCGCGGTCGCGGCCAGCGAACCGCTGACTCCTGCTTTCCTCGGTCACCTTGCGGCCGAGACCAAGCGACTCGAGCTGAGTCGAAAGGCTTGTCGCAGTCGCGAGGCCGCCGTCGAGGCTGCGCGCGCGCAACTTTCGCGGTCGGGCGAATCGGCGCGAGTCTGCGACACGGCGGCGACGAGTGCGCGCCTGGAAGACGCGCGGTCCTTGCTCGCGCTCGAAGGCGAGCAGCAGCGCGCGCAGCTGGATGTTCAAACCCTCGAGGCACGACTCGCGCGCTGGATGCAGCAAGCCGGTGACGCCGACCAGGCGCTTCCGCCGGTCGAGCTGCTCGAGCGCTTCGAGCAGTTCAACGATGATTGGAACGCCGCGCAGGGCCAAGCTCGCGCGCTGAAGGATCTGCGCGCTTTCCTGCCCGCCGATTCGGATCGCACATCGGCTGTCGTCACGCTGCCTGGAAAATGGACGCGAGCGCGAATCGCGCTGCTGGTCGTCTCGCTGGTCTCGCTCGCTTTCGGAGTGGGGGCGGCCTTGCTGGTCCATCCGCTGTTCGCGGCCCTCGCTGCGACGGCTCTCGCGGGAGCGTGGATTAGCCTCGCGGGCCCCGCGCCGCTTCCGACCACGGCGCCTGCGGCTTCGATGCAAGTGCTGCTCGACGGTCAGGCTCGCGAGCTCGAGGTCCGGCTGGCTGGCTTGCGCGAGAAAGCGCAGGAATTCAAAGCCCGCTTCGGTCTGCAGCCCGGTTTGCCGAGCGCCGTCTCGCTCGAAGGACTGCGCCAGCGCGCCGGCGATCTTGCGCAGCTCGGCGATGCGCGGGCCAGACTTTCCTGCGCGGAAGCAGCGTACGACGATTCGCGCGATCGGCTCGCGAGCTTCCTCGAAGGACTCGGCCTGCCTCCGCGAGAGACCGCGGCGGGCCTGATCCGACAACTCGAGCAACTCCTCGCGGAGCAGCAGCAACGTTCGAAGCTGCAGGAAGACTTCGAACGCCAGACTCTCGAGCTCGCCGCGGCCCGACTGGAGGCGGCGGATCTCGAGAAGACCGTCGAAAAGCTGTTTGCCGATATCGGCCTTCGAGTCGACGACGCCGCGGGTCTCGAGCGATTGACTCGGGGCCGCAAGGACTTCGAGCGACTGAGCGACGAGCGAAAGATCCAGCGCCACGCTCTCGAGAGCGCGCGGCGAGACCTCGCGAGCTGGGCCGGCTGGCGGCCGAACTCCCACTCGGACCTGGACGCTCGCCGTTCGAACCTGCTCGCGATGAAGGCGCGCGCCACGGAGTTCCACCGCGAGATCAGCGGCATCGAGCGCGGCGTCGCGGACCGCCGCGGCAAGGAAGATCTCGAGAACGCGCGCGCCAATCTTCGCGGCGCGGAGGACGCGCTGCACCAACGCCGCGAGCAGGCCTTCGACGCAGCACTTGCCCAGCTGCTGATCGAGGACGTCGAGCGCGGGATGGAAGCGAGCCTGCAGGATGCCGTGCTGCTCCGCGCGCAGGCTCTGTTCGAGCAATTCACCGGTGGACGCCACACCCTGCAGCTCTCGAGCGGCGCGCAGGGCGTCGATTTCCGCTCCCACGATCGCGTCCTGGATCGCGAGCTGCCGCTCGAGTCCTTGTCGAGCGGCACGCGCACGCAGATGCTGCTCGCCGCGCGCCTGGCCTTCGCGGTCGACGCCGCTGAGCGCGCGGGAGTCCGGCCGCCGCTGGTCTTGGACGAGGCCCTGGCGACGACCGACGAGGCGCGCTTCGAAGCCATCCAAGGCGCGATCGCGACTCTCGTGTCCGAAGGCTGGCAGGTCCTGTATCTGACGAGCCAGCGCGTCGATCTGGAGCGCTGGCGCGAGCGCTCGCTCGGCGAGGACGCACCGAAGCCTTGCGTCATCGACCTCGCCCAGGTCCGACGGCTCGGCCTCGCGGTCAGCGATGCTCGCGACTTCATCTTGCCCGCGGAGCGAGCCCTGCCAGCGCCGGGAAAGCTGAGCGCGGAGGAATACGCCTGCGCCCTGACGGTGCCCGCGCTCGATCTCGAGCGACCGCTGGGCGAGCTGCACGTGTTCCATCTGCTGCGCGATCAATTGGATCTCGTCCACGAGCTCGCCATGTTGCATGTGACGCAGCTGGCCCTCGCCGAGAGCTTCGCATCCGCGACCCATCGCGAGCCGCTCACGCAGCGGATCGCCTTGATGCGCGCTTTCCACGAGCATTGGAGAATCGGCCGCGGCCGGCCCGTCGATCTCACCCTGCTCGCGGAAGCCGGCGTCAGCGAGAACTTCCGTGGCCGCGTCGCCGACCTCGCCAGATCCAAGGGCGGCGATGCGCAATTGCTCATCGCTGCCTTGCGCGAGGGCGAGCTCCACGGCTTCGGCAGGAAGAAGACCGACGAATTGGAGGTCGAGCTCCAGGCCCTGCGTTGTCTGGACCTGCGACCCAGACTCGAGCTGGGCGACATCGTCTGGCGCTGCGCCGAGCAGGTCCCGGGCTGCAGCGCGGAACTCGCGGGATCTCTGTGCAGCCTCTGGTGGCAGGCGGCGGATCAATCGTGGAAAAAACGGCGCGGCGAAATCGCTGCTTCGCTCCCTACAATCCCCGCCACTCTGCTCGCCACGCCACGATGACTCAGATTTCCACCAAGCCGCCCAGCGGCATGCGCGACTACCTCGCGGCCGATCTGGCACGACGGCGCTTCGTCATCGGCGTGATCCAGTCGGTCTACGAGTCGTTCGGATTCGTGCCGCTGGAGACGCCGGCGATCGAGAACCTCTCGACCCTGCTCGGCAAGTACGGGCCCGAGGGCGATCAGCTGCTCTATCGACTGCTGCACCGGCGCGAAAAACTGGCGCGCGCCTTGGAGACCGGCAGCGCGGGCGAGCTCGATCTCTCCGACGAAGGCCTGCGCTACGACTTGACCGTGCCCCTCGCGCGCGTCGTCGCGAACTATCGCGACCTGCCGGCCTTCTACAAGCGCTACCAGATCCAACCTGTCTGGCGCGCCGATCGGCCGGCGAAGGGGCGCTTCCGCGAGTTCTACCAGTGCGACGTCGACGTCACGGGCACGACGTCGAGCGTGGCGGACGCGGAAGTCTGCGCGGCGGTCGCGCTGGTGCTGCAGCGACTGGGCTTCGGCGATTTCACGATCCACGTCAATCACCGCGAGCTCCTGTCCGCGCTCGTGCAGGACGCCGGGATCGCGGCGGAATCGGAGGGCACGGCGCTGATCGCTCTCGACAAGCTGGACAAGATCGGACGCGAAGGCGTCTTGAAGGAACTCGGCGAGCGCGGAATCGACGCGTCGCGCGGCGAGGCCTTGATGGCAGGGCTCGAGAGCGCGAAGTCCGCGGGCTTCCTCGAAGCGCGCGCAACCCGCGGCGAGGACAGCGGAGCTCGCGGGGCGCGGGCCTTGCTCGAATTGCTCTCGCTCGCCGAGGACACACCGGCGCGCGGCACGCTGCGCTTTTCACCGGAACTCGCGCGCGGCCTTTCTTATTACACCGGTCCGATCTTCGAGATCACGGTGCCACAGCTCGCGGGCTCGCTCGGCGGCGGAGGCCGCTACGACGGCCTGATCGGCATGTTCACGAAGCAGAAGATCCCCGCCGTCGGCTTTTCGCTGGGCCTCGAACGCATCCTGCTCGTCATGGAGGAACGCGCGATGTTCCCCGAGCTCGCGATCGGCCCGCAGATCCTGGTCTGCCGCTTCCCCGACGTCAGCGCCGCCGAGTCGCTGCGCGCCGCGAGCGAGCTGCGCGCCCAGGGCCTGCGCGTCGAGCTCTACCCGGAAGCCGACAAGCTCGGCAAGCAGCTCGCCTACGCCTCGACGATCCGCGCGCAATTCGCAGCGGTCCTCGGCCGCGCCGAGATCGACGCGGGCAGCATCGCGCTCAAGAATCTCGCGACGGGCGAGCAGCGCACCCTGCCGATCCGCGAGGTTCGCGCGTCGATGTGAGGACGGCGTAGCATGGTCGCCATGTCGCACATTCGAGACCGCTTCGGCCTTGTGCTGCTCGCGGTCATGGTCGCCGCGGGATGCATGTGGATCTTCCTGCGACCCGAGAACCGTGCCGCGGAGACGCCCGATTCCGCCGTGCGCGAAGAGCCACGGATTGCACGGCCAGGTCAGAAGCCGGAGATTGCGCTGGCCAGTGAGGAACGCGCCACCGAGCGAGTTGCCGTGTTGGCTCCCGAGACAGTTCCTTCCCCGCAGGCCCTTCCAGCCGAGGAAGTGAAACCGCGGATCTTCGGCTCGCTGCTCGATGATTCCGGAACACACATCGCGAATGTCTGGTACGCCGCGGTGAGCCTCGTGAATGTCCAGGGCGAGCGACGCATCTGCGATGCGAAAACGGAAGACAATTACACCTTCGACAACCTGGAGTTCGGGATTTATTGGCTCACAGGAGGCGCCGAGGGCTTCAGCAATATCGAAGTCAGCGTCGAGCTCCGACCCGAGTGCCCCGTCGTCCGCCAGGATTTTCGACTCCATCGGCAGGTGGAGCTGCGCATCCGCGCCTCGACTCCCGAAGGCAGAAACCTCTTCGAGGCGCTCAACGAGCGCAAGGCTCCCATGGAAACGCGACTGCTCGTCCCGGTTGCAACTCGCGAAAACCCTGGAGCGCGGTTCGATGACGTCGCCGGAAGTCTGAACAACAAGTTCGGGGTCGGACGTTTCTGGAACTACGGGCCGCGAGTCGAGGAGCTTCCACCCGGTTACATGGGCATCCTGCAGCTGGACGGCGATCTGCCGATGTGGGTGAGCCTCATGCATCACCATTCCGTGCTGCAGGCGAAATTCGTCGAAGCGGGTCAGGAAGAAGTGAACTTCGTGCTCTCGACGGATGACGTTCTCGCGGACGTAGCGACGATTCGTCTGCGCGCCATCGATGCCGAGACTTCCGCACCGATCGCCTCCGCGTCGGTGCAGCTCCGGGGAGGGCCCCACTTTCCTGGAAGGATCGTCACGGATTCGCAAGGAGCTGCGACTATCGAACGCCACGAGCCCGGGTTGTTCGATCTGCAGATTATGGCTGCTGGCTATGAGTGGTTTCGCAAGCCGATCGACGCGCTTCCAGGAAAGCTGACCGATCTGGGGACGATCGAGCTGGAGAAGGAGGTCACCGTCCGGATCCGGGTCGTCGATTCGCAGGGACATCCGCAAGCGATGGACTTCATCCTGGGAGTCATCGATCCCGCGGATCGCTCGATCGGATGGTTCAAGGATGCGCAATTCGGATGCGATGAGGACGGTGTCCTCGACCTGCCCGGACTCGGTCGCCGGGAGTACGTGATGCACTCCGCGAACATCGACCGGATCAACAAGCCCGATTCGGAGCCCATTGCAGGAGTGT
>Ga0193706_1000935_pt1 | contig 14219 bp, 15 predicted proteins | sample U3c1metaG_FD_160130 | JGI IMG/M metagenome (GOLD analysis project Ga0193706, IMG submission 160130) | Soil microbial communities from a riparian zone of the East river system, Colorado, United States - U3c1 | ecosystem: Environmental > Terrestrial > Soil > Riparian zone | place: USA: East River... | reverse complement strand
CTCGATTCCAGCAGGCGGATCGGTCACCGTCACCATCCAGGCACTCATTCCGCCCAACGTGGCTCCGGGCACGACCATCACCAACCAGGGCACAATCAGCTCGGATGCAGATGGAAACGGCACGAACGAAGCGTCGGGAGTCACCGATGATCCGTCCCAGGCTGGAAGCGGAAACACGACGGGCGTGGTCGTCGTAGCTGCGCCGGCGAGCGCATCGGATATTCCTGCACTCGACGGTCTGGGCCTCGCCGCACTGGCCGCCTTACTCGCCGCCGTCGGCCTGCTGGTGGCACGCCGCACATAGCCCTTCACTCAAAGAGGGGGAACCGTATCAGACGATACGGCTCCCCCTTTCGCGACCCGTCATGGTCGTTTCTGAACCGGTCTTTCCCGCAGTCTCCGGAGTGCCTCCAGACGCTGCACGTCGGGCAGATCCTTCTCGATGTTCGCAGTCGCTTGCTTCATGCGAATGAGCTCGTCGACGCCGGCGAAGAATGTGCGGACGCCGAGAAACTCACCGTCCACGCGGCCTTCCCACACTTCTTCCCAGGTCACGCCCGGAACGCGGCTGTGGATCTCCACCCGCAGCAGGCCTCCGAAGGAGAGGATGTCGCCCGCGATGAAATCCTCCGGAGTGTACTCGGGCTCGAACGAGCCCCATGACGCGACCGCGCGGCGCGATTTCCGCGCGTTTTCGATCGTCGGCTCGATCAGGATGTCGAGATCACGAGTGGTCCGATAGGGGATGTGCGAGAGCACCGCGATCCCCCCGATCACGACATAGGCCACGCCTTCTCTGTTGAGTGATTCCAGGAAATCGGCAAAGTCCTTCGTCACGATCGAATCCTCGCGAGGCCCACAATGCGTACACGCCCTCGAGAAGGGCAATCATCGCGGCAATCCGTTCTTCGGCGCTGGCGGCCGCCGCGTCAGCCACCTCATCGAGCATGACCGCCTCGCGAGAGCGTTCGAGAGGAACACGACGCGAGCGGGTGCGCGGATTCCCGACGGGATCGGGTTTGGAGGTCATCCCGACGATAGTACTTCAGGCGCCCGGCCGCGGGCGTTTGCGTCCCACTGCGCGTCGTACGAAAAGCGGCGTGCTCGACGGACCGTGGCGTCGGTCGCGACGCTCTGGACCCTCTCCCCCCTGACCGCCCCTGACCACACCCCACTTGATGTGATCGGCCAGCCGTCACACCAGCGACGCCACCATGGCCACGCCGGCTGCGGCGTACAACGCGCGGTACCGCGTCTGCAGGCGGCTGACGCTCGCGTAGGTCAGACCGTCACTCATGGTCCGGAGGGACCAGTAGAGTTGCAGGAGGTAGAGGATCACGATGGCCGCGAGCGCGCGCGCGACGATGCCCTCGAACGCCAGCAGGAGCAGCAGGGCGTGCGCGAGAGTGAACAGAATCAGGCTGGCAATGAACGTGCGCCGCGGCCCGAAGATCACCGCGTTGGTCCTGATGCCGCTGATCGCGTCCCCCGCATGATCGCGGGTCTCCTGGGTGAGGTGGCCTGCGGCGAAGATCAACGCGAAGAATGCCGCGATCAGGAAGCCGGAGCGATCGACTGCGCCTCCCAGGGAGTAACCGAGGAGAAAGTGCAGGACGCCGCCGCCGAGATGCAGCGCGGAGTTGAGCAGCGGTCTCGCTTTCCAGTTGAACCGCGGCAGCGAATAGAGCGCGCTCAGCGCCGTGATCGCGAGCGCCAGTGCCAGCGTCGTGGGGCCGAGGAGCGCGAAGAGAAGAAGACTGGCGCCGAGAAGGATTGCGGACAGACCGCCGATCCTGTCCCGTTCGATCCCTCGGGCGGCAAAGGTTCCCGCTGCCTTGTTCGGATCCGCGAGATCCGCCGTCACGCCCGACCAGTCGTTGAGCGTGAAGACGTGCGCCATCAGCAACACGTTCGCGACCAGCAGGGTCGCGAGCGGAAGCAGCGCTTGTGCGCCAGCACGACGCAAGCCGAAGGCGGCGCCGAGGAGAGGCGGGCCCTGGAGAACGACGATGTCGGACAGGCGAAGGGAAGAAAGGTAGCGAAGTGCAGAAGTCCTAGCCGTCGCGAGACGGGCGACCGTGGGATTCATATTTCTCGTAGAGCCTCAACCAGAGCGCGTATCCAACATCTTCAGACCAGTAGTATCTGGAGACCGACGCGGTGAGATCGTTATGGTAAAGCAGCGGTGGGTTCGCTCGAAGGTAGGCGAAGTCGTTCTGCGCAAGCTCGCCGAGAACCGCGCGGATGCGGGCGCGGTCGGGCACGGGATCGCGGCTTCCGCTTGAAGAAAGCCATCGCGCGGCAGAGACCCAGAGCTCCTGACCGGCGACGCCCGAGCGCATCCGCGTGTCGGGCAACGGCAGATCGCAGCCCGCGCGGCGGAGATCGTCCCGGCGAAGGATCGGGATGAGTGGCGCCTTCTCGTAGTAGACCCAGATGCGATCGTCGTCGATGAGCGGACGCAGAGCCTCGCACAGCGCACGGCTGCCGGCGGGACGCGCCTCCTTCAACAGCAGCAACAGGTGCATTTGAATGACGACGTCGGCCGGGTTCGGGTCGGCTCCGGGGTTGAGACACTGGTAGGCGTCAGGCTGCGCGAGCCAGGTCCGGTACAGGCCTTCGCGCGTGCGATAGCGGTCGATGATCGCGAGTGCGGAGGTGAGCTTCGCGCGGTCCCGAGCGGGAGCGACTCGCCACACCAGCGCAGTGTCGTCGGTGTCGGGTGTGATGGCGCAGCCGAGCGTTCCGATTCCGGGACCGTCCGGAAGGCCGTGATAGCGCACCAGGCCATTCGCTTCGATCTGGCTGGTCAGGTGCCTGCGTGCGTGCTGCACGTTTCGCTCGAGACCGATCTTCTTCGGCAGAGGATCGAGCAGATCGATCATCACCGCGGTGAGGAACGTGTTCATCTCGGGATGCGGTTGATGGAATCGCGTTCCGCTCGTGAAGGAGGTGAGCCAGTAGCCCGGCGCCTGCTGGTGCTCGCGAATGCGCGTCGCGGCCTGCGCGAAGCTGGCCTCGAGATTCTGTGGGCCGGTGGAGCTCCTGGCGTCCGCAAGAACATCCGGTTCGCGTGGCGGAGTGAGGACGCTCGCCGCAGGTTCGGCGCGGACAGTCAACGTCCGCTCCCCCAGATAGTGTGGCTCGCCCTTATCGGCGCCCCAGACCAGCACGGCCAGTTGATGCACGCCGGCAGCCATCGGCGATGGATCGAGAGCGATGCTCCACCCGGCCGGACTGGCCTCGTTCATCGCTGCGCGGACGTCGGAACGATCGTGGAAGGTGCGCGTGAGGACGACGTCGCGACCGTCGATGAGGATCGCAACCTGCCATGGCGTTGCGTGACCCGCGAGCGCCCACCCTGTCGCGATGACCTCATCGCCAGCGGCGACTTCCGTGGTGGTCTCGCCAGCGACCTGAATGGCGGCGAAGCTTCCGCGCGCCTCCCACAACTCCCGCGGAGCAAATCCTTCTCGCAGACAAGCGAGAAGCGCCGCGTTCCGCCACTCCCACGTGGCATCCAGTTCGTGCTCACCTTCGGGAGTGGCATAGATCGAGGTGTCCATCCAGGACGAATAGGCAAACGCGCCGATGGCCTCGATCGCGATCGAAACGGCCACCGCCATCACGAAGCACACGCGCCCGATTCCGCGCAGTGCGGCCACCGCGGGAACCATCAGCCAGATCAGCATCGGAAGGATGTCGCTCAGGTGGCGCGGTCCCCAGGAAAGACCGCCCCGCCAATCGGCTTTCGCGTAGAGCAGAAACTGGATCACGACGCCGGCCGTGAGCGCGAGAGTCAGCAGACGCTCTCCTCGGTCGCGCGGCCGGTGCAGCAAGGCAAGGCCGGCAAAGAGAAGAAAGGGCGAGTAGATGAGGAGGCCTCGCGTGGGGCTGACGAGAAGTCCTGCTGCGCCCTGGAGCAGATCATGGTGGAAGAAGTTCGGGCGCGCCGGCAGGCCATAGCCGCCGGCGATGTGCCCCATGAAACGCAGATTGTAAAAAAGCACCGGCGCCGTCGCCAGCGCCGACCCCGCGAAGAGGACCCAGATCCGTCGTGGGCCAGCCCAGAACAATCCGTACGCCCCGAGCGCTGCCGCGAGGATGCCGTCCGGTGGACGATTGCAGACGAGGAGTCCGCAGAGCACTCCCAGCGCGAGCGAGCGCGGCGCGGTGCAGCGCGCCGTGACAACCAGGAGGGCCGCGATCAAGAAGAGTTGGGCCATGCCGTGCTGCCACAACGCCTGGCTGCTGATGACCCACGTCGTCGTCCCGAATGCATAGGCCACTGTCAGCAGGAGTGCCGTGCCCGAGGTGGTGCGCCGCCGCAGAACCAGGTACAAGAGCGCGGCCGAGAGAGCCGCCACAAACGACGCGCTGAGCTTCTCCATGATCCTGGCGACGTGGTCCAGCCGCGCCTCTGTCCAGCCCCGCAGGTGAAGGTAGCCGACGGCGGGAACGTACAGCGGGGCAACCAGCACCGGCGCGACGATCGGGTAGAGAGACAGGATGTGACCGTTCGGACGAGGCACCATCCAGAAGGCCGTGTCGCCTCGTCCCTGAGCCGTGACGGTCGCGACGGGATCGAGGAAGACCGTGTGGTACTGCAGGATGGCGAAGGGGAGATAGCGCGCCGGGTAGGTGTCCCCGGCACTGATCGCGCGCATGTTGAGGTTGTAGACCAACAGGCAGCCGATCCCGATGAGAAGGCTCGTACGGAGACTGCTTCGCCACTGAGGCTGAGCGGTGCATTGAGCCGGCGGCTCCATGGCGGAAGAGTGGGTCATCGGGTCGGACGTCGGGGGTCGCTCATCGGCCTGCCGGGCTGCGGCCTGTGGGGCGGGCATTGTAACGGGCGAAGGCTGGGCGCGTTCTGCTCGCGAAGTTTTTTGCCCTCCCGCCGACGGTGCCTTGCACTCCCTTTTCCATAGCTGGAACTTTGCAAACTCTGCCGCAGCAGATGCCTCGTCTTGCATTCTTCTTGCTGCGCAGGAGACCGCGGACAGACCCGCACGGCTTCAGGTGTTCCCAGCGAGGTCCTCTGACCGTCATCGTTTTTTCGCGCGAATGGAGAGTGCAATGGGTGCAGAACAGATTGCGCGTGTGCTCGGCGATCAGAAATGGCTGGACGAAGTCGCAACGCCGGTACAGGAAGCGATTCGCAAACTGTTCGAATCGGCGGGACGAGGCGGCCGGGAGGCGAAGAAGTTCCTCCACGGCAGTGCGCTCGGGCATCCGCTTCACCCGGCGCTGGTCGAGCTGCCGGTGGGGGCCTGGACGCTCGCGGCAATCTTCGACGCAATCGAGCTCGCGGGCGGCGGCCAGCGCGGAAAGATCGCCGATCAGGCGATCGGCGTGGGTGTGATCGGAGCGCTCGGCGCCGCGCTCGCCGGCGCGGCCGACTGGTCCGAAACGGATGGCCGGGCGAAGAGGATCGGATTGACGCACGGCGCGATGAACGTCACGGCGACCGGGCTGTACGTTCTGTCGCTCCTTCTTCGCCGCCGATCGCGCACGAAAGGGATCAGCGTCGGGATGATGGCCTTCGGCGTGGCAATGTCGGCAGCATTCCTCGGAGGGCATCTCACCTATGGCGAGCAGATTGGCGTCGATCACACCGCAACGGCGGATCAGGAAACGCCGGAGAAATACGTCGACGTGCTCGATGCAAAGGAGCTGGCCGAGAACACGCCCACGAGGGTCGTCGCTGAAGGGGTGGCCGTTCTGCTCGTGAAGCAGGGCGAGAAAATCTTCGCGCTTCGGGAGACATGCACTCATCTCGGCGGGCCGCTTGCCGAAGGCAAGCTGGAAGGCGACAGTATCCGCTGCCCGTGGCATGGCTCGCGGTTCTGCCTCACGGATGGGCGCGTGCTCGAGGGGCCGGCTGTCTTTCCCGAGCGGAGATTCGATGTGCGAGTGCGCAAAGGACGCATCGAGGTCCGGGCCCGGCAGGAGTCATGACTGCAGAAGCGATCGCCGTCGATGCGACGCCACGCGCCGTCGATGCGACGCCACGGGCCGTCGCACGCCGATCGTGTCCTCTTTGCGAGAAGCCGACCGGCGCTGTCTTTCTGACTGCAGCGGAGATCACCGCAGAACTGAGCGCGAGAGATCGGTTCTTTGCCGCTCGTCTCGATGGCCATCTGCCGCACGAGGCGTTGCGCGACGTCACCGATGTCGTGCTCGGCGCACCGGCGGCGATCCTGCGCTGCATGGGGTGCGGCATGCTGATTCGTGATGCGGTCCCGGGTGAAGGGGTGTTCCGCGAGGATCGCTACGTCGATCGCGTGCTGGAGGTTCTTCACGGCACGCACGTACGGGCATTCCAGGCAAAGGAGCGCGATTACCGGCCGCTGCTGCCGCCGCACGCGCGCGTTGTCGAGGTCGGAAGCTACGTCGGCGGATTTCTCTCAACCGCCGCGCAATGGGAATGGCGTGCGAGCGGTGTAGACATCGGCCGCGACGTCTTGCGCTTCTGCCGTGGACTCGGGCTGGACGTCGAATGCCTTCCCTTCGCCGAATGCAATCTCGAGGCGAGCTCACTCGATGCGGTGTTCATCTGGAACTGCTTCGAGCAGCTCGCCGAGCCAATGGACGTGCTGGCCGAGGCACATCGTGTTCTGCGCGCCGGCGGTCTGCTCGTGATCCGTGTTCCCGATGCGGACTTTTACATTCGAGGCCTGCAGCAGGCGTCGACGGCCGTGCTCGCATACAACGGCCTCCTCGGCTGGCCTCACCGGTTCGGTTACGACGCCGGCAACCTCTGTCGTCTGGTGCAGAAACACCGGTTCGCGTTCGTGCATGCGTTCCGGCGACCGGCAGTGAGGCCGCTTCGAGAGGCTATGCATCCCTGGGCGCGAGAGGAAGAAGCCCGGCTGATCGGCGACGCCGAACACGGCTGGATCGAGGCGACATTCAGCAAGCATTGAGGAGCAGGCGAAGAGAACGGCCTGATCGACGATTGCGTTTCCTCTCGGGTGAAAACGAGACGGGGCTACTCTTTCTTCATGGTCGTACGGCCGAACTTCTCCGGGAACTGGGCGACGATTCCGTCGCTGAGCGTATCGGCCATCATCAGGATGTGATCCATGGCGTGGTCGTAGTCCTGGACGCTGGCCGGATAGTTTCCCTTGAGCTCATTCGTCGCTTCACTGAGAGTCTGCTCGAGGTGGGCGAACATCGCCGACTGCAGCGTCGCCTCCGGCCAGTTCTGCGGATTCGCACCGTGAAGGAAACTGGCGATCTCGGTGGCGTTCTGGCGCCACCGCGCGTTCTCACTGGTTGCCTTCGCGTTATCGCCGGCCTTGGCCGCGGTGACGATGCTCGCGGCGATCAGGATGTGATCCTTGAGCAGGGCCGTCAGTTTGTCTCCTGCATCGCGACCATAAACACCGGCCACGGCGTTGCCGATGTCGGTCTGGTTTTGCAGCAGTCGTTCCGTCGTGGCGTCCTTGTCGGCCGATCCAGCCGCGGCGCTGACGATGAAAAGGCGCGTGTACGCGACGTGATCCGACCAGAGCCTGCGCATGGCGTCGTGGAGATCCGCTTTCGAGTCCGCATAGGTGGCGTTCGGAATGAGCAGCAGAGCGAGGATGAACGTGGCGAACCGGATCCTGTTGAACATGGGGCCCTCCTTAAGAAGTTTGCGAAATTCGATCAGACCGTTCTTTCTGGTTCGGTCCGGCTGCCGGCAGTCATGTAGAACGAGGCTTGCAGGAGGTCTGGTCGGTGTGTCGCGAGCGCGATCCGGTCGAAGAACAACGAGGCACGGACCAGCCCGAACGAAAAGGCGATGAGCATCGGATGAATCGGATGGCCAACGACGTTCGCAGACGCTTCCATCGAAGCATCCTCCTGCGATTCCGGGGACGTGCAAGCTGCGTTCCGTTTCACAAGATAGAACTTTGGAAACTAGATGCCGACCAGAGATGAGCCTGCAGCGATCGATCTGTTGAGTGATGCGCGCCGAGCCCTGCTCGATGCGCTGAAACGAGCGCGATGGACCACCATCCCGGCGCTCGCGGAAATGCTGTCGATTTCAACGGAGGCCGTCCGGCAGCAGCTCACCTTGCTGCAACGGCAAGGGTGGGTGGTCACGAATTGCGATCCCGGCGAAGACGACGACCGCGCGCCGGGACGGCCCGCCACGGCATACTGCCTTTCTCCCCGCGGCGATGACCTGTTCCCGAAGCGCTATGACGAGCTCGCGGTCACCCTCTTCGACGAGCTCGCGGACCCCGTGCGAACGCTGGCGACTCTCACCGATCGACGCGTTGCTGCGATGGGCGGATCGGCGCGCGAGGACTCACGGATCGATCCCGAGGCGTTGCGGCCGATCTATCGCGAGGACGATTCGTTCGTGGACGTCGAGCAGAGCGAGAGAGGGTACCGTCTGATCGAATGGAACTGCCCGTATCTGCAGTTCGCGAGCGAGCGATCCCTGTTCTGCAGTACGACCGTCAGCACGCTGCGAAGGCTGACGGGGTGCGAAGTCGTTCGTGAAGAGCGCTTTCAGGACAGCGACGGACGATGCGTCTTCCACGTCTATCTCGACGCGCCGATGAGCCAGGCACGAAAGAAGCGGAGATTCGAGACTGAGCCACCGAAAGATGCACGGCCAGCTCCGGCGCGACCAGGCGCACGGACGAGATGACAAAGCGAACGACGCACGGAGTGCCGGGTCCCTCACCCTGCGCCCGGCGTGATCCGTGAGCCGTAGAGAATGACGGCCGCTCCCGCCACACACAGCCCCGCGCCCAGGACATCGGTCAGGCGCGGCGTCGTGCGCTCGATCACCGCGAGCCACACCAGCGAGCTGACGATGTAGACACCGCCGTATGCCGCGAACGCGCGACCGGCGAACGCGGCATCGACGCGCGTCAGGACCACCGCGAAGACGAGCAGACTGATCGCGCCCGGAGCGAGCCACCAGATGGTCCGACCGAGACGAAGCCACATCCACGCGGCGTAGCAGCCGGCGATCTCGCACGCCGCTGCCAGCACGAACCAGAGAACGTTCTGCATCCGCGGATTATCCGCCGCTCACAGCCCCAGCTCGGCCGCGATGAACTCCTTTACATCCGCTCCTCCGTCGAGGCGTAACGTGAGCGGGCCGGACGCCGGCAGCTCGACGTGGAAGTCGACGGCCGGGCAGCAGCGCGCCTCGTCAGCCACCCACTCCGCGAGCTCCGGGACGGAGGCGTGCTGGCGATCGATGGTGAACACGTAGCCGCCGGCGAGCTCCTTTCGCGTCGAGTGCTCGAGCAGGCGTCTGGTGACGGCGCGATGTCGAGTGCGTTGCACAGGCGTCAGTGCGGTCATGTCGCATGCGAGGACTCGCTGCGGTTTCGCCGCTTCGCCGGCGCCTGCTGCGATGCCGAGAAAAGCAAGCGATGAAAGGACGACAAATCGGATCGAGGGCATGAAAACGGTTCCTCCTGCCCGACAACGTAGGACTTCAAGTACGCTTGAAGTCAAGAGGCAACGCATGGACTTGAGCATCGGCGAACTGTCGCGGCGATCGCGGCTCCCCTCGCCGACGATCCGGTACTACGAGCAGATGGGCGTCCTGCCGCCTGCGCCGCGACTCAGCGGGCGGCGTGTCTACGACGAGAGCACCGTCGGTCGGCTGCTCGTCATCGCGTTCGCGAAAGAAGCCGGCTTCACCCTTCGCGAGATCAGGCAGCTCTTCAACGGCTTTGCCAGTGAGACGCCCGCAGGCCTTCGATGGCAGAAGCTCGCCACAGAGAAACTGGCGGAGATGGAAGCGCTCACAGTGCGCGTCGCTGCGATGAAGGAGTTGCTGCGAGAGGCGCTCCGATGCGGATGCGTTGAGCTGGAGGCGTGCGGGGCACTGTTCCGCGAACGCGGACACGGACGGCATCTCACCGGCGCGGGCGGCGTGGCATCGACCGGAAAGCGCCGCCCGACACAGCGCGCGCGGAGACGATGATCATCGTCGGCGGCTAACGCGGATCCTTCGCGGCCGGTGCCTTCGGCGTGGCGTTGAATGCCTTCGTCACCACCTGCCAACGCCCGTCGATCTTCAGCAGCAGCATGTAATCGACGAACGTCGTGGCCGGATAGTCGAGACGCACTTTCGCCACCGCGGCGTTGCCGGTGACGTCGATCATCTCGATGGAGCGCTTGCGGTTCGTCTCGTCCGCGGGCGGTGTTCCCTTGAAGCCCGACGTGTACTCGTCGCGCGTGCGCGTCACAAGAGCGCCGTCCTTGACCCACAGCATCCTCCAGTCAGGATGGAACGCCTCCAGCAACGGCGCACCCTGGCCGGTGGCATGCGCGAGGAAGTACTTCTCGACGACCGCGCGGATCTCCGCCTCATCGGCTGAGGATCCGAAGAGAGGCATGGCGAGGGCGAGCAGGACCACCAGTGCAACTTTGTGCATGCGCGGAGCCTAACGCGGCAGGCTAAGGCTGATGTGTCGCGGCTGCAACAACGCGCATTGCGGATCGTGACGCCGCCGGAGGCGCCCCGGGACCGTAAGATGCGCGTGCATGCAAACGGCCCACGTCCTTCCCCTGATCGGCAAAGGGTTGCTGCTCGGATGGTCGGTCGCCTGGCCGCCGGGCCCCATCAACAGCGAGATGATCCGGCGCGGCCTGTCGCGCGGATTCTGGCCCGCGTATGCGCTGGGCCTCGGCGCCTGCTCCGGCGACTTTCTCTGGGCCCTCGCCGTGTCCCTCGGCGCGGGCGCGCTGACACGCGTCCCGGCCGTGGAGATGGTGCTGGCCGCGGTCAGCTTCGTGCTGCTCCTCGTGCTCGCGGCCGTCTTCTTCCGGCACGCTCTGCACGGATGGAGGGTTCTCGGTTCGGGCGACGAGATCCCGCGCACCCGGGCAATGCTCGACAGCAGCCGCGGTGGCTACTTCCTGGGGATGGGCCTGGCGCTTTCCAGCCCCTGGAACATCGCGTTCTGGCTCGCCGTGATCGGCCAGCAGGCCGGCACCTCCCACGCCCTCGGCTCCTCGATCCTGCTCGCGGCCGCGGTGGTCATCGGCGCCGCATCGTGGGGTCTGTTTCTCTGCACCGCCCTCCGGCTCGGCGCGCGATTCGCGTCGCCCAGGTGGGAGATCGCGACGAACGCCATCACCGGACTGCTGATGCTCTTCTTCGCGGTGCAGCTCGCGATGCGGGTGCTGTGATCGCGGAATCGCCGGCGACGCTCTCTACTTGTTCTTCCCGCTCGTCGCCTTGATCGCCGCCTCGAGCATCGCCTTGATCTCCGGCTTGTCGGCGGCCAGCGCCAGGAGGTCTTCCTTGTCGCGCTGCACGTCCGTTCCCGCCGCGAGCAGTGCTTCGACGATCTCCTTGTATCCGCGCAGGATGGCCACGGACAGTGCGGTTCCTCCGCCGGTGTCGCGCGCGTTCACCTTTGCTCCTGCGGCGACGAGCATGTTCACCTCGTCGAGATGTCCCTGCTCGGCCGCGACCGCGAGCGGCGTGATGCGGTACTGATTCGGTGCGTTGACGTCGGCGCCTGCTGCGATCAGCGCGGCCAGGACTTCCATGTGATGACCCGACGCGGCCTCCATGACGAGGGACTGGCCGTACTCGTCCTTCCAGTTCACGTCGGCGTCATTCTTCAGCAGGAGATTCACGACATCCAGCTTGTCCCTGCCGACCGCCTCATGCAGCGCGTTCCCGGTCTCGACCGGCGTGCCTGCGGTGAGGAACAGCTCGACCGCGTCGACGTTCCCGTCGATCACGACACTGCGAAAGTGCTGCTTGTCGTACGGGATCTCCATCTGCTCCAGGCGCCACAGCGCGTGGTCCGCGGGCGTGGCATCGGCGGGCAAGGCCTCCACCGTCTGCACCTGCACGGTGATGGGCGCGTCGAACGTCGCGTCGTATCCGAAGGAGTACCCGTCGTCCTTCATCACCACGCGGCCCGATACCGCCTTGCCGCCCGACTTGCGAGCCTTGAACGTGCCGACCTCGCGCACCTCCAGGCCCGCGGGAAGCTCGGCGTCGAAGAACTGCGTCGAGTCGGCGTTGCGGTCCTCGTCGAGCTGCACGACGATCGCGCTCACCTCACCGTCGCCCACGGCCTCCTGTAGCTTCGCCGCGTCGTAAAGCGCCGCCTCGTCGAGCTCCCCGGTTGCGAGGACCACTTTGACAAGACCGTTCTTCTCGATCGCCCAGGCGCGGGTCAAGGGCTTCGACTTCTGGCCGACGACGAACTTGCCGCTCGCCTTTCCGCCTTCAGCCGCGAAGGCCGTCACTGCGACGAGAGAGAACGCGAGGACTGCGATCGCCCGCCTCATTTCTTCGCTCCCGCTGCGACGAGCAGCGCCACGATCTCTTCCTGGTCGCCCTTGCGCGCGAGCTTCAGAGGAGTGGTGCCGTCCTTCATCGCCGCGTTTACGTCCGCCTTGAGCTCGATGAGCGTCTTCACCGACTCGATCTGGGCGCCGTAGATGGCGCTGATGAGGGCGGTCTGCTCGCCCTTCTTCGCTCCATGGTTCACATCGGCGCCACGCTTGACGAGAAAGCGGATCATGTCCGTGTTGCCGCTGCTCACCGCGAACGCCAGCGGGGTGAGGCCGCTGGCGCCGTCATCGACCTTCGCTCCCGCGTCGAGGAGCATTCCGGAGATCTCCTGGTTGCCCGCAGCCACGGCGGAGGTGAACGGGTTGAAGTCGAACGCGTTCCGGAGGGAGAGGTCCGCCTTCGCGTCGAGCAGCGCCCTCACCACCGCGGTGTGCCCGTTCGTCACGGCGTTCATGAGCGCCGTCTCCTTCGTATCGGTCGCGCGGAAGTTGACGTTCGCACCTTTCGAGAGCAGGTATTGCACGATCGGCAGCGCGCCGTCCCACGACGCTTTCAGGAGAGGCGTGATGGCGTGCTCGCCGTAGTCGATGGGCGTATCGACCGCCGCGTTCTCGTCTTCGATGAGCGCCTTCACGGCATCGAGGTCGTCGTCCTCGATCGCCACGGCGAAGCGGGTACCGGGGCTGCGCTCGTCTTCTGCGAAGAGCGGCAACGCGAGGAGTAAAAGGGACAAAAGGACGGGAATCGTTCGCCGCATTCGATGCTCCTTCGAGATTGTCTCGGGTCCGTTAAGCTTAGCACCCCGCTCTTGACAGGGCCGGTTCGGCATGTGCATCTGGGCCAGCCACGAATGTCCGACCCGACCCCTGCCGGCGCCTCTCGTCTCGTCCGCGCGTTGCGCCATCGCAACTACCGGCTCTTCTTCGGCGGCCAGACGGCCTCGCTCGTCGGCACCTGGATCACGCGTGTGGCCACCGGCTGGCTCGTCTACCGGCTGACCGGCTCCGAGCTGCTCCTCGGCGTGGTCGCGTTCGCGGGCCAGATCCCGATGCTCATCCTGGGACCCTTCGGAGGCGTCCTGGGCGACCGGTGGGACCGCCGGCGCATCCTGATCATCACCCAGATCCTCTCCGCATTGCAGTCGCTCGCGCTGGCGGTGCTGGTGTTCACGCACCACATCACCGTCGCCCATCTGATCGGGCTGCAGGCGATCCAGGGGATCATCAACGCCTTCGACACGCCCGCGCGTCAGGCGTTCGTGGTGGAGATGGTCGAAGATCCGGATGATCTCCCGAACGCCATCGCCCTCAACTCGTCGATGTTCAACGCCTCGCGCATCATCGGCCCGACGATCGCGGGGCTCCTCATCGCTGCAGTTGGCGAGGCCTGGTGCTTCCTCCTGGACTCGATCTCCTACGTGGCCGTGATCGCATCTCTGGTGGCCATGCGCTTCGTCGCCCGCGAGCGGCCGCGCACGCAACTGCACATGTTCGACGAGCTGCGCGACGGAGTGAAATACAGTTTCGGGTTCGCACCCGTTGCGGCGCTTCTCCTGCAGGTCGCGCTCGTCAGCGTGATGGGGATGCCGTACAGCGTGCTCATGCCCGTCATCGCGGCCAAAGTCCTGCACGGCGGTCCGGGCACACTCGGCCTCCTGATGACCGCGTCGGGCGCGGGCGCCCTCCTCGGCACCGTCTACCTCGCCGCGCGACACACCGTCCTCGGACTGGGGAAGGTGATCGTGGCCGCGACGGTGGGCCTCAGCATCGGGCTGATGCTCTTCTCGTTCTCGAACACGCTCATCGTGTCGATGGCGGTGTTGCCGCTGGTCGGCGCCGGCATGATGCTGCAGTCGGCGGCGGCGAACACGATTCTGCAGACGATCGTCGACGAGAAGCTCCGCGGTCGCGTGATGGCGTTCTACGCG
>Ga0193706_1000934_pt1 | contig 14244 bp, 6 predicted proteins | sample U3c1metaG_FD_160130 | JGI IMG/M metagenome (GOLD analysis project Ga0193706, IMG submission 160130) | Soil microbial communities from a riparian zone of the East river system, Colorado, United States - U3c1 | ecosystem: Environmental > Terrestrial > Soil > Riparian zone | place: USA: East River... | reverse complement strand
CGGAAAAAGTAATGACTGCGCATTGGTAGCACTCATTATTGATGAAGATAAAATAGATGTTAAAGGGATAGCTACTTGTGGCTGGCAAGCTATTGGCACCACAAAAACTGTTACTAAAAGCGAAGGTAATATTGTGTATACCATCGACGATAAACCAGCATTGGATATGTTAATGAATTACCTTGGCGTTGAGATAAAACAGGAGGACAATAAGGAAATCGTGACATTTCTAAGCTCCTGGTATTATCCATTGCAAGTGGAACGTGAAAATGTAGATCCTGTAATACGTACAGCCATGTTTGCCAATCGTGAAGACCGTTCACTGATTTGTTCTGGAAAAGTGCCGCAAGGGTCAAAAATCAAGTTTTCGCTGCCACCGGATTTTGATTCCATTGATACAGTCGTTGCAGATTGTAAGGGCATTAAGGAAAATGTACAGCAGCAAGCCGATGCCTTGATCATGTTTTCATGCGTGAGCAGATATTTATCGTTTGGGGTTGTAATGAAAGAGGAGATAGAACAGGTGAAAAAAATATGGGATGCACCCATGGCAGGCTTTTTTTCCTATGGCGAATATGGAAAATCAAAAACCGGTAAATATGATTATCATAATAATACATGCTGTCTGGTGGTATTAAAAGAAAAATAAAATACAACTCACTTAAATAAAATCATGAAAGCAAAATCGATAAAAGGAAATTCAACTGAAGAAATAAGAACAGAATTAGGGCAATCTATCACTGCAGATTTTAAACCAACCTTAGCCATCGTTTTTCTATCCATGAAGCAAGACCGGAATGCCATCTGCAAATTATTGGATAATGCTGGCATTGCAGTATTTGGTGCCACTACCAATGGCGAATTTATTGATGAAGAATTTGGTAAAGAATCGGTAGCAATGCTATTGCTCGATATCAACCCCGATTATTTCTCCATTTATTTTTCTGAATATCCTGGTAAAAATTACCAGGAGGTAGCAGCAGGTATTGCCCGGCAGGCTCAGCAAAGGTTTGCCCATCCTTCATTCCTCCTTTCAGCAAGTCACATGGAAACAGATGCCGAACAATTGCTTTTCGGATTTGAAGAAGTGATAGGCAAGCAGGTGAATGTGTATGGTGGAATGGCAGGAGATGATTATGCATTTAACGAACAATTTGTTTTTACAAATGATAAGGAAAGCAACAGGGGCATGGTGGCCCTTGCGCTGGATGAAGATAAAATTACCATTAAAGGAATAGCCACTTGCGGATGGAGAGCCGTTGGCACTCAACGAACGGTTACAAAAAGTGAAGGCAATCATGTATTTACCGTGGATGATGTTCCTGTGCTTGATCTTACAGCAAAATATGGAGGCCTCGAAAATATAGAAAAAGGAAATACACAGGTAGCCCTTGAAATTGCGGTGAATTTCCCCTTGCAATTACAAAGGGAAGTAGGTGACCCTGTGATGAGGCCCGGGTTATTGATAGATTGGGAGGACCGTTCATTTTATTGCAGCGGTTCTGTGCCGCAGGGTTCAAAGGTGCGGTTTTCTTTGCCTCCTGATTTTGATGTGATGGAAAAAGTGATAAAAGGAGTAGAGCAGTTAAAATCAACTGAAATGCAGGAAGCAGATGCCGTAGTTGTATTTAGTTGTGCCGGACGAATACTTGCATTAGGCCCAATGATGAATAATGAAATAGAAGGAATAAAAAATGTATGGAATGTTCCTATGGCAGGTATGTTTTCCAATGCAGAACTGGCAAGGGCTACAGGCGGTAACCTGGAAATGCATAATTGTACCACCTGTTGCGTGGTATTAAAAGAAAAATAAAAACTCAAAACAAACAATATGCTTAAAGTAACAGTATTATACGGCCATCCCACAGAACCGGATGTATTTGAAAAATATTATAGCGAATCGCATTTGCCACTTGTGCCTAAAGTTCAGGGTATATTAAAGTCAGAATTCACAACCTTTCTGCCCAATCCTGACGGGTCTAATCCAGCCTCTTACCGGATGGCAGAACTTTATTTTTCCGGCCCCGATGAAATGCAGCAGGCATTAGGATCCGAGGAAGGAAAGGCCATGGCCGGTGATCTAACCAATTTTGCATCAGGCGGAGTTACCATTCTTTTTGGAAAGGTTGATTGATATTGCCGATCCCAGTTCATAGGGCCAATAATATAAATAATGAAAGCGAAAACCTTAAAGGGAAATTCTTCAACCGAAATTCAATCGGCGCTAAATGAAAGTAGGGCAGATGGGTTTAAACCCACTTTAGCCATTGTGTTTATATCCATTAAACAGGAAAGAGATAAAATCGATGCTATGCTTGATGCAGCAGGTATCAGCATTTTTGGCGCTACCACATCAGGGGAATTTATTAGCAGCGAAATAAGTGAAGGAAGTATTGTTATCATGCTGCTTGATATCAATCCTGATTATTTCAAAGTGGTATTTTATGAAAATAAAGAGCATACCACTCTTGATGTTTCCAGGCAAATGGGAGCAGCGGGAAAAAAACTTTTTTCACATCCTGCATTCATCCTTGCATCGGGCTGGCTGCATACCGATGGCGAAGAAATTATCAAAGGCATTGAAGAAGGTTTTGGCGGGGAAGTAACTGTTTTTGGCGGAATGGCTGGTGATGATCTTATGCTGAAAGAACCTTATGTTTATACATTTGGTAAGCAAAGCAGTACAGGTTTGGTAGCCATTATTGTTGATGAAGACAAAATTGATATTAAAGGAGTTGCCACTTGTGGATGGAAGCCGATTGGCATTACAAAAACAGTGACGAAAAGCAGCGGCAACATTGTTTATACGATTGACGAAAAACCTGCACTTGACCTAGTCATTAAATACCTGGGACTTGATGTTGATCTTGATACAGGTAAAGATATACTAACCAACATCGGAGCATATTATCCCTTGCAATTGGAAAGAGAAAATGCCCCGCCGGTAATGCGTACAGCCATGTTCGGCAATAAAGAAGATCGTTCACTCATCTGTGCCGGCAATGTGCCAGAGGGTGCAAAGGTCCGCTTTTCACTGCCCCCGGATTTTGATGTAATAGATACGGTAGTGTCTGAATGAAACGAGCTGAAAAACGAATCAGAAAATAATGCAGATGCTATTATCATGTTTTCATGTATCAGCCGCTATCTTTCCTTTGGTGTAATGACAAGTGAAGAAATTGAAAGGGTGATAAAGGTTTGGAATGCACCATTTGTAGGCTTTTTTAGCTATGGTGAATTTGGAAAATCAAAAGGAGGAAAACATGAATTTCACAATAACACCTGTTGCGTAGTGGCATTAAAAGAAAAATAATTCTTTTGGTTACCAACAGTTGTATTTCATGGCATCATTGGTGGCGTCGCACTCTTGTACATAGTAACGACAATCAACAGAAACAAAAAATAAATGAATCAGCATTTACAAACCATATTGGATTTTATTCAGCAGGATAAAAATTTATCAGCCGACGATAAAAGTGCCCTGGTGAAATCGGTAAAAGATGCTGACAAAGAAATAGAGATAACAACATTCAAACTTGATCGCACAGAAAAAGTAAAGCGCACTACTGCTATTCTTTTAGAAGAAACCATTGAAGAGCTGGAACAAAAAAGAAAAGCCGTAGAAGCTCAGAACGGCGAACTTGAAATTGAATCTTCACTTGAAAGAGTAAGGACAGTTGCCATGGGCATGAACAAACCTGATGATATGCTGAATGTATGCCGCATGATATCTGGCCAACTACTGCAACTCAGATTCAAAGAAATACGCAATGTGCAAACAGTTATTATTTATGAACAAAGACATGAATACCTCAACTATCAATATTTTACCCCTTATGATAAAAATTCCATAGAGGTTATAGACTACCGGCTTCATCCCGATGTATTGGAATTTACTGAAAAGATGTTGCAATCTGCGGACGCCTGCTACACTAAAACCTTTGAAGGAGAAGAGTTAAATGTGTGGCGGGAATATCGTAAGCAAACCAACCAGTTGCCTGATCCTAAATTAGATGAAACGAGCTCTTCTCATTATTATTTTTATTCAATAGGTTCAGGAGCTTTGGGGGTTACCACCTATGCTCCGCTCAGTGAAGAACAACTGGCGATTTTCAAGAGATTCCGTAATGTATTTGAACTGGCCTACCGCCGTTTCATTGATATTGAAAAAGCAGTAGCACAGGCCAAAGAAGCACAAATAGAAACTTCGCTGGAGCGGGTAAGGGCGCAAGCCATGGCCATGCGTACCCCTGAAGACCTGACTGGCATTTGTGAAGTGCTCTATGCAGAATTGCACACATTGGGATTTACCGGGATGAGGAATGCGATGATCAATATCTATGATGATGAGAAAAAAACTTTTGTGAACTATGATTATTCTGATGAGATCGGTAAAAGCATTAATCATTTAGTGTACAATATTCATCCGGTCATTGAAAAACAGATAAAACAATTGAGAAGTGCAGGCGATGCATTTTCTGAAACACACTTTAAAGGCAAAGACCTGGAAGCCTGGAAGGAATTTCGGAAATCTATCGGCGAAAAGGATGATCCGAGAATTGACAACGCAGATGCATTGTATTATTATTTCTATTCCATCGGTACCGGTTCCATTGGTATTTCCACATTCGGTGTTGTTGCTGAAGAAGAGCTTATTGTACTCAGGCGCTTCCGGAATGTTTTTAATCTTGCTTACCAGCGATACACCGATATAGAGCTTGCAGAAGCCCAGGCAAAAGAAGCGCAGATAGAAGCAGCATTGGAAAGAGTAAGGAGCAGAACAATGGGCATGCAAAAAAGCGAAGAGCTCAAAGAAGTGATCCAGGTTGTATATGACCAATTCATTCACTTAAATATCAAAATTGAACATACAGGGTTTGTTATAGATTATAAGGCAAGAGATGATTACAATATTTGGATAGCTGACCCGCTTGGGGTTCCCTCCCAGGTAACAGTTCCTTATTTTGATTCTGTGTATTACAATCGTTTTAATGAAGCAAAAGAAAAAGGAGAAGATTTCTTTGCCACCAATCTGAGTTTTGAAGAAAAAAATAAATTTTATCAAAAGCTTTTTGAGTATGTCCCCGGATTGCCGGAGGAAGCAAAGCAATTTTATTTTAGTTGCCCCGGCCTTGCAGCATCCACTGTATTATTAGACACTGTTTGCCTGTACATAGAGAATTTTTCGGCTATTCCTTATACAGATGAAGAAAACAACACCCTAATGCGATTTGGAAAAGTATTCCAACAAACTTATACCCGTTTTCTTGATCTGCAAAAAGCTGAAGCACAGGCAAGGGAGGCCCAGATTGAATTAGGACTGGAAAGGGTTAGGGCAAGGGCAATGGCTATGCAAAGAACTGATGAGTTATCCCAATTGGTTGATACCGTTTTTAAAGAATTGACTAAACTTGATTTTGCATTAACATGGTGTATCATTAATATCATAGACGAAAACTCATTGACTAATACCGTTTGGGCAGCAAACCCTGATATATACAAGGCCCCTGATGTTTATCACATGAAGTTTGAAGATTATCCATTTCACCAAGCAATGATGAAAGGATGGAAAGAGAGGAACTCAAAATATGTATATGTATTGGAAGGTCTTGAAAAAAAGGTATATGACGAGTATTTATTTAATGATACAGAATTCAAAAAAGTTCCTGAAGCAGCACAGGCAGCATCCAGGGCAATGGAGAAGTATGTTGTTACTTTCTCGTTCAGTAATTTCGGAGGCTTGCAAACAGTTGGCGATATTCCACTATCAGATGCTAATATTGATATACTTAGCCGCTTCGGAAAAGTCTTTGATCTCACCTACACCCGTTTCAATGACCTGCAAAAAGCAGAAGACCAATCCCGGGAAGCCCAAATAGAACTTGCTTTGGAAAGAGTTCGTGCACGAACAATGGCTATGCAAAAAAGCGAGGAACTGCCGGAAACTTCTTTTTTACTTTTCCAGCAGTTAAAGGAATTAGGTGCAACAGCAGACCAACTCTCTATCGGAATCTTCAATGAAGAAGAAGGTATTGCCGAGATTTCTGCAACCATTCACGGAAGCCAGCAGGTGGCACGTATTGTACACCTAAATGAACCGCACGTGATGCAGAAAGTAGTAGCCGCCTGGAAAGCAAATGAAAAGTCTGTCGTACTGGAGATCAGTGGCGAATCATTACGACAATATAATACATACCGAAATAAAATAGCCGGCTATGAACTTTACCCTGTAAATACAGGCCCCAGGGATCGCTGGATAGTGAACGTTGCTTTTTTTTCGAAAGGCTGGATGTCTTTTTCAAGAACGGAACCAACGCTCCGGGAAACCATTCAGCTATTAGAAAGATTTGCCGGTGTGTTCGATCTGACCTATACGCGTTTTCTCGACCTGCAAAAAGCAGAAGCACAGGCAAGAGAAGCACAAATTGAAGCATCCCTGGAAAGAGTGAGATCGAAGGCAATGTCCATGCAGAAAAGTGAGGACCTTGCAAATGCTGTTGCCATTGTATTCGAAGAGCTTGACAAGTTAAACCTGGGAATGCTTCGATGCGGAATCGGCATCCTTAATAAGGAAAAGCGATGTGCCCAGGTGTGGACAACAACAATATCCGAGAATAATACTGTTGTGCAGGTATCAGGAGATGAGTCTATGGATGCCCATCCTTTATTACAAGGGGCATTTGAGGCATGGCTTAACCAGGAAGCAGATCATAGTTATGTTTTGAAAGGAGATGACCTGAACAATTATTACAAAGCGCTCATTGGGGAGGACTTCAGGCTACCCGATTCACAGTCGTTGGTAGCGGGAACGGAAGGCCTGGTGCAATATTATTATAATGCTACCTTCTCATCAGGCGGTTTGTTTGCTTTCAGGGAAAAGGAATTTCCTGAGGAAGCAAAAGTTGTTTTGAGACGTTTTGCTGATGTCTTCAATCTTACTTATACCCGCTTCAATGATTTAAAGCAGGCCGAAGCACAGGCAAGGGAAGCAAAAATAGAAACTGCATTGGAACGTGTTCGAAGCCGTACGCTCGCCATGCAAAAAAGCGATGAGCTGGCAGAAACTGCTGCCGTGCTTTTCAGGCAATTAATAAACCTGGGTATCGCGCCTAACCGTTTATACATAAGCATAATAGCTGATGATTCCGGTAATAATGAATTCTGGGTAACAGATGAAGACGGTAGTAAGGTCAGTAAACAGTTCATAGGAAACATCCACAGGAACAGTACAATAAAAAAAATGTATGAAGGATGGAAAGCCAAAAAAAAATTCCTCACTTTAGATATGAAAGGAAAGGAACTGGCCGATTACCTTAATTACCTATCGCAAGAGCTTAAAGTGCCTTTTAAGGAAGGGCTTTCGCAAAAACGCCGGGTACAAACTGTTGCTTATTTCAGCAAAGGTTTTATAGGGATGGCATCACCTGATGAACAACCCGGAGAATCTATCCAGTTACTGGAAAGATTTGCAGCCGTATTCAATCTCACGTTTACCCGGTTTAACGATTTAAAAGTTGCAGAAGCGCACGCAGAACAGGCAGGACTTGATCTTATACAATTACAAACAGAAAAAAAACGTGCAGAAGATGCATTAACAGAATTACGTGCAACACAAACCCAATTGATACAATCAGAAAAGATGGCTTCACTGGGTGAGCTCACCGCAGGCATTGCACATGAAATTCAAAACCCGTTAAACTTCGTCAATAACTTTTCTGAAGTGAATACCGAGTTGATTGAAGAAATGAAAGAAGAAATGGATAAAGGAAATTTAGATGAGGCAAGAGCAATAGCAAATGATATAAAAGATAACGAACAAAAAATAAATCATCATGGCAAAAGAGCCGATGCAATCGTAAAAGGGATGTTGCAGCATAGCCGTAGCAGCAGCGGAATAAAAGAATCAACGAATATAAATACTTTGGCAGATGAATATTTAAGATTAGCATATCATGGTCTCCGGGCGAAGGATAAAACCTTTAACGCCACTATGAAAACAGATTATGATGAAAGCATTGGTAACATTAGCATCATTCCCCAGGATATCGGAAGGGTTATTCTTAATTTAATTACCAATGCATTTTATGTAGTAAATGAAAAGAAAACACAACAACCAAAGGGATACGAGCCCACCGTTTTGGTAAGTACAAAAAAATTGGTTGATCAAGTTCAAGTGAGTGTAAAAGATAACGGTAATGGCATTCCACCGAAAGTATTGGATAAAATATTTCAGCCATTCTTTACTACCAAACCAACTGGGCAGGGAACCGGGCTAGGTTTATCATTGAGCTACGATATTGTAAAAGCACATGGTGGGGAATTGAAAGTAAAATCAAAAGAAGGTGAAGGTGCGGAGTTTATTATACAATTACCAAAGATTATTGAATGAAATCATTTTTGCCAGCTGTATTATTTTGTCTTTATTCTTTGTTAGATGCAACTACTGCATTTGGTCAACATGCAGTTATTGATTCCCTGAAAAGAATTTTAGCAACACAAACCGAGGATACAAATAAAGTGAACACCCTTAATCAGTTAGCTGCTTTGCAGATCAAAAGATCTGACTTTTCAAAATCTTTAGAATATGCAAATAAGGCACTAACATTAGCTGAAGCTTTAAAATTTACGAGAGGAAAAGCCGAGTCTTTTAAGAACATGGGAAGTTCATATCAAAATTTTAATGAAGCAATAAAGTATTTGAACAATGCCTTGACCATTTTCAACAAAATAGGAGACACACAAAACATTGGAAATTGTAATTACGAAATGGGCAAAGTATATTTTTATCTTCAGCAAAATATTCCTGAAGCATTAAAAAGTATTCTTATCGCCTTAAGGTTTTACGAAGACTCCCGGCAAAAAATAAAGATAGCTGATTGTTACAGGTTACTGGGGTTGATATATTCTGATGTTCGGGAAAACACGGAAGCGCTGACACAATTATTTAATGCGTTAAAAATATATAAGGAACTTAAAGACTCAGTCGGAACTGCTTACACATATAATCTTATAGGAGAAATTAAAAATGGCGAACATAAAGAATCTGAGGCGCTCCGAAACCATTTTCATGCTCTGGAAATTTATAAACAGCTGGGCAAAAGCGGGCCGGCTTTTGGAATTCCATGGACAATTGGATTAATAGCTAACATATACCTGCAACAGGCAGAAACAGCGGAAGCATTGGGTCATAATACAAAGGCCGACAATAAATTCACAGACGCATTAGAGTTATTAAAGTCAAGACTTAAATTAGAAAAAGAAGGAGAGATGTCGCATATCGGAAGTTATATTCAGCTTGGCAGGTATTATATGGATTTAAGTAACAGGACATTTGGAAAGGATAGAAATAAATATATCCTGAACAGCAAAATGTATTATGAAAAAGCATTGGATCAAGGAAAACAATCTGGCCAAAAACAAATAATTGCCGATTCTTATTCTTCCCTCTCTTATTTAAGTGTTCTTCTTAAAAATTACAAGGAAGCATATATAAATCAAAGCAAATTTATTTTATATAAAGACAGCTTGATAAATGAGCAGACCACTAAAAAAATTATTCAATCAAAAATGCAGTTTGAGTTTTCCAAAAAGGAAGCGGTAGCGAGAGCGGAACAGGGAAAGAAAGATGCCGAAACAAAACGTATAAAAAATCTTCAATACATTGCTATAAGTAGTCTTGGTGTTATAGTGCTTGCAGTTTCATTTATTGTCTCAATTCAATGGAGAAATAATAAGCACAAACAAAATGCAAATGCTTTGCTTCAACACCAAAAAGAAAAAGTAGAAAGCACTTTAGAAGAGTTGAAAGCTACACAAGCCCAGCTAATTCAATCAGAAAAAATGGCTTCGCTTGGAGAACTCACTGCAGGGATAGCACATGAAATTCAAAACCCGCTGAACTTCGTCAATAACTTTTCTGAAGTGAATACCGAGTTGATTGAAGAAATGAAAGAAGAAATGGATAAAGGAAATTTTGAAGTTGCAAAAGCAATAGCAAATGATATAAAAGATAATGAACAAAAAATAAATCATCATGGTAAACGTGCAGATGCCATTGTAAAAGGAATGCTCCAGCATTCCCGGAGTACCAGTGCAACAAAGGAGCCTACAGATATCAATAAACTGGCAGATGAATATTTACGTTTGGCTTATCATGGGCTAAGGGCAAAAGACAAATCATTCAATGCAATAATGAAAACAGATTATGATGATAGCATTGGTAACATTAGCATCATTCCCCAGGATATCGGAAGGGTTATCCTGAATTTAATTACAAATGCATTTTATGCAGCCCCCCTGCCCCCCGAAGGGGGGTTCTTGGACCCTGATTATAAACACAGCCCTACTATTTGGGTTAGTACAAAAAAAATGGATGATAAAGTTTTTATTAGAGTAAAGGATAATGGCCCGGGCATCCCTAAAAAAATATTGGATAAAATATTTCAACCCTTCTTTACTACCAAGCCAACAGGTCAGGGAACGGGATTGGGATTGTCATTGAGCTATGACATTGTAAAAGCACATGGTGGGGAGATTATGGTGGAAACCAAAGAAGGCGAAGGCACAAGCTTTATTTTAAAATTACCCATAACTTAATCAAACAAATGAAAGTTTTCCTCATTAAGCATATACAACTTGTTGTTTTTGTGTCCTCATTATTTATTATTAGCTATGGGTTTGCCCAGCCTATAAAATTTAACAAGGTAATAGATGAGAAAGTCCACAGTTATTCTTTCATATTTGATATCACGCAGGATCAGCAGGGATATATCTGGTTTACATCAGTAGCCAAAGGCTTACAGCGTTATGATGGGAAAAATATTATCTCCTTTAGCCATGACAACGATAATCCCAATACAACGGCAAGTAACCTTGCTTCAGCCCTGGCTGTTGATTCCGCCGGTTTTATCTGGGTAGGCACCCTTGGATTCGGGCTGGATCGCTATGATATTGCAAAAAATAAGTTTACCCATTTCCGTAGCGATCCCAAAAACTCCCGTAGCCTGGGGAATGATTCTGTTTTTTGCCTGTCAACTGATAGGGCAGGAAATTTATGGGTGGGAACATTACGGGGTGTTGACAGGTTTGACAAGAAGAAAGAAATTTTTTATCATTATGAGTTTGATGAAAAAATGAAGACACTGAGCCCGGACGAGGGCGTCATTGTAACAACCATCTATGAGGATAAAAAAGGCATATTATGGATCGGTTGGGGTAATGTATTTAATGCCAAAAAAGGCGCTCAGGGAGGGCTATACAAACTAGACCCAAAGTCAGGGAAATTTACAGCCTATCATAATATTCCCGGCGATACAAGCAGTCTTTCAAATGATAACGTTTTTTCAATTTTTGAAGACAGTAAGGGAAATTTCTGGATTGGTACAAATGGAGATGGGTTGCACTCTATGGACCGGGCTACCGGTAAATTCACCCGTTATCCATACAACCCTGCAAACCCGGAAAAATTTAGCCGGCCCCCGGTTAATAAAGTTCTTGACAATACCCTGGTGACATTTATCACAGAAGATGTGCATGGCCGCTTATGGATAGGGTCTAGTGAAGCAGGTATTAATGTGTTTGATCCGGGCACTAAAAAACTAACTCATTATGGTGGAGTTGATGGGGATAAGACAAATCGTTATGCAAAGGATACCATAGGTGGATTTACGGGTAATGGTGCATATCATGCATTTACTTCCAGGGACGGGCTGTTATGGATTACCGGATTCCCCTCTGATATATACAATGTGAATTTTTCTAAAATAAATGTTCCGTTTGTATCAACAAACACAAGTGCCGGCGCATTTTATTTACAGGAAGATAAAAACATATTATGGATGCAATCAGACAGCGGGATCCTGAGAAAAAATTTAAATAACGGGGAGGTTAAGCTATTCAAACATGACCCCAAAAATAAAAATAGCCTGGTAAACAAAGATGTAATGGCGATGCGGGGTGATGGCGCGGGTAATATCTGGATGGCCACGCACTGGAACGGGGTAGAAAAATTTAATATCAGCACAGAGCATTTCACCCATATTAATTTCGATAAGAATAATCCACGGAGCCTGGTTCATGACTCTACTCATACATTGTTTTTCGACCAGCAAAATTTTTTATGGATCGGGACTCACAAAGGGTTATCCAAAATGGATATTAAAACCGGGCTTTGTAAAAATTATATTAACGATGTAAAAGATAGTTTAAGCCTAAGTCCCGGCTCCCTCTACAGCATAGCCCAGGAAAAAAACGGTACAATGTGGATTGCCGGTATCCAGGATATAAATCGTCTCGACGAAAAAACCGGGAAGTTCAAACGATATCCAATAGGCAACATCACTTATAACCTAAACGTTGATGCTTCCGGAATAGTTTGGGCGGGCGGCGAAGCTGGACTATACTACCTGGACACAAAAAGAGATGCTTTCAAAAAATATATAAATCCTGTTTTTCCAGGTGGATTACCGTTAATAGCGGGTATGATAGAGGATGATAAACGAAATTTATGGCTAAGCACAAACGAATCTATAATAAAATTAAACCCGGGGAGGACTATTTTAAAAATATATAATGCCTCCCATGGTGTGCGGCCTATCAGCAATATATGGATGGAAAATATTAAGGCCAAAGATGGCCGGTTGTTCCTTGGTAGCCTAAAGGGGTATTATTCTTTTTACCCCGATCAGTTATCAGATCAACCAACCCTTCCAATGTTACAGTTCACAGACTTCAAAATTGGGAGTGAAAAAGTTTTAGTGGATCCGGATGGGGTCTTACAAGCTCCCGTATGGCAAACAAATAATATAAAGCTTAATCACGATCAAAATACTTTTTCATTCGATTTCAATGCTATTGATTATAAAAGCACGGGAGATATCAAGTTTTTATATAAGCTGGACAATTATGATGACGAATGGCGGGATATTGGTTCTGAACACAAGGCTACCTTTTTCAATATACCTCCTGGTAAATATACCCTTCATATCAAAGCAGTTAACAGTGAAGGTTCCATTGCGGAACAAATAATGGCAATCAGCGTATCTCCTCCGTGGTGGAAGACATGGTGGGCTTATGTACTGTATGCAATCCTGTTCATTATCGCTGGCTACATCGTGTACAGGTACCAAAAATATTATATCGTAAAAAGAGAGCGGGAGCGCAGCCAGCAAAAAGAACTTGTCCAGGCACGGGAAATTGAAAAAGCATACAAAGAACTTAAGACAACCCAGGCCCAGCTCATCCAGTCAGAAAAAATGGCATCTCTTGGAGAGCTTACTGCGGGCATTGCCCATGAAATTCAAAACCCGTTAAACTTCGTCAATAATTTTTCAGAAGTGAACAGTGAATTGATAGACGAGATGCAACAGGAATTAAAGGCGGGCAATAATGATGAAGCCATAACCATTTCAAATAATATTAAAGAAAACCAGGAAAAAATAAATCATCATGGTAAACGCGCCGATGCTATTGTAAAAGGAATGCTGCAGCACAGCCGGAGTAGCAGCGGAGTAAAAGAACCAACCGATATAAACGCTTTGGCGAATGAATATTTAAGATTGGCATATCATGGCCTTCGTGCAAAAGATAAATCCTTCAATGCAACAATGAAAACGCATTTCTATGAATCGATCGGCAAGATCAGCATCATTCCCCAGGATATTGGACGGGTGATCTTAAATTTAATTACAAATGCATTTTATGTGGTTGATGAAAAGAAAAAGGAGGTTGGGGATAATTATGAACCAACAGTTTCAATAAGCAGTAAAAAGATGGGCGATAAGGTTGAAATCAGCGTAAAGGATAATGGCAATGGCATACCTCAAAATGTAATGGATAAAATATTCCAACCCTTCTTTACCACCAAGCCAACAGGGCAGGGAACGGGATTGGGATTATCGTTGAGTTATGATATTGTAAAAGCGCATGGTGGTGAATTGAGGGTAGAGACAAAGAAAGGGGAGGGGTCTGATTTTATTATTAAATTATCCATCGTTTAACTAATCAGGATGAAGATCTATTTTATTATAACGCTGCTTTTATTGTCGCCCGTATTTTCGAAAGCCCAGCAAAGCAGAGCAGACAGCCTGAGAAGTGAACTGGCAAAGACAAATGACGATTCAGTACGTTATACCATCTGCAGGAAACTATATGATATTTATGAAGAGACAAACAAGGATTCTGCTTTTTCGTACGCCGAAAAAACTTTACAGCTGGCATCCAAACATTACAAAAAACTGGCTGAGG
>Ga0193706_1000933_pt1 | contig 14260 bp, 10 predicted proteins | sample U3c1metaG_FD_160130 | JGI IMG/M metagenome (GOLD analysis project Ga0193706, IMG submission 160130) | Soil microbial communities from a riparian zone of the East river system, Colorado, United States - U3c1 | ecosystem: Environmental > Terrestrial > Soil > Riparian zone | place: USA: East River... | reverse complement strand
ACTCGAGCAGATCCGAAGCCGGCTTTGCCATCGAGCGAAAGCCAGCTAGGGTGAGGGGGACAGGTCGCAAGTCGATCCAGGAGCCCCAACCATGAAACGCACGATCGCTCTGCTCGTCACCCTCCCGTGCTTCGCGGCCCTTGCAGCGGCGCAGATGCCGACCGAGCTCCTCACGCGAAGCAGCGCGGGCGCGCAGGCGAACGTCGGCACGTCTTCCTTTCCCATGCTCGGACTTTCCGACGATGGCCGCATCGTCGCATTCGCGAGCGGCGCGACGAACCTGGTCGTGGGGGATGTCAACGGCGTTGCGGACATCTTCGTGCGCGATCGACTGCTTTCGACTACCGAGCTCGTGAGCTTGTCGAGCGCTGGAGTGCAAGCGAACGGCCCCAGCGAGTTCCCGACCGCCAGCGACGATGGCCGCTACGTCGTGTTCTCCAGCAACGCCAACAATCTCGTCGCCGCCGACGGCAATGGTTTCTACGACATCTTCTTGAGCGACCGTTCGAACGGCTCGACCGTGCGCGTCTCCGAAGCAAGCGTCGGGGGCGACTCGAACGGGAGCAGCTACGGCGGATTCATCTCCGGCGATGGGCGCTTCGTCTCCTTCACGAGCACGGCGACCAACCTGATCGCGAGCGACACCAATGGTCATGCCGATGTCTTCGTGCGCGAGCTTTCGACCGGCGTGACCGTGCTCGCGAGTGTCGACTCGAACGGGGTCCAAGGAAGCGCCGACTCGCAGACCTCGCGGCTCAGCGACGACGGATCGATCCTGATTTTCGCATCGCAAGCGAACAACCTCTGGCCAGGCGACATCAACCAGAGCATCGACGTCTTCGTGCGAGACATGATCACTGGAACAACCGAGGCCGCCAGTCGGACGCCCGCTGGCGTCACGCCGTCGCACGGGGCTTTCACCAATCCAGGGCTTTCCGGCGATGGCGCGTTCGTTGCCTTCGAGAGCAGCTCGCCGGACCTGGGACTTCCGGTCAATAGTGGCTTCGAGATCTTCGTGTTCGAGCGCGCCACGGGCTCGGTCCAGCTCGTCTCGCGCAATTTCATGGGCGTCCCCTCGGGCGGAAGCTGCGCCCAGCCGTCGCTTTCGGATGACGGCCGCTACGTGACTTTCCATTCCCTCTCGAAGAAGCTCGTCAATCTCGACATCGGACCGCTCGACGATGTCTTCGTCGTCGATCGCAGCAATGGCGAGGTCACGCGCGCGTCCATGAACATCTTCGGTTACAGCGCCGCCGGCAATTCGGGGAGCGCGAAGATTTCTGGCGACGGGCGCACCATCGTCTTCTGCAGCATCGCTCCGGACCTGGTTCAGGGCGACACCAACGGAGTGGTCGACTTGTTCGCGCACGACCGCACGCAAACTCAACCCGTCGCCTACTGCGAGAGCAAGGTGAGCGGGCAGGGCTGCACTCCGTACATTTCGTCCGCCGGCATGCCGTCGCTTTCGCAGCCGAGCGGATTTTTGATCGACGGCGTGGCGATCAAAGTCGACGCTCCAGGGCTGTTGATCTACGCCACGGCGCCCAACAAGTCGCCGTTCCTGGGCGGCACGCTGTGCCTGTTGCCGCCGATCAAGCGCACGCTGGGGCAGACTGCCGGCGGGACGACGGCTTGCACCGGCAGATTCAGCCTGGATTTCAACGCGTGGATCGCGGGCCATGCGGGGAGCTTCAACGCCGGCGACGTCGTGTACGCACAGTATTGGTACCGCGACACCTTGAGCTCGCCCTACTTCGCGGGACTCACCGACGCGCTGCGCTTCGTGATCTATCCCTAAGGAGAAGCTCGCGGGACACTGCAATCCGCCGATCGATCCCGAATCCTCGGAGCCGACGTAATCATGATCCGACCCGCCCTCACCGCCGCTTTCGTACTCGCCGGACTCGCCTGCATGGCGAGTGCCCAGTCCGAGCTCGTCGGCCGCGGCGCGCAGGTGTTCGACTCGCGCTGGGAGCGCGAATCCTACGTCCAGGTTTCGGTCGGGTCGTACCACACCGCGGCGCTGCGCGCGGACGGGACGGTCGCGGTCTGGGGATTCAATGACTCCGGCCAATGCAACGTGCCCGCGCTCCCCGCGGGCCTCACCCATGTCGAGATCGCCTGCGGCGTGCGCTTCGTCGTCGCGCGGCGCAACGATGGCTCGGTCGTGGGCTGGGGGCAGACGGCTTTCGGCCAGTGCTCGGTTCCGTCCCTGCCGCCTGGACTCACGTACACGAGCATCGCCGCCGGCGCAGTCCACGCGCTCGGCGTGCGCAGCGACGGGGCCGTCGTTGCCTGGGGATACAACGCTTACGGCCAGTGCAACGTCCCTGCTCTCCCGAACGGCCTTTCCTATGTCGAGGTCGCCGGCGGCGGGCAGTTCAGCCTGGCGCGGCTGAGCGACGGATCGGTCGTGGGTTGGGGTGACAACAGCAGAGGACAGTGCAATGTGCCTGCCCTGCCGGCCGGGCTTACCTACGTCGAGATCGCGGCGGGCAATTCGCACTCCCTCGCGCGGCGCAGCGATGGCCAGGTGATCGCGTGGGGATACAACGCCTGGGGTCAATGCAACGTGCCCGCTCCGCCGCCGGGGCTCAGCTACGTCGAGATCGCGGGCGGCGGCCTGCACACGGTCCTGCGCCGCAGCGACGGCTCGGTCGTCGCGATCGCCAACAATGAATTCGGACAGACCGACGTGCCCGCGCTTCCCGCCGGGCTCACCTACGTCGAGATCTCGGCCGGCCCCTCGAACACCGCCGCTCGGCGCAGCGACGGCACGCTCGTCGTCTTCGGCGCGAACACCTACAGCCAGTGCAACGTGCCCGCGATTCCGGCCGGGCTCGCGCCGGTGGATGTGGCGACCGGCTACACGCACAACGTCGTGCGCTTGAGCGACGGCTCGTTGATCGCCTGGGGCGAGAACGACGATTTCGAATGCAACGTACCGGTGCTTCCGGCCGGCAAATTCTTCGCGGAAGTCGGAGCGGGCAATTACTTCACCGTCGCTCGGCTGAACGACGGTTCGGTCCTGGCCTGGGGACGCAACACGTCTGGCCAGTGCAATGTTCCGACGCCCAACTTCGGCGTTTTTTTCGCCGAGGTCTCGACCAACTACTTCCACAGCGTTGCCCGGCTGAGCGACGGTTCCATCGTCGCCTGGGGCAACAACGCGAATGGCCAATGCAATGTGCCCGCGCTGCCGCCGGGAGTCTCCTGCGTCGCGGTCGCCGCGGGCTACCTCAACAGCGTGGCGCGGCTGAGCGACGGCTCGGTCCTGGCCTGGGGAGACAACGCGGCGGGCCAGTGCCACGTGCCGCCGCTTCCCGCGGGACTCAGCTACCTGGAGATCGCGGCCGGGCTCCAGCACATCCTGGCGCGGCGCAGCGACGGCGCGCTGCTTGCCTGGGGCGACAACAGTCACGGCCAATGCAATGTGCCTGCGCTTCCGACCGGCGTTCCCGTCGTCGAGATCGCGGCAGGCGCTTACCACAGCCTCGCGCGGCTCAGCGATGGGTCGATCCTGGCCTTCGGCGACAACACGCGCGGGCAGTGCGCGCTCCCCGCCTTGTCGTATGTCGAGCTCGACGGCGGCATCTACCGCACGATCGCGCGCGCGGGTGCCTTCGCGACTCCGATCGCGTACTGCACCGCGAAGACGAATTCGCTCGGCTGCGTGCCGGCGATCGGGTCGAGCGGGCTGCCCAGGGCGAGCGCCAGCAGCGGATTCGTCATCACGGGCTCGAACCTGCGCAATCAGAAGCCGGGTCTCTTGCTCTACTCGCTCACGGGGCAAGCCGCGAGCCCCTTCTCGGGCGGCACGCTGTGCATCGCCGTGCCGATCCGACGCTCCTTCCAGCTCACGTCGGGAGGCTCGCCGGTTCCGACGTTCGATTGCTCGGGCGTGTACTCGATCGACATGAACGCGTTCGCGGCCGGCGCGCTCGGCGGCACTCCGAGCCCTGCGCTGAGAGTCGCGGGCACCCTGGTCAACACCCAGTTCTGGGGCCGCGACCCGGGTTTTGCTGCGCCGAACAACACGACGCTGACCAACGCGCTGCACTACGTCGTGTACGAGTGAGCGCGAGGCACGCTGCGGACCTGGTGATCGGCGGATCGGGTCCTGAAGCATGACGATCGCAGCTGGCGAAGTCGGTCCTGGCGGTCTGGTCCCGAACGTCGACGAGCGCAAGCGCGTGCTCGGGCTGCTGCGCCGCCACGGATTCAACACGACTTCCTTCCAGGCCTTGGAGGACGGACTCTCCTACTGGTGGGATTCCGAGGACGCGTGCGTGGCCTACGCCGACACGACCACGGCCTGGGTCGCCGCGGGGGCGCCGATCTCGTCGGCGGAAGCCTGCGGAGCCGTGGCCATGCGCTTCATGGCTGCGGCGCGCGAAGCAGGCCGTCGCGCGATCTTCTTCGCATCGCAGCAGCGCCTGGCAGGAGTTCCAGGCCAGGTCAGCGTGCAGGTCGGTCTCCAACCGATCTGGGATCCGCGCACCTGGCAGGCGAGGGCTCAGCAATCGAAGTCCCTGCGCTACCAGTTGAAGCGCGCGCGAGGCAAGGGCGTCAGTGTGCGCCGTGTCGCGGCCAGCGAACTCTCCGACCCGGGATCTCCGGCGCGCATCGGCATCGAGCGCACGATCCGCCGCTGGCTCGGGACGCGCCGCATGTCGGCGATGGCCTTCCTCGTCCACGTGCAACCCTTCTCGTTCGCGGAGGAGCGCCGCGCTTTCGTAGCCGAACGCGATGGCGAGGTCGTCGGATTCGTCTCGGCCGTTCCCGTCTACACGCGCACCGGTTGGTTCATCGAGGATCTGATCCGCGATCCCAGCGCGCCGAACGGCACGATGGAGGCGCTGGTGGACGCGGTGATGCAGCAGGCGGCCAGCGAAGGGAGCACCTGGGTCACGCTCGGCCTGGTGCCCCTGGCGGGAGAAGTGCCCGGATGGATGCGGCGTCTCGGCGTGCTCGGCCGGCCCTTGTACGACTTCGCCGGATTGCACGCCTTCAAGTCCAAGCTCGCGCCCGTCGCCTGGGAGCCGGTGTTCCTGACTCACGGCCCCGGAGTGCCCACGTCTGTCGCCGTGCTCGATGCGCTGCGCGCTTTCGCCGGAGGCGGGCTGTCGAGCTTCGTCATCCGCACGCTGCTCGAAGGACCCGCCCTCGTCCTGTGGACACTGGCCATCCTGTTGATTCCGTGGACGATCGCCCTCGGCCTGGTCGACGCCGCGCGCTGGTTTCCATCCATCGCCATTCGCAATGCCTGGATCGGTTTCGACCTGCTCGTGATCGCAGCGATGATCCTGCTCGCGCGCCGCTTCGAGCGGCGGCTCGCGACCGTCACAGCGATCGCCGTCAGTCTCGATGGCCTGTTGTCGATGCTGCAGGCCGCGGTGTGGAACGCGCCACGAGTGCGGGGCGTGCTCGACGCAGTGGTCGTGGTCAGCGCCTGCGCCGCCCCGATCTTCGCGGCGGCCGTGCTCTGGCGAGGCGGATACCGCGACCGTGCTCGCAGGACCTGATCGGGCCGTCCTTCGACCAGCTTCAGGAGCGCGGGGGAGCGCGGTTCACGCTGGAAAACGGCCTCCACGGCCTCTGGAAGGCCGTTTCTCGGGAAATGGCGGATTGCGATGTGCAGGGCGGCGGGGGGCTCCTCATCTGCATGTGAACAGGCTCGAAGCAGCCTTCCGCACCTCACACGCAGAGATCGAATATGAACATTCAACTGAACACCTCCAAGCACCTGAGCGAGTCGACCTGGAAGTCGATGGCCGCCAAGCACAAAGTCAAGGACAACGGTCTGTCCAGGGCGCTCTCGGACTGCGCGAAGCAGGTCGAGAACGACGAGTACGACCTGGTGCTCAAGTCGCTGGCCCAGGTGACCGTCCTGGTGGGCAAGCTGAAGGCGGAGAAGTCTCACGCGGCCAACCGCGACGTCTGCCACTACCTCGAGAACGTGACCAAGGAAGTGGCGAAGTTGCGCGTCGAGGTCGCTGCGGAAAAGAAGGACTGCGCTGAATCCGAAGCCGAGGATGCGAAGGAGGAAGCCGACGAAGTGAAGCTGGCCAAGTCGATTGGCGTGGAGCTCGCCGCGGGCCTCCAGAAAGCGAAGAAAACGGAATGCGGCGTGCTCATCTGCGTGGCGTCGCCCGTCTACGGACTGATGGTGGCCGCGCGCCTCTCGACGCAACACAAGACGAAGCTCACGGACCTCACCGGCTGCAAGCAGTTCCTGCCCATGGGCTACTGCATCTGGGACGACGACAAGCGCGCCTACTACTTCCTCATGCAGCGCAAGGACACTGGCCTGGCGCAGCCGCTCCAAGATGCGATCAAGTACTTCGCCTCGATGAGCGTGAAGATCATCATCACGACGCGGGCGGAATACGACAAGCTCAAGAAAGTCCAGGAAGAGTCCTACACGGACGAGAAGGAAGAGAAGGAAGAGAAGGAGGAGAAGCCTTACGAGTCGGAAGACGGCGGCGGTGGCGAAGATCTCCAGGACGCTCGCCGGCCGATCGAGCCGGAGGACGAGCCGAAGCTGACCGGCGTGCGGCCCTTCGACATCAGCGGTTCTGTCGGTCAAGGCGGGAAGAACGCCGAGGACGATGTCCAACAAGTCCAGACGGCGCTGAATCGCAAGGGTGCCTCGCTGAACGTCGACGGCAAGATCGGGTCGCGGACCATCCAGGCCATCCGGGACTTCCAGAAGAAGATCGGGATCGCGTATCCCGACGGTCTGGTCGAAGTCGGCAAGCGGACGGCGACCGCACTCGCTGGCAACGGAAGCGCTGCTCAATACGCAGGCAACAACAGCGGTGGGTCGTACGGCGGTGGCAGCAACGGCGGCGGCTACGGCGACAACAAGGGCGGGAACTCGTACGGCGGCAACAAGGGTGGCAGTTCGTACGGCGGCAACAAGGGTGGCTCTTCGTACGGCGGCGGCAACCAGGGCGGCGGTGCATACGGCGGTGGTAGCAACGGCGGCGGCACGTACGGTGGCGGCAGCAGTGGCAACTACGGCGGTAACAGTGGCGGGAACTACGGCGGCTCCAAGGGTGGAAGCACCTACGGCGGCGGCCAGTACTCCGGCGGTGGAAACACAGGCTATGGCGGATCCGGCGCCGATTACGGTTACTCCGGCTCCTCGGGCGGCGCAGCCGGTGCTGCTTCGGGCGGGGGCAATCAATCGGGCGGTAAGGTCGTCGAGCAGTCCGGAGCCGCGCAGCCGCAAGAGGGATTCCTCGAGCACGCCGGTAACGCGGCGGGGAACGTCTACGAACAGCGGAAGGAACAGGCCAAGGGCGTGGTCGACTCGATCGAAGAGGCCCTGTTGCCTGACCACCCGGAAATTGGGGAGGGGCCCATCAAGGACGGTTGAGAGTACCGCGGGCGACAATCGCTCAACTCATTTCAGCCTGGTCGAGCCCATGGGTTCGGCCAGGCTGAGTGATTTTCATCGCTCATCCCGCTGAGGCTCCCTCCGGCTCGAGGAATCGAGCTCGTCTGTGGCACGGTCGGCTAACCTGGGTATTCCCACGTGATGCCCGGGCACCTCGCAACCTCGATGCGAATCCAAAGTCCGTCTCTCACCTGCAGACCGAACCCAAGGTGAAACCTTGAGCACCGCCATCCTCCAGTCGCTTTTCCTGTTCCTGGCCGCCATCCCGGCAACCGGCCTTCCACAAGGCGCGCAGCTACCCGAGCAGTCGGCCAAGCTGCAGGGTGGACTGGTCGAGCAGATGCAATCCGCCAAGGCTGGCGAGCTCCTGCCGGTCGACATCGTCCTGCTCGACCAGGTTGCGAGGGAGGACATCCAGGCGATCGCAGCGAATCGCGACAAGCGCGCGCGCCGAGCAGAGGTCGTGTCCATCCTGCGCGGCAAGGCGGAGGCGACTCAGGTTGGCCTGCTCGCAGTCCTCGATGCCGAGCGAGCCGCAGGTGAAGTCGGCGAGCGCATCGAATCCCTGTGGATCGCCAACGTCGTTTCGGCGCGGCTCTCGACGGCCGCGATCCAGCGCGTCGCTGCTCGCGAGGACGTGGCCTACCTGCGCCTCGACCTGCCGCGCGGTGAGGAAGTGCTGCAGGCGATGCCCGCGCTCCAAGTCGGGCCTGGAACACCGACCTGCGGCCTCAACCTGATCAAGGCTCCGAGGGTCTGGAGCCAGATCGGCGTCACGGGACGCGGAGTTGTCGTCGGCATCATCGACACCGGGCTGTGCCCGACGCATCCCGACATCTCGGGCCAGATCTGGCACAACGCCGGCGAGATCCCCAACAACCAGATCGACGACGATCAGAACGGATTCGTCGATGACGTCACCGGCTGGAACTTCGAGAGCGGGACCAACGACACCTCGGACTCGGTAGGCCACGGCTCACACGTTGCCGGCACGGTTGCAGGCGACGGGACCGGGGGCACTCAGTGCGGCGTCGCGCCCGACGCGCGCATCATGCCGCTCAAGTTCTTCAACAGCTTCGCGGGGGAGCAGAGCGTCTGGAACTGTATGCAATACGGCGTTGCCAACGGCGCCGATGTGCTCACCGCCAGCATCGGTTGGCCGCATTCGTTCAATCCCAATCGCGCGATGTGGCGCCAGGTCTGTGACAACACGATCGCGGCCGGCCTGGTCGTGATCTTCATCGCGGGCAACGAGGGTTCCACTTTCATCGTCGACAACGTGCGCACTCCAGGCGACGTGCCCGACGTGATCACCGTCGGCGCGGTGGACTGCAACGACAACCTCGCCAGTTTTTCCAGCGTCGGTCCAGTGACATGGATGGGCGTCGCGCCTTACAACGATCATCCCTACCCACCGGGCCTCTTGAAACCCGACGTGTGCGCGCCGGGATACTCGGTGACGTCGCACTCCACGTGCAACGGGTACATGGTCATGTTCGGTACATCGATGGCAGCTCCTCACGTCGCGGGACTAGCCGCGTTGCTTCTCGAAGCCGATCCGACGCTCGACCAGTTCAGCCTGCGCGCGATCCTCGAGTCGACGGCGCTCGATCTGGGATTGACCGGCAAGGACAAGCAGTTCGGGTCGGGCCGAATTCGCGCTCTCAGCGCCGTGCAGGCGGCGCTGGCCAACGGCAATTATTGCGCGGCCAAGCTCAACTCCTGCGGCAGTTTGCCGCTGATCACGGCTTCCGGCACACCTAGCGCTTCGGCTAGCAGCGGCTTCTCCGTCAGTGTTTCCAACACCTCGGGAGGCCAGGTCGGAATCCTGATCTACACGGACGCGGGGCGGGCCAATATCCCCGTGCTCGGGGGACACCTTTGCATCAATTCCGTCCATCGCACGGTGCCTGTCCTCGAAACGACGGGCACGCATGGCCAGTGCAACGGCGTGCTCTCGATCGACATGAACAGTTTCAGCGCGGGTCTCCTGGGCGGCAATCCGATGGCCTCTCTCTCCGTGCCCGGCACGGATATCCGCTCGCAGTTCTGGGCGCGCGATTCGAACAATAGCTTCGGGTGCCTGTTGACCACCGCGTTCGAGTATCGGGTATGCCCTTGATCTGAATCCGGCTCGACGATACTCCTGAGTCGATGCTGGTCACCCTTGCCAGGTCCTGCAGGTCGATCCTTGCCGGCGCAGGGCTTCGGAGCCTCGCGGGCGGCGTGCTCGCGTGCCTGGCCTCGGCTGCACAGGACAGCGGGCGCACGCGCGAGTATGCCGACCTGAATCTGAAGCTCACTTTGCCGGAGCTATCGGAGTTCAGCGAGACTGCGAATCCGGAGTCAGCGAAAGCGGAGTTCACGGGCAAGCGCGGCGATCTCGCGCTGCGCATCCGGTTCGCTTTGATCGATGGCGGCACGCGCAGACTCACAGAGCCTGAAGATGTCGCGGAACTCGCGCGCGAGGCGTTGTGGGAGAACTGGAGTGACTCCAAGGAGCAACGCCTCGATCTCCAGCCGATCGAGACCGTGCAAAGGCCTTGGCTTTCTGGCGGCCCAACTCCGCTAGGCGCGGATCCACCGAAGCGTCCGCCGTGCGGCTGGGCTGCCCACGCTGCGCTGTTCACGGGCGACATCCTCGAACCGGGGAGTCGAACTGCGAGCGGCTCGGTCTTCGTCCTCGCAGGATTGTTGTTGGACAAGGGTTACACCTTGACGATGGAAATCGCGCCCATGCCGACAGCGGAGCAGCGCAAGACCCTGCTCGACGAGCTCTGCAAGTCCGTGGTGTTCGACGGCGCCTTGCGGGATCCGGATTGGACCGACGCCGAAGCGACCGCGCGCTGGAACGAGTTCGCGCCGCCGAGCCACCAGATGAAGCTCGGAAAGCTTGTGCGCACGAACCACTTCATCGTGTTGTCCAACGCTTCCGGCGCCGATCGCTATGGCAAGAAACTCGAAGAGCGATACGCAGCCTTCCAGAAGCAGGTCGCGTTCTTCGAGTGCGATACGAAGCGCCTGCTGCCCGTCTTCTACTTGCGAACGGGCGACGAGCTGCGCACGCTCGTCAAGTCCAAGCTCGACATAGACGACCCCGAATCCACCGTCGATTCGTTCGCCGACGAGGACTATCTCGTCACCTCGGCCGATAGCAACGATGAATTCGAGGAGACCTACGATCTCGCGGAGCAGCTGTGGAGGAACCGCGTGCGCGCGAATGGCGGCGGCAGATGGCTGAGGAAGGGATTCTGCGAGCTCGTCGGGTATCCGGAGAACACGCGGACGATCACCACGAGCCAGCTCAAGAAGCGCCGCTTCACACCGCTGGAGCGCCTCCTGAATGACAGCGCGTGGTCCGAGCAGACCAACACGGAAATGGATTTCGGCGAGCAGACCTCGAGCTTCATCGAGTTCCTGCGTGCGTCAAAGACCTTCGGGCCGAAATTCCCCGCGCTGATTTCCGCGGTCGGCGTGTTGCCCGACGACGACCCTCGGATGACCGAGGAGACCTTGGCTCGCGTCCTGGGCGCCGATCTTCCAACCCTCGAGAAGGCCTGGATCGACTGGTGCGCGAAGGGCCGGAAGTAGCCCCGGTCCGGACCCGGCTCGACCCAGGAAGATCGGCGCGCCGACAAAAAACTCCCGCCGCTCAGTTCGTGCATCTGAGCGGCGGGAGCCGACGACAATCAGCAGAGAGAGTATGAACCGCCGACTGCCTCGCGTCGCGCATGGCTGGTGCTCGCCATCGCGCTTCGTTACTTCTTGCCTTTGAACTGCTCGTAGAAGCCCTTGAACTGCGTGTAGGCCTGCTCGAGCTCGGGATCCTTCCCGCCGAGCGCGAAGTATCGCTCGTAGTGCAGGAGCGCCTTCTCGGTGCGCCCGAGGTCCTGGTACATCGGATTGCGCGTGTGGCAGACGATCGCGAGGTTCTTGTGCGCGTCGAGGAAATTCGCGTCGCGCTTCAGCGCCTCCTCGTAGGCATCGATCGCCTTGCCGTCCTTGCCATCGCGCTCGAAGGCCAGGCCCTCGAGGAAGGGCCCCATCGGATGCTTGGGTTGCGACCGCGACAAGTCGGCTGCGACCTTCGAGGCCTTCGCGTTGTCGTTCTCGGCGAACAGCCACTCGCACCAGCCGCGCACCACGACCGGATTCTTCGCGTCGAGCTGATAGGCCGCGCCGATCTCGGTCTTGGCTTCCTTGGTCTTCTTCATCGCCAGGTGGGTCTGTCCGATCGCGAGCAGAGCGAGCGCATCCTTCGCATCGAGCTTGACCGCTTTCGCGAGCGTTTCCTCGGCCTCGGTGTATTTCTCCGCCGCGCTCAAGGCACGCCCGAGGCCGACCAGGGCCGGCGCCGCGTTGGCATTCTTCTCGAGCACGCGCCGGAAGCTCGCTTCGGCCATTTTCGCGTCATTGAGCACGAGCTGCGCTTCGCCGCACACGTACTGAGCCCGCGCGAACTCCGCGGAATCCGCGGGCACCTTGTCCGCGATCTCGATCGCGCTCTTCCACTCGCCGGCCTTCAGGGCGCTCATCGCCTTGTCGAGCTCCTGGCCCGAGGCGAGCGCAGCCGTGAGCAGCAACGCGGGAATCGAAAGCCAGCGACGCAAGCGGATCGTCTTCATCGAATGCATGGGAAAGCGCTCCATCGAATTCAAGAGTGGGGACCGACGCCGCCTCGTCCTGCACGACGCCGGCCCCCGAGGGGTGTGTTCGCGAGCCTCAGATTTTCGCCAGGTTCTTCTCGACACGGAGGGCGACGTCGGCACGAGCCACGCTGGACGCGGCAAGTGCTTCGGTGCCGTTCGCGCGATGCGAATTGGCGGTTTGAGCCAACGGGCACTCGTTTTCGCAACGGAAACCCTTGAAGGCTTCGCTCGCGAGAACGGGTGTCGCCAGCAAGGCGAGGAGCGTGAACACGGACAATGTCTTCATGGGGATCCTCCTTGTGGGTGAAACCATGGACGCGAAGAAAGACACGACGTCCGGGCCTCGGACCTGGAGAATTCGCCGGAAAACCAGGCGCTACTTTGGTGCCGAGAGCGCCGGGAAGCGACCGCTCTCCTTCCAGGCGTGCAACACGGCGCGCAGGTCGGCCTCGTAGGGCGTGCCCGTGAATTGCTCGACGCTGGATCCGAATGTGGCCAGGGCGACGTCGTCGTCGGGCGAGCTCGAGCGCGCATCCTCGAGCAGGCGCGCCGCGACCGCGCCGACGCGCGAGAGGCCGGCGGTTCCCGCTTCCGCGAGCTTCGGCAGCTCGCGATTCGAGGCCAGCTCCGCGAACGAGCCGGTCGCCTCGCCGAAATTCCCGCTCGCTTCGGCCGAGCGCGCTTTCACCAGCGCCGCTCCCAGGGCCTGCACGGACTTCCAGTTCGGCACCGCGAGGCCCGCGACGGCTCGCTCGAGCTCGGCGCGCATGTCCACCTCGGCAAACATGCCGCCGAACGTGTGCAGGACCTCGCCGCGGTCGTTCTGCATCTCGAGCAGGGGGTAGCGGCGTGCGACCAGGGTCTGCATTTCCTGTTGATCCAGCTCGAGCAGGTTGATGCGCAGCGGCACGGATTGATCGACCAGCGCCAGGATCGCGGGATCCTGGAACTCGTTGCGGATGAAGCCCTGGCAGATCGGACATTGCTCGACGTAGCCGAACACGAAGATCGGCCGCGACACGGCAGCGCTCACGGCTCGCGCTTCGTCGAGCGAATCGAGCCAGCGGATCTTGCCCTCTTCGACGGGCGACCAGTTGGCCAGGACTTCGGGCGCGGCCACGGTTTCCGGAGGAAGGGGCGCGGGCAGGTTCCAGGGAATCGCGCGCAATTCGACGACGTCGTTCGCGGTCGATCGGGACTGGTGCCACGCGAACCAGGCGCCGGTCGCGAGGGCGAGGAACACGGCGGCGGCAGCGGCTCGCCTGGGCCATGCCGATCGCGGCTGCGCGAGCTCGAGCTGCGGCGCGACATCGTCGAAGCGCGTCCGGCTCGCGACGGTCGGAGCCAATCCACTCGCGGTCGCGCTCCACACCTCGCCGAATTCCGCCGCCAGCTGCGCGAGCTGTGGATCGCGGCGCAGCAGGGCTTCGAACTGAGCGCGCTCCTCCGGCTCCATCGCCCCGGTCGTGAAGCGGCGCAGCTCGTCGAACCTCTCAATGTCGTCGAAGGGCGTCATTCGGCGGAAAGCTCCCGCGCCTGGCGCTTCAGGCGCTCGCCCAGGATCTGGATGGCGCGCGCCAGCCGCGACTCGACCGTCTTCTTCGGTGTGCCCGTGATCTCGGCGATCTCCGCGCAGGAATGGCCTTCGAACCGGAACAGGATGAAGGCCTCGCGCGGCCCCTCCGGCAAGGCGTCGACGGCCGCGCGCACCCGCGACACGAGAACCTCGCGCGCCTCGCGGTCGTCGAAGTCGACGACGGGAGTGCACACGGGCTCCTCGGTGGAGGCCGGCGCCAGGGCATGGCGGCGGTCTTGTTTCTGTCGTGCGTTCAAGAAGAGATGGTAGGCCGTGCGTCGCAGGTAGCCCGCGGCGCTTCCGCGGCCCTCGAACTGATCACGTTTCCGCCACACGGCGATGAACGTCTCCTGCACGAGGTCCTCGGCGTCGCTGGCATTGCCGGTCAAATGAACCAGGAAGCGCAGGATGCGATCCCGCTCCGCCTCGAACAGAGCGCGGAACTCCAGCATTCCGAGGTGGGTCACGCAGGTGTTGGAGGGCGCGTCGCGTCCCGCGCGCTCAGGCTCCAAGACAGCGTCAGACCCCTCCATCCCCGGAGGAAACTCCGGATTCCCGCCCGAAGCCCGCGAGGACGAGACCGGAGGCTCGGGAACCTGCGGCCGCGGGCGGGAGAAGCCTCGTTTCATT
>Ga0193706_1000932_pt1 | contig 14276 bp, 19 predicted proteins | sample U3c1metaG_FD_160130 | JGI IMG/M metagenome (GOLD analysis project Ga0193706, IMG submission 160130) | Soil microbial communities from a riparian zone of the East river system, Colorado, United States - U3c1 | ecosystem: Environmental > Terrestrial > Soil > Riparian zone | place: USA: East River... | reverse complement strand
ATCCATCATCAGGAGCATCAGCTTCAGGTAATCCGCAGGCGTGGTCATCAGGCCGCCCGCGGCATTCACCAGCAACTCGTGCGGTACGGGCTTCGTCTGCGGCACCGCTTCACGCATCGCACGGACTTGATCCGCGTAGGTCCAGTCTGCGATTGGCTTGCGCCAGCGTAGTGCAACCGGGAGCAGCGCATTGCCAAGCTCCCGGGTGGGCTGCTTGGCCAGAGTGGGTCGGCCATCGCCGTCGATGCCGTGCCCATAGGCCGCGCGCTTGGCAATCTCAGCATCCCAGCCCATCGTGCTGCTCGACATGCCCGCGGGCGCAAGAAGCATCCGGTGCATCAGCGCCCCGGTGCCTTCGCCTGTCAGCTTCTCCACGAGCAGCTGGAGCCACACGATGCCTTCGCCAGAATAGGTGTAGCTCTTCCCCGGTGGGGACAAGGTTCGCAGCGAACCATCGGCCCAGTTCGGTAGGCCGGTGCTGTGACGGAGTACATCGCGTACGGTGATCCGATTCAGCGCCGGATCGTCGGCGAGATATGGCGGGCGCAAGTAGCTGACGAGCGGGCGATCGAGCGAGATCCGCCGCTCGTCCACGAGTTTCATCACCACGTAGGCAAAAGCCGGCTTGGTCATCGACGCCGCTTCGAACAATGTATCGTCCGTAATCGGATCGCTCGTGCGAACATTCTTCACGCCGAAGCTCCGGCGCCAGACCATGCGGCCATTGGTTGTCACCGCAATGCCAAGCCCGGGCACCCCAGCGATCTCCATCAGGCGCGGCAGTCGCGCCTCGAGCGATCGAGCTGGAATCCACTTGGCCGAAGGGCGAGAACCGACCGCAGCGGTCGCAGCCAAAGCCACCGCTGCAGCGCTGCCCGACAGGACGCCTCGTCTGGTCAGCGTTGGCCGCTGAAGACCCTGATTGATGGTGCGGCATTCCACCGTCCAACTCTGCACCAACCGACGTTCCGGGTATAGAAGTCCCGACGCTTGCGGCGAAGACACACCCTCGCTTCGATCGGCGATGCAGACCGTTCGATCCGCTCCGCAGCCGACGCCGGGGCATTGTCAGAGCAAATGCACCAGCTGGTAAGGAGGCAAGGGTAGGGGCGTCAGATGCCTCGCCAACGCCAGCCCGCAAGCCCGTTCCGTTACTTCAACAGCTCACCCGAGGTAATCCGCCTGGCGGTGCTGCTATACGTGAAGTACCCGCTCAGCCTCAGAAACGTGGAAGACCTGCTCGCTGAGCGCGGCATCGACATCAGCCATGAGACGGTGCGCTATTGGTGGAACCGGTTCGGTCCGTTGTTTGCAGGTGATATTCGCCGGCAGCGAGTGAGCCGCATGCGTGGGTTCCGCCAGTGGCGTTGGCACCTCGACGAGATGTACGTGAAGTTGAACGGGCGAGATGCGCTACCTATGGCGCGCCGTCGACCACGAAGGTGAGATCCTCGAGAGCTTCGTCACCAAGGACCGTGACAAGGCTGCGGCGCTCAAGTTTATGAAGAAGGCGCTCAAGCGTCACGGCTCACCCGAAGCGATCACAACTGACGGCCTGCGCTCGTACAAGGCGGCCATGAACGTGCTCGGGAACACGGAGAAACAGGAGGTCGGACGCTGGGCCAACAACCGCGTCGAGAACTCCCACCTGTCATTCCGAAGACGAGAGCGGGCCATGCTGAGATTCCGACGAATGGCCTGCTTACAGAAGTTCGCATCGGTCCACGCCAACGTCCACAACCACTTCAACTCCGAACGCCACCTCATCGACAGAAACACCTTCAAGCAACGCCGCTCGGCAGCACTTGCCGAGTGGCAGTCGCTGTTCAGCTGAAGCTGCTCATCAAAGACACTGGTCTGCCAATCGGAGATAAGTGCGCGTTAGTCTGACAGCACCTTTGAAGGCCATGTCCGCCGAGGCGCGTGCGATAGACCTTGCCGATTCATTGCCACCGCCGATTTACGCCGGTCGAAGCAATCGGGAGTCAAACGGCGTCGACCATGATTGAGGCCGTTATGGCGGCTCAATGCCGAGCGCGCTCAAACGGTGGTCTGTATTGACCCTGAGAATCACGGTCTCCGCTGGCGCAACACGAAGTTGTATAGTGTGAGCTCCGCCCGATACGCGGGTACCTTATCTTCTTCGAAAGGGGGCTGGGTCTAGCATTGGTTGAGGACACGGGCGCTTGGCTCTCGTCACCAGTCGATGCGTCACGTAACCCGAGGAGAATTTTTATGGCTGAGATCAATAAGGACGAAAAGGTTGCTGTCGCCAAGAGCGAGTTCAACGTGGCGAATTGCATCGCCGCTGTGGCTTTATTGGTGCTCGTGATTGGGTTGCTCAAATATTTAGGCGTTTCTCCCCTCTGACGCGACATCGAACCAATTTACAGGGCGGTCCATGCGAAGCACCATGCGGGTGTGGGAAAGCGGAACACCATGCTTGTGGTCCAGCACGGTCCCGATAAAGTCGCCTGAGCAGCGCTCACCCCTTGTCAGCTTCCTTGGCGTCACCGACGCCGTAAATGTAGCCTTTCTGCGGGGTGCGCTCTTCGCTCGGTAGCGGCTGCGTCGGATCTTCCGGCGAAGGATCAGTTCCTGCGACGCTCGACCATCCATCCTGATAGCCGTCCTCGAATGTGCCCTCTCGCTCAACCGTGGCGGCCTCTTCTTCAAATGCCCTGGCGAGGTCAAGCAATTCAGCCTGAGCATCACAGTCCTGAGTTTCAGATGCGCGCTCCCGGCATTGTTTCGCCCTGTCGTGAAGTTCGGCAGCAGTGTGAAGCATAATGTCGACACTGGCCCGTTTACGCGTTTTTTTCTACCCCATTCCGAGACTAGCCTTATGTCCGCATTCCACCCACTACGGACGTAATTTTGAGTGATTGCGGACATTTCGCCCGGCGTCGATTCTTGCCTATTTCCGTCATATCCTCGACTATGATCCTTCCGAGGGTGGGCCAATGCTCGTTAAATTGCCGAAGCCGCTGCACGGCTGGCGACAATTCGCCGGCGAAGTTGGGGTCATTGTTCTCGGCGTGTTGCTCGCGTTGAGCGCGGAACAATTGGTACAGGCGGGGCGCGATCGGAATGAGGCCGAGAAAGCCCGCGCAGCGCTCCGTTCCGAACTGGGCAACGATGACCTGCCCCAGGCCTATGCGCGCTTGGCGATGTCGTCGTGCCTTGCGGCGCAGCTTACGCAGCTCGATCATGCAATAACCGAGCCGATCGACCGCCTCCAGTTTCTGCAGATGGCAAGAGCGTACCAGCCGCCCATCCGAACATGGGATTCCGAAGCATGGAAGGCGGTCACAGCCACCGGCGCACTTTCGAACAACGGATCGCAGGAGATCATCGATTGGTCGTCCCCCTACGTGTGGGTGGCAAAGCTCGATGGGAGCGCGACTGCGGAATCTCAGGCGCTTACCGACTTGATATCGATCCGCCCTTCACTTGGACAGCTGTCGGACGCCGAAATCGATCGTGTGATTGTCTCGCTGCAGCGGCTGCGCAAAATTGGCCGCACGATGTTTCGTCAATCGTGGTTTATCACCGACGGCGCTCGGAAAGCCGGCGTAAGTTTGAGCGAAGAGCAACGCCGTGCCGTTCTCGCTTCGCTTCACCCGACGTGGGGAAAGTGTATTGAAACGCCTAAACTGCCGGCGACTGATTTGAACGCGCAAGCCGTTCCATTACTTGCTGATCCATTCTGAAATTTTGAGAGCAGCGGCCTGGCAGTTTCATGTTGCGCACGGCCTAAGAGGTGCTGTTTTGCGCTCATAGCCTTTAGGTCTGCCTCGCCCAATATATCAATGATCCTAGGACAACCGAAGCGCTGTTAAAAATGGCTGACGAAGGTGAGGCGGACATAAGGCGGATGGAGATGGAGCGCGATGACTGAAGGACCAGAGCAGGACGCGCTATTCCAGATCGAGGGCCCCGACGAGGATAGCTGCGTGTGGATATGCTCAGCGGAAGGTCGGGAAGTTTGGTGCCAGAACTTGGGACGCGAGACAAGGTTGTGGAAGTGATGTCGCAATGGCTCGCCGCGATCGATGCTGTCGAGATCGATGACGCGAATACCCAGGACGAGTAAATTGGCTGCGCCGGGGCCACTTACCTGTCAGCCTTTCGTCCGCATTCCGGCCATTCCTGCCACTGTCGACCGAATGTCAGCTTTCGACCCAAACAGACATCAGGGGATAGGTCTGGCTTCGCGGAATTTCCGGCTAATGGCCGGCGGTTGGGACCTATTGGCCTGCCGCAGTTGCAGGGTCCGAGGTGGTGAAAGGCGGAGGCTGCATCTTGTCTAGGCACGCCGGATCGATTTCACGCAAGTCGCCGGTGTCGAGGAACTTCAGGACCAGCGGATCGAAGCAGGTATCAATGCCGGATAAACCATCGAACACGTGACCGCTCGCTGGGATGGCAACCAGGCGCGCATGGCGCAGCGACTTTGCCACCGCCTCTGCCCATTGAGGCGGAGTCACGGGATCCATTCCGCCGGAAATAAGCAACACAGAGGCGGGTGAATTTACTGGACCCAAGAAGTCCGCAGCCGCTTCGCCTTTGGGCCATTCATCACAGGCTTTGCGCTGTCGCTGCAGCCGATAATCACCAAACCGGGTCGCCCGGGCCTTAGCGACGGCCGCCTGAAAATTCATCAGCGCCAAGCCCTCGGAGCACGTCACGGATAAGAATACGCCGTCGTAGTACGGACTAGTACCTCGCGGAAATGTGGAGTCGTAGAATGGCTTGAGATTTCCGCTTGCGGCTCGATTGATGATCCAAGGAATGCGACGAGATGTCGAAGGTTGATACATCAACGAACGCAGCTTCTCGAGAAATATCTCGCCAGGTAGCGACGCCTTGTCAGCGGACAATCGCTGGAGGGCGCGATCGAGGTCATTGGGAGGATCAAACGCTTTTCGGCACGCTAGTTCGGCAGCGCATTCGGCGAAGAGAAGATCGAGTGCGCGTTGAGCGGCCGGGGCATGGCTGGCCGGCGGCATGGCGCTGGGCGGCGCAACACTCAGAAGCACGGCGGCTCGGACCCGTTGCGGATAAGTAGCGAGGTATCGCAGCGCGACGGTGGTGCCGTACGACAACCCGAACAAATCGATCTTGTTGTAGCCTAGCGCCGCGCGGACGGCATCTAAGTCAGCCACTGCTTGATGCGTCAAATAGAGCTTTAGGTCCGCTTTCGCTTCGAGAAGTTTGCGGCACCGCGCAACTGCATCTCGGGAATACAAAGGCTTATATGCCACCTCCGCCGATGCGAGTTCCGGACATGAGAGCGGGTTGGAGCCTCCGGTTCCTCGCTGATCGACGAGGACGACATCGCGGCGTGCGCGGTAAGCGCTTCCTACGGTAGCATAAAAGCCAGCGTTTTTAGTGTCCGGAAGGCCGGGTCCGCCATCGATGTCGAACAGCGGGGGGAGAACAGCCTTGCCAGCTGTGGCCGGAAAAACCATTACGTTGAGCTGCAGTCGGCGGCCGCCTTGAAGCGTACGATCCTCGGGCACCTCAACGGTGCCGCACCGAGCCAACTTCGCTAGCGCACTTTCGGCACAGAGCTTCTCGACAAATGTCGGCTGGGCGGTCGCAGCTATGGTGGCAGCGAGTGCTAGAAGAATCATAACGCATGCTCCTCCGAACCGCCCGCATGCGACTGCTTAGCACGCTGCCGCGGTAACGTCCGCTTTCGACCCGCTCCTGTCATTAGCCGAGTGTCTGTTTTCGACCCAAAGCAGACATTACGCAGGCCTGTGCTAATATGGCATTTCTTCTCGTCGGGGGGAGCTGCATGAGCAAAAGGCGACGCCGCCTCATCGCCATCGTGATAGGCCTCATCGGCCTCGCGATGCTAATCTATTACTATTACGCGATGATGGTAATCCGAGCCTACGTGGGAATGTTCAAGGCGCTTCACTTAGGCCCGGTTCAGGAGTCGCATATCGTCGTGCCGCACCCATTGCGGACTTTAACCTGAGCTAGCCGGTTCGCCGGCGCTTTCTAGAGTCCGGCTTCGAACGATCGTGGCTGTTCTTCGTCACCAGGCGAAGGTGACGCCGCCGCGCTCGCCGATCGAGCCGTGCACGGTCGAGCCGGCGACTCCCCCTGACGCCCACGCATGTCCCGAAAGCCGCACCACGGCGGCGGCGGAAAAGCCCTGCTGTCCGCGATAATTGGCAAGGTTGAACGACACCGCAAAGTGCGAGTCCGCCGGCATCACCGTGCCGCCGAGGGCCATTGCCGCGGCAACGCCTCCGTCAGAGCGCCGAATCGCCTGCTGAAGCGAGCCATTGAGCTCTCCCAGGCCACTCTCGAGCGTGCCGACGCGGCCGCCAAGCGACTGAAGCTCGCCGATATCGAGTGTGGTGGTTCCGAGATTTCCGGCCAAATCTGTCGTGACGACCCGCAGCGCACCATTCTGCGCGGCATTGCTTGCGTCCGATGCGAGACCTGAAAACGTATAGGTCGACGACGAATTGCCGATGGCGACCTGATCGTCCCTGGCCGCGATCGCTCCCGGTCCCATTGCGACGCTGTCGCTGCCGCTGGCGACCGGCGCGGGACCGTTGCTGTTCGCCTTGAAGTAGGTCGTGTTGGCGAGCGCGGTGTTTGCCGTCGTCTGCGCCGCCGCCGCGTTGGTCAGCGCGGTGTCCGCGGTGGATTGGGCGGCATCGGCCGAGGTTTGCGCGGCATCTGCAGTGGATTGTGCGGTTGCCGCGGCAGCGGAAATCGAGTTCAACTGGCTCACGTTGACAGCGTCGGTATCGGCGGTTCCGGCCGCGACGTTGACGATCTGCCGCTCGCCGCCGACGGTGCCGACTGACACGCTGTCGGCACGATCGGCCACCGATCCCTGGCCCAGCGCCACGCTGTTGTCGGCCGAAGCGGTCGTTCCCTGGCCGAGCGCGGTACTATTGATGCCGCTGGCGGTGCTGAGCTGCCCGTTCGCGGTGCTGTAGTCGCCGTTGGCGATGCTGTTCTGTCCGACGGCCGTGCTCTGCAGGCCACCGGCACTGGTGGACCCGCCGATTGCGGTCGTAAAGTCTCCGCTGGCGGTGCTGCCTTGCCCGTTCGCGGTGCTTGCGAAGCCGCTGGCGGTGCTTTCCTCGCCGGTGGCGGTGCTAATCGCCCCGCTGGCGGCGCTGGCTCTGCCGGTGGCCGTGCTAGCCAGACCGCTGGCGACGCTGTCAACACCTGTGGCCGTGCTGACGTCGCCGGTGGCGACGCTGTCTACCCCGGTAGCCGTGCTGAACACTCCCGAAGCAGTGCTGCCCGCGCCGGTTGCCGTGCTGCCCTGCCCGGTGGCGGTGCTGCTTGCGCCCGTCGCGGTGCTGTTGGCGCCGCTGGCATAGCTGGCTTGCCCAGTGACGGTGCTGTCATTGCCGCCGGCGTAGCTGAACTCTCCGGTGGCGGTGCTCTCGTCGCCGATGGCGACAGCATTGTGCCCGGTAGCGGTGCTGTTCAGGCCGATGGCCCCGCTGCTCTGCCCGGTCGCTGTACTGTTGGCACCGGTGGCGGATGAATTTGTCCCGCATTCGGTAGAGGACGTTCCCGGACCATTATTGCATTCCGGCGTTGGATCGGCGTTGGCCGGCGTCGGCACGGCGAGCGCGACTGCCAGCGCGAGCGGAGCGACGGCGGCGAGCAGCTTGATGGTCATGCGCATTGGTTCAGTCTCCCTGGATTGGCGGCGTCGCATCGCGGCCGAGCTTGTCGGATGGCCGGCGAACCGGCCGGCGGGGATGCTCGGATGAAGCCGCGGCGTCGCGCTCATGATGCTGCGGACCGCTTCATCGCCTCGCGCAGAAATGCGACGGTTTTCGCTTCGCTGGACGAACTGCCGCTAGTCATAACGTTGATCGATTTCGCGCCGTCGATTGCGCCGGCTTGCCAGCCGCCCATCTGCGGAACGACGAAGCCTTCGCCGCCAACGTCCGGGAGCTTCTTGAAACCCTCCGCGTTGCTCGGCGGCGAATGATCCTCGGCGTCGATGACCTGCAGCAGAACCATGCCCTTGTTGGGGCCACCGGCGCGCGACCACTGGCAGCCGGTGCCCATCGCCGCGTTGGCTCCCGCGCCGACCGGCCCGCCGCCGTAAGCGGCGATCTCGGCCGGTGTGAACATTTTGCACTGGGGATTGTCCGCCGCCGCACCCGCGGCGTCGCCGGACAGCACGTCCGCGGTTTGCCGCGCCTTGGCCAAGTTGGAGGGACTCGATTGTCCGCAGGCCGCGAGGGCAAGCGCAAGGACGAAGACAAGGCCGGGCGACGCGCGCCGATGACCGAACGTCGATAGGCAGAAATTGGACTCGGATGGATTCATGACAGCACCTTTGAAGCCTGTGGGCGGGCGGACGGAATCCATCGTTGCTCGCTCGGCATTCGCCCGCGTCATCCAAATGCATTATATTCGGATAAATTCGGGACCTCGGTGTCACCCAAGGATACCGAACCCAAACTTGTTTTCCGTTGCAGCGCATCGACAGGCTGGAGTGCCGAATGCCATCGCTCATCGATTCGATTTACGAAGCTGTAGTCCAGCCTGATCAGTGGGAAACTGTAATTCGGGGGATTGCCGCAGAGTTTAGCGCGAGCAACGTCGCGATCGCCGGCTACAATTCGGATACTGGCATCACCGAAGCGGCCGATTTCCGGAAGGATTCCGAATATCTTCAGAGCTTCGCTGCCTATTGGGCGAAACACAACTTCCTGTGGGATGCCACCGTCCGCATGGCGGTCGGATCTACCTTCCAGTTCGAGACTATAGTCGCACGCGAACAATTGGAGCGCGCACCGATCTACAACGAATGGTTTGCGCCCCAGGATATGAATTTTGTCTTGGGCTCTCATATTCTGACGGAGGGGCCGTGGTCGGTCACGGCGACCCTTTATCGGGCGGACCGGCAATGTGGGTTCGATGCCGCCGCGATCTCACGTTTCAAAGCGCTGCTTCCCCATCTGCAGCGTGCGACGCAGTTGCGCGCGCGGCTCGCCTGTGCCGATCTCCACTGCGCCGACTTCCGAAGCGCGCTGGCTGTGCTCGACCGAGCGGCGATTCTGGTCGACCGGGAGTCAAGGGTGACATTCGCCAACCGGGCAGCGGAGCAGCTGTTCAAGGGCAACGGGCTGTCCGTTTCACCGAACCAGCATTTGTCAGCACCCAATCCCGTCCAATCCCAGCTGTTGCGCCGAACGATCGCGGAATGCCTTGTCAACGGCGGGAGCAACGGTGGCGCAAGCATAATAATCCATCGCCAGCATAGTAGACCGCTCACGGTGATCGTATCGGCCCTGTCGCGCTCGCGGTCCGTCTTTGATATTGCGACAGCCCTGGTTCTAATCGACGATCCGGATTGTCTAGCGAGGCCGTCTCGATCTGAACTACTGCGCACAGGATATGGACTGACCAGGGCCGAGGCCCGGGTCGCGCTCGCGCTGGTCGCGGGAGGGCGGTTGCGGGACGTGGGCGACGAACTCGGCATCACCTTCGCAACGGCTCGAACCCATCTCGCTCGGATATTCCAGAAGACCGACGTCAGCTCTCAGGCTCAGCTCGTCCGTCTCCTCGTCAGCTCTGGCATCAATTGACAATTGATCGTTCGCGCCGGGGTGCGGCGCGGCCATTTCAGGTCGAGTTCAATGACGAGCCGGAATGATAAAGTTTTTTCTTTCGGACTTGCCGCGCTCAGCCTCTACGCTTGGGCGAGCGGCTATTCGGTCGGAAGGACATCGCCATCCAGGAACATGAATCTCGCTAACTCCGCTTTCGAGCCAAAGCGGATCGGCTAAGGCGCTAGCCCGCCTTATTGGACGCCTTCCTAAATATGACCCGCTCCCGTTCCGGCGATACGAACGCCTCATAGCCGGCACTGACCCAAGCCGCGCACTGGACATGCCTGGTTTCGGCCGAGCGTTCGTTCGCCCACCACTGCGGCCGTGAAGCGCTCCTCGGAAGTAAGTGGCCGATTATCCGTTCGATGTCCCTAAAGCTCATCTCAATTTCAGGGCCCGGCTTCTTCCGAAGGTAATTGTATAGCGGCTCGTACTTAAACACTGCTCGGCCTCGCTGTCCAGGTAGTCGGCCAAGGCGCGAAGCTCATGCTGAGCCTCTGGGTCTCTGGTGCAGTTGGCAACATCGCGACATTCTTTGGCGCGTTTGCGGAATGGGCCCGCGTCTGATTTCACATCGGTAAAGCGAACTAGCCCCCGGGTACGTTCCTCTGGTGTCCGCTTTGGGGCGGAACAGACTTAAGCCGCCAGCGTCACGATGGGCGGGTCTTTCAAGGCACTGCGCCATTCTTCGACTTCGCCCCGCTCCGCGGCCGCGTCAGATTCGTCACCAAGTTGAACGTTCACCTTGGAATATTTTCTAAACGGATCACCCATCTGTTTGTTTTTTGCCATGTATATATAACGATTTAGGGCCTTAGCTTGGACCAGCCGCGGAAAAAGTGTGTCGAAGGAGGACTCTGTGGGGAGGCGCGTTAGCTAGCATGGTACCTCAGTGGGTGATCGGAAGAGCTAAGCCAGCGCCCGCGAAGGTGCCACGACTGACGTCCGCTTTCCACCCAACGCAAACATTGCCGCCCTAGGCCATTTCATTCCTGTCCGGCTCGCTCACCGAAGCGGGCTGCAAAACGTGATGCGGCCCTCTGTCACCTCTTCTATCTCGCGCTCATAATAGCACGCGACCTGCTCGTGAATTTGCCGAGCTACGTTTGAAGTGTTTGCTCTTGCTCGGCTCCTTTCAACCTGCTGTCGTTGGAATAGATAATTGAGGTCCATGGGCGGGTTCCTGTCCATACGAGCGCCCTTTGGGAGTTTCGATGAACTTGGAATGACAGCGGAAAACGGTAGCGGCAAACAGGCCCAAATCAGCGTCGAGCTGCTGCCGGCCACATGTCACATTCAGAGAGACTTTGAGAGAGAATCACTTGGCTCAGTTCGACCTTGCCGGCCCAGCCATTGATTCGGGTGTCCTCAAGGTGGGGGACGCTTGGTACGTATACCATAGCCGCCGGCCAATGAAGAAGTTCAGCACTATGGCAGCCGCCAATGACAAGACCATTGCGCCGCCAGCATACAAGGCAAGCATCCTCAGCTCATCGAAATAACTGTGGTCTACGTGGTAGGAAGTCGCTTCTTGAACCAGCCACCCCAGGCTCCCGATTACAAATCCGATAACGATCGACCAAACGTAGCTGCACGGGCCGTAAGACATTGCCGATAATACCCGGGCCGCTGGGCGCGAATTGATGCTCATGCGACCCTTCTCGTTCCGCTCGCATGCTCGCCAAACAATTCCGTCGGCGCTCGCGCCACTGCGTCTGTAGGGCCGATGCCACGCTCGGCAAAAAGGTCGTGCATCTGGTCCATCAACTGCAACACTCTAATATGGGGGGTGATCCACCGCTTCTTATGTGTTGCCACGAATACCTCCGTACGAGTCGAGCGAGCACATTGTAGAAGGAGCTAAGTCAACGATCTATAACTTTCGTATATTGCTGGACTTACTCGATTTGAAGCCAAGTACCCCGTTGGTTGGCTGTGACTAACTTTTCATTTATTTGCACCAAAATGGATGAATTTACGCTTCTGTTTAATTTGCGGGATGCTGGTCGTTGCCTGATTAGATTACTGCGCCTTCATCTTCCGCAGGTAGGGCCCGGCTACTCGTCTAGACCGTTCGACGGGCACGGTCTCGCTAACGAGGCGAGTAAACCACGCTCGCATCTGGTCGTAGTTCTCCGGTCGATCTTCATGGCAAAAGGCTGTCATGAGCAACGAGTGTTCGCAATGTCCGCTTTCCACCCAAACCGGACATCAGCCAGAACCCGACGCCAGTCCCATTCACGGGTCTGACAGGGCCACAAACGCGCGACATGGATTGTCGCCAGCGCCAACTTTAGTTATTATCGCGTTAACCGCGCCGGGGCTTCCCCGGCGAATAGCAGGTTTCCTGCTCCATCCCCCTAGGTGGAGTCGGAAAGGAAGGCCCGCGCCGGGATGCCCCCGGGGCGGGCCTTTTCGTCTATGTGCCAGGCGCCCGGTGAATGCATTGCCAAATGTATTAAAATAATGTTATCACTCTTTGGGTAACAAATCTTAACACGAATTTTCCTGAGGCCACTGCACAGGTGTGCGGCGGCATTTCAGGGGCAACTAGGGGAAAATGTTATGCGACGCGCATTGATGACAGCACTGGCAGGGGCCGCCATTGCGGCGGCTAGCCCAGCTCTTGCGGGCGGTCCACCGCCCGCAACTCCAGCGAACGATCCGTGCACTGCCGCCTACGTATCCGGCGCGATTGCGTGCCAGGGTTACTACGATAACAACTGGCTTCAGGGGGGTGTTGGTAGCGCCACTCCAGCAGACATACAGGCGGTGCTCGCCTTGTTGCTGACCGGCACGGCAAGCACGATCGACACGTCTCCGACCAATAATACTAGTGCTTACAATCCGCCTTACGTGCTCGATTACGACACGGTGCTCGGTGCGATCGCCCACCAGACCGATGGTGACGCCACATTCGACTTCGGTTCGCTCAGCCTCTCGGGCCTGACCCTGTTCGGCGCGCATTTCGGCAACAATACCGACTCCATCCTCAATAACGTGACTGCGTTCTGGCTGCTCGATCTCGGCAGCAATCCAACGAGCATCGTCTCGGTTATAGATGGCCATGGGGTATCGAATGCTCAAATCTATGCGACCGGTGTGCCTGGGAGCGTTCCCGAGCCGGCGACCTGGGCGATGATGCTGGTCGGCTTTGGCGGCATGGGCATGGCCTTGCGCCGCAGCCGCAAGCACAATGGCGCACTTCTACAAATCGCCTAGAAGCTCTGTGGTTTTTTGACCTGAAACGGGTCCGGCGCAAGCCGGGCCCGTATTCGTTGGGCGGTTTGAGTCCACACCGCCTAGCCGAATAGCACACGGCCAGCGTCGACAATTATGCCCATGGCTGGACAACAGTAAAACTGATGTCGGCTTCCCACCCATTCCTGCCACCAGCGAACCAATGTCCGCTTTCCACCCATTCCTGCCATTACGCAGGGGGTCGGCCGGGCCACGCACCCGCCTCAACAGCAGCGGTCGCGCTCGCGAGAAACTATTGTCGAGTCAACATACAGCTGATCTAACAACATAGGACGGCCCGTGCTGCCGGTCGTGTTGAAGGGCATTGTCAGAGCAAATGTACCAACTGGTAAGGAGGCGAGGATAGGGGAGCCGAATGACTCGCCCACGCGTACCCGCAAGCCCCTTCCGCTACTTCAACAGCGCACCCGAGGTCATCCGCCTGGCGGTGCTGTTGTATGTCAAATATCCGCTCAGCCTCAGGAACGTCGAAGACCTCCTCGCTGAGCGCGGCATCGACATCAGTCATGAGACGGTACGCTATTGGTGGAACAGGTTTGGTCCGCTCTTCGCGGCCGACATCCGCCGGCAGCGGGTGAGCCGCATGCGTGGCTTCCGGCAGTGGCGTTGGCACCTCGACGAGATGTACGTGAAGGTGAACGGCCAGATGGGTGTTGTCAGACCAATTGCACCGAGGCCGTTTCGAGCCTTCTGGTTACAGAATCAGATTGGTTTGAATCGCGGTAATCAGCCGTTTTCAGAACGCGCCTATTAAGCCGAAACGCACAAGAATCATGCCCGGTGCATTTTGTCTGACAATGCCCTTTTCAGGCTTTCCTCATCAATCGCTCATGCGACTCAGCCAGATCGCTGTTAAAGGGAGGCACGTTTCACGGGGGCGATCAGATGACTGGGTTACGTGAAAGCCGCGCCTACAGCGCCGGAGTTGCAGTTGCGGTGCTCGCATCGTTCCTGACGGCTCTGTCAGAGCAAATGCACCGACTGGTAAGGACGAGAGGGTAGGGGCATCGGATGCCACGCCAACGCCAGACCGCAAGCCCGTTCCGCTATTTCAACAGCTCACCCGAGGTGATCCGCCTGGCGGTGCTGCTGTACATTAAATACCCGCTCAGCCTGAGGAACGTCGAAGACCTCCTCGCTGAGCGCGGCATCGACATCAGTCATGAGACGGTGCGCTATTGGTGGAATAGGTTCGGGCCGCTGTTCGCGGCCGACGTCCGACGGCAGCGAGTGAGCCGCATGCGTGGCTTCCGGCAGTGGCGTTGGCACCTCGACGAGATGTACGTGAAGGTGAACGGCGAGATGCGCTACCTATGGCGCGCCGTCGACCACGAAGGCGAGATCCTCGAGAGCTTCGTGACCAAGGACCGTGACAAGGTCGCAGCGCTC
>Ga0193706_1000931_pt1 | contig 14277 bp, 9 predicted proteins | sample U3c1metaG_FD_160130 | JGI IMG/M metagenome (GOLD analysis project Ga0193706, IMG submission 160130) | Soil microbial communities from a riparian zone of the East river system, Colorado, United States - U3c1 | ecosystem: Environmental > Terrestrial > Soil > Riparian zone | place: USA: East River... | reverse complement strand
GGCGCAATTCGTCGAGGCGGAAGACCATGCGCGCCTGGGCGCGTCGCCAGCGGGCGATCTCGGAATCCGAAGAAGCCGGATCGACGCTGCGGATGTGCTCCAGGAGACCGGCGAGCTCGCTCTGCAAGCGCGATTCTTCTTCGCTGGGCGATTCAGGTCCCTCGTGCCTGCCGTGCGTCGAGAACAGATGCTGCTCGATGCGCTCGACCGTGATCACGAGCCCGGCCAGCACGTTCAAGATCGCCGCGAGATCCGGGCCTGACGGCTCCACTTTCGCGGGAAGAGCCGCGCGCGGAACAGTGCCGTGCTGCAGCCGCCGATGCCCGCTCAATCCCCGGGCCGAAAAATTGCCCCCGCATTCCGGGCAGGTGACCTGACGCAGAATCGTGGATCCCATGCTCGCCATCTCCTCGATGATTTATCGACCGCGGCGATCGCGGGACTGGAATGGACCAGGAGATCCGGAATCGATTTCCGTCAGGGCGCGGGCAGGCGCCGGAACCACCAGACATAGCCGCGGTGGAGCGTTTGCCTGACGCGTCAATTGCCCACCAGCAGGTCGAGCCTTCCGTCCGCGTCGAAGTCGCAGACTCTGGCCTGGGTGCGCGCCCCAGGCCCGAGGAATGCCTTCATCCCCTGACCTTCACGGGCAGGTGGTGTATTCGAGCGCGTTGGTCAGCGTCGAATTGTTCGGCGCGGGGAAGCCCGGGTCGCGGCCCCAGAACTGGCAGTCGACCACCGTTCCGACGATGGTCAGCGCGGGGGAGGGCGTGCCTCCGAGGGCTCCGACGGCGAAGGCGTTCATGTCGATCGAGTACACGCCGGTGCAGTCGTTTCCGCTGGGCGATCCGCCCGAATTGACCGCCGTCGAGCGCCGCACGCCGGGGCTGATGCACAGGAAGCCGCCTTGGAAAGGCGTCGAGGCGCGGCCGTTGACTCCGTAGAGCAGCAGGCCCGGCTTGAGGTTGCGCACGTTGCTGCCCTGGACGACGAAGCCCGAGCCGGAGCTCGCGCTAGGCACGCCGTTCGACAGGATCGCGGGCACGCAGAACAACGAGTTCAACTTCGCCGTGCAGTAGGTCACGGGCGTGCCCGTGCAATTGCCGACGGTCGCGTTGTATTGCTTGGTCAGCGAGAGGCCGACGTTGCCGTGCTCGTCCGTGGACCTGACGCGATACGCGATCGTCCCGAGCAGAGCGCCGGGAATCTCGCCGCGGAACAGCTGTCCGCCGGCGTAGTGCATCGCCGAGGATGTGAAAGCTCCGCCGTTGACGCTGACCTCGAGCAGGGTCACGTCGAAGGCGGCGATCGGCCAGGGCGAGTTGTCGTAGAGCTGCACGCGCACCACGGTCGGCGTCGGGCCTGCGCTGCGGTTGGGAGCCTGCTCGAGGTTCGCGAGGCGCGGCGCCGTGATGTCCGCGACATTGTTCCCGTTCTTCAGGAAGTTGTTCGCGGCGAAGAAGTCGTTGGCGACGAAAATGTCGTAGTCGCCGTCGTTGTCGACGTCGCAGGGATCGTCGCCGAGCGAAGTCGCCGAGTCGGGCGGCAGCACTCCGCTGGTCAGGTTGTTCAAGCTCCCGCCCACGTTGCGGTACACCCGATCGGTGCCTGTGAAGCTGGCCACGAAGAGGTCGAGGTCGCCGTCTCCGTCGTAGTCGATGAAGTCGCCTTCGTTGTCGTCGGCGCCCGAGCCGCTCAAGATCACCTTGCTCCCGAAGTTTCCGCTGCCGTTGTTCAAGAACGTCGTGTCGCTGACGCTCTCCCAGTTGAGCCCGTAGATGTCGAGGTCGTTGTCGTCGTCGAAGTCGCCGATCTCGTTCTCGTAATGCCCGCCGCCCGGCGCCCAGCCCGGCGTGAACACCGCGAAGCTCACGTCGCGGAACTGAGTCAACACGCCGCCGTTCTCCACCAGATTGTTGCGGAAGATGCGCGGCAGGTCGTTGCGCGAGCCCTGCAGGATGTCGATGTCGAGGTCGCCGTCGAGGTCGCCCAGCTCGATGCCGAGCGGCGTGTCGGCGATGTCGCACTGCTGACCCGTCGCATTGGTCGTGTTGTGCGTCTGGATTCCCTCGCACCACAGCCCGGGGTGGCCGTTGCCCATCAGGCTGCCCGTGAGCTGGTAGTGGCTGGGATTGAATTCCTCGACGTTGCCCTGCGAGTCATTGAGGAACAGGCGCGAGGGAACGTCGCCGCCGAAGATCCCGCCGTAGCTCGAGTGCACCAGGTCGATGTCGCCGTCGTTGTCGAGGTCGGCGAAGGAACAGTCGCAGGACCAGTCGATGAAGCCGCCGGAGACGAGCTTGACGCTCTGCGCGATCGAGCTGTTGATCGTCGTGCCGTTGTTGACCGCGATGTTGAGCCAGCGCGCGGGGGTCTGGTCCTGGAAGAATCCCGCCGCGCCGCCCTGGGCTCCGCCCATGTTGATCAACCAGCGGTTGGTCTGGTTGGCGATGGCCGAGGTGTTGGAGACGTAGATGTCCTGGTCGCCGTCGTGATCGATGTCGACGAAATCGACGTCGCGGCTGTCGTCGATGAGGTTGGGCATCTGGGTCGAGGTCAGGTCCTGGAAGAACCCGACCGTGCCGCCCTGGGCTCCGCCCATGTTGATCCACAGTCGATTCTGGTCGTTGCCGGAATCTCCGCCGTCGGCCCACACGGCGTCGAAGTCGCCGTCGGCGTCGATGTCCGCGAAGTCGACGTTCTCCGTGGAGGAGTTGTTGAACGGCGCGCCCATCGGAATCTGGGTCGTGTTGTCGGAGAACGTCTGGGCCTGCGCGCTGCCGCCGAGCGCCAAGAGCGCGAGACCGATGCCGGCGCTCGCGGGCAGGAAGGGGCCGTACGAACGGGCGAAGCGACGCGCGGAATGATCGTCAGCAATCATGGAGTCGTGTGGTTCCAGGGGTCCGAGGAGCAACGAAGTTCCCGAGAGAGCACGGAGGGACGATTCCGCTCCGACCAGGATAACCACGGCCAGGAATCCGCTCCCGCGCATTCCGTTGTCGAGGGGGAAGACACCGGGTGTCAGGCCGGCGCCGAACTGGACCCGAAGTTGCAGGGAGACCCCCTTCCGCCTCGACCCGCGCTTCTGAGGCGTCGGAGCGGTTCCCCCACGACGGATTTGTACGGCATGCAAAGTTCACCTCGACGCCGCGCCTCCGGGTCTTGCCTGATCGCGGTCCTCGCCGCCCTGATGCCCCTGGGAGGCTGCAAGCAGCTCGGCTACCGCCTCCAATCGCCGCTGGTCGAGATCAAGGACTCGCGGATCGGTCCGGGGAAGATGACGCCCGACGCGATCCAGTCCGAGGTCATGTCGTTCGCCGACACCTACAGCGCGGTGATCGGACAACGCTGGAACGAAGCCGGGGCCCGGCGCGCCGACCCGGCGGCGGATGACCCCGAGGTGGCCGTCAACAACTCCCGCGCGCGGCGGTCGGCCCATGAGCGCAAGCTGGCCAGCGTCTCGGCCGCGATCTCGATCGCCGCCAACCCCAACCCGCTGGTCTCCGTCGCCGACATGCTGACGCTGGTCACGCTGGAGCGCGCCCTGCTCGAATCCCCCTCGACGGCGGAATTGTTCGGGGAAGAAGCTGCCGCCAATCTGCTGGCCACGTACAAGGAGCAGGAAGCCGCCGCATGGCGCATCGCGGCGCGCGCCTACACGAAGAAACAGCAGGACGAGCTGCGCGAGCTGATCGAGGCCTGGCGTCAGGCCCACCCGGACCAGCGCTACGTCTCCCAGGTCCGCCTCGAGGACTTCGCCGTCGCCCGCCAGCAGGTGGTCGCGACCAAGCCGGAGTCGGGCAGCCTGCTCTCCCTGGTGATGCTCGACCCGCTGGCAGGCCTCGACCCGGCCAAGCGCGAGGTGCGCGAGTCGCGGATGCTGGGCGCCCGCGCCTTCTACCAGCTGACGCGCATGCCGACGATCCTCAAGTGGCAGGCCGAGAGCCTGTACATGGGCTTCCTCCAGGCGCCGGAGATCAAGAGCGCCATGGGCTCCGTGTCCCAGGTCTCCGAGGCCGCGGACCGCGTCTCGAAGGCCGCCGAGCAATTGCCGGTGAATTTCGCCGCCGAGCGCAAGGAAGCCATCGATCAGTTCTTCGCCGGGATCGCCGAGCAGCGCGCGGCTATCGTCAAGGACCTCGACGAGGGCCAGGACAAGCTGCAGGTCACCCTGAAGGATTTCCGCGAGACCGTGGAAGCGACTGACAAGCTCTCGGCCACGTTGACGACCACGGCAGCAGCGATCGGAGCCGTCGCCGAGCGGGTCATGCCGCCGCCGGGCGAAGCCAGCGCGCCGCAGCCCGAGAGCCACAAGCTGGCCGAGTTCCAGGCCGCCGCGGCGGAGACGGGGGCAGCCGCCGAGCGATTGACCGTGCTCGCCGGAAAAATCGATCAGCTGCTCGATCCGCAGTCGCTCGATCAGCGCACCGCCGCCCTGCAGGCAGCCGTCGGTGACGCGCGCCAGAGCGCCAAGGACGTGATCGATTTCGCGTTCTGGCGGCTCCTGATCCTGATCCTGGTCCTGCCCGCCGCAATCGTGCTCGCGATCGCTTCGTACCGCTGGTTGACGCGCCGCTCGCGCGACTTGTCGCTCGATCGCCCGCAGCGCGTGTAGAGCCTACTTCGCGGCGTACATCTGCTCGATCACCGCGCGCACGGTGCGCTTGGGATCGGGGAAGCTGTGCAGCGCTCCCTGCTCGAAAGACCCGGTCGCGATCAACGAGCCGTCCGCGGTGCTCTTGAATTGGATCGTCAGCGCGGACAGGAACATCGAGACGTCCCAGGACCAACGGTCGACGTATTCGACATAGAAATCGACGTCGCTCGGCTTGTTCTCGATCGGTCCGGCCGTGGCTACGACGCCGCGCTCCACGAGCGATTCCTGGATGAAGAGGTCGATGTCGCGAGTCGATTTCGCATGGCGCACGACATAGGACGATTTCAGGCTGTCGAGCTGGATGTCCCCGAAGCGCTTTCCGGGGTTGACGGTGGCGCATCCGCTCAGCGCGAGGAGCAACCCGAGCAGAGCTGCGCGCTTGGAGCCGCTGACCCTTTGCCATCGGGTCCGACCGGCGAAGGAATTCGTGTGCATCGCCTTACTCTAGCGGAGCGATCCGACGGCCTGGTCGCTTCCGAGCGTGCAGTCGCGCAACTCCGCGCTGCCCCTGCCTCGATGAGCCCCCAGGGCGAGGCCCGCGGCGGTTCGCTCCGGGCTTCGGGCGCGAATTCGAGGAAGCCGTCTTCCCGCCTTGGAAAACAGTGGAACAATCGAACCCGGCTTTGCGCTTTTGCGCAGCAATAGCTCCCCCCGTCCCGCCTCAAGACCCACTTGATGCACTCGCCTCAGGCCAAGGAATGCAACTCATGAGATCGATGCTCTTCAGGAGCGCTTTCGCGCTCGCGACAGTCTTCTCCGCAATGCTCGCAACTGCGGACACCGCATCCGCACAATGGACCGCTGGCGCCCCTTTCCCGGGCACTGGAAATGTGCGCGGCCAAGGAGCCTGGTTCCCGACCAATGGACGCCTGTACGTCATGGGCGGCCGCAGCTCGGATCTCGTCGGTTCGGACCTGTTGAGTCCCGCCGAGTACGACCCGGTCGCGAACACCTGGGCGACGATGACCGCGGTCTTCCCCACCAATGAAGTCTGCAACATGTCCGGCGGCGTGCTGAGCGACGCGGGCACTCCCTACATCTACTGCGTGGGTGGCTCGGCCGCCGGCGCCGCGACCTCCACACCGACGGTGCGCCGCTACGATCCGGTCACGGACACGCTCAGCGTCGTGACCACCGACCCGTGGCCGGGTCCGGCGAACACACTTCCCGGCAGCGGCGCGGTCGTGGGCAACAAGCTCTACGTGCTCGGCGGCTTCACGATCGGCGTGTCGATGACCGACCAGATCTGGGAGTTCGATCCCGCGGCCGCCGCTGGCTCGCGCTGGACCTTGAAGACCGCCGTGCTCCCCGCGCAGCTGGGCTACGTCCCGGTCGCCGCGATCGGCAACCTGATCTACGTGGGCGGCGGATCCCTGCTCGTCGCCGGCATCCCGACCGACAGCACCAATTCCTGCGTCTACGACACAGTCACCGACACGGTCACGGCGATCACTCCGATCCCGCGCGCGACCGGTGAAACCCGGGCCGTCAACAAGGGCGGAGCGATGTGGGTCCTGGGCGGCGGCCGCGTCCTGCCCAATCCCAGCAATCAGGTCGATGCCTACGATCCGGGCTCCAACACCTGGTCGCTCGCACCGGCTTTCGTGCTCCCGCGCCGCAACTTCGCCACGGACGTCGACCCGGCGACCGGCAACGTCTACATCGTCGGCGGATACGCTCCGTCCACGGCGACCACCAGCGTGGAGATCTTCAACGGCTGCCCGGCGCCGACGACCTACTGCGTCGCGAAGCTGAACTCGCTCGCCTGCCTGCCGTCGATCGGTTCGACGGGCACCCCGAGCGCGACTGCCGGCTCGGGCTTCACCGTGTCCGCCACGAACGTCATCAACAACAAGCCTGGACTCCTGCTCTACAGCAACACGGGGCAAGCCGCGGTTCCCTTCCAGCTCGGTCTCCTCTGCGTGAACGCTCCGGTCCATCGCTCGATCGGGCTCGGCTCGGGCGGCAATGCCCCGCCGAACGACTGCTCGGGCGTCTACTCGATCGACATGAATGCCTTCGCGGTGGGCTCGCTCGGCGGACTTCCGCAGAGCTACCTGACGGTCGCCGGCACGGTCATCGATTGCCAGTTCTGGGGACGCGACAACGGTATTCCTCCGCCGGACAACTCGACCTTGTCCAATGGGTTGGAGTACACGATCTGCCCGTGATCTGACGCGCGAACGGGTTTGACTCCGAAGGGCTGGCGGCTGAAGAGCCGCCAGCCCTTCTTGCATGCCCGGTACCCGGTATTCCACCGCCATCTATTCCATTCGCGGGAATGTAATAGATGGCGGTGGAATACCGGGTACCTGTCAAGGCAGGACCAGCTTCAAGCCGCGCGTGCCCGCCGCGACGGAATGCTCGACGAGCAGCACCTTGTTCCAGTCCGCGATGCCGGGTCCGCGGACTTCCAGCTCGCAGGAGCTGCCCGCGGGCACCGTCAAGCAGAACTCGCCGTTGGCATCGGTCGAGATGAGCCGATTCTGTCCGGTCTGACCCTTGTTCGTGATCGAGTACCCGAAGAGCGCCGTGCCCGATGCATCGTGCAGCGATCCACGGATGGTCGCGCCGCGCGGGAGCACGATCTCCAGATCCTGGGCGTCCGTCGAGACGCTGTCGAGCGTCACGCCGAGCAGCGGCGTGTCGGAGTCGGCCCCTGCGGTTCTCCACGCTCCTGCGAACAGCTGGTATTCCCCCGCACCGAGCCCCAGGAACTCGAACCTGCCCTGTGCATCGCTGCGCGCGGAAGTCATCGCGCCGGAGTAGTTCGACGGGTCGCGCAACTTCTTGGCGTTCACATTCAGGGACACTTCAGCGACGGGCCGACCTTCCGGATCGACCACGCGCCCGCGCAGGCGCGAGCCGGTGAGCAGCAACAGCTTGACCTGGTCCTTCCGCTCCGATTCGGCGAGGTTGACGCCCACGGATTTGCTGTCCGGCCGCCCGCGTTGTCGCGCGCGGAGCGAATAAGTTCCCCCAGCCAGCTCCCCGAAGGAGAAGCGCCCCGCTGCGTCCGTCTGTGTGCCGCGCGAGTCGGTGTACCAATCGCCGATGCCGCGCCCCGGCAAGCGTTTCTCGTCCTCCAGGCGCCAACGGTCCTGGTTGTTGCCCCCGAGGATCACCTCGATGTCCGCCAGACCGTGACCGGACTCGTCCTCGACGACACCTTGGATCAAGGCCGGCGGGCTCAGGGTGAAAGTCCCCAGATCGAGGTCGGCCGTGGCTCGCTCGTCCGTCGGAAAGTCGTAGACGCGCGTTCCGTAGCCGTGCTTGGAGAGCATCAGCGCGTGGCTGAGATCATTGGTCAGATTCTCGATCTCGAATCTGCCGGCCGCGTCGCTGCGGCTCGAGATCCAATCGGTGCGCTGACCCTGCGGGCCGTTGTCGCTGGCGACCGCCGCGGCGAGCGCGCCGGAAATTGGAGCGCCGGCGGCATCCAGGATGCGGCCATGCGCGCGGCGCGCCGGCTGGAGCTCGAAATCGACGTGCATCACGCCGTCAAGGGCGCCGGGCAGGTCCTGTCGCTTGGCGCTGCCGTAGCCTCGCGCCTTGGCGAAGAGCTCGTTCTCGCCGGGATCGCCGAAACCGGTCAAACGGTACTCACCGTTGGCGTCGGTCACCGCCGTGCGCCGGAAGGTCCAGCCCTCGCCGACCACTGCGCCCGCGATCGAGCTTCCGCTTCCCGCGACGCTGACTTTTCCTTGCACGACGAATCCGTCCGCGACCACTACGTTTCTCTCGGCCTGACCCTCGCTGTCCAGCTCGATAGGGATCCACTCGGAGCATTGCTCGACCAGCGGCACGACTTCGAGCGTCACGTCGTCGCGGAATGCGAAGCGCAGCTCGAAGCTGCCATTGCCGGCGGTGTGCGTCGCGCGCGCCAGGCTCGATGCTCCTCCCAGGCGGAACACGCGCACTGCGGCTTCGGCAACCGGAACTCCGTCGCGGGCGCGCGTGACGCGACCGAAAACGCGACAGCCGGCCGAGAGCTTGACCAGCACGAATTCGCCGGCGTGGCGATCGAGAATCTGGGCCGGACAGAACTCGCCGGCTTCGACGTGCACGTCCACGGGAACACCGCGCTCGAGCGGGAAGCGGAATTCGCCCGACGCATCCGTGGTGAGCTCGCTCAGCAATTCCGTGGCGCGGCTCAATTCGAGATCGAGCACGGTGAAATCGCGCAGCTCGCCGCGCCGCAAGGCGACTCGCGCTCCTTCGATCGGGCGATCCGCCGGGTCGACCACGCGGCCGCGCAATTCGTCGCGCGTAGCGATTTCATCCGTGATCGCGGTGTGCGCAGCCGACTCGGGTGCCGGCGCAACTTCGATCGGAGCGCGCGACGGTCCTTCGAGCGCCGGCGCGACGGGCACGGGCTGGACGGGGACGGTTGCTTGAGCCGTGGCTTCCTCGCGAGCCTCGCTCGAGGCGTCCGCGTGCTGCGCGCTCGACGAATAGATCCACAGGATGAAAGCAGCGAGCAGCGCCGCGACCACGCCGATCGCGATCCAGAGCTTGGATCGCTGCGTGTCGGCGGAGGCTGGAGCTCTCATGGCGGAATCCGGCCTGCATGATTGCCTCGGCCCCCGCCCCGGACAAGGGCTGCGCGCGCCGCGCTACTTGTGCGTCAGGTCGAGATCGTGGCGCGTCGTGCGGCCCGCACTGACCTCGCAGGTCCATTCGATCGGCTTGCTGTCCTTCGTGGACTCGAAGGTGTGCCGGCTGGGATCGAGCTCGACATCGCGCGCGAGCACCTGCCACTTGCCCGGAGTCAGGCCTTCGAAGCGGAAGAATCCATTCGCGCCGGCGCGTCGCGTGCGCGGCTCTCCATCGCCATGGTTGATCGCGACGATTGCGCCCTCGCCATCCTGGCCGTCGGGCAGCAGCACGCGGCCCTCGATCGCACCGCCCCTGGTGAGCGCGATGTCGAGATCGACCTCGGGACTGAGCTCGGCCACGTCGATCGGTCCGAGCTCCGCGGGAGCCCAGCCATCGGCGATCGCGCGCAGCCAGAACTTGCCGTCGACGTCGCAGCTCAACTGGAAGCGGCCCTGGGCGTCGCTCTTCGTCGAAGGGCCCCAATGCTCGCGCGCCAGATAGCGGTATCGGAAGCCGTCGATCGTGTCGGTGGCGTCGGAGTCGTCGCGCGCGAAACGCACCAGGACTCCCGCGAGCGGCGCGCCGTCGGCGAGCACGCGACCATGCACCTGCGGTGCGCGGCGCATGACGATCTCGAGCACGGCGGGCATGGTCGCACCGACGAGACGGGGGCGAAGCTCGCTGCGGAATCCGGGCGCCTCGATCGTGAGGTTGAATGCATCTTCGGGCACCGGGATCTCGTAGTCGCCCTTCGCGAGCACATTCGCCGTGACCGGAGCGCTGAAACCGCGCTGCTCGACGTCCAGGGTGGCTGCATCGACGCCGACGCCATCCTTGTCGCGCAGGTGGACGCTGACCAGGCGCTTCGTGCTCAGGCGGATCACCAGGTCGAGCGTCCCCGGCGTGACGCCGTTGACCGTCGTCGGGCCGAAGCGCTCGTCGTTGTCGAGCGCGGTGAAATCGGCGGTCGTGTCGTCGTACTCGATCACCAGCTCGAAGGCTCCTTTCTCGTTCGTGACCATCGAGGTCGCATGGGCGTGCTCCTGTGCATGGATGGCATAGCGCAGCTGCGCTCCGGCCATGGGCGCTCCCTCGGGGTCGACGACCCGTCCCGCGATGCGATCCGTGGCGAGCAGAGGGGTGAGCACGAGCTGGATATCGTGGAGCTCCGCGTCGAGCGCCGCGGTGAACGGCTCCGTCCACGAATACCGCGAGCCCTCGGCGTGGGCCCACAGGCGGTGCGGCCCGAGCGCTAGCCCCGAGATGACGAAGGCTCCCCCATCGCCGGTCTTGACGCTCGTCGCTCTCTCGAAGGCCTCCGAGCCCTTGCGGCGCATGTAGCCTTCCTTGTCGGTCAGCTCCGCAGCCGCGACTCCTACGGTCGCGCCAGCGATCCCGACACCGTTCTGGTCGACGACTTTTCCGCCGATGCTCACGCCGGGTGCGAGGACCACGTCACCGAGATGCACGATCTTCCCGGCCTGGAGTGTCGCCGATCGCGCGACGCTGGCGCAGCCCGCGCGCGAAGCGACGAGGTCGACGTGCAGCTCACCCTTCATGCTCGAGTTGAAGGACAGGCTGGGCAGCGCCAGCTCGAGCGTGGCCCGGCCGTCGAGGCCGCTCTGGACGGGCTCCCCGGGCGTCCACGTGGAAAGCCAGCGCACGGGCCGCGCGGAGAGACTCACCCCGCTCCAGGGCGCGCCGTTTTCGTCGATGAAACGTGCATCGACGCTGCCCTTGAGCTCGCTGACCGCGGCCGCGGGTTGCTCGGGCGGCTTTTCCGCGACGGGAGCGGCCACGGCGTTGCGCTGCGAATCGCGATCGACAGACGTTTGCGCATCAGGCTCGCTCTTCGCCGGGCTCGCAATCGGCTCGGGAATCTGCGCGGGCGGTTGCGCGAGAGCGACCCTGCCCGGGCCCGGCGGATTCGAATTCGGCGCGCCGGAGATGCTCCACCACACGACGACTGCGGCGATCGCGACCGCGGCCGCGGTCAAGCTGACTTGAGAAGTGCTCACGGCCAAGGCTCCTGGAAGAATCGGTGTTGCCGAAGACGCGGACGGAGCGCCCGAAAGCGCGCCGGGCCCGGACAGGGAAGCGCCGGGCGGAAAGGCGAAGGGCGCGAGCAGCACGGACCAGCTTGCGCGCGAATGGAATTGCGCGTCGAGCCGCTCGCGCAGCTGATCGACGCCCTGCTTCAGCCGCCAGCGCACGGTGCCGGCGGGCAGGCCCTGAGCCTGGGCGATCGCCGCGCTGGTCTGGCCCTCGAAGTAGCGCTGCACGACCGCGGTGCGGTAGGGCTCGTCGAGCGACTGGACGGCGTCGAGCAGGGCGCGCTGCAGCTCCAGGCGCGAGAGGGTCTCCGCGGGCGGGGGTTGGTGACTCGGAGGCGTCGCGAGCGCCTCGTGATCGGCCCGGCGCGCTTCCGTGCGGCGGCGGCGGAAGGCGAAGTTGCGCACCAGGCGCGACAGCCAGGCCTCGAGCACCACGCCCCGCGCCGGCGGCGCGCGCAGGAGCGCGAGCGACGCATCCTGCACGACGTCGTCCGCCGCCGCGGAATCGCCGAGCAGGCTGAAGGCCAGCGACCGCATCCAGCCGGCGTGGGCGAGCAGCGCCTGGGCGTCGGGACGCGGACCGGGCTCCGAGGGATGGCTTGGATCCATGCGCCCAGTTCAATCCCGCTCACCGCGGAGTGTTGGATGACTTCTCGAATAATCACCGAAGACTGGCCAGGGACCCGCTCCTGACCGGATCCCGCCGGAATTCAGCGCCAGCGCTCGCGGGCAAAAAGCGCGAGGCCGGCCCCCCGAAGGCGGCCGGCCTCGCGCGTGCTTGCCTTCAGGGGCCCAGGGCCCCCATCGCTCTCAAGCCCCGACCGTGAACTCCAGGGCGTCCGAGAGGGTCGAATTGTTCGGCGCCGCGAACCCGTTGTCGCGTCCCCAGCTCTGCGTGTCGACGACCGTGCCCGGCACGGTCAAGTAGGGGGCCGGCGATCCGCCCAGGGCTCCGACCGCGAAGGCATTCATGTCGAGGGAATAGACGCCCGAGCAGTCGTTCGGCGGAGGGTTGCCCAGGGAGCTGATCGGCACCGAGCGCCGGACCGGACCGTTGAAGCAACGCAATCCGCCCTGGAACACCACCGTGGCGCGCCCGGTGTTGCCGTAGATGAACAGGCCCGGCTTGTTGTTGATCACGTTCGACGTCGAGACGGTGAAACCCGATCCCGCGGTCGCGCTCGAGAATCCGCTGAACCCGATCGTCGGCGTGCAGCCCAGCGAGTTCACCTTGGCGGTGCAGTACACGACCGACGGAGTTCCCGCATCGTTGAACGCGAGCGTGTCGAGGTTGAAATCGTTCACGAAATCGATCTGCAGCTCGTCGAACACGATGTTGGTGAAGCCGAAAAAGTTGTTCGGCTGTGTCTGGTTCCAGACGATGTTGAACGAGTCGACGACCGTCGTGCCCAGCATGGCCCGGAAATACGAGGGGTTGTTGTTGCCGACCTGATGGTAGACGAAGCTCAGGTCCTTGATCGTGCCCGCGAATTTGATCGTCAACGTATCGGGGCCGCCGATCGGATCGTTGGTCAGGAAGCCGCCGTTCAAGTTGAGGTAGGTGCCGGTCGTGAAATAGCGGCAATGGGTCAGCGCGACGCCCGCGAACTGGTTCGTGACCGGCGTGAAGTTCGGATAGAGGCTCGCACCGAAGTCGATCACGTGATCGGTGCCGCTCAGCCCGCTCGGTGCAGCGATGATGGCTTGCGCGTGGACGAGGGCGGGCGCGGCGAAAAGAGTCAAGATGGCTGCAAACAAGGAGGTGGCGCGCATCGGTGTTTTCTGGGTAAGTGGAACCAGGGACTCGAGCCGCAGGGTCGGATGGCGCGGCTCCCCCGGAAGCCTACCCGCAAGCCTCGAATTGCGGGGCCTCAATCGAGCCGCGCCGCCGGGCTTTCCGACTCCGATCCGCTGTGATTCCACCACTGGCAAAACTTTCGAGGCCAGCTAGAAGGCGTGCATGAGCTCACCTTCGAAGGACTATGCACGCGTTCTCGCTTCCGCCGAACCCACGACCATCGAGCTCGCGCGCGGCCTGCTGTCCGCCGCGGGGATCCCCTGCCTCGAGCACGGACCGGATTTCGACGTGGCCGAGCTCGGCCGCGCGGCCCACGACGTGATGCGGCACCAGGATTTGTACGTGCCGCGCGAGGCCCTGGATCGGGCTTTGGACATCCTGGAAGAGGCTTGGGGCACGCGACCCGAGGTTCCCGCGGCAGAATAGCCGCGAAGGATTCTTGCGTCGCTGGCCAGTGCCCTCGAGGCACTCTGGAGAAAACCATGGCACAGACAAGCATCGATCGCATCGAGAAGGCGAAATTGCTCCACGCACCGAAGTCGCGCGTATGGAAGGCGCTTACCGATGCCAAGGAGTTCGGTTCCTGGTTCGAGGTCAAGCTCGACGGCGACTTCGCGCCGGGCAAAAACGTCAAGGGACGGATCACCCATGCGGGTTACGAGCACCTCGAGCTCGAGGTCCAGGTCGAACGGATGGAAACCGAGCGCCTCTTCTCGTTCCACTGGCATCCCTACGCCGTCGATCCCAAAGTCGATTACTCGAGCGAGCCGACGACGCTGGTCGCCTTCCGGCTCGAGGACCACCAGGGCGGCACGCGGCTGACTCTGATGGAATCGGGATTCGACCACATCCCTGCCGCGCGCCGGGAAGAAGCCTTCCGCATGAACAGCCAGGGCTGGGACGCGCAGATGAAGAACATCGAGCGTCACCTGGCCAAGTAGCAACGGGATACTGCCCCGCATCGCTGTGCCGCACAGCGATGCGGGGCAGTACCCAGCGGCGGCCCTCTCTGCGCGGGCCTATCCCCCGCCGAACTTCAGCTGCACGGTCTTCGTCTCCTGACTGGAGACATGGACCGTCGCGCTCGCCTGCCCGCCGTCGTGGTTGGTCGCGATGACGGTGTAATCGCCAGCGGCGAGTGGCCCGACCGTGCGCGAGCTCTTGTCCGC
>Ga0193706_1000930_pt1 | contig 14284 bp, 9 predicted proteins | sample U3c1metaG_FD_160130 | JGI IMG/M metagenome (GOLD analysis project Ga0193706, IMG submission 160130) | Soil microbial communities from a riparian zone of the East river system, Colorado, United States - U3c1 | ecosystem: Environmental > Terrestrial > Soil > Riparian zone | place: USA: East River... | reverse complement strand
GACAAGACAGGTCTTTTACCCTTGGCCCGTGCCCTCGGCGAGCGGGGGGTGACGATCCTGTCCACGGGGGGGACCTACAAGACCATCAAGGACGCCGGCATCGACGTGACCAGCGTCGAGAGCTACACCGGTTCGCCCGAGGTGATGGACGGTCGCGTCAAAACCCTCCATCCGCGCGTGCACGGGGGAATCTTGATGCGTGGTGAGCGCGATCTCGCCGACCTCGAGCGTCTCGGCGGGCGTCCTATCGACCTCGTGGTCGTGAATCTCTATCCGTTCGAGCATACCCTTGCCCGGAGCGGAGCCACCCGCGACGAGATCATCGAGAACATCGATATCGGCGGGCCGTCGATGGTCCGCAGCGCCGCCAAGAACCACGCCCGCGTGGCGGTCGTCTCGGACCCCGCCGATTACGAGGCCGTCCTCGGCGAGATCGCGGCGCGCGGCGAAGTGGGGGAGGAGACGCGCCGGCGGCTCGCTGCCAAAGCGTTTGCTCACACCGCGGCCTACGATGCCGCCATCTCGGGTTACCTTTCTGCTTCGCCCGAGGGTGGCCCGGGCGCAGCGTACCCACAGTTTCTCACGTTGCCGTTTCAGCGCGTGTACGGTCTTCGCTACGGCGAGAACCCTCACCAGAGCGGTGCGTTTTATCGCGACCGAAGCGCGCCCCCCGGCGCGTTGTCGCTGGCGGAGAGCGTCGGAGCGGGCGGCAAAGAGCTGAGCTTCAACAATCTGGTCGACGCCGATGCCGCTTTTCAAGCGGCGCGCGAATTCGACGAGCCGGCGGCGGTGGTCGTCAAGCACACGAACCCGTGCGGGGTCGCGACGGCGGCGGATCTAGCGAGCGCTTACCGAGCAGCCCGCGAAGCGGATCCCGTGTCGGCCTTTGGGTGCGTGGTCGCTCTGAACCGCGCCGTCGAAGTCGGCACCGCCAAGGTCATCGCCGAAACCTTCGTGGAATGCGTGGTGGCCCCGTCTTTCTCGCGCGAGGCGCTGGAGGTGCTGCACGCCAAGAAGAACCTTCGCCTCTTGGCGACGGGCACCTGGCTTTCCGCGGCAGAGGCCACGCTCGAGTACAAGCGCGTGAGCGGCGGAGTCGTGGTGCAGACGCGCGACGCGACGGGAGCGGGGGAAGTGCGCGCCGCCAAAGTCGTTTCCAAGCGAGCGCCGACAGCCGAAGAGCTTGCGAGCTTGGAGTTTGCGTGGCGCGTCGCCAAGCACGTCAAGTCGAATGCCATCGTGCTCGCCAAGGGGCTTTGCACGGTTGGCATCGGCGCCGGGCAGATGTCGCGCGTGGTCAGCGTGCAGATCGCCTGCGAGAAAGCGGGCGACCAAGCCAAGGGGAGCGTCCTCGCGTCCGACGCATTCTTTCCGTTCCCCGACGGCGTCGAGGCTGCCATCGCCCGCGGCGTGACGGCCATCGCGCAACCGGGCGGCAGCGTGAAGGATCCCGAGGTGATCGCCGCCGCCGACAAGGCCGGCGTGGCCATGGTTCTCACCGGTGTGCGGCACTTCCGTCACTGAGCGCCCTTGGTGCCTAAATCGCGCGGCGACGCGAGAGAGCGGCGTTCGGCGATATCGGATTCACAGGGAGGCGGGGAGGCGGGGAGAAAGAGAAAAAAAAGACTTGGCTGGGGCAGCGCTGCGATCCGTGCTGACGATCATGTCCGGCAAATTTGCGACCGCGACGAACAGGGCGCGACAGCTCAATTTAGAAAATCTCCCCGCCTCCCCGTGAATCTGAAGATCGAAATTAACGCGCAGAAGCGCGTTTCAAGGAGGTTCGTGAAGGTTTCGGCGGCTGGTGAATGTTGGCGAGCGCTTCGAGATCGCCCCCGGCGAGGAGGCCGCGCACGAGATCGAATTCCTCGCCCCAGTTGAGCACGCGCGAAAAGGTGAGCGCGTCCCAGAATCGGCCGGAGGGTTTGCCCTTGCGGGCGCCGGTGACTTGTCGCGCGACGAGACCGGCGAAGGCACGGAGGAAAGCCTGAAAGCTCGCGCGCGACTCGGCCCGCAGCAAGAGGTGCACTTGGTCCCCGCCGTTGGAGAATTCGAAGATCTTGATGCCGTGACGTTGCGAAAGGACGCGGAGCGTCTCTTTGACGGCGGTACGCGTAGGCGCGCGTGAGAGTGACCACTTCCCGCGCGCTCGCGAGGAACGGAGCACCACGTAAAGCGGGAGCGTAGGTTCGATGGGCCGCGTCGTCTTGCGCTGCCCAGTCCGCGACGTTCCGCCGTGATGGGCCTGGACGCCCGTTCCGAAAGTGGACTGCTGCAAGAGCGAGAGCTTCGCTCGTCTGTCCTCGGTCATGTCATCCGCCCGGCAAGGTGAGCAATGCGTGAGGTACGGCACTGCGTGAATGCGGAGCCTCCCCGGCGCTACTCTACAACAAGTGGGGGGCTCTTGATCGCGCCCAACTCGGGACTGTGATGCGATTCCACCAACGAAAACTTGCCCCGCCGCCCCGAAGCATGACATGCGTGAATCAATAATTGCTTCGCGAAAGGCGAGGCGGGGAGCTCGTGGATGGCAGGGATGACGGAGTGCTGCAGCGTCTGTGGGTCGCCGTTCGAGCAGCAGTTTCGCTATCAAATGGAGGAGAGCCAAGGGGGCGTCGCATTTTATTGCTCACAGGATTGCCTGAAAAAAAGCCAGCGATCGGCCGGCGACGGGTTCGTATCGTGCGACGCGTGTGCACAGAAGTTCCAGGTGGAGCTCGTGTCGAGCGTTTTTTATGTGGACGGTCAGCGCCGCTATGCCTGTTCCATGACGTGTCGAGCGCAACTGCGCGCCGAAGCCGGAAGCGTGAAGCGAAGCGGATCGGGCGCGCCGCCGGCGAGCGACGTATCTGTGCCGGAGAGCGGTCGACCACCGACCGCGGCCGTATTGCCGCGCGTCATCGCCGTGTTCAATCACAAGGGCGGAACCGGCAAGACGACCACCGCGGTGAACCTCGCGGCGGGAATGGCCAAGGTCGGTAAGCGGGTGCTCTTGGTCGATACCGATTCACAGGGCAACGTCGGGTTCTCCCTGAACCTCAAGGTGGAGCGTTCGCTCTATCACGTGGTCGTGATGGGTCTCGCCGTGCCCGACGCAGCCATTCCGGTGCGCGACGGCCTCGACGTCATCGCGTCGAACGAGTCCCTCGCCGCGGCGGAGCTTTACCTGGCCGGAAGGCAGAACCGCGATCGCGTGCTCGCACGCAGGCTCGAAGCGGCAAAGTCGGCGTACGATTTCGTGGTCCTCGACTGCTCGCCCAGCCTTTCGCTGATGAACCAAAATGCCCTGGTTTTCGCGGACAGCGTGCTCGTGCCGGTGGCGTGCGACTACTTGTCGCTCGTCGGCGTGCGGCAAGTATTGCGGACGGTGAAGAACGTGAACCAACTTCTTTATCATCCCGTTCAGATCTGGGGCGTTCTGCCGACTTTCTACGATCCGCGCGCGCGCATCTGCCGCGAGGCTCTCTCGACCTTGCGCGATCACTTCGGCGATCGCTGCCTTCCTCCGATCCGCGCCACCATGAAGGTAAAAGAGGCACCTTCGGTCGGGAAAACGATCTTCGAATATGCGCCGAGCTCGCACGCGAGCGACGATTACTTGAGCGTCGTAGGGCGCATGATCGGTCGCGAAAAGCCCACTCACGGAGATTTCGATGCTGCCCTTTCGGCGTAAGCCGACAAGAGAGGAGAACACCATGCTGCCGATGGACGGGGCGCGACGAGCCAGAGCAGTTCTCGATCGTGACGAAGTAGAAAGCGTTCTTTCCGGGGAGTTCTATTCGCCGCCCAACGACACGGGCCGGCGACCGAAACTCGTCGCCGGCGCAACGGAGAAGCCGGCGCACTACAAGGTGATCTGCATCTCCATGTACACGCGCGATCTCGAGCAGCTCGACTCCATGGTCGAGGAGCTCAAGGCGCGCGGGCTCACCAAGGCCAACCGCAGCGCGCTCATCCGATTCGCGCTCGGGCAAGTCGACCTCGAAACCGTGCCACGCGGCCTCTAACGCGCCGCACTCACCGTAACGACTAACGATCGCCACCGTGCCGGAGGCACGGTGGGGGTGGGCCCCTGTTCCGGATTTACTCCGGCAGGGCGGGGGCGAAGCCCCCGCAAAGCGTCGACTGAGAGCACCGACGGCGTAGCCGTTCGGTGCTCTCAGTGTCAAAGATACGGACTCGATGGCAGGCAACACTTTTGGGCACCTTTTCCGGGTGACGACGTTCGGCGAAAGTCATGGCCCGGCGGTGGGGTGCGTGGTGGACGGTTGCCCGCCGGGTCATGTGCTCGACCTTGGTGGCGTGCAGGCCGCGCTGGCGCGGCGCAGGCCGGGACAGAGCAAGCTCACCACGCCCCGCAAAGAAGACGACGTCGTCGAGGTTCTTTCCGGCGTCGACGGCGAGACCGGCCGAACACTAGGAACGCCGCTCTGCATGGTCGTTCGCAACGAAGACGCGCGCTCCGCGGCGTACGACGACATGCGGCACGTTTACCGCCCGAGCCACGCCGACTTCGCCTACGACGCCAAGTACGGCATTCGTGCTTGGCAAGGAGGCGGTCGCGCGTCCGCGCGCGAAACGGTAGGTCGGGTCGCGGCGGGGGCCCTCGCCGAGCAGGTGCTCCGCGCTCGATTTGCCGACCTTCGCATCGTCGCTTGGGTCGAGCGGGTGCACGACATCGACGCGCGCACGCACATCGACCCAGCCGAGGTGACCCGCGATCGGGTGGAGGGACATCCTACCCGCTGTCCGCACGAACCATCGGCGCGCGATATGGAGGCCGCGATCCTCGACGCCAAGAAGAACGGCGACAGCTTGGGCGGGTGGTTGCGCGTCGTTGCCAGCGGCGTGCCGGCGGGGCTCGGACAACCCGTATTCGACAAGCTCGACGCGCTTTTGGCACAGGCCTTCATGAGCTTGCCGGCGTGCAAAGCGGTGGAGATAGGTTCCGGATTCAGCAGCGTCGAGGCCACGGGGCTTTTGCACAACGACGTCTTCGAATGGCAGCCGGGCATCGAAGGTAGCCCACCCGTCATGGCTACGCGGACCAACCGTTCGGGAGGCGTGCAGGGGGGGATCTCCAACGGGATGCCGATCGATGTGCGGCTCGCGTTCAAGCCGACGGCGACAGTGCTGAAGCCGCAGCCGAGCGCCGATGACGCCGGGCAAAACGTGGAGCTTCGCGCCAAGGGCCGCCACGATCCGTGTGTTTTGCCGCGCGCGGTTCCCATCGTCGAAGCGATGACGGCGCTGGTCTTGATCGACGCGTGGCTCTGCCAGCGCGCTCAGGTCGGTGATCCGTGGCCGGGCCTCGGGGGCCCCCTTCAGCATCGTTAGCCGGGATCGTCGCCGCGATTTCGAGCGCTGCTTTCGTCGCATTCACGCGCCGAGACGCGCTTCCAAAACACGGTGAGATCGGCCGGCACCGGCGCTTCGATCGACAAACGCGCGCCGGTGATGGGATGGTCGAGAGCGATGCTTTGAGCGTGCAGCGCGTGCCGATCCAGCTCGAGCACCGCGCGATCGTCATCGGTCAGCGTCTGATCGGCCCCGCGGGCGAAGAGCTCCGGGTCAGGGCCGTACAGCTTGTCGCCGACCACAGGGCATCCGACGGCTGCGAGATGAACGCGGATCTGATGCTGTCGCCCGGTTTCGAGATCGCACGCCACGCGCGCGTAAAGGCGACCGAGGTGCTCGGCTCGATCGAGAACGGCGAAGCGCGTCGCCGCGGTGAGACCGACACCCCGCTTGGCCACGCGCATCCGGACACGCAGGCGCGAGTCCGGGTCGAGCTCGAGCGGGAGATCGACACGCAGCTGCGTCGCCGGCGGGGCGCCCCAGGTGAGGGCAAGGTAGCGCTTTTCGACGGTGACGCGCGCCTCGAGCTGGCGCTTGATGCCGCTGTCCGCTTCCCGTGTTTTGGCGAGCAGAAGAACGCCGCTCGTTTCGCGATCGAGCCGGTGCGCGAGCGTGAAGCGCTCGTGACCGCGAGCGAGCGCGAGTAGTTTCACCACGGTGTTGCGGTGATAGCGCGCGGTGGGGTGAACGGGTACGCCTGCCGGTTTGGCGATGGCGAAGAGGTAGTCGTCCTCGTAGAGCACCGGCAGCTCGGTGGGCACGGCGATCTCGTCCCACGGCTCGCGCCAAAGTAGAACGCGCTGCTCGGCGACGACGCGATCGTTGACCGCGAGCCGGCGGCCGGCGGCGTCGAAGGCGCTGCGCCGCACGATGAACTGCGCGCGCGTCCGGCTCGTACGCTTCAGCTGGCTCTGGACGAACCGATCGAGCCGCATCCCCGCCGATTCGGGAGGGACGCGCAGGACCGTGACCACGGCGCCTGCCGCGATTTCGTCGGGCCGGCGCCCTTCCTCTTCTGTGAAGCGGAGGCGGGTCATGAAAGCGCCATTATAGCGGCTGCGCGCCGAGCGCCATGGCGCGACCTCACGCGGCGCTGGGAGAACGGCTCGTTTGCGGGTAAGAAGCAGGAGACTCTCCGCCATGTCCGTAGCGCGCATCTACCTCTCCCCGGGTCTCTTCGGCTTCAACAAGATCGGCGCCTACGCCTACTTCCAACACTTGGAACGGGAGCTCGCGCGCCGCTTCGCCGACGCCGCGTTCGACGCACGCTTGCACCTGGTGGAGGGTGCGCCGACCGCGTCGATGCGAAGGCGCGCCGGCGCTTTCGTGGCCGAGATGGTGCGCACGGCGCAGCCTGGCGACCGCATCCACCTGCTCGGGCACTCCACTGGGGGGCTCGACGCGCGATTGGTGGCGTCGAAGACGAGCACCCTCGGCGACGAACGCCTGGCGACCCTGCGCACCCAGCTGCGTTCGGTCATCACCATGAACACGCCGCACTACGGCACGCCGCTCGCCAGCTTTTTTGCGACCGTGTCGGGGCAGCGTCTGCTCTACGTTCTGTCGGCGCTCACGGTCACGGCGCTCACCTTCGGCGCGCCGCCCCTCGCGCTCACGTCGTCGCTCGTCGCGGCGTTCGGACGCATCGATCGACTCTTCGGGCTCGAGCTCAAGATGCTCGACCGCATTACCGACGGCATCGTGCGCGCGCTCGACGAAGCAGCGAGCCGCGACTTGCGCGCCTACTTGGCGGGGATGCGCGACGACCAAGGTGGAATCATCCAGCTTTCACCCGAGTCGATGGATCTCTTCAGCATGAGCGTCGAGGATAACCCCGAGGTCGTCTATCTCTCGACTGCGTCGTACGCACCGGCTCCGGGCGTTCGGCATTGGGCGCGCTCGCTGGCCTCGCCGTGGACGAGCCCCTCGGCGACCATCTTCACCACGCTCTACCAGCTCACGGCGCGGCAAGACCGAATGTACCCCTGCGAGCCGGCCAGTAAAGACTGGGATCGGGTGCTCATCCATGAGCTCGGGCAAGTGCCCCCTCCGGGAGCGAACGACGGGATTGTTCCTTTTCGTTCCCAGCTCTGGGGCAAGTTGATCTGGGCGGGACAAGGCGACCATCTTGACGTGGTGGGACACTTCGCGGGAACGAACGAAGAAGGGCATGTCGACTGGATGAGCTCCGGCGCGAAATTCAACCAGCAGCGCTTCGCGGCACTCGTCGATGCGGTCGTGCGGGGCATTCTTGCCGCTGACGCGCAGGGAGCGTGACTTGGTTGGCGAGAAATCTCCGAAAGAGAATTTTCGTCGATGGCGTGCGAATGCGCGTGTCATCGCGCGCGCGTTTTCTTGCTACGAGGTGTTGGTTGACCTGATAGGCTCAATAGCCGCCCATGCGGCAAGGGGAGCGAGCGGAAGTACTTCGTGGCGAAGTGCGGGGGCGATTCGAGTCCGAAGTCACCGCTGCGTTGAGGCGGCGCCTTCCTTCGGAAGCGAAGCTCGCCGGCGCATTGCGCGCACTCTCTCCCGTGAGCCCGGGGCTTCGCAACGTAGTGAACGAAGCGGCGCAGGTTCTCGTGCGACGTCATTCATTCGATCGCGAGCTCTATGCGAGCGCGGTGCGTGCACTGGCGGAGCTCGACGACAAACGCGCGGCACCTCTCTTACGAACGGCGTTGTCGAGCGACGAAGCAGGTGGGCTCGCGACGCTGTCCGCCGCGTGTTTCTCGCGCGACCCGAGTTTGGCCGCGCCGCTCGCGAAGGTGGCAGCGAGTCGTCACGCACACCTCGCCTTTGGCGCCGAGGTGGCGCGTATGGCGCGGGGAGAATCGAACGGCACGCATCTTTCCGCCCTGGCGCCGAAGATCAAAGAGAGCCATCGCATCGCACTCTGCGTCGAGCTGTTCTTGCCGCTCACGCGCGGTCCCACGCTGCCCAAACCGATCGCGGGCGCTCTCGCCGTTTTGCGCGACGCCGAACGTCACCTCGGACGCTGGCTCGTTTTGGCGGAAGTCGCGTCGCGGGCACAGGACCATGCGCCGCTTCTCGAGGCTCGGCGCAAGGCTGCCAACGGTCCGCAGAGCTCGCGGGCGGCTTGGTCGCTCGTCGCTTGGGCGCTCGAGCCGGAGGGGCCGGTGCCGACCACGCGCCCGACCGTCGAGCTCGTGGCCCGCTTGTCCGATCGCCCCAGCGCCGATCGCGATACGACGTTCTTGTTTCGCTTGGCCGCGTCGCGGGCGCCGGCGGCGCGTCCCATGCTGGAGGGGCTCGCCAAGGCGAATCCGCTCAACGACGAGGTGGCGATACGGGCCGCCATGCACCTGGCGCGCGATCACGGACGCGCCGAAATGCGCAAGGCGCTCGTCGAGGCTGCTTTGGGTAAGCGCGACGAAATCCGCGGCATCGCTGCCGCCGCGCTGTGGGACTTGGGCGATCGTGATCTCGCTCGCAAGGTCGCCGACCGCGTCGAGAGCGAGCGACCACTCGGCTCGATGACGTGGGGAGCGCTGGTGACGGCCGCCGCCGCGGGCAAGCTCGGCTCGGATTGCGTTCTCGCCGAGCCCAACTTTCGCAGGGTCCAATGGGGATGGGTCGAATAAGCGCGTCGGCGGCAATCGGCCTGACGCTGGCGTGCATGCTGCGCGTCGCCAGTGCCGAAGTGCACCTGACGACCGTCGACGCCTGGGGGAAAGGCGTCGATGCGGGCCGTTCGCACGCGTCGATCGAGCGGACGCCGCCCGAGCGCACCGCCGAAGATCCGACGCCGGGAGTGCCGGGGGATCCCGACGCGATCCGCTTCGTGCTTTCCGGACCGCGCGCCGAGGTACCCGCCGCGGTGCGTATCGCGTCCCGCGACACGAAGGACGCCGAAGTCGACCGACTCGACGTGACGCTCGTCGACAGCGCGTGCCCCGCCGGGCTCGGCCCCGTATGTCGCGTGACGCCTCTCTTGCGCGTCGTGGCCGACGACATCGATCGCAACCACCCGCTCGTGAAAGACCGCTCGGTGCGCGCCGACATCGGCGGCGTGCTCAGCGTGAGCGAGGCGGGGCGCTCCTTTGGCTCGATTCGCGTGGGGGGCCCGCGAATGACGCCCGTGGGTCCCATCGCGAGGCTGCGCGGCAAGGTGCGCATCGTCATCGTGCGTCATCGTCCGAAAGGCGCGCCGCCTTTTGGAACCGACGACGAGGGCGCCAAGGTGCTGGCACTGCGCCAGCTCGGTTTGGCCAATGCATTGTGGGGGCAATGTGGCATCAACTTCGGCGAGGAGAGCGAGGCGGACATCCGTCTCGTCGATCCCCCCCCGACGTACCTTCTTGCGCTGGGGTGCGACGTCGGGCTGCCGTCGAGCGGCGGCGAAATCAGGGTGCGCGTCGACGGGCGCGACGTTCGCGCCGAGCTCAAGCCGCGAATGACGCCGCGCGCCGCGGCGCGGGTGGTGGCGCGATCCATCGAGCAGGCCGGCTTCGTAGCGCGCGTGTCGGAGAACGCCCGCATCGAACCGGGGGCCGATCGCACGACCGACGTGCTGGTGCGACGTCGCGACGGACAGTTCGTCTCCATCGAGCGTCCGCTCGACGGCCGCATCAGCACCGACGCCACGATGACGGCCTGCATCGGCGGCGTCGATCTCTCCGACGGACTCGATCACTTCGTCGACGTCGATGCTCCGGCCGGCACAGTCGAGGAGCGCGCGCTCGTCAAGGCTTTCGACGACGGAGACCCGTCGACCATCAAGGTCTTCATGATCCCCGCCTTCGCCGGCGGCGGCCGCATTGGGGAATCGTTCATCTTCGCCGACCGCTCCAGCGTGCGAAACGTCGTCATCGAAGATCGCGCCGGCGTTCGCGCGGACCGCGCGTCGTTCGCCCTCGCACACGAGCTCGGGCATATTCTACTCGACATGCCCGGGCATCCGGACGACTACGGCGTCGACTTGCCCACGCTGCTGATGGACTCCGACGCCGCCGATCCATCGGCGTTCGGCCCGCGGCGCATCACCATCGGCGAATGCGCCCGCGCGTTTCGGCAAAGCGGCCCGCGGGCTGCGGTCCCGCTTCTCACGGTGTGGCCGCTCCCCGCGCCCCCGTAACGCCTATTTGACGATGTTGATGCCTTCGAGCTGCGTGCCGGCGGCGTAGCCGTAGCTGACATACGAGTCCCATCCGAGGGCGATGACACCGACCGGTCCGTCGCTTGCGACGCGATGGACACCGTCGTTCTGCAATCCCCGCTGCACCGGGTTGTTCGGTGAGGTGGGATCGATCTTGGGGAAGCTGAGCTGGCAGCGGTAGACGTCGTAGCCCGGCAAGTGTCCGATCTCGCAGCGCGAGGCATCGACGACATGCCCATCCAGAGCCACCGACGCGCCCACCGGTGCAATAGCGACCACGAAGTCGAAACTGTATTTGTCGGGCGTGAGAAAAACGTAGTCGGAGCGGTACTGCTCGATGGGAGGAAGGAGGATGAAGCTGGGATCGCCTCCCGGCATGCCGTAAGGAACGAAGGCCGCCTCTTGCCCCGCTTGAATGTTGCCCACCATCACCGGGCCGCCGGCCTTGAGCAGCACGTCCGTGGTGGTGACGAGCTCGCGCATCTCGCCTTGCCGGCTCAAATGAAAATGATCGTCAGGGGGCGGCAATGACGTCTCCACGTCGGCCCCGGCTTCCGATACCGCGATGATTCGAAAATACTCCGGCTCTTCGGTGACGCCGAGGATGGCGCCCGCATTCTTCAAGGCTTTCGTACGGCTCGGGCCGTGCGAAAGGACGAAGTTTTTGCCCGCGGTACGGATGGGATCGAGCTGCTGCTCGAGGTGATCGGCGCAGCAATAGCGTTTCGCCAGCGTCTGAAAGACGGGCGCGTCGGATGCCTCGCTGCCCGAAAAGACGACGACGGGCTGGTCGGCGTCGATGAGCGAGCTCGTAAAGTCGGCGTTGATGTCGCCCGTCTCGAGGTTGAGAACGTCGAAAGGCCCGAGCGTTGCCTCGATGAAGCCGCCCGGCGCCGTTGCCGGCACGCCGCCGCCCGCTACGACGGTGGCGGTGGTCATCACCTTGACGTGCGTCGCGCTGCGGGTGCCGACGAGGGTGAGGAACGCGCGCAAGTTGATGGGGTTCTGCGGGTTGAAGTTGGTGTTGGGATCGTCGGTGGCAGCGATGGTTTGTGGCCATCCGAGGACGACGTAAGCGCGCCCCATGGTCCCCGCTTCGTAGGTGAGCGCTTCGACCGGCTTCAAGAGCGAAGCGTCGTTGGAAAAGACGTTGACGTTCTCGAGCGGATTGAATTGGTAGGCGACGATGGGCACCTGGCTCGTGACGCGGTACGCATGTCGCGTCAGCGCAGTCCCCGTGCCGGTGTTGAATTCCCCATCGGGGCTGCCATCGACCTCGCGCGGTCCGAGCTTGAAGGTCTCTAGGTTGAGCGGCAAAACGGTGGCTTCGGCGACGATGCGCACCCGCGGGGCTTCTCCGGGGAGGGCGTCGTCCTGCTCGACGACCACGTGGGCGGCGAGATCGGGCTGCGGATTGGAGACGACGACGGCGTACTGCTGTGCCGCCGCGTTGCGCGTGAGCCCCACGTTGGCATTGTCGAGATCCGCGGCCCAATACTCGCAGCCGACGTTGCTCTTCACCCGTTTGGCATATTCGCAGAGCGCCACGCAAAGGCCGTCGCGGCACACGATCTCCCGCGCGGCATCGCAGGTATCGCCTTGCTGCTCGCTCGATCCATCCGCGCTGCACGACATCACGGTTTGACCCTCGCAACGCGCTTTGGCGGGGTCGCACACCGCACACCGTCCTAGCGAAGGGCTGCAGATAAGACCGCGCGCCGAGCAGTCGTCGACGATCGCCCACGAGCGACCGTCGTCGTTGCAGCGTTCGAGAGCGGCGCGGCAGCGCTGCGACCCCTTCGTACAGACGAGCGGCACGGCGAGCTTGGGATCTTCCTCCCACCGCTCGGCCCGGTCGAACCTGCACGAAGCGCCGACGAGAAGCGCGAGCAGCGCGCGCGCAGCCGGGCGGACGATCATTCGAAACGCGCCGGGAAGACGTCCATCGCGTAAGCGTCGAAACCCGAGGGGCTCAGCTGGCCGTAGCGCATTGCCGCGTAGTCGAAACCTTGCAGACGACCGCCGAGCACAGTGATCGAAATGTTCCCCGGCACGAGCGCACCCTGGGGAAAGATGCGGCGCAAATCGGGCAGGGAAACAGTGCGCGAACCGCCGCCCGGCACGACCACCGTCCAGGTCACGAGCCCGGCGGCGCTCTGCAGTTGCAGGACGGTCAAGTCGACCGTGCCCACGCCGGGCGCGAACTCGAAAGCGAGGTGACGCCCATCCCAAGCCCCGCCGAGGGCGGGATCGGTCAGCACTGGCACGGGCAAAAATTCGCTCATGGTGATCGATTCGCTCGTGCTCCCCACGCGACCGACTTGCGAGAGCGGGGTGGTCAGGGTGGGGCCGGTTGCGGCGATACCCGTGCCGACGAAGCGGCCGCTCGCCAGCGCGCCGGTCAGCGGCGGGAGCCCGACGAAGGCAACCGTGCGATCGACAGGCAGGGTCGAAGACACGATGCCTGCCGGGATGACGGCAAAACCCCCGCGCTCGACTTCGAGGGAGACGGCGAGCCTCGCACGATCGGGGCCGCGCGGGCCCGGGGGCGGCGCCTTTACGGTGAGGGAGACCGCATGATCGAGCCGAATGTCGATGGGAATGAAAATGTCCGAGGTCGTCTGTCCCAGCGCGGCCGCGACGCCGCGCACGAGGCCCATCGCGTACGCCGTGAACTTGGGAACTGCGCCCGAACGATCCTCGATCCCGGCCAACGCGTAGAGCGTCGCGTTGCCGAGGGACGTGGTCATGGTGAAGGGAAATCCGACCTTTCCCCCCGCGCTATCGGGCCGGATGCTTTCGCTCGCAGCAGGGAGCGCGAAGTTTGCCGCGGGATCAGCCGTCAGGCGAAACACGTAAGCGACGAGTCTCTCGGTCGGGCCCGGGGTGGGGATGTTCTTCCACGCCAAGCTACGAAACTCGCCATCGACGCCCCACACAATCTCTCCTTTGAGCGTGGACACGGAGCCGGCTCGCCCTCCCGTCGCCGGGTTGTCGCCGGCCGGCGTGCATGCGGGCGTCAGGACCGGCGTCAGGTAGGCGGTCACCACGTCGACCGGAACGTCGACGAAGGTCACCGGCTGGTGGCATTTGGCGGCCACCGTCACCGATCGTTTCGGCCCCAGCGCCGGGTCGTCGAAAAGTGCGAGCCCCGACGCGTCCGTCAACTTCGACCAGCCCGTGCTCGGGTCGTCACCGGCCAGCACGTACGCTCCGGGCAGCGGTGCGCCGGAATAGGTGTCGTAGGCGAGCACCTTGAGGCGGGTCGCGAGCTTGGTGCCGGAGAGGCCTCCGGTGTAGCCGTTGTCCGTATCGGCGAACGTGAACCCGTCGCGTACGATCGATGCTCCGGCGGACGGGCCGATCTTCACGCTCTTGGTGCCGGCCGGGGCGGCGGGAGTGGTGCACGTGATTTCCGTAGGAGCGATCACTTGCACCGGTTCGCACGCCTTGTCGTCGATGGTGACGGTGGTCTCCGGGCCCCAGGTCGTACCTTGCCCGAACCAATGCACGAGCGTTCCGCCCGAAGTTCCGCCGGTGCTCGGTTCACCGTAGAAATCCTCGTAGAGGTACGCCCCGGCGAGGACGCGCGCGGTAGACATATCGCTCGCGATTTGCGTCTTTACCGCGACCGATCCTGCAGTCCCCGCAGGCACGATCACCTGCGCGCGGCTCGGATCGACGGGCACGATGTCCTTGGAGGGCACTTCCGTCGCGCCAAACCACACCCGGAGGCCATTGCCGAAGCCGTTGCCGCGCACGATCCGGGCTTGCCCGCCAGAGAAGGGGCCATGCGATGGATCGACG
>Ga0193706_1000929_pt1 | contig 14287 bp, 9 predicted proteins | sample U3c1metaG_FD_160130 | JGI IMG/M metagenome (GOLD analysis project Ga0193706, IMG submission 160130) | Soil microbial communities from a riparian zone of the East river system, Colorado, United States - U3c1 | ecosystem: Environmental > Terrestrial > Soil > Riparian zone | place: USA: East River... | reverse complement strand
TCTACGCTTCATCGTGCTTCGTGCGCCGGCGGATGACGAAGCCAAGGGGGCGGCGGCGGCCTTGGAGCGACTCGATCCGGGCCGGGCGCTCACCGCGAAAGAGCGCCTCGGCCGCGCCGACAAGCTGGTCGACGCGGGCCGCACCGATGACGCGCTCGCCGAGCTCGATCTCGCCGAAAAGGGCGCGAGCGCGGCGGAGCAAGACGAGATCGCGTGGGCGCGCGCCTTCGCGCTGTATCGATCGCGTAGTCGCTACGAAAAGGCGGCGATCGCCTTTGGCAAGCTCGGGAACAAGAAGACCCCGCGCCAGGCGGAGGCGCTTTACCACGCCGCGCGCGCCGCATCGCGCGCCGATCACGACGACGAGGCCGCCAAGGGTTATCGCGCGCTCGGACAGCGCTTTCCGATGAGTTCCTGGGCCGACGAAGCGACGTACCTGCTCGCGCGTCTTTCGTTCTTGCACGCGGCGTGGGCCGATGCCGCCGCGGGGTACGCCGCTTACCTCCACAAGTATCGCCTCGGAAAGCAGCGGGACAACGCCAACTACGAGCACGCGCTCGCCGTGCTCGCCGATGGCAAATACGGAAATGCACGCACCGAGCTGCACGCGCTGGCGTCGTCCGCTTCGGGCGCCGAAGCGGCACGACTTCGCCAACTCGAGGCGCTCGCCGCGCGGAGCGCAGGCGACAAGAGCGCCGCGGTGTCGATGTGGAACGACATCGTCAAATCGCAGCCCTTCACGTGGGCGGCGATCGCGGCGCGGGCGCGGCTCGCGAAAGAAGGCGAAGAGGCTCCACCGCTCCTCGAGCCTTCCGACGGCAGCACCGCCGAACCGCTGACGGTCAAGCTGCCGCCCGTGGCACATCTTTATCATCGCCTCGGGCTCGACACAGAAGCGGAAGCTTATCTGCGCGCGCACGAGCGCGACGCGACCGCCGATCTGCGCGGTCGCGAAAAAGAGGCGCTCTGCGCCATGTACGGCGAGCTCGGTCGCGCGGCGCGTCTCTACCGCATTGGTCTCGAAGCGGTCCCGAGCGCATTGCTCGCGCGCGCCCCGTCACCGGCCTCGGAGTGGGCATGGCGCTGCGTGTACCCGCGCCCCTATGCCGATCGCGTCGGAGATATCGAGGCACGCGAGCAGCTGCCGAAGGGGCTGATCTACGCCGTCATGCGCCAGGAGAGCAGCTACGACCCCCACGCCCTCTCTCGCGTTCGCGCGGTGGGGCTGCTTCAACTCATGCCCGACACCGCCCGCCGCGTGGCTGCCGAGATGGGCCATCCTTTCGAAGAAAAGTGGCTGCGCATTCCGAGCGTGAACCTCGACCTCGGCGGACATTACCTCGCCAAGACGCTCCGCTCCTTCGACGGCTCCATCCCCGTCGCGGCTGCCGCGTACAACGCCGGGCCGGGGGCCGCCCGGCGCTGGGTGAATCGAATGAAAGTCGATCTCGACGTCTGGGTGGCCCTCATCCCCTTCGAAGAGACCCGCATCTACGTCGGCCGGGTCATGTCGAACTTTGCTCGCTACGCGTACCTTTCGGGGGGCGAAGCGCAGATCCCCGCGCTCGATCTGCGCCCCCTCGCGATCGCCAAAGAAGACGCGACCGAATACTGATTCGGGCCGCGCAAGCGGCCGTCATCCACGTTACGGGCTCCCTACCCCGCCGGGAAGCCTGTTACGAGACGGGGTCGCAAGGAGACGGCAAACCATGCAATGAATGGCGGCGCCGCCAGGCAGCTGACGGTCCTTAAACGTGCATAGGGCAAATGGCGATGCTAAAAGCCTCCGCCCACGACTGCCGCCGCAGGACACTTACGAATGAGGCGCGGCTCTTGGCGAGTGACGTAGTTCTTTGCTTGTAACGGTGGCCGCGTGGCCACCCATCACGAGCCCGGAGCCTTTTGTCGATGGTCCATCGAGCGCGCCCCCACCCACCGCTACTCATGTGTTCCGGCATCGCCGAAGCCGGCGGTGCGCTCCTGGGCCTTAACTCGGCTATGCCCGGGCGAATGTTCAGAATTTTGGCGGTGTGATCGGTTTCGCGCGCGGGCCCCTACAGTATAAGTACCCGTTGGATTTAGCCTACGAAGGGACAACCCGAGGCATGAGCAAAGCTTCTCAACAGCAGCCGAACGCACCTCGCGATCGCGCGCCTTCCGTGCCGCGGCCCAAGCAGCCAGGCAAAGGCGACGTCAACGGCAATGGCGCGAAAGCGACTGCCCATCGCGAGCCGGCGAAACCGGCTTCGACGGAGGACACGCCCGAATTCGGGGTCGTGCCGTCGGAATCAGCGGAAGAAGAGTTTTTTGCGCGCGGCGAAATCAACTCGTCCTTCCCGCCCGCGGCACTCGACGTCGGGGTGCCCGAGCTCGACGATTTGGCGGAAATCATCCCGCTCACCCCCGCCCAGCTCGAAAGGCGCGCTCGACTGCGACGCCTCGTGGGCAGCGTGGTAGGGGCGGCGGCGGTGATGACTGCCGTCGTCGGCGCCAAAGCGCTTTCCGCACCTCCAGCGAAAGTTACGGCCGCGGACGGTTCGCTCAATGTGCCCCACCAGGTCGTCCCCTCGATTGCGATGGTTGCCGCCGAGGAGGAGCCCGCGCCTGCCCAAGCACCCGAGGCCCTGGCCGATCCCGGCACGCCCGCCTCCAATACCGTGCCACCGGCCGAAAATGCGGGTGCACAAGGTGGAGCCGGGGACCCGAACGCGAACCCCGCCGCCGAGAGTGCGGCGAATCAGCCATCGGCTGCGGCGCCGAGGCGTCTCCCCATCATTGACGTCGAGATCCCCACGACCAGCGATCCGGTGACGGACAAGCAGTGGGAATCAGCCGCGAAAAATCTCGCTTCGCAGGATTTCAAAGGTGCCGACAGCGCGTTCGCCGAGCTCGGCAAACGCAACGACCCGGCGACGCGCGAAGCTGCGCGGCTCGCACGCGCCGCGTGGTGGACGGCAAACGGGCGTCAGAGCGAAGTGAAGCCGGTCCTCGCGGACCTGGCGGCCAACGCCACGACCCCGTCGGTTCGCCAGCAAGCCCGCGATCTCCTGCGCGCCAACTGATCCGCGCGGAAAGGGCTTCCCGGCCCTCAATAGAAGCCGGGGAGCTCGGCCGCGAACCGCGCCAGCACGTCCCCGGGGAGCCGGGGGCCGTCCCCCGCCCAGCGCGCGGTAAATGCGTCGCGCACGACGAGCTCCGCCAGCTTGCCGCGCGGCGAGAATCCCCACTCCGCCTCCTGCGACACATCGTCCGGATCCGCGTAGACCCGCCACACGAAGAACCCCGAAAAAGCCGGTTCCTCGAGAAGCGGCGCGAGCAAGCCGAGGTACGCGTCGGCCTGCGCTTGTTCGTCGACCCGCACCCCTTTCATGCCGTCCGGCCATTCCCACGGTCGCAACGCAGGGTCGGGGCGCGTCGTGTAACCGAGCTCGGTGAAGAGCACCGGTTTGTGCCAGGTGGCGCCGAGGCGGCGCACGCGCTCAGCGACGCGGCGCCCCCCGTCCAGGAGCTCCGTGAGCGGCGCGCCCGGGCGCTCGGCGAGCGGGTAAAAGGCGTTGATCCCGACGACGTCGAGAGCGCTCCAGATCGCCGTGTGATCGACGTCGTCCCAATTCGCGGAGTAAGTCAGCGGTCCCGCATAGACGCGCCGCACGTCGCCGAGAATGGGGAAGAAGCTCGGCGCGTGTCGGCCGGTGACCCAACTTCCGAGCTCGACACCTACGCTCAGCATGTCGGCGTTGCCCTCGCGCGCGACCTCGGCCCACGCCAATAAAAAAGCTCGGTAAGCAGCGGCCCAAACGCTCCAGGCTTCGTCGTCGCCAGGATTGATCTCACCTCTCCATTGTCCGCTCTCGACCCAGAGGTGCGGCACCAAGAGGACCCGCAACCCACGCGCGTGCGCCTGTCGCATGGCGACGAGCACAGCGGCGCGATTGTCCTCGAAGCGAGCCTCGAAACTCCAATCGATGCCCGTCGGGGCCAGATCGAACACGCGCCCGTACGGAGTAACGCTGACCCAGGTGGCTCCCATGCGTGAAATCTCGGCCATGGCGCGCGCGGACGCAGGCGATCCATAACCTTTGCCCGGATGCACGGCGCTCTCGATGGGCCCCACGGTCATGCCGCGCACCGGCGTCTTCAAATCCCATGGCGCTGCGCGCGCGCTCCCGACGTGAGCAAGGAGAGCGACGGCCGTCGCCATCGCGGCCCCGCGCCAGTCACCCATGCGATCCGAGGTGGCGGCGGTAAAGATCATCGACGAGAGCGTCGTCGATGTCGGCGATTCGGGACACGACGGCGTCGGCACCGGCCTCGCGCAAGCGCGCCTCGGCGTACGAGTGAGCGACCGCCATGCAGACGAGGCCGGCGGCCTTGGCCGATTCGATACCGGCGAGCGAGTCTTCGATGACGAGCGCTCGCACCGCGCCGTCGACACCGGGCCGCGCAGCCAAGACGCGGAGGCAGAGCTCGTACCCCATGGGATCGGGTTTGCAGCGCGGCGTATCCTCGGCGCTGATGATGTGGGAAATGAGATCTTTTATCCCCATGCGCTCGAGCGCGAAGGTTATTTCGTCGCGCAATGCGCCGGACACGATGGCCACTGTCCCCTTCGCGGCGCGACGCCGCACCGCGTCGATCGCCCCGTCGAACACGACGAGCCCCACCTCGGCGCGGCGCATATAAAACGGGCGCTTGGCGGCGGCGAGGGCTTCGATCTGCGCGTCGGTGGTAAATCGCCCCGCGTCGGTCAACATCGCCCGCAAGGCGCCGATGTCGTCGAACCCAAGATAACGCTCCACGTACGCCTCGTCGCTGAAGGCGACGCCAAGTGGCCCGAGCACATCGCGAAAGGCCTCACGGTGGACCTGCTCGTCATCCACCAAAACCCCGTTGAAATCGAAAATCGTCGCGGGAAACACGGTGCGGCTACGCTTAGCACGGCCACCGCGCCGCAGAACGGCTGGGCTCACCCGGTAACGTCTCGGGGTCGCCCAGCACCCGGCGCCGCGTTCGCGCCCTCACAAACGGCCCCGTTCGGTCGAGTCCGTTTGTCTCCACCCTTTACCTTCGGTAGCCTGGACCTAGTGGGTACGCGAAGCGCGGCATCGGAGCTTCTCGCAGATTCGTTGCGCCATGCAAGGGTGCTCATCGTCGACGATGACCCGCTGCAATGCTCCCATTTGGCCAAGATCGTCAGCGAATGGCAAGCCGAGCCTTTCACGGCGCAGCAACTCTCCGACGCGCTTCGCCTTCACAAGGAAGCGCATCCTGATCTGGTGCTGCTCGACGTGATGATGCCCCACGTGGATGGCTACAAGCTGGCGCAGATGTTCAAGCGCGCCTCGCCCTTCGTTCCCATCATCCTCTTGACCGCACTCGAAGACATCGACTCCAAACGGCGCGGATTGTCGGCGGGCGCCGACGAGTTTTTGAGCAAGCCGGTCAACGCGCTCGAGCTGCAGATCCGCATGTCGTCGATGATCCGCATCAAGCGTCTCGCCGACGAGCTCGAACGCGTCAACAAGAACCTCGCCGAGCTCGCCACCATCGACCCACTGACGCAAGTCGCCAACCGCCGTGTCGTCGAACAGCGGCTGGCGCACGAGTTCCAGCGCGAGCGCCGCTACAAGCACCCGCTCGCTTGCATCTTGATCGACATCGACCACTTCAAGGCAGTCAACGACAACTACGGACATCCCGTCGGAGACAAGGTCCTCGTCGAGGTAGCGGCCGCGATCCGCGAATCAATCCGCACCACCGATCTGGTGGCGCGCTTCGGCGGCGAAGAATTCATCGTCATCGCGCCAGAGACGACGACCACGGCGGCCGAGATGGTGGCCGAACGCATTCGGCGCGCCATCACCGAAAAAACAACGGCCAAAATGGATCAGGGGCTTCCCGCCGTCACGGCATCGCTCGGCGTCGCCTGCACCGAGGTCAGCGTCCTCAACGAGACCGAGCTCGTCGCCAAGGCCGACGCCGCCCTCTATCGCGCCAAGCACGAGGGGCGCAACCGGGTCGTCGTTGCCGGCAAGTGACGACTGCGCTCGGGCGGGGGCTCGCGCCGCCGACGTGGTCATCGTGGGCGGCGGTCCGGCGGGTCTCGCCACCGCCCTTTTTCTCTGCCATGCCGATCCCGCGCTGCGCGGGCGCGTGGTGGTGCTCGAAAAAGAGCGCTACCCCCGCGATAAATTCTGCGCCGGCGCCATCGGAGCGCGCGCCGACCAGCTCCTCGCGCAAATGGGCGTCACGGTCCAAGTGCCTTCGGTCGCCATCGACGGGATGTCCCTCGCTCTCGAGGGCGGCACCCTATCGGCGCGCGCCGGCGGTATCGGTCGCGTCGTGCGCCGGCTCGAGTACGATCACGAGCTCTCCAAGATCGCCCGCGCGCGCGGCGTCGAGGTCCACGAGGGCGCTCGGGTCACCGCCTTCCACGCTGGCGCCCGCCACATCGTCGTCGAAAGCACCGCCGGTACGTGGCAGGCGGAGGTACTGGTCGGCGCCGACGGCGTGGGTAGTGTGGTGCGCCGCGCGATGGGACTTTCCGCCGGCCGGTTGCGCGCGCAGGTCATCGAGCTCGACACCGAAGAGGCGCGCGGCGACCCCGAGCGCGACATCCTGCACTTCGACGCGAGCGACGCACGACTCACCGGCTATGCCTGGGATTTTCCGACGCTCGTCGACGGAAAAGCGCTCGTGTGCCGCGGCGTCTACCAGCTGAAAACGGGTGAACGCAGCGGCGGCGGCGATCGCGACGTACACGCGATCTTACGCGACCGCCTTGCCGCCCGCGGGCTCGACATCGAGCGCTACCGGACGAAGCGGTTCGCGGAGCGCGGTTTCGATGGACACACGCCTTACGCGAGCCGGAGAGTGTTGCTCGTCGGCGAAGCCGCGGGGATCGACGGACTCACCGGCGAAGGCATTGCGCAGGCCATTGCCTATGGCGCCTTTGCTGGCCCTTACATCGCCGAAAAGCTGGCGGGCCGCGACTTCGCGTTCAGCGACTTCTCGGCGCGCCTGGCCCGGTCGTCCGTAGGTTTCGAGCTCCAGGTGCGCGGTTACACCATTCCGCACTACTTCGGTGCACACCGCGCGATGATCGAGCGCTTCGTCCTTGCCACCCCCGACTTCTTTGCGATGGGCCTCGAGCACTTCGCGGGGCGAAAACTATCGCGCGCGCGACTCGCGAAATCGGTGCTGTCGTTCGGAGCCCGCCTTTTGTCCGGCGAGCACCGCCGACGCCCCGCCCAGGTAGGAACGCAGCCGGAGCGGGTTTAAGCGCGATCGCCGCATCTTTCTCACGATCGGACGCGGGTCGCCGCCACGCACGTCGATCGTGATCTGCCCATGCCAAGATTCCCGAGTGGGGATAGATTGGACCCATGATCCGAATGGGTGATGTTGGGACGGTCGCACGCCGCGCCTTGATGTGCAGCGCGGCAGCGTGGAGCTTCGCTTGTGGCAATGCACCGCCCCCCTCGCCCAGCCCGCCGGCGAGCGCGCCCGCGGCTCCTCCAGCTCTCGTCGCTGCCGACCTCGCCGAACCGACTGAACCGTCGCACGTCGTCGGGATCCTTCGGATCAGAAATCCGAATGTCACGCTCGAAACCGTCTATCGCTGGACGGGTATTCGGCTGTCAGGCAGCGATTTGGCGGCACAGTTTCTGGACAGTGGGCTCGCGGGTGCATTGTCGTTCGATTCGCCCATCGACGCCGTCGCCGCGCTCGACCCGAGGGCCACGACGGAGCCGCCGCTCATGGCGGTGAGTGTCGGCGTGCGCTCGGTAGACGCCGCGCGGCGCGCTTTTCAAGCGATGGGTCCCATCACGGAGGTGCGCCCCGGTGAGTTTCGCGTGACCGTGCGCCAAAGCAAGAAAAAGTCCGAAAAGCCCGCATGCCTGCTTTTGTCGGCGCGAGGCACAGCGCCCGGTCGCGTCATTTGTGGAAGGCGCGACCACGACGTCGACGCCATGCGTGGCTACATGGCGCGGACACTGCCCGAGCGTGATCTCGGCCCGGCCGATGTCCACCTCGAGCTGCACGCGCCGCCGGTGGTCGACATCTACGCGCCCTTGATCAACCAAGGTCTCAACGTGGGCGCAGCCCTCGCGCGGCGCAAGCTCGAGCTCGGCGAGCCGACCTTCGATCGCGCGCTCGGCGCCACCGCCACTGGGCTGAGCGAGGAGCTCCGGGCGTTGCTGGCCGATCTCGACACCCTCACCGTCGATGTGGCGGTCGCCCCCGAGCGCGCCAACGCGAGCGTCGTCTTTCGTTTGAAAGGGCAACAGTCTTGGACAGCCGGCACGCTTTCCGCGCAGGCCGCGCGCGCCGACGCCGCCCCGACGATGTTCTGGTCCCTGCCGGCGACGGCCACGGCGGCGAGTTACACCTATCCGCCCGAACATCAGCGCTTCGACGCCATCCGGCATACGCTCGGCGAGCTCCTCGACGGCTTTTTGGGTCACGAAGGTCTCGCACCCGCCGACCGTGCGCCGCTCGTCGCCATTTTCGACGACAAGTACGCCAACGACTCCCCCTGGGTCACGGCCAGCGGGCGATTCGAGCGCGACGCCGCCAAACCCGCGGCGAAAACGAGCACCTCCGCTCCGGCCGATCCATTGCAGGCTGCGGTCGACGGATTTGGTTGGTACATGGCGGGCGTCGCGACGCCCAATCAGACGCCGGATCTCGTCAAAACCCTGGCCACTGCCGTCAGCCGCCCCAAGCTCCAGTCCCTGCTGCGCAGCAAGCTCGCCGAGCTTCTGACCGCCAGCGACGCGCCGAGCGACGAAGCCGGCTTCCTACCGAGCGGCATCACGTTCAAACCTGCCGCCGCACCGAAAGAGCTCCCCAGGGGGTCGCTCGCCTTCGAGCTCATGGTCACGAGAGACGCCCCCCACGGCGCAGGCGCGACCAAGAAACCGCCGGCAAAACCCGCTGCTCCCGTCAAACTTCACGTCATCGTCGTGCCCGAGAGCGCGCGGACGTGGGTCATCCTCGGCAGCGACAAGGCGCACGTCGTCAAAACGGTTCTCGCCGCGACCGAGGGCGCACCACTCGCGGCCAAAGTCGCCAGCCGATCCGATCTCGCAGCACTGAAGGACGGCAAGTACGCGGGAGCAGGCTTCAGCACGTTGCAATCCCATTTCGAGTCCTGGTTCGGCAGCGCGGCGCGCATGCCCCTCGACCCCGACAAGCTGCGCATGATGGCCGAAGCGCGCACTTCGCTCGAGTCGACGCCGAACCGCGGCAAGACGCCGATCCTCTTTACGAACAACGTCAACCTCGAGAACGGCATCACCTGGCGCGTCGCCTTCGACGTGCCCAAGGGCGTCATCGAAGACGCGATCGTGCTCGCAGCGAGCTCACGGCTCATGCTGCCGACGCCGTAATCAGCGTTCGTCTACCGCCCGCGCTTGTAGATGGCGTTGCTGAGATGCGTCCAATGGGTGGGAACTTGCCCCATGAGCTCTTTGGTCTTCTTTCTCTTGTCGCGCGCGATGGCGTCGGCTGCGGCGAGCGTCGCGTCGCTCACTTTGGGCACGTCGAAAGGGAAGTTCATTCCGAGTAGCACGCAAAACCAGCTCAAATCGCGAAATGCGGTGCCGGTCTCGCGCGTCCCCTTCGTGCCCCCGGTCGGCAAAAGTCGCCGAAAGACGTCGAGGCGCTGCTGCAGCGCCGGCTCGATGTGCGTGTCGTTCTTGACGGCTTTCCAATAGGGCGTGTCTTCGCGGCTGGTAAAGGCGTAGTGGACCGTGATGAAGTGGATGATGTCGAGATAGAATTTGTCGAGATGCATGTTGTATCGATTGACGATACGCTCGTCGTAGTACCGGGCGTCGAGCATGGACGCGAGCCAATCGATGCCCACCTGGGTGATGGCGAGCCCGCTCGACTCGAGCGGTTCCACGAATCCGCCCGCCAAGCCGATGGCGACGCAGTTCTTGGCCCATAAAGCGGGGAGCTTTCCCGTCACGAAGCGGACCTGCATCTTGACGGCACTCTTGTGGAACTCGGCCCCGCAATATTGCTCGAGCTCGCGTTCGGCGTCGGCGTCGGAAAGAAAGCTGCTCGAATACACATAGCCGTGGCTCATGCGGTCAAATAGCGGAATTGACCACACCCATCCTGCCGACTGTGCCGATGCTTTCACGTAGGGGTGAAGACGCTCTTCCATGTTGGCGTTCTCGCCGTACGGAATGCGCACCACGAAGGCGCGATCGTTGAAGAGCGCGCTCGACCAATTTTGGAATTTCTGCTCGGGAGCGGCCTTGCCGATGAGTTGGCGGCGAAACCCGGTGCAGTCGATGTAGAGATCGGCCTCGATACGCCCATGCTCGGCGGTAACGAGAGCGGCGATGTTGCCTTGTTCGTCGAGGGGCACATCGAGCACCTCGTCGACGACATGCTGAACGGCCGGGGAGACCGATTTCAAGAGTTTGCCGAATTTGGCGGCATCGAAATGGTAAGCGAGCAGATTGGCGTAGAGCGGCATGCGGTTATGCCCGACGTTGAGCGTCGTCGAGCAGAAGTACTGTTCGGAAAATGAACGGCGATCGCGAAAGCCACCGCCGGGGGCGGCGTGCTTGGCGAGCCAGCAATGTCCGATGTGCGTGTGGTCGTCGAGGTAGTCGAGAAGCTCGAAAGGGTGCCAATAGGAGTCCCCCTTCTCGAACCAGTTTTCGAAATAGATGCCCGTCTTGTAGGTGGCGTCACATTCCGGCATCCACTGATCGGGCGATGTGAATCCGAGCTCGGTCAAGAAGTTGTGGATCATGGGCGTCGTCGCTTCGCCGACACCGACGGTCGGGATCTTCGCCGACTCGACGAGCGTGACCTTGACGCCGACGAGCACCTTGCTGAGGTACGCCGCGGCCATCCAACCAGCCGATCCGCCGCCCACGATGGCAATCGATTGCACGCGTTTCATGGCGGCTCACGTATACCATGGAGGCTCGGGCGCGGCGCCTTCAGGCGCGGGCGACGTTGTAGCAGAGCTGCACGAGTCCACTCGGAAACGATCGGCCGGAGACGAGCGTCACGTCGTCGACGAGCTTCGGTTGGTGGGTGCTTTCGGTCATCGCCGATGCTCGTCAGAAACGACCACCCACCATGACGCCTCCGCCACCCTCGACCGGCAAGGCGCCGACCCAGACCGGCCGCCTCGTTTCGCTGTCGTACCGGTGCAGGTGGACGACGAGCATTCCAATGCCCGCGCCGGCAAACGCCCCGGCAATGACGTCGGTCGGAAAGTGAGCGCCGCTGCGCACCCTCTCGACGGCAACGAACGATGTGAGTGTCACGGCGCCGGCGAGCGTCGCCCACGGGCGCAAGGTGTGAGGCGAGCGGGCGAAGGCGAGGTACGTCGCCGTCGCCGAGACGGTCGCGGCGATGGCGGTGTGACCGGAATAGAAGGACAGCGTGCTGTCGGTCGACGTGTTGTTGTATTTGGCCGGATCCTGACCTTCCTGGATGGCGCGGTTGCGCTCGATGTAAGCGATCGGTCGCGGGCGGCGAAATCCGATCTTGGCCAGGTTGGTCAATCCCCAGCTGAAGGCGATGGCCTCGCTGTAAAGCGTGAGGTCGACGAGCGCCGCGTCCTGGCCCGCGCGAAATCCACTCGCCACTGAATCGAACACCGCGAAGCCGAGCATCGCGTACACCCCACCGTTGGAAAAACCGCTGGCGGTCGTATCGACCGTTTGCGTGATGGCCGCGCGATCAATGGAAAGCAGTCGCTTGGTATCGAAAGCAGCGTCGATTTGTTGTGGCCGAATCTCGCCGGTGGAGATGATGGCCTCGCTCAGCCCCGCGAAGCCGAGCGAGGCAACGAGCAGCGGAACGTCTGCGAGTGGATCCGCTTTGAAGAGAACCTTGTCATCGCAGGAATCTTTTGCCGGTGCCGAACCGTCGGCTCGCGCCAGGGACGGCGCGACGATCGCCATGAACAGTGCGGCCAATCCCGTACGGAAGCGTCGCGAGAGCGCGCGCCTGGCGTTCACTTTCCCCGGGACCGTCATCTTCACCGTTCCTCCTGGCGTTCGAGACCAACCACGCGGTATCCGCGTTCTCTACCCTCGTCGACGAGGTGCACACGCAGGGGGTACGTCGATGCACCATTGGCGATGGTGACGACGGCGTAGGAGGAGGCGCGCTCGCCCCGTCCCGCTGGGTTCGCCTCGGGGAGGCGCAAGCAAACTTCGCCTTCCGATTTTACTTCGGCCGGCAGCGCGGACCGCGATTCGTCGCTGCGCCACTCGGCCGTGTAGCGAAAGCGCGCGTCTTGCCAAACGTGCCGCCGGCGCGCGAGATCGGTGGCGCAGAGGTTTCGCTTGCCGCTGATTTTCACGTCGGTAAGGGGCGACAAGCGCGCGAGGTACCGTTCGAGAATGAGCGCGAGGCGCCGTTCCAGCACTTCGGCCAGGTACTCGGCGTGAGCCGTGCGCTGGAACTTGCCGAGATCGACGAGCGCCCGAATGTCGGCAGCTTCGAAGCGCGACAGAATGCGCGCCATCCACGCATTGTCGCGCTCCGTGGCGCGGCTGAAGGCTGGATTCGGGTACTCGTTCTTCCAGCTTTCGGGGTCGAACTCTCGCCAGGTGAAGTAGCCGAAGGGCTCCATGCCCGGCGTGCGCTCCACCCGTTCCCACGCGCGCGTCGGGATGCCGAGGGTGACGAAGTCCTGCCCGATGTCGCCCCAGTCGAGCAGGTACGACTGGCCGAGCCTGCGCGAGATGCCCTCCCACGCCCACTCACTTCCGAACGAGTCGCTGGTATCGAGATAGTAGTGGCGCACGTACCCAGGGGACGCGTCGGGAACGGCTCCCGCGGCGATCCACGAGTCCATGGTGTTCTGCTCGCGTGCGTCGAAGTGGTTGAGCCATGCGGCGACGAGCCGTGCGCCGCGCAGATCGCGGCGGTCTTCGTGGGCAATGGCGTCGTTCTCGTCGTCGCTGCGCTTACCCTCATAGCGAAACGGCCCGAGCAGGTAGCCGGGCAGCCACGCGCTCGCCTGCAGACGGACGTAGCCGTCCCGCGCCGGCGCCTGCGCGAGCACGTTGTCGAGCGCACCTTGATCGAACGGCTTGGTGACGCCCGAATTGTCGGTCACCTTGAGACCGGGCAGAAGCGACAGCGCGCGTCGATCGACGAAGATCACCTGCTCGCAGGACGTGTTGAAACCGACCGCATGGTAGATGGCGGCACCGATGGCGCTGGCCGCGCTCGGGCGCTCGGGCTGTTCTTTGGTGTCGGTCTTGAGCATGAATTTGCGCTTGCCACCGACTTTGATACGAAAGCCGGGCGTCGCGCCGTTCATCTTTCCCTGATCGATGACCCAGCTGCCGGGGGCCGCGGTGAAGCCGTCGAGCATCTCTTCCGCCGCGCACGCCCCGCGCAAGAGCTCTTCGCGCGACGGTTTGCGGATACCGATGCGATTGTTGAACCAGGCCGAGTCCGGCACTTCGTCGAGCGCGTTGACGTTCTGTGCATCGCGCGGGGGATCGACGGCAAAGACTTTGGCGAAAGGCCGAAACACACTGTTGTCGAGCCCGTCCCAGATCAGCGGTGAAACGTACGGCTCGGGAGCGCACGCGACGTGATTCGGCTCTTTTTCCGTCGCCCGCCGCTCGCACGGCACGGAAATGGACCGAAGATCGGTGTCCTTCCAGAGCGGCTCGCGCACCGGAAATCGTCGCTCCGAGTGCGCGCAGCCCGCCGTCGCCAGCACGGCCAAGAGGGCGAACGACGATGCCTTAGAACCCACGGTGTGTCCCTACGAAGAGGCGGAACGAATCGATCTTCGTTCCGGTGTCGATGGTTTCCGTTCCAAACCCGATCAAGACTTCGAGCGGATTGTCCGTGAGTCCCGCGCTCTCCACCCCGATGGCGCCGGAGAGACGCAAGTTTTTGAGATCGAAGCCCTCGAGGTGCTGGAAGAATACATTTCCCACTTCGAGTCGCATCGATCCATCGAGCCAGATCCAGATCGGCCAGTGGTAGGCAAGCTCGGCGACGACGGCGCTGTCCCCGAGGAGTCTACCCGGATAAAAACCGCGCATGGGGCCGAAGCCGCCGAGCGCGGCGAGCTCGGTGAAAGGGATCTCTTTCTTGTCGAGAGGGTCGACGAAATGGACGATGCCGGACAGCGAGAGAACGCGCGAACGTCCGTTGACGTCTAGAAACGCTCCCGCCGATCCGCCGTAACCGACCCAAGCGCCGCGCCCGCGAAGATCTGCGGAGTGCGATCCGTGCAGCTCGAGCCGAGCGCCCGATCCCGACGCGG
>Ga0193706_1000928_pt1 | contig 14307 bp, 12 predicted proteins | sample U3c1metaG_FD_160130 | JGI IMG/M metagenome (GOLD analysis project Ga0193706, IMG submission 160130) | Soil microbial communities from a riparian zone of the East river system, Colorado, United States - U3c1 | ecosystem: Environmental > Terrestrial > Soil > Riparian zone | place: USA: East River... | reverse complement strand
TGTCCAGGACCGGAACGGCAAGGTGATCTATCGCGCCGACACCCGGCCCTGCGAGGGCTGCAACGCGCCCGACTGGGACGGCAAGCCGATGCCCCGGCCGCCGCTTCGAACCAAGCAATTGATGGATCCGCTGACCGCCTATCAGATGGTCCACATCCTGGAGGGCGTCGTGGTTCGCGGCACCGCCCAGACATTGCGCGACCTCGGCAGGCCCCTGTTCGGAAAGACCGGGACGACGACGGGCCCGACCAACGTCTGGTTCATCGGCGGAAGCCCCGAGATCGTGGCGGGAATCTATATGGGCTTCGATCAGCCGCGGCCGATGGGCGGCTATGCGCAGGGCGGAACCCTCGCGGCGCCGATCTTCAAGCAATTCGCGCAGACCGCGCTCAAGGGCATGCCCGTTTTGCCCTTCCGGGCGCCGCCGGGGATCAGGATGATCCGGATCGACCGGCGATCGGGCAAGAAGGTGTTCGGCACCTGGCCGACCGACGAGGAGAAGGGATCGGCGGTGATCTGGGAAGCGTTCAAGCCCGAGAGCGAGCCGAAGCGGACGATCCGAAGGGACCTTGTCCAGACCCGGGAGAAGGCCGCGACCAAGGTCGAGCAGCGCCGGGACGACCGGCAGCGCGACAGCGACTTCTTGCAAAATCAGGGCGGTATTTACTAGGTCCGCAACAAAGTTGCGGACCGTGTCCCGGCGAAAGCCGGGATCCAGTCTGACAAAAGAAAGTCTGGTCCCCGGCTTTCGCGGGGAGCAGCAGGCACGATGGTCCTAAGAAAAGTGAGATTCCGGCTTTCGCCGGAATGACGAAGTAAGGAATTACGATGCGCGCCGAGGCGCAGGCTTATGCCGACCAGATCCGGTCGGCGCTCGATCTACTCCGCCGGTTCCTCGACTGGGACCGCGCTTTGCGGCGCCTCGACGAGCTGAACAACAGGGTCGAGGACCAGTCGCTGTGGGACGACCCCAAGGCGGCCCAGGAGGTGATGCGCGAACGGCGCCGGCTCGACGAGGCGATCGCGGCGACGAGGGCGATCCAGCAAGAGCTCGACGACACGTCGGAGCTGATCGAGATGGCAGAAGCCGAGGGCGACGATTCGATGGCGCAGGAGGGCGTCGCCGCTCTCGCCGCGCTCGCCGAGCGGGCCGAGCGCGACAAGGTGACCGCTTTGCTGGCCGGCGAGGCCGACGCCAACGACACCTATATCGAGGTCAATGCCGGGGCCGGCGGAACCGAGAGCCAGGACTGGGCCGAGATGCTTCAGCGGATGTACAGCCGCTGGGGCGAACGGCATGGAATGAAGGTGGAGCTGGTCGACCATCATGCCGGCGAGCAGGCCGGGATCAAGTCGGCGACCCTGCTGGTGAAGGGCGAGAATGCCTATGGCTATGCCAAGACCGAAAGCGGCGTTCACCGGCTGGTCCGGATCAGCCCCTATGACAGCTCGGCACGGCGCCACACCAGCTTCGCCTCGGTCTGGGTCTATCCGGTGATCGACGACGATATCGACATCGAGGTCAACGAGGCGGAGCTGAGGATCGACACCTACCGGGCCTCGGGCGCGGGCGGCCAGCATATCAACACGACCGATTCGGCGGTGCGTATCACCCACCTTCCCTCGGGGATCGTCGTCGCCTGCCAGAACCAGAGATCGCAGCACAAGAACAAGGCCGAGGCGATGAAGATGCTGAAGGCGAGGCTGTACGAGGCCGAGCTTCAGAGGCGGGAGGCGCAGGCCGACGCCGAGCATGCCGCCAAGACCGATATCGGCTGGGGCCACCAGATACGCTCCTACGTCCTTCAGCCCTATCAGCTGGTCAAGGATCTGCGGACGGGCGTGACCTCAACCTCGCCTTCGGACGTGCTCGACGGCGATCTCGACAGGTTCATGGCGGCCGCCTTGTCGCAGCGCGTGACCGGCGAGAAGGTCGAGGTCGAAGATGTTGAGTAGGGCCATTCTCGTCCGGGGCATCGAAGCCCCTCCCGTCGATCGGGAGAGGCTGGGGTGGGGTGGCGTGCGACGAAAGTCGCGGCGGGGCTCGCAATCCACCCCCACCCTGCCCTCCCCCATCAAGGGGGAGGGTTCAAGGATGTGGCGGCTCCTGGTGTCTCTCCTGCTCCCAGCCCTGCTGCTTGCAGCGTGCGAGAAGCAGCCTCAGCAATCGCCCTTCCCGGCGCCGAAGCGGCCGGTCTCGCCGATTGTGTCGCCGCGCTACTCGAACGAGGATGCGCGCGACAGCGTCGGCGAGGCGGAGACGGTGATGCAGCTTGCCGGGATCAAGCCCGAGATGGTCGTCGCCGATATCGGCGCCGGCGAAGGCTATTATACGGTTCGGCTGGCGCCCCTGGTCGGCCGGAAGGGGCGAGTGCTGGCCGAGGATATCGTGCCCGAGACCCGCGATGCGCTTGCCCAGCGGGTCCAGCGCGAGAATCTGGACAATGTCGCGGTGAAGCTCGGTTTGCCCAACGATCCGCAGCTGCCCGACAACAGCTTCGACCGGATCTTCATGATCCATATGTATCATGAGATCGAGAGGCCGAGCGAGTTCCTCTGGCATCTGCGCGACGCGCTGAAGATGGACGGACGGGTGGTGGTGGTCGAGCCCGACCGGGCGACCGACCGGCACGGGACCCCGCCGCGGCTGCTCATCTGCGAGTTCGCATCCCTGGGCTACGAGCTGACCCGGTTCGAGCGGCTAGGCGATTCCGAATCCTATTTCGCCGAGTTCGAAGGCAAGAATGCGCGGCCCGAGCCGGCGCAGATCAAGATCTGCCCGGCTACGGTTTAGGGCGTCCTTCGATACGCGGCTTCCCCCGGATCAAGTCCGGGGTCAGCCGCTACTCAGGATGAGCGGTTGGAAATGACAGCCGCTTGGAAAGCCGCGCTCCACCCGCCATAGAAAGCGCATGCAGGCCTATCAGCAGCTGCTCGCTCGGATCCTCGAGGAGGGGGTCGAGCAGAGCGACCGGACCGGGACCGGGACTCTCTCTGTGTTCGGGCACCAGATGCGATTCGATCTCGGCAAGGGCTTCCCGCTGATCACGACCAAGAAGCTGCATCTGCGCTCGATCATCGTCGAACTGCTCTGGTTCCTTCGCGGCGAGACCAACATCGCCTGGCTGAAGGAGCGGGGAGTCAGCATCTGGGACGAATGGGCGGACGAGAATGGCGAGCTCGGGCCGGTCTACGGCAAGCAGTGGCGCGACTGGGAGGGGCCGGACGGGAGCCATGTCGACCAGATCGCGAACCTGATCGACCTGATCCGGAAGGACCCGGCGTCGCGGCGGCAGATCGTCAGCGCCTGGAACCCGGCCGAGCTGCACAGGATGGCGCTGGCGCCCTGCCACTGCCTGTTCCAGACCCAGGTGGCCGGCGGGAAGCTCCACCTCCAGCTCTACCAGAGAAGCGCCGACGTCTTCCTGGGCGTTCCGTTCAACATCGCCTCCTACGCGCTGCTCACCCATATGCTCGCCCAGCAATGCGGGCTCGAGCCGGGAACGTTTGTTTGGACCGGCGGCGACTGTCACCTCTATTCCAACCATCTCGACCAGGCGCGGCTTCAGCTGAGCCGCGAGCCCCGGGCGCTTCCGAAGCTGGAGATATTGCGCCGCCCGGAAGCGATCGACCGCTACGAATATGAGGACTTCGCGATCAGCGGCTACGAGCCGCATCCCCATATCGCCGCGAAAGTGGCGGTTTAAGCCGTGGCTCGGACGGGGCGCATGGACCTGACGGCAGCAGTGGCGAAATGAGGATCGTCACGCTGATCGTCGCGCGCGCCGAGAATGGGGTGATCGGGCGCGACGGCGGGATGCCCTGGCATTTGTCCGAGGATCTGAAGCGCTTCAAGGCGCTGACCATGGGCAGCGCGATGGTGATGGGGCGCAAGACGTTCGAGAGCCTGCCCAGGCTGCTACCGGGACGGCGGCACATCGTCATCACGCGCGATCCGGAATGGCGGGCCGAGGGCGCCGAGATCGCCCATGATTCCGGCGAGGCCTTGGCGCTGGCCGGGCCCGGGCGGGTGTCGGTGATCGGAGGCGTGGCGATATTCCGCTTGTTCCTGCCGATCGCCGACGCGATCGAGCTGACCGAAGTCCATTCCGAGGTGGAGGGCGATACGAAGCTCGAACTCGACCTTGGCGGCTGGCGGGAGGTTGCGCGCGAGCGGCACGAGGGGCCGCCCTTTCCCTACAGCTTCGTCCGGCTCGAGAGGAAAGGGAGATGAGAAAGCGGATCCTGATCGGGCTGACCGTGCTGATCGCGGTCGCCGCCGCGGCCTTCTTCCTGCTCGCGCCCGGAATCCTCGAGCGCGGCATGAACAAGGTGAAGCCGGCGAAGCTCAAGCCGGTTTCGGGGCGCATCGCCGAGCTTCATTCGCGGCTTCAGATCGCCGACATGCATGCCGACACCTTGCTGTGGAGCCGAAGCGTCATCGGCGCGGGGACACGCGGCCAGGTCGACCTGCCCCGGCTCGAGGCGGGCAATGTCGCGCTCCAGGTCTTCTCGTCGGTGACCAAGACTCCCAAGGGCCAGAATTACGACAGCAACGGCGCCGACAGCGACAATATCACCCTGCTCGCCTTCGCCCAGCTCCAGCCGCCCAGGACCTGGTTCTCGCTGATCGAGCGATCGCTGTGGCATTCGGCCAAGCTTCACCGGGCGGAGAATGAGTCGGGCGGACGTCTCCGCATAATCCGAAACGGCGCAGGGCTCAGGCGACTGCTCGCCGACCGCCGCCGCGGCTTGAAGGTGATCGGGGCGCTGCTGTCGGTCGAAGGGCTTCACAATCTCGAGGGCGACCTTGCCAATCTGGACCGGCTCCGGGCCGCCGACTTTCGAATGGCCGGGCTCGTCCACTTCTTCGACAACGAGCTGGGCGGATCGATGCACGGCACGAAGAAGGGCGGGCTGACTCCGTTCGGCCGGAAGGTCGTCCGGCGGATGGAGGAATTGGGGATGATCGTCGACGTCGCCCATGCCAGCCCGGCGACGGTCCGCGACGTTCTGGCGATGGCGCAGCGGCCGGTCGTCTCGAGCCATGGCGGGGTTCAGGCGACCTGCAAGGTCAACCGCAATCTCGACGACGAGCAGATCAGGGGGATCGCGGCGACCGGCGGAGTGATCGGGATCGGCTATTGGGACGCGGCGGTGTGCGGCACCGGGCCCGAGGCGATCGCCGACGCGATCCTGCACGTGAAAAGGGTGGCCGGGATCGACCATGTCGCTTTAGGCAGCGACTTCGACGGGGCGGTGACGACCGGCTTCGACACCTCGAAGCTCGCCCATCTCACCCAGGCCCTGGCCGACCGCGGCTTCACCGACGAGGAGATCGGCAAGGTGATGGGCGACAATCTGCTCGGGGTTCTGGAGCAGGGGATGCGGCCTGGGGGGTGAGAGTCAATTCGTCATCCTGACGAAGGTCAGGATCCATGAACACCCACGCATCTCAGTAGACGCGGACATCGGTAACTGCTTGATTGCCTTCGTGTTCATGGATCCGGGATCAAGTCCGGGATGACGAAGAAGGGGGCGGCGACGCATTGCCCGCCCCCCTTCGCCTACCTATACAGCGCGCCATGGAGCGGCTGGACGGCGGCTCGGCGGTTCCGGAGCGGCTTCGCGGGGGCATCGTCGCGCTCGGCAATTTCGACGGATTTCATCGCGGGCACCAGGCGGTGGTCGGCCGCGCCGTCGAGCGCGCGCGGGCGGAAGGCCGGCCGGTGCTAGTCGCGACGTTCGATCCGCATCCGGTGCGCTTCTTCAAGCCCGACGTGCCGCCTTTCCGGCTGACCAGCCTCAACCAGCGCGAGCGGCTGTTCGGCGAGGCGGGAGCCGACGCGATGCTCGTCTTCCGCTTCGACGCGTCGCTTGCCGCGCTCACCGCCGAGCAGTTCGTCGCCGAGCGGCTGGTCGGGCTGATCGGCGCGGCCGGCGCGGTGACGGGCGAGGACTTCACCTTCGGCAAGGGCCGCGGCGGGACGATCGAGGTGCTCGAGCGGCTTGGCGCCGAGCATGGCTTCAGCGTCGACTCGGTGGCGCCGGTGGCGGACGGCGGCGAGCCGGTCTCGTCGAGCCGCATCCGGGAAGCGCTTCAGGCCGGCGATTGCGAGACGGCGGCGGCGCTTCTTACCCGCCCGTTCGCGATCGAGGGGGTCGTGGAGCCGGGCGACAAGAGGGGCCGGACGATCGGCTATCCGACCGCCAACATGCAGCTCGGCACCTATTTGCGGCCGCGCTTCGGGATCTATGCGGTACGCGGACGCCTTCCCAATGGGACCTGCCTCGACGGCGCCGCCAATCTCGGCATCCGGCCGACATTCGAGCCGCCGCGCGAGCTGCTCGAGCCCTATTTCTTCGATTTTGAGGGCGACTTGTACGGCCAGACGATCGAGGTGGAGCTGATCTCATTCATCCGACCGGAAGAGAGATTCGAGACGATCGAGGCGCTGAAGGCGCGAATGGCAATCGACTGCGAAGAGGCACGGAATAGACTGACATGAACATGAGATTCACCCGCTGGCAGAAAGCGGGCCTTGCCTTCGCGATCGTGCTGACCGCTTTCTCCCTTCTCAACGCATCCTGGCTTGCACCCAAGCCCAAGGGGCGGCTGATCCTGGTCGCCCACCGCGGAGTCGCGCAGCAGTTCGACCGGGAGGGCGTGGACAACGACACCTGCACCGCGACCCGGATCAAGCCGTCGCCCCACAAGTTCATCGAGAACACCCTGCCCTCGATGGGAATCGCGGTCGAGCGGGGCGCCAATGCGATCGAGATCGACGTCCATCCGACCAAAGACGGCCAGATGGTGGTGTTCCACGACTGGACGCTCGATTGCCGGACCAACGGCAAGGGCGTGGTCCGCGAGAAGACATGGGCGGAGCTGGAGGGGCTCGACGTCGGCTACGGTTACACCTGGGACGGGGGAAAGACATTTCCGCTGCGCGGCCGGGGCGTCGGCCAGATGCCCAGGCTCGAGGAGGTGCTGAAGGCCTTCCCGACCCTGCCTTTGGTGATCAACTTCAAGAGCAAGGATCCGCGCGACGCGGACATATTGCTCGCCGCCTTCGCCCGGGCCGGCAAGGCGGTGGACGGCAAATACAGCTTCTACGGCCATCCCGACGTGCTCCGGCGCCTCAAGAGCCGGGTCCCGACCGCCTGGACCTGGTACAAGGACGAGATGAAGGCCTGCCTCAGGGATTATGTGAAATGGGGCTGGACCAGCTTCGTGCCCGAAAGCTGCCACGACACGACGGTGGCGGTGCCGCTCAATTATCAATGGGCGATCTGGGGCTGGCCGAACCGCTTCATCGACCGGATGGCCAAGGCCAATACCAAGGTGATCATGCTCGGCGATTATAAGGACGGGTCGGTGACCGGGATCGAGGAGCCGGAGCAGCTCGGCGACGTGCCTCGGGATTTCCGGGGCTATTTGTGGGTCGAGAATATCTGGGATGTGGGGCCGGCGCTTCAGCGCTGATCGAGATCGGCCCTCCCGCTCCCCGGCGTAGGCCGGGGTCCAATCAATCGCCCGGAAACTGGGCTCCGGCTTTCGCCGGAGAACAGCGAGGGGCAGGCGGCGCACCCCAAATGTTTGTTTCCCGAAAAACCTAGGCTAAGGCCCCCGTCCAATGTCCGACAGACCAGATTACAGCGACACGGTCTTTTTGCCGAAGACCGATTTCCCCATGAAAGCCGGCCTTGCGAGCAAGGAGCCGGCCATTCTCGCGCGCTGGGCGGAGATGGACCTGTACAAGCGGCTGCGCGAGGCCCGCCAGGGCTGTGAGCGCTTCATCCTTCACGACGGCCCGCCCTACGCAAACGGCGACATCCATATGGGCCATGCGATGAACAAGATCCTGAAGGATATCGTCGTCCGCTCGCAAAGCCTGCTCGGCAAGGACGCGCCCTACGTGCCCGGCTGGGATTGCCACGGCCTTCCGATCGAGTGGAAGGTCGAGGAGAAGTATCGCAAGAAGAAGCTCGACAAGGACGAGGTGCCGGTCGCCCAGTTCCGCGCCGAGTGCCGGGCCTATGCCGAGCATTGGGTGGCGGTTCAGTCCGAGCAGTTCCAGCGGCTCGGCGTGATGGGCGAGTGGGACGATCCCTACCTCACGATGAAATATGAGGCCGAGGCGAAGATCGTCGAGGAATTGATGAAGTTCGCCGAGAGCGGCCAGCTCTATCGCGGCGCCAAGCCGGTCATGTGGTCGCCGGTCGAGAAGACGGCGCTGGCCGAGGCCGAGGTCGAATATGAGGACGTCATCTCGACCCAGATCGATGTGGCGTTCAAAATCTTCGAGGCACCCAACGCACCTGATCTAGTACATCTGGACGCACTGGTTTGGACGACCACGCCTTGGACGATCCCGGTTAACCAAGCTTTGGCCTATGGACCTGACGTAGAATACGTAGTTCTCTGGCACGAAATCGACTGGCGAGATCTGGGCCAGGACGGGGGCAAACGCGCGCTCGAGCTGTACTGGGAGCGGTACGCCGGTCAGGGTACTGGCGAGGCTCTACTGGTCGCGAAGGATCTCGTCCCTCAGGTGACCGCTCGCCTGCAAGGCCGACTGGACAGTATAGATTTTGAGGGTTCTACGCCAAAACTTCGCCCGGTCCTGCTGCTTCAAGGCGAAGATATTTACCACAGCGAGACCCGCGACGAGGGCGCGCCTGTACGAGTCTTCCGCGGCTCGCAACTTGCTGGCGCGCTGGCCCGCCACCCGATGCACCATCTCGGCGGATTCTTCGCGAAGCCCCGCCCGTTCCTGCCCGGCGAGCATGTGACGACCGACGCGGGTACCGGGCTCGTCCACATGGCGCCGGACCATGGCGAGGAGGATTTCCTGGTCTGCAAGGCGGCGGGGATCGATCCGGTCTTCGCGGTAAACGATGCCGGCTTCTACCGCGAGGACTGGGAATGGCTGCCCGGCGGCGGCAGCGTCATCAACAACAAGTTCAACGCGCCGGATGGACCGATCTGCTCGGACCTGCGCGAGGCGGGCGCCCTGCTCGCCGCTTCGGCGGACTTCCAGCACTCCTATCCGCACAGCTGGCGGTCGAAGGCGAAGATCATCTACCGGTGCACGCCGCAATGGTTCATCGCGATGGATCGGCCGATTCCCACAGGCCCCACCCCTGGTCCCTCCCCTGAAGGGGAGGGGAAGACGTTGCGTGAGATGGCGATGGCAGCGATCGCGGAGACGCGGTGGGTGCCGGAGAAGTCGCGGAACCGGATCGGGGCGATGGTCGAGGGTCGGCCGGACTGGGTGATCAGCCGGCAGCGCGCCTGGGGCGTTCCGATCGCTCTCTACGTCCACCGCAAGACCGGCGAATATCTGAAGGATCCGGTGGTCAACATGCGGATCCTGCACGCCTTCCACGAGGGCGGGGCGGACGCATGGTTCGGCGCCGACCACCAGGCCCTGCTCGGCAACGGCTACAGCCTCGAGGAGTATGAGCCGGTCAACGACATCCTCGACGTCTGGTTCGATTCCGGATCGACCCACGCTTATGTGGTCGAGGCTCGTTACGGCCATGATGCCCGCGCCGACGTCTATTGCGAGGGATCGGACCAGCATCGGGGGTGGTTCCAGTCGAGCCTTCTCGAGAGCTGCGGAACGCGTGGCCAGGCGCCTTTCGCGTCCGTCCTGACCCACGGCTTCGCGCTCGACCAGAACGGCCGCAAGATGTCGAAGAGCATCGGCAATACGGTCGATCCGCTCCTCATCATCCGCGAGAGCGGCGCCGACATCCTCCGGCTCTGGGCCGCTTCGACCGATTATTTCGAGGACGTCCGGATCGGCAAGGAGGTGCTCGCCACCACCACCGACGCTTATCGCAAGCTGAGGAACACGTTCCGCTATCTGCTCGGGGCGCTCGCCGGTTTCGAGGATTCCGAGAAGGTGCCGCCGGCCGAGATGCCGGAGCTGGAGCGCTGGGTGCTGAACCGGCTCGCCGAGCTGGACTCCGAGCTTCGCGAGGCGACCGACGGCTTCGAGTTCAACCGCTATGCGCGCCTGCTCTCCGCCTTCGCGAACGACGATCTCTCGGCCTTCTTCTTCGATATCCGCAAGGACAGCCTCTATTGCGACGCTGCGGACGATCCGAAGCGGCGGGCCTATCGGACGGCGCTCGACATCACCTTTCACGCGCTGGTGCGCTGGCTGAGCCCGATCCTCTGCTTCACGACCGAAGAGGTGTGGCAGACCCGCTATGGGGATCAAGGCGGATCGATCCATCTCGAGACATGGCCGGAGATCGACCCGGCCTGGCGCGACGCGGCGCTGGCGGCGAAATGGGACCTGATCCGTTCGTCCCGCGAGCGCGTGACCGAGACGATCGAGCCGCTTCGGCGCGAGAAGGTGGTGGGATCGAGCAACGAGGCGCGGGTGCTTCTGCCCGACGTCGAGGCGGGCCTCACCGGCCTCGACCCCGCCCAGCTTGCCGAGATCTACATCGTTTCCGAAGTCGCGTCCGGCTTGTACGACACGATCGAAGCGGCCAAGACCGACTATCTGAAATGCGGCCGCTGCTGGCGGCACCTTCCCGAGGTTCCTGAGGACGGTGCGCTCTGCGCGCGCTGCGACGAGGTGGTGAATGGCTGAGGCTGAGAGCGTCTACGTGCCGGCACAGAGCGTCAGGAGCATCCGGACGTTCGGGCTCGGCATAGCCGGCTTCGTGCTCGTGCTCGACCAGGCGGTGAAGTGGATCGTTACCTACATCTTGCAGCTCGAGCAGAGGCGCGAGTTCGAGATCGTCTCCTTCTTCAAGCTGCGCTGGACCGAGAATCGCGGAGTCTCGATGGGCTTCCTGACCGCCGGGAGCGAGCTCGAGCGCTGGCTACTGGTTGCCCTGACGGTCGGAATCTCGATCTTCGTCCTGGTCTGGATGTGGCGCGAGAAAAGCCGCGGCGACGTGGTCGCGCTCGGATTCGTGCTTGGCGGAGCGCTCGGAAACATCATCGACCGGGTGCGGCTGGGCTATGTGCTCGATTTTGCCGACCTGCATTTCGGCGACTGGCATCCCTTTTTGGTCTTCAATGTCGGCGACGCAGCGATTACCATCGGCGTGCTTCTATTACTGGTTCGGGCGCTGCTGACACGCGACCGGAAGGCTCCTCGAGAGGAAAAGTGACTATGCGTATCGTAAAAATCGGCCTCGCCGTCCCGGCTGCCGCGCTCCTTCTGGCCGGCTGCCAGTCGGGCGGAGTCCTCGGCCGCGACCGGCCCGACGAGTTCGCGGTCACCCGCAACGCGCCTTTGGTCATCCCGCCCGATTTCGCGCTCGTGCCGCCCAAGCCGGGCGATCCGACCCCGTCCTCGGCCGACGCCCGCACCCAGGCGCTCGATGCCTTGTTCGGCGGCCCGGCTCCGCGAAGCGAGGCCGAGAAGGGGATTCTGGAAGCCGCTGGAAGCGAGCGCGCCGCTCTCGGCGCCCGCTCGGTTGCCGGCGATCCGAACACGACGGTCGTCGACAAGGGCGCGGTGACCCAGACGATCATCGCCTCGCCCCAGGGCGCCGGCCGGGATGCGAACGTCCTGACGCCGCAGTAAGGTGAAGACCCTCTCCCTCGGGGAGAGGGTGGCATCGCGGAGCGATGGCGGGTGAGGCACGGGCTCTCACTGAAGGACTTCGTGCCCTCACCCTCCCGAAGCAAAGCTTCGGGCCCCTCCCTCTCCCTTTAGGAGAGGGGTTAGGTGTTCCTTAGCGCCGTCGCGCTACAGCGCGGGGCGTGACTCAGCAGGTTTCCCGTATCGAGGCGGTGCAGGGTTCGGCCGCGGACGTGGCCGAGCTTCGGCAGGTACTGGCACTCGTCAGCGAGATGGCGGGGAGGCCCCTGCCCTCCCCGCTTTCGCTTGATGAGGATGCGCGGATCGCGGCGGCTTATGCCGACGCGCTGCCGATCGTTCAAGTTTGCTTCGATCGGCTCGCGGCCGAGACGACGGCGCGGGCGACGGCGGGGATCAAGGCGCTGATTGCGTTGCGGGATGGCGGTCGGCCGACGCGGGCAGCGGCGGAGAGGTTGGCCGGTTCGCTTGGCGGCGATCTCGTGCGCTTGAGACAGATTGTGCGCGGCTGAAGGGCCCCGCCCCATGAGACGTCACTAAGGCTCGCCCGAGGGCGAGCCATGCGTCTCATCCCGTCCCGGAAATCCGGCAGGGGGTGACAAGAGCTAGCCTTCGTCCTTCGCGGTGACCTGCACCGGCGGCACGGGCCAGTCCCGGATGTGGACGTCGCGTTGGGGGTAGGGGACGACGATGTCGATGTCCTTGAACAGGCGCCACAGGCGGTTGAGGATCTCGGACTGGACGCTTCCGACTCCGAGCTCGGGATCCGAGATCCAGACCAGTATCTCATGATCGATCGCGCTTTCGCCGAAGGCCCGCAGCCAGATGCGGGGCTCGGGCTGGCTCAGGACCCGAGAGGATTCCTTCGCGGCCCGGACCATCAGCTCCTGGACGAAGGGCAGGTCGCAATTATAGGCGACCCCGACCTTGATGTGGAGGCGAACGTCGCGGCTCGAATAGGACCAGTTCTCGACCTCCTGGGTCATCAGATTCTCGTTCGGAATCAGATGCTCCTTGCCGTCGCGGGTGATGATCGAGACGGCGCGGACCCCGATCTTGTTGACGTGGCCGAAGCTCTCGCCGACCGCGATCACGTCGCCCGGCTTGATCGAGCGGTCCATGAGCAGGATGATCCCGGCGATCAAATTCCCGAAGGTCTTCTGGAGTCCGAAGCCGATGGCGAGGCCGAAGGCGCCCGAGAAGACGGCGAGCGCGGTCAGGTCGATCCCGAGAAGATCGATTCCGAGGAAGAAGGCGGCGACCAGGATGGCGACCGCGGCGAGCTTCTGGCTGAGCAGCTGCTGGGTCGCGTCGAGCCCGTGGGTTCGGCGAATCGCCTGGAGGGCGAGGCGGTTCAGCAATTTCACCAACGCATAGATCGCGACCAGGATGACCAGCATCTGGGTGACGGTGAGCAGGGAGAAGCGGCGGCCGGCACCGGTGAAGCCGACCTGATCGAGCGCCTCGGTGATCGGCTCGAGGCCGCCGACGGTTCGGGCGAGAAGGACGAAGAAGACCGCTCCGCCGAGCAAAGCGCCGATCCAGCCGGGCATTCGAAGACCGCGAACCAGGGCCGAGACGAGGAGGCCCGCCGCGGTGGCGAGGCCGAGGCCCAGAACGACCGCACCGAGCGGAAGCCAGCGATCGGTGCTCAGGACCAAAGCGAGAAGAAGCGCGGCGACCGTGAAGCGGACGAGCGCGCACATACGCGGGCCGATGCGCTCGCCGCTGGCGCCGGCGCGACTCACCCAGAAATCGGCGAGGCGCGGCCCGGCAAGGCGGCCGATCCACCAGGCGAACGCCCAGACCAGGATGACGATAAAGAGGGCCACGCCCGCGGAGATCCAGTCGCCATAGGTCGGCCAGGTAACTCCGAACCTCTCGACCATATTGCGCATCAGGACGCTCCGTAGCGGGCCAGCCCCGCCGCCAGATCCTCGATCAGATCGTCGGGATCCTCGAGGCCGATATGGAGGCGGACCAGGGGGCCTTCCGCCTTCCAGCCCGAAGCGGTGCGGACCTTCTCCGGATCGGCGGGCAAAGCGAGGCTTTCAAAGCCGCCCCAGCTGTAGCCGATCCCGAAATGATCGAGGCCGTCGATCAGCTTTACGCGATCCTCGTCGCTTCCGCCGGCGAGGATGAAGGAGAAGAGGCCGGACGCGCCCTTGAAGTCGCGCGACCAGATGTCGTGGCCGGGGCAGGATTCGAGCGCCGGGTGGAGGACCCGCGCCACCTGCTTCTGTTCGGCGAGCCAGAGCGCGACCTTGAGGCCGCTTTCCTCGTGGCGGCGGAGGCGGACGCCGAGGGTTCGGAGGCCGCGCGCGCCGAGAAAGGCGTCGTCGGGCGAGCAATGCTGGCCGAAGGCGCGGCTGGTCCGTTCCAGCTTTCGCCAGAGGTCGGGCGAAGCGGTGACCGAGCCGAGCATGACGTCGGCATGGCCGACCACATATTTGGTGCATGCGAGGATGGAGAGATCGACCCCGGCGGCGATGGCCGGGAAGAGGAAGGGCGTCGCCCAGGTATTGTCGAACAGGGTGACGAGCCCCCTCGCCTTCGCGGCGCCGCAGATTGCGGGCACGTCCTGGACCTCGAAGGTGAGCGAGCCGGGGCTCTCCATGAAGACGGCTCGGGTCTTGTCGCCGATCAGGGAGTCGATCCCGGCGCCGATCATGGGCTCGTAATAGATTGTCCTGATCCCCAGCCCGGCCAGGACGGTGTCGCACCAGGA
>Ga0193706_1000927_pt1 | contig 14334 bp, 12 predicted proteins | sample U3c1metaG_FD_160130 | JGI IMG/M metagenome (GOLD analysis project Ga0193706, IMG submission 160130) | Soil microbial communities from a riparian zone of the East river system, Colorado, United States - U3c1 | ecosystem: Environmental > Terrestrial > Soil > Riparian zone | place: USA: East River... | reverse complement strand
CAAGTCCGTCCGAGGCAACTCGTAATACGGCTCATCCACGCGCAGCGTCGGAAAATAAATCGACGCGCCATCCTTCGCCCAAATCGCATCGCCCTCTTCGAAGCGACCACTCGTTAATTGCTTCGGCTCCACCTTTTCGTCCGCCGTGTGCGGCGCGGCGATGGTCCAGAGATGCGACGGCCGCTTTGGGTCCAGATAGCCTTCGCCGTTGGAGCGATACACCGCCCGCGTGATCACATGGATATCGCTTTCCCGCGCGTCCTCCGCGGCCGCTTTTTCGGTCACGGAAGGCGATGGCTGCGACGCGGGCCTGGCCGCCGCGTCGGGCGCGGCCGCCGCCACCTTCTTCAACTCCTCTTCCTTGCGCTTTTTCTTTTCCTGTTTCGCGAGGTCTTCCGCGTTCGTGCTGCTGCTAAACGCAATCGTCTTTCCGTCGGGCGACCACGCGATCCCGCCCGCGCCCTTCGGAAGGGAAGTGAACTGAAACGCGTCTCCGCCCGTCATTGGCAACATGGCCAGTTGCGGCGGCTCGGGTTTGCCTTCCTTCTCGGTCGCGCGCACGAAGGCGAGATATTTTCCATCCGGCGACCAGCGCGGCGATGCGTCGTGAATGCCATTCGTTAAGCGATGCGGCGCTTCTCCGCCCGCGCTCGGAACCATCCAGATGCAAGCATCGTAGCCTTCCTTTTTTTCGTTAACCGACACGCGCACAAACGCCACGCGCGTCCCATCCGGCGAGACCTGCACATCGCCGATCCAGACAAAATCAAAGAGATCCTTCTCCGTGATATTTCGCTTTTCCGCTGCGCTCACTTGGACCGCGCCCGCGAGCAATCCAAACATGGTGCAGAAGCAGAGCAAGACCGCGAATCGGACAGAGCGCATGGCCAAACCTGACATCAAGCCGGTGTTGCGCAATGACCGCGGAGTTCACTACGCTCCCCGCATGAATCGCCTGTTTTTCGTGCTCCTCTCGGTTCTTTACGCACCGTCTTTGCTGGCGCAGCCCACCGTCTTCATCGTTCGCCATGCCGAGAAAGCGACGGGCGGCGACGCCCGTGATCCGGATCTTTCCGAAGCCGGCCACGCCCGCGCCCAAGCCCTTGCCGTGGTCTTGAAAGACAGTGGCATCAAAGCCATTTACGCGACCGAGTTCAAGCGCACCCAGCAGACCGCCGAACCTCTCGCCCGCGCCGCCGGCCTCGAGATCACGATCGTTCCCGGGAAGGAAATCGACGCCCTCGCCGCCAGGCTCAAGAACAGCCACGGAACCGCGCTGATAGTCGCGCACTCCAACACCATCCCGGATATTCTCAAAGCGCTGGGCGCGGCCGCCCCACCTCCGATTGATGAGACGGATTACGATAATCTCGTCCTCCTCCTCCCCGGTCCGCCGGTGCAATTGCTGCGATTGCATTACCGCTAAATCGAGACCAATCTCCGAATCTCAAACGTCTCACCCGCGCTGATGCGCGTTCTCTTTCCTGCTCGCGTCCGTCCCGCCACGCCTCCGGTGAGAGCGCGGCGGTTGACATCTCCCCCACCCTGTCGTTAGGCTGGCACTGTTCTCGCTTCTTCAATCGCTCGGCATCCCGCTTATGAGACCCATCTGGAAAGGCAGCATCAGCTTCGGGCTGGTTTACATCCCGGTTTCCGTTTACCCCGCCACGCGCGAGGAAAAACTGAGTTTCCGGCAACTGCGTGCCACCGATCACAGCCCGATCAAATACAAAAAGGTGGCGGAAGCAGATGCGAAAGAGGTCCCGGCGGCTGAGATCGTGAAGGGCTACGAGTACGAGCGCGGACAGTTCGTGATCATGAAGGAAGAGGATTTCGCGAAGGTGAAAATCGAGTCCACGCACTCGATCGATATCACGGACTTCGTCGATCTCGGGCAGGTGGATCCGAAGTTTTTCTACAAGCCGTATTTCCTCGAGCCGCAGAAGGGCGGGGAAAAAGCTTACGGTCTCCTGCACAAGGCCCTCTCGGGCACGGGCAAGATCGGGATTGCGAAGGTCGTGATCAGCAATCGCGAGCACCTCGCTTCGGTCAAGCCGGATGGGCTCTTTCTCGTCCTCGAGCTAATGCATTTTGCCGCGGAAATTCTGAGTCCGGCGGAACTGAATAACGGCGCCAAGGGCACGATCACGGAGAAGGAATTGAAGATGGCGCAGACGTTGATCGAGAGCATGTCGGCCGAGTGGGAACCGGAGAAGTATCGGGACGAATATCGCAGCGCGCTCATGGAGATGATCGAACAGAAGGCGCAGAATCGGGAGATCGCGGAGCGGCCCGCCGCCCCGGTGCGAGCGACGAACGTAGTCGACCTGGTGAAGGTTTTACAGGAAAGCCTGAGCCGGAATCAGGCGCTCAAGCCGAAACGGAATGGCACGCGCGCCAACGGCACGCGCTCCACCTCCTCGATCGTGAAGCAGAAGCGCCGCATCGCGGCGTAGCGCGGAGATTTCTCCCTGGATTTGCGATCAACTGGACGGGAAGCGAACCGATCCGTTCGCGAAATCCTGCATAATCCTGTTCATCCTGTCTAAAACTTCGGCCGCGCGGCCGTGCAACTTTTCGATCGCGATGCAGCCTGCAAGTTGGAAACTTGCACCACGCCAAAGTTAGCGCGCTACGGCGAAAGGAGCGTCTTCATCTGCTGCGCCAGCTTCGGCCCGATGCCGCTCTCTTCATGCTTGAAGTAGACGAACGTATCGGACCACGCATTTTCCCGGGCCGTGATTGTCTGCGCCCAGCGCGCGACATCGGCCTCCTCATAATCTTCGCGCCGTAAACGCAGATAACCGTAATCCGCCGTAGCCACGTCTGGAGTCGCGAGCTTTTCGCTGTCGGCTATGCACAGGGCGAGATTCTTCGCTTTCAGCAGCGCGAAGATCTCATCGTCGAACCAGGAGGAATCGCGGAACTCAAACGCACAGCGCATTCCCTCCGGAATATCAGCGAGGAAGGCTTGCAGGAGAGCTGCGTCTTTTTTCAACGCTGGCGGCAATTGAAAGAGCACGCAGCCGAGCTTTTTCTCGAGATCGCTGATGACTTGATGGAAGTAGCGCAAGGTGTCGCCGCAGTTCCGTAGCTTCGCGAAGTGGGTCACCTGCTGCGGCGCTTTCAAGCTGAAGTTGAAACGCTCCGGCGTCGCTTGATACCAGGCCTCGATCGTTTTCGCGCTCGGGATGCGGCGGAAGCTGTAATTGATTTCGGTGGAGGTGAGGCGCTCCGCGTAATAGGGCAGCATCTTGGTCGCCGGCATCTTCTCGGGATAAAACGTCCCCTTCCATTCCGCGTATTGAAAACCGGAGGTGCCGATCCAGAAGTTCATCTCCTTCCTTTAGAGAACCGGCCCGCCGATCTCAACCTCCATCGCGTTGGCGCCAGCCAATTTCCGCGCTGAAGCGCGGCGAGCCTCGTCATTGGGATAATCAAGCTTCGCCAATTCCTTGTCGGCGCGACCTTTGGTAGCGCCCGGAAATTACCGCGCCGCACCGACCGTAGCGAGAGCGCGAAAAAACGTCGTGAAGTCCGCTTCGTCGCGGATGAGCGCGTTCAACGCTTCAAGGCGCACATCTCCGCATGGTTCCGGCAAAGCGACCGCGCGCGATCGGCTCCCTTCGGCAAAGACGATCTCATCCCATTGCACTGAGCTGATCGCGCTCCCGAATTTTGCCACTGCTCGCCCACGAAAATAAGCGCGGGTCGTTTCCGGCGGCGAAGCGACGGCGCGCGCGATCTCTTCTTCCGTAACCAATTTTCGCACGATTCCCTGGCGCTCCAGATCGGCAAAGAGTCCGTTCTCCGCCGTGATGTTGTGATATTCCAGATCGATGGCCTGGAGCCAGGGATCGCTCCAGTTCAGGCCTTCCTCTTCCTGCAATGCGCTCAGGAGAAACTTCTTTGCCACCCAGTCGACGCGATCGCGCGCGGATGAGACATCGCGTTCCAGGTCGTTCAAAACGTGCTCCCATTCGCGCAAGAGCCACTCCCTCTCTTCGCCCGCCGGCTCCAGTTTCTGCGCGGCTCCGAGATAAAGCCGCTGCAGATCGATTGCGGAAATCTTCCGCCCATCACGCAGTTCGATGATCCAATCGTAGGTCTGATCGCGACTGATTGCTTTCACCGCCTCGATCGGCTGCGCGAGGTCGATCTCCGGCTCCGCCCCGCGCTCGATCAGCTCGAGCACGAGCGCGGTCGTCCCTACCTTCAAGGCCGTGGCCCATTCGCTCATATTCGAATCGCCGAGAATGACATGGAAACGGCGGTACTTATGCGCGGCGGCGTGCGGCTCGTCCCGAGTGTTGATGAGCGGGCGCTTGTTCATCGTGTCAATGCTGACGAGCACGCTGAAAAAATCCGCCCGCTGCGAAATCTGATAAACGCCCGGCTGCCCTGCCTCGCTTTCCGCTTCGATCCCGAGCTTGCCCGCGCCGGCAAAAATCTGGCGCGTGACCAGAAAGGGCAGCATTCCACTCACGACCCGCCGCCAAGGCACGTCGCGCCGCATCAGATAATTATCGTGGCAGCCATAGCTGTGGCCCACGAAGTCGGTGTTGTTTTTGTACAACTGGACCGATTGCTCTTCCGGCAGCATCGCACTCCGCCGCCGCGCGCATTCGGCGAGGATGCGCTCGCCCGCTTTATCGTGCGCCACCAACTGCCGCAGCGTGGTGCATTCCGGCGTGGAGTATTCGGGATGAGCGTGGTCGTTGTAGAACCGCGCGCCGTTCGCGAGCACGAGGTCGCTTTTTATTTCCTGAAAACTCAACGGCCGGTTACGATCGATTTCGAAATAGGCCGCCTCGTCCGTGTCCTGGAGCAATTCCGCCGCGCGAAAGCCGCGCGCATCGCGATGCGGATCTTCCAGCGCGTAATCCCATTTCATGAGCGCGCCCTGCCGCGTGTAGGAGCGCACCAGCTCGATCGATTCGGCTACGACGTCGACGGTTTCGGCGCCGGCAATGGTAATGCCGTATTCCGTTTCGAGACCGAGGATGCGGAGCATTTGCAAAAGGGGACGCTAACAGTGCCGCCCACAAGCGCGACCGAAGGCAGCCACGGCGCGGGAACGATTCGCCCGCAGCATCCGTCTAAATCACACCCGACTGAGTCCGAGCCGCTTTCGCCACCGCTCGAGCGGGCGTAATCTTGACCACGTTTTCGGGATCGTAATCGATCAGCTTAAACCAGTCCTCCGTGATATCCGTCGGTGGGAAGATGTCGTTCTCGGAGAACTCGGCTTTGAAGGCTAATTGCAGATCGGCTTCGCTGATTCCGGCGGCGGCACGGGGATCGAGCCTCCCGGCGACAACCTTGCTCGCAAGCGCACGCTTGATCGCGGTCGCTTTCGCGCGCTCGACGATCGAGGCGATGATTGCGCCGCTCAGGAGATCGCTGCGATAAAGCGCTTCGGTGCGGCCGCTACGCAACGTGATCTCCAAGAATTTGTTTTCCTCGCGACGGGCGAATTGTTGCTCGAGCAGGCGTTCGATCAGTTGGTCAATCGCTCTCCCAATCGGAGCGGATTCTTGCACGAGCGCGGCGTCATAGGGCAGATCGTCGGTCAGATAGATGCGGTAGATTTCCCGCGCCCCGTCTCGATTGGGCCGTTGCACCTTGATCTTCCGATCGATCCGGCCGGGGCGGAGAATCGCGGGATCGATCAGATCAGCGCGATTGGAGGCGAGGATGATGACGACTTCGCCTAACGAATCGATCCCATCCATCTCCGAGCAAAACATCGGGACGAGGGTGGAGAGGATGCTGGAATGGCGCGAGGCGCGGCGCGTGCCGAGAATGCTTTCGGCCTCGTCGATGAAGAGAAACGGGAGAAACCCTTCGCGCCGCTTCTCGCGCGCGGTGGCGAAGATGTCGCGCACGATCCGTTCCGATTCGCCCACCCACATATTCAGAATCTCCGGGCCCTTCACGTGCATGAAGTACTCCTTCATTTCGTGGCCGGTTTTTTCGCGCAATTGCCGGGTCAGATTGTAAGCAGTGGCCTTGCCGATGAGCGTTTTCCCGCAGCCGGGCGGGCCATAAAGCAAAAAGCCCTTCGGGCTCGCGTGTTTGAATTTCGCGAAAAGTTCGCCGTGGAGGAGCGGCAGTTCGATCGCATCCTTGATCGCCTGCAAGGCTTCATCCTGGCCGCCCACTTTTTCCCATGGCAACTCGGGGACGGCATCAAGGTAGTACTCGCGCGATTCGGGCCGCGCCAGCGCTTCCAGGGCCATGCGGTAATTCGGATCGACGCGCACTTCATCGCCGGATTTCAGCACCGCTTTCGAAAGCGGCGCGGAACGTTGCAGGATGGTCGAGGGCATGCCGTGCTCGCCGCCCACGCGCAAGCGTTCTTCGCTCAGCACTTCCATAATCTTCGTCACCGGGCCGGCGCTTTCGAAGCCCAGATCGCCGACGATGACGTAAGCTTCGTTGACCAGGACGCGCGTGCCTTTCTCCAGTTTGGCCAGATCGATTCGCGGATCGACGTTGCAGTAATAATCCGAGCCGCCGACCACGATGTGGCCGGTGTGGCGCGACGGGCTGCCCAGGAAAGTGCCAATACGATTGGCCGGAGAGGTCACTTTTTTTATGACCTCTTCCAACTTCTCGATCATCTGGCGGGCGTCGCCGATCATTTCTTCCTGATCGGCAATGCCCTCGCGCAAAGCGAGCAGATCCGCCCGCAAAGGATCGCGCGGTTCCACCAGCGCCACGATGCGATCGAAGGCTTGGAGAACGCTCAATCCTTCACGGCCGGAGACGACGCCGAATTTTTCCAGATGGTCGGGTTGCTTTGTCATTCTGAAATAGCGGAACCTGTCCGGCACCGCTCGGAAACATAAATTTGCCCCTGCACGCGCGCAAACTGCCGATGCAGGATGGGAAAGCGCATTGCTCGAAGAGATGCCGGTGGCGCACGGTTCGCAAGCGGCGGAGAGCGCGTTCGTGCGGGGGAAAAAGAGGTTGAAGCAAGGGAGGGTGCGACCTACCCTGCTCTTCCTTTTTTGAGGAGTCTTAGCTCAATTGGTTAGAGCGCCGCCCTGTCACGGCGGAGGTTGCGGGTTCGAGCCCCGTAGACTCCGGTCAAATGTCGTGAGCGCGCCGCCGCACGAGACAACCGCCACCAAGATCCCCCTCCCGGAATGAGAATGCGCCGTGTCGTTATCCTTCTCCTCTGCGGTACGATCGCGGCGCGGGCCGATCCCTTTTTTCCTGAGACCGTTGGGACGACCTGGGAGTACGACCACGCCGGCGCGGAGCCGAACCGGCTGACAGTGCGAATCGCCGGCCAGGACCTCGCTCCTGGGCGGGATTTGCTGAAGCTGGAGACACTGGCGGAAGATCGCGTGCTCAAGACGGAGCTGCTCAGCGCAGGCGAACACGGAGTAATTCTCCATGAACGGCGCATTGCCGAAAGCGCGAGTGTTCCATTCAATCCTCCTCGCGTCCTGTTGCCAATTCCGTTGCAGGTCGGGACCACGTGGGAACTCGACGACGAGGTCGAAGGCAGCCCGATGCACCAGAGTTTCAAGGTCGTGGCTTTGGAAAAGATCACCGTCCCGGCGGGGCTTTTCCAAGCCTACCACCTTCATTGTGAGCAGCCGTGGCCCATTTCCGTTTCCGTCGATCGTTGGTTCGCGCCGGGCGTCGGCTTCATCAAGGAGATCACGACGATCCATGGTCCCGGGGGCCGGCTTCTGAGCCGCGTCGTTTCGGCTTTGACGAAATTCACTCTCGCTCCGCCTCCACCCGAGCCGCCTCCTTCCGCCATCATCTCTACGGCTGCTCCGCAGCCGGTGGCGCCTCCGAAGATAACCGTTCAGATCGCGAAGGAGCGCGACGGCGAACGCACCACCAGCTTCCGCTCCGATTCGCCTAATATCTACGTCCGATGGGAAGGTGAGAATCTCCCCATCAATTCCGTCGTGCGCGTGGTCTGGATCGCGGAGGATGTGGGGGAGGTGGCGGAGCCAAACTTCATCGTCGACCAAACGGAGACGGAGATTACCTCGAGCGAGTTTAGCGCGCGCTTTACCTTATCGCGGCCGAGCGATGGCTGGGCCGAGGGCAAATACCGGCTGGAGGTTTACCTCGACAACGTTCTCGCGGAAAAGCTTGAAGTCACGATCAAGGATTGACACGCACTGACGGGAAATGAACGCCCAACAGCGACGCAACTGATGCGCGTTCCGCAATGGATCAATCTCCTGAGAGAAAGCGGTCGCGCTTCGAGTGTAAAATTGCATCGCGTTCTCTTTTGTCCGTCCTGGGGGAGCGGCGCGGGCGCGCCTTTGAAACTTGGCCGAACCCGCCCTCGCATGGTTCCGCGATGAACGGCCCCAATTTCTGGTGCGCGCGTCCGCCACAAAAACGTTCGCAGACGGAATGATCTCGTGTCTGGTTAGGCCGTTCGAACCTGACGCAATATGAGAACGCTCCGTCAACTCTTTCAGAACAACGAGGCTTGGGCTCGACGCATCCGCGAACAGGATCCGGATTTCTTTCTCAAACTTTCGCGTCAACAATCACCCCAGTATTTTTGGATTGGCTGCTCGGATAGTCGCGTCCCGGCCAATGAGATTGTCGACTTGCTTCCGGGCGAATTATTCGTCCACCGCAATATCGCCAATCTGGTCGTGCACACCGATCTCAATTGCCTATCGGCGATGCAGTTTGCGGTCGATATCCTGAAGGTGCGGCACGTGATCGTTTGCGGCCATTACGGCTGCAGCGGAGTGCAGGCGGCGCTGCGGCGAGAGCGGTTGGGGTTGAGCGACAATTGGCTGCGGCATGTCCAGGACGTGCGCCAGAAGCACGCCGAAAACCTGGCGAAGGCAGGTGCGGAAGCGGAGGCTTCTGCCCGCCTCTGCGAACTAAACGTGATCGAGCAGGTGGCCAATGTTTGCCAGACCACGATCGCTTGTGATGCCTGGGGGCGCGGGCAAGAGCTGACCGTGCACGGCTGGATCTACGGTCTGAAAGATGGACGCCTGCGCGATTTGCACGCGACCGTGTCCGAGCCGGAGGCAGCACTGACGGCCTGCGCCGCGGCGGTGGCCGCGTTGTCGTGACCGAGCGCGCGGTCCTTTCCGCATCTTCTTCTGCGAGCGCCTTCGAGCTCGAGGTGGCTGTTCTCGAGCGCGATATCGACGACTTGGAGCACGTGAACAATGCGGTTTATCTGCGTTGGGTGCAGGAGGTCGCGACGGCGCATTGGGAATCGCTCGCCTCGGCCTCCGAGCAGGAAACGGTCGCGTGGGTGGTGGTCCGTCATGAGATCGATTACAAGGCGCCGGCGCTGGCTGGCGACGAAGTGCTGCTGCGCACCTGGGTAGGAAAGGCGACGCGGGCGACGTTTGAACGCTTTACCGAAATTGCGCGGAAACGCGATCGGCTCATCCTCGCCCAAGCCCGGACGCTCTGGTGTCCGATCAGTTCCGTTACCGGCAAGCCCACCCGCGTGAGCGCAGAGTTGCGCGCGCAGTTTTCCAGATGAGGAATGAGCCCGCGCAAATGTTGAATATTTGCCTGACTCCCGCTACACCCCTAGCAATCCGCCGCGAGATGCTGCGCCTCGCGCACCCGCCTCGAATCCCATGATTACCTTCTACGCTCCGGGCCAGCCGAGTGTCCGCCTGACCCCCGCCGAATCCTGTGCCGATCTCACCCGCACCGCGGTGTGGATCGACCTGCTCGAGCCGACCCACGAGGAAGAGGCGCACCTCGAAGCCGCGCTCGGGATCAACATCCCGACCCGGGAAGAAATGCAGGCGATCGAGCTTTCCAGTCGTCTTTACGAAGAGGACGGGATGGTTTTCATGACCGCGACCGTCCTGACCAAAGCGAGCACGAACGTGCCGACGAGCTCGGCCGTGACCTTTATTCTGACCCAGGACAAATTAGTCACCTTGCGCTACGAAGATCCGGTTCCCTTCAATGCCTTCCGGACCCGCCGCGAGGCCAACCTCTCGCGTTACCAAACCCCGGCGCAATTTCTGGCCGGACTGGTGGATGCGATCGTGGAGCGCATTGCCGATATTCTCGAAACGGTGGGAGGCAATCTGGATGGCATTTCGCTCAAGGTCTTCGAACCGAATCACAGCAGCGACGCGTTGCCGTTGAAAACTCGCCTAACGAAGAGTCCACGCGGGCGCGCCCGCAAAGCCCGGCAACGCGATTTCGTCGCCATCCTCCGCCAAATTGGCGGCGCGAGCGATCTCGTCTCCCGCGCGCGGGAGAGCCTGGTCGGCTTCGCGCGGCTCGTGACCTTCTTTCGCGAAGTGCGCAAGGACCCGAGCGGCACCCGCGAATCGAACGCGCATTGGAAAACAATCGCGGGCGATGTCAGCTCCTTGAGCGATCATGCCAGCTTCCTTTCCGGGAAGATCAACTTCCTGCTCGATGCCACGCTCGGCATGATCAACAACGAGCAGAACGCCATCATCAAGATCATCTCGGTGGCGGCAGTGGTCTTTCTCCCGCCGACGCTCATCGCCGGTCTCTACGGCATGAATTTCGAGCACATGCCGGAATTGAAATGGCTGCATGGTTATCCCTTCGCGATCGCGCTCATGGTCATCTCCGCGGTGTTGCCCTATGCCTATTTTCAGCGCAAGGGCTGGCTGTAAATGCGGGCGTTTTGTGACATCGCCAGCTCCCCATCGACCGTGGTAATCTGAAGGGAATGAAGCGGCGGCTCGGAGCGCTTTTAATCGCGATCTTGATCGTCCCGTTGCGGGCGGAAGACGATTTGCCGCGCCCCGATGACGGGCAGCCTTTGGAGATTGAGCCGCCGGTGCTGATTCAAAGCCGCGCGCCGGATGAGACGCCCGACGAACCATCGCCTCCGGAACAGTTGGACCTCGTGAAACTGGAAGCCGATTTGGCAAAGGCGAAGAAAAGCGCCGCGTCCGGCGAGCGTCTTTACCGCGCGGGAATCATCGCGAAGGTGGAAAGCGAGGAACGCACGCTGAAAGTGGTTCAGGTCGAGGCCAAACTCGCGGAAGCCCGATGGACCGCGGCCAAAACGAAATTGGACGAACAAAAAGCGCAGGCGCGCGTGGTCGAGATCGAAGCGCAACTCCGGGCGGGCGAGGATCAAGTCACCGAAGCCGCGCGCGCTGCGGCCGAGGCGATGAACGAACAGCATCGCGCGGAACTGGAAGCCGCCCTGCGCAACCTGCAGCGGCAGCAAAAACTTCTCGCCCTCGGCAGTGGACGAAAGTCGGATGTTAATCGCGCCGAAAAGAAAGTCGCGGAGCTGCAAAGCGCGGAGAATTGAGCGCGCCCGAATGCGTCGAACGCCAACTCTGATCGCCGTGGGATTCTTGTTTTCCTTTTTCACGGGCCGAACGCAGGCCGCGCCCCGCACGATCAAAGATCGAGTCGCAGAATACGGCGCCATCGTGCAACGCCGGCTCGAGCCCAGGTTTCGTGAAGCCGGGGTCCCTTATCCACCGCCAAGTCTCGTCCTGATCGGTTTCAAACAGGAACGCTTGCTCGAGATCTATGCGGCCGGCGCGGATCGTATCCCGCACTTCATCTGCAGCTATCCGGTCCTGGCCGCGAGTGGGACGCTCGGTCCGAAACTTCGCCAGGACGATCGACAGGTGCCGGAAGGTATCTATCGCTTGCGGGCGTTGAATCCGAACAGCCGCTTTCATCTTTCGCTCTGGATCGATTATCCGAATCGATTCGATCGCACGCAGGCCGCGACCGATGGACGCACGGCTCTCGGCGGCGAGATCATGATCCATGGCCGCGCGGTCTCGAAGGGTTGCTTCGCCATGGGCGATCCGGCGGCGGAGGATTTGTTTGTCCTGGCTGCGCTGGTCGGGATTGAAAATGTGCGGATCATTTTCAGCCCGATGGATTTTCGTCAGCGGTCGTTAGGCGACTTGCCCTTTGATGCCCCGCCGTGGTCGCGCGCACTTTACGCAGAGATTAAACGAGAGCTCGTGCGCTATCCGCGACGGTAGATCCTGGACCTGCGAAGCAGGTCCCGTATCTCTACGCCGTCTCCCGTTTCGCCGCCGCTTTTCCTTTCGCGGAGGCCTTCACTTCCGTCTGCACTTTCTTCAACTCAGGCACCTTGAGCGCGATGTAGGTCAGAGAACTCAAACCCATCAGCCCCAGCAACGTCTCGCTGAAAGCGGGCATGGAAAGCTCCCGCTTTACCCGCGCGATGAAGACGACTCCCAGCACTCCCGTCCAGACCACAATCTGCATCCGGTGCAGGGTGACCCGTCCATTATCCGAAAGCAGATCGATCAGAAAACGCACGAAGCGGTTGTGCCCGAGATAATCGAGATCGTCCTGCAACCGCTGGATCCGAATGCCGACGTTGCTCAGCTCCGCCTCCTCCGCCGCCGTGTGATGCGCGGAACGTTCCAACTGCGCGGCTTTACTCGTGAGCGTGGTCAGTTCCTTGCCCAAACGCTCGCGCAAATCCGCGATCGGATCGTGCCGCCGCGCCGCCCGGGCCGGCTCGATCCGTGTGCTACCGCCTTCGAGAGTGAGCATGCTGGCCAGCTTGGACGCGAAGGTCGTGCCCGAGCTGATTCCGAGGAGCGCGAGCACGGTTGGGTTCAAGGTATCGAGCCGGTCCGTAACCAGCCAGATGACAAGAAATGCCCCGACCACAAGGAAGGTCCAGAACGCGAGTTGCAAACGCGAGAGGCTGAATTGCGGACAACCGTCGGCGCGCATCGGCAGATCGATATCGCGTAGGAGCGGGGTGTGCGCGCCGAGGAGCAGCAGGATCGCCAGCAAAAAGATTAACCAGCCGAGCGTGCTCCAAAGCCAGACCTGACGGAACAATTCGAGCCGCACATGCTGCACCGGCGCGACCGCCTGCGGAAAAACGCCGGTCTCGAGCACGAAAACGCGGCCATCCAGCTCCACGCCCAAGCTCACGCGCACATCGTGCACCGCCCTCGTGCCATCGTAGAGATTGCTCCACGCCTCTTCGTCGCCCGGCCGGCGCCGCAAGCGGAATTCGAATTGATGGATGGTGTCCGCCGGATTCGCTTTCGCCTCCGCGCTGGTCACCCGAGCGTCGGGATTCTCGGCTTTCAGTTGGTGAAACTGGCTGTTGTTAAGGATGAGAAAGAGCTGCCGCTTCACCGTGTTCAGGAGCGCTTCGTAAGCGTTGAAAGCGTCGCGCAGATCGCTCACTTTGACCTGGGGCGGGAGCGGCTCGAGCGGTGGCGGCTGAGGCGGCAGCGGCGTCTCCGATGGCGTCGGGGTGGTTGTCGCCAGCGCCGGCTGTTCGGCCATTTCGTATTGCTTCAGCACTGCCAGCGCGCCGCCTTTGTCTTTCGCGATGCGATCGAGGAGCGCATAATTATTGCGCTGCGCGGGCGTCATATCGGGCTCACCCGTGATGCGGTTGTCGGTTAATTTCGTGACCAGCCAGCCGTCGAGATTGCGCACCCGCACGACCAGGGTTTGGCCGAGCGAAATGTCGTTAGGCTTATCCTCCACCGGGGTCGAGCCTTTGCGCCACGCCAGGACAACTCCTTTGTTTCCCGGCTTCAGCTCTTTCAACTTCTGGTCCGGGTAGGAACCGGACGCGGTCGAGTTCGGCTCCTCTCCGCAAGCGGCCAGAAAGAGCGCGGCGTGGAGCGCGCCGGGAACGATCCAGCGGCGGCTCATTGCGAGATGATGGTTCATAACCAGCGGCCGTTCGCCTTTACCGGGACGCTCTCCAAACCTGCGGCCTGACCGTTCTTGTAGCCTAACGGCGCCAGACGAAACAAGCTTGAATCAGAGGTTCGAGCCGCCACGCCCGACGGGAGGAGCGGCTCAGAGCAACGGGGGAGATTCCCGGCCGGCATCGCTGCTCGTCGAGTCTCCCCAGCTTTTCCATCCTTCGCAGAGTTCCAGCCAAAACCACTTTCCGAGCGCGCCGCCCAAAGAAAAGGCAGCGCTCGGTTTCAAAGTGAAACCGGGGATGAGATTGCGCCGGCCGCGATTGCTTCGGCCGAGCGTCTTCGTCCGGCGGCGGCGACGGGCGATCTTGGCAAAGCGGCGATTGTAAGCCCGAATAAGGAGGAAAAACGGCCGCGAAATCGGTTCCGAAAATGGCGGGATCAGAAACGCCTTCGCCCCGAACTTATACGGCTGCGAAGCGATTCCGAAATAATACAGCCCCAGGTCCATCGTGAACGCGAGACTCATGAGATCGAACTCGCCCATGTATTCGTATTTATCTTTATAGATCGATTCGAACCAGCGCGCGTGGCTCGTCGCAAAATCGCGATTGTGCCGGGCGATCCGCTCGCTCATCGGCTCGCCGCGCCGCGCTGCCGAAATCAATTC
>Ga0193706_1000926_pt1 | contig 14365 bp, 10 predicted proteins | sample U3c1metaG_FD_160130 | JGI IMG/M metagenome (GOLD analysis project Ga0193706, IMG submission 160130) | Soil microbial communities from a riparian zone of the East river system, Colorado, United States - U3c1 | ecosystem: Environmental > Terrestrial > Soil > Riparian zone | place: USA: East River... | reverse complement strand
CTATTGAAGGTGCATTTGCTGCAAGCGTAACTGTTGTTAATCCGCAAGTGGCGACACTTGTTTGATCGGCACCTGCAGCTGATGTTGTTGGAGGAGCGCTCACTACAACAGCGATCGTGGCATCAGGACTAACACATCCGCTTACTGTCTGCGTGACTGTGTAATTGATAGTTCCAACAGCTGTTGTCGGGGGAGTTGGCGCAGTAGAACTCCCACCGCTTATGGTAAACTGGATATCATTGAAACTCCTGTATCCGCCAGAACTGCCGATAACATTGATCGTACCTGTTACTTCGGTTAATGGAAATGCCGGGTTGTCGCCTCCGATATTTCCATAGCCCGCTGAAGCCCGGATACTATAGTCGCCTGCAGTGATAATGGTATAGTTAAACGTGTTTGCTATTGTTACTGATGTACCACCAGCAGTTAGTGTAGTGTTGGTAGAAGAAGTAGCAATTGCGGTTCCCCCGCTATTATATAATGACAAAACAAGGCCGGTCACATTTTGCCATGCCGGTATATAATAATCCAGTGTGGTAATGGTGACATTGGATGCAGTTGTAGTAAAGTTTGTTCTGTTAGTACTGGGGCCAAACTGACCATCTATAAAAGTTACATTAGTTAGTATAGCTGTTCCCCCTACAGATCCTGAGGTATACCCGGTACCCCAAAATAGATTTGTACCTGTTGCCGTTAATTGAACAGCGGTTGCATTCTGGCAATAATTTACAGGGCTTGTTACTGTTGGTGCAGCTGGTGTAGCGGTTACTGTTATACCCGCTGTTGCTATACAGCCGCCTGCAACAGTATAAGTAACCGTATATGCACCCGCCGTGCTTGTACTTAAGGTAATGGCACCAGTTGTTGCATTAATAGATAATCCTGCCGTGGAAGAATATGTTCCGCCTGCTGTTCCTGAAAATGTTACAGAAGCTGTTCCTGTTTTACAATAAGGTGACCCGTCATAAGAAATAGTAGAACTCGTTGCAGCTGTTTTTACATTTGTATAAGCAGTAGCAGTACAACCACCTGAAGTAACCACTACCGTATATAAACCGGCGTATGCAGAAGTATAGGTAAGCGTTGGGTTTTGTGAAGTAGAAGCAAAGCTATTGGGGCCTGTCCATGCATAAGTAGCTCCACCTATTGTTGTTGCTGTAAGGTTGAGCGCTGACCCAACGCATACAGGTCCATTATTTCCTGCTCCATCGGGAGAATTATATAAGGTAGCAGCCTGTGTGGAATTTAATGCAGTATGGTACACCAGTGCATCATCCAGTGATCCGTTAAAATAATAGCTGGTTGGAACGGAAGGCCAGGCGCCCAAATTGTCGTATCCTATTCTCCAGTAACCGGTAATATTTTCAGCAACGGTATTGGCATTAGAAGCAACCTGTACACCATCAATATATAAAACCATACCCGATGTGCCGGACATAGTAGCAGTTGCAAGATGCCAGTTATTATCATTATAAGATAAGGGAGAATTAATTGTTACCGTCGTTCCCGTATAAGTACCAAAATAAACCTGGCCTGCATTGTTCATATAAATTTTGCGGTCATGAGATGCACTTAATCCCGTTTGGGCACTTCCAAATCCCATTAACATCCCACCCGAGGCTGTAGCTGTTTTAAACCATATGGAGGCAGTAAAATTGGTGGGGTTTACGTAAGAGTTGGCAGTAGAAACGTATTGCGTACTTCCATTGAAAGTATAGGCCCTGTTGGCAATACTAAAGCGGTCAGTAGTCAGCGCAGGAGCGTTTTGAAGTGTACCATTATTAGCCCCCGCTTCATCATTGGCATTGCCGGTAAACTTATAATTCAATATAAGATTGGAAGTGGGTATTTGAGAAATATTCAGAGATACACAGGATGTAGCCTGGCTTCCGCTAAGAGCTGTACTCAATCCTCCTTCAGTAACTGCATATACTCTCCAGTAATATGTAGTTGAGGCCGTCAAACCTGATTGTGCCGAAGAAGTTGCAGCAGCTGCGGTTTTGCTTATATAAGTATAATTTGTGCCGTCGGTAGAACGATATATTGCAAAGCCTGATTCGTTGGAAGAATTATCCGTCCAGTTAAGTGTCATTGACGTAGTGGCAATACTTGTGAAACTTAATGAAGAAGGTGCTATAGGCACAGGAGGTGTAAATGCATATACTTGTCCGGTTGCCGGCCTGGCAGAAATAGTAGTTGTTTCGATTGTAGAACTTACGACCGGACTGGTGCCGGCGTTATTCAGAGAACGAAAGGTTCCGCTGCCTGTACCTGTTGTGGAAATGCCAATGCTGGCCGAGGGACCCGATATGGGGGAAGCTGTATTATCACCCCTGTAAACAAACTCTACTTTACCTGATCCTTCATATAATTTTACCTGAAAAGAGATCCTGGGAGTAGTGGTCGTATAGTCCCACTTCATATTCAAACACTGAACGGTGAATATCCTGCTTCCTGCAGATCCGGAACTGAGGTAGGAAACATCAGTAAGATTGGTTACTGACAGGTCATCCCAAAGAGGAGCTAATATTGGCCGTGCAGCCGTACCGGTTGCAAGGTTATTAACATAAAAATAAGCGCCTCCCCCATCAAGTGCCAGGGATGTTCCAAGAGCCATCCATCCGTTGGAACTTGCAGATATGGTGGTATAGCGGGTGCCCATATACCAGAAATCAAAACCTATTGGCAGGTTATTGTAAGCTGATTCATCAATAGAACCGGTGGAGCCAGCAGTTGTGGCACCTGATAAAGCAGTAAAAGTTCCACTGGAAGCGGCAAAAGTATAGTTGGTTATCGTTTGGGCAGATAACTGTAAGCCTATAAAAAAGAATAGAATACCTGCCAGTGACCTTTTTATCAGTAAAGTGGAATTGTATAATTTTTTCATAGGAAATAAATTTCAGATAGCAGTGTTCTTGCAAACCCTCTATCCTACACCAGCTTTATTAAAGTAACTGCAACTCCGTTTCTGCAATTTTTAAAGATCTTGCATCCGGCTGAGTTGTATATGCTATACGTAATTTGCCTTTGTGATAATCAATACCTGCATTTTTATCGAGTAATAAACTAAAATGCCTTACCAGGTTTGGAGCATAAAGCGCCATCCCGTTCGCTATCCCAATACGTGTTACTTTGCCCTGCATTGAAATATGATCAACAGAAATATCTCCATATACTGACATATTTCCTGTACGGTTAAAATTTATTTTGAGTTTGGGTATTGAATCCTTTTTCATTTCAAACGATGCCTCAGAAATAGTTACAGGTATACTGATGCCAAAGACTGCAACTAAATTCACAGATATAGATGTGGAATCTTTTACAGCTTCAGTTTCACCAAGTGGTTTCTTATCCGGTTCGGCCCTGAAATAAATATGCGAGCGATATTCACCCGGCTCCATTTCATTGGTATTGATGAGCTGGATCTTTATGGACTGGGCCTCTTTGGGGCCCAGAACTACGTTGCGGGGGAAAAAGCGAAAATATTTATCTGCAAAGTTCTGACCCGGATCAGGGGAACTGATGGTTTCAAAGGCTCCGGCTTCATTCATCCTGGATTGCACAACGGAAACAAGATACCTGACGGTATCATTACCCGTGTTTGCCAGGTTAATGGTCTGGGATCTTTTGGAACCTTCAAAAACAATTCTTTTTGGATATAAAAGCAGGTCTCCCTGGGCTTGTGCCTGTATGGAGAATAAGGTAGTTCCCAAAAAGACAAGGAAGATATATGTGGAATGATATCTTTTTATCCGCGTTTCAGCGATCAAAGGGTTTTTCAAGATTGGATTTTTTAAATCATGAAAAAAACGCCGCAGGACATGCAGCGCGCTCTTTCATGAGGAATTTTTTAGTTGTAGTTAACGGTTACAAATAAACCTGAAAGACTGCCGGCTTTTGTATAAGTTCCGCTGGCCTGGCCAACACCAACGTTCAAGGTTGCCCCAACGTAAATGTCCAAAGCTCCTGCAACCAAATTGGCTGAAGCGCCTTCATCACATGTAAAATCACTTACCGTCATGGTTTGAACGCCATTTGATAGCGTGATTGGCGCACCCGGGATAGCGATTGAAAAACCACTGGTTCCCTGGCCCGTTACGTGGAATACAGCAGTTGTTGGTGTAATACCACCTGTTGGTATACTGGCACCACCTGTTGGTGAAACGCCATTAGCCCAATTTAATACTACTGTACCGGCTGTAGAACTGGCCGCAACTGTACCAAAATGCATATCAGTTGTTTTAGAAATTGCAATAGGTGTTACAAGTACAGCTGTGGTACTGGCAAAAGCGGTTGACTGTGCAAAAGAATTAGCAGCAAGGCTGATCATTAAGATCGCAATTGTAAAAAATTTGGTCTTCATTTTTGTGGTTTTGAGGTTTTGTGGTTTTTTAAAAATATTGTTTTGTGTAATTCTGAATGCAATGTATGGTGGAAATATACTACCCGTCACATTTAACGGTATTTACTTCGATCTTTAGGTAGTAATACTTAGGGATAATAGCCTTAACCACATATGGTTACTAAAACACATTCATGACACATAAATGTGACAAAGCCGGTCAACAAAAGAAATCGTAATCCGGATGTACTTACCCGTGTATTTATTTATACTGAAGGTGGAATGCTGTGAGCGCTGCGGGAATATGCCAGGCGCTATTATCTTTTTCTCCGTAATATGGGATAAAACCAGCCGATGGTTATTATAGTATGGAAACAATAAGCCCTGGAGATATTTTAAAGCCGTTTTCTTAAATTGATCAGCTATTGCTCATTTAACCTGAATCGTTTTGCAATGGTTGCAAGTTCGGCAGCATTCAAAGAAGTAGTTTTCTTAAGGATGGAGATAAAATGATCCACTTCCGGCTGGCTGGCCGGGCAACCTACGTTCTGGCCTTTAATAGAACCATCCGCCTGTGGCTTTCTTACCTGTGAATCGAAAAGTAAATAACCATCCTTATCAAGAATGACCCAGTAAGGGAGGCCCTGCTCCTTTCCATTGAATTTCTCCATCATCTCAAGGCCGCCAGGATTTTCCAGGTTTTGTTTGCCCTTGCTTTCCAGTACAGTAATATGTGTTATCACAAAATTATCATCAAAATATTTTTTACAGGAAATGTCATTTAGCGCATTGTCCATTTTATGGCACCAGCCACACCAGGAAGCATGGAACATCAATAATACCTTTTTGTTTTTGACAGTTGCCTCTGTAACCGCCTTTTCTAAAACAATACTTGCAGGAGCCGCCGTTGTCTGAGCATCCAGGTTGAATGATACAACCATGGCAAGGATAAATATTGAAAACCGCATTGATCTCATAATTTATATTTTAAGGAACGAATCATAAAGTTATTGATTTTAGGGTGGCACATCTGTTTTTAGTTTTGCAAGCGAAGAATAGCCTTTTACTTTAGTTCCTGTGCATTAATGATATTATACGGAAGATATTCCCTGAAAAAGGCCGGGTCACCGGAAATAAACCAGCTAAATCGCCTTCGACAAACTCAGGCTGACATTTTTTTATAATTTTACCATCGTAAAATCATCCATATGCAAGCGATCATTGAGCAACTGGAAAAGATCATAAAAGACTATGCCCCGCAATTACAACAATTGGACGAAAAGGATTTTTCTTTCAAGCCATCTCCCACCAGGTGGAGCGGAAAAGAATTCTTAGGACACCTCGTTGATTCGGCACAAAATAATATCCGCCGCTTTGTAGCAGCACAGTATGAAGAAAGACCATACATTGTTTATGCGCAGGAAAAATGGGTTGCTGCTGCAGATTATCAAAACTACCCGCTGGCCGACCTGGTAAACCTGTGGATACTGATCAACAAACACATGGTGATCATTCTTAAAAATACCCCGGAAGATGTTTCAGCAAGAGAGGTACAAACAGGAGAAATACATTCCATCAAATGGCTGGCGGCAGATTATAATACACACCTGCTGCATCACCTGCACCAGGTATTGAATTTAGATCCTATGCCTTATCCCTGATGATTACCGCATCAATATCGTTGTGCCCTGTTTCCTGTGAACAATGCCATCCACGTCAACAGCTTCTATCATCCAGACAAAAGTTTGCATTTCCTGCGGTTTACCATTTTTCATACCATCCCAACCCGGCCTGTCATTTTGCATCTGGTATATCATTCTTCCCCAGCGGTCGTAGATCCTGAAATAATTAACCCTGTCGAAACCGTACAGTAATGGGCGGAGGTAGTCATTTATTCCATCATTGTTTGGCGTAAATGAGGTAGGTACATAGATCTCTACCTTCCTGAGCGCATGTACAAACTGCGTATCTACCGTTACGCAACCTACGGGGGTTTTTAATTCAATAGTATATAATGTTGAATTTATTCCTTTAAAAACAGGTGAATAGCTTGTACGGTTATCCAGGCTGGTGGCGGGTTTCCATAATACACTGGTGCCCACCTGTCTTGCCTGTAATTGTTCAGGAAAATTAAAGATGGCGGTCTTATCAGGATACCTGATGCCGGGAACGGGTGCCTCAATACTCATATTCATTTGCTTTGTGGTTATAACCTGCGGACATAAAGGCAAATGAACTGATAAACTTACGGTATAATTACCCGGTGCCGGGTAATTGTAAGCAGGATTACGGCCGGCAGCAACGTCACCATTACCGAAATCCCATAAATAAACGATGTTGTTATAAATATTATTTATTGTTTTATTTACGATAGCCAGGTCCGTGAAGGTACATACCGGTTGTTTTGCAATATCAAAATCAGCATTGGCCAGCGGGTAAACGCGTACACTAAATGAACTGTCATCCACGCATCCCCTGTCAGAAGTTGCTACCATTTTTACCATGTAGTCTCCGGGTAATGGATAATTATGCGTAACATCTGTAAATATAGACGAGGTGCCATTTCCAAGATCCCATGCATATTGCATAGCGCCCCATAAAATATTACTGGTATTGGTGAAGACAAACTGGTTATTGGTAAAGCACTGCTCTATGGCGTTGATTGAAAATGCTGCGAAGGGTTCGGGGTTAACGATCACGGTAAAGAAACTGCTGTCCCTGCAGCCATTATCTGTTACCACCAGTAATTTCACGATGTAGGTACCCGGTTGCGTATAGCTGTGGTTAACACCTGTTGAAGAAAAAATATTTCCATCGCCCATATCCCAGGTGTGAAGCAGGTTACCGGATGATACAGAACTGTTGTTGGTAAATACGAACAGGTTATTGTTAAAACACTGCTCGGCAGTATTTACTGAGAACGCAGCAAGCGGGCTTGCAAAGGCACGGACAGTAAAGGTCTCCGTGTCCACGCATCCTTTATCCGAAGTAACAACGAGTGTTACAATATAAGTACCGGGTTGGGTATAACTGTAGTTAACATTTGCAGTAGTGAAACTTGTTCCGTCGCCCATATCCCAGTTATATTGTATAGTACCCGAAGCGATAGAACTGGTATTGGTGAAAACAAACCGGTGATCCTTAAAACACTGATCTGCAAAATTTGTTGTAAACCCTGCTACCGGCATGGTAAATACATTAACAGTAAAGAAGCTGGTATCCTTACAATTGTTATTTGATGTGGCGATCAGCCTGACCAAATAAGTTCCCGGCAGCGTATAGCTGTGCGTAACATTTGTGCCGTTTGCATTATTTCCATCACCCAGGTCCCACTCGTACGACAACGATCCGGAGGTAATATCACTGTTGTTGGTAAAAATAAATTGGTTATTGGCCAGGCACTGGTCGGCTGTATTTACAGCGAACGCCGCATCGGGCATCGCGTGAACTGTTATTGTACGGGTGACGGTACTTAAGCTGCAACCTGTAAAAGTAAAAATTGTTGCGTGGTAATTACCGCTTTGCAAAACATTGTATTGAGTTCCGGTAGCTCCAGGTATGGCAATAGTATTAAGATACCATTGTATACTGTCATTCGGCAATACCTGTAATATGGCGCTTTGCGAACCATCGGGACAAAAAGCATCCGACCCGATAAGCTGCAAGGTATTATCAATGACCGAAGCACTTACTATTACTGTATCCTTTGATGGGCATCCTCCACCTGCATTGGTAACGGTAAGAATGTACTGGGTAGTAACAGCCGGGGTTGCAATAGGGTTTGATATGTTAGGATTACTTAAACCCGCTGCGGGACTCCAGGAATATACATAGTTCGGCTTCGGAATAAAGCCAAGCTGAACAGGAGCGTTATTACACGATAGCCGGTCCGGTCCTGCCTGTGCCTGGATAGTAAGCGTATCCTGCAATATGGCAGTCAGCGTATCAGTACAACCATACCCCAGGTATGGATTGACCACCAGCTTCAACACGGTGCCGGGAGGAGGAGGAGGCGTAAAATTAAGTGTTTGCGTATTACCCAGTGGAGTTGTAAAGTTTTGATCCCACCATTCGTACGTCTGGTAGCCAAAGGGCCCTGTAACATTGATAAAGGCATCATCAGGGCAGAATGTAGCACCAACGAACGAGCTTGAACATTCAGAATTAATATCAAGGTATGCATACCCAAAATGCGTTCCTCCTGCAGCACCACAGCCGATACCCCGGAAAGTTATTTCAATGGTCTTGCCCTCCATATTGTCAAGCCTTATTGACCTTGCAGCCCAGGGTTTGAATTTTATACTTGTGTTAAAGATGCAGTCCTGGAAACCAGCCAGCGGAATGGCATTTGAATAAGCAAGTGTATCTGAGCTACAGGTATCTACTACGTTATCAGTAATGTTTGTAACACTAACTTCCAGTCTTGGTTGAATAGCAGCCGGGTGCCCTCCTGAATTATTAATAACAAGAGCATAATGGTAAATTAAACTAAACTGGTTTTGCCCGGCTGGAATGGTGAATGTATAGGTAACAATGTCTGCCTTGGTTCCTGTTGTTTGAAGACCAAGTCTTATTGAACGTCCGCTTCCGTTAGGACATAGCTTAGGAAAAAAACCGTACTGATCGGTTGCAGGTAAAGTAGCAGGAGTGATCATATCATGCCTGCCGGGTATTGGGCCGGAGGGAACTATGTTTACAAGAACACCAGGAGGAACAAAATCTGCCTGGAAGCATCGCCAACCATTAAAAGTACCTTCCTCAAAATCAAGATTCGGTGGGCATTGTGCAGATGATGAAAGGGTTTGGAAACAAAAGAACAGGGCGGCCGACAGGGCCAGCATTATCTTCTTAATCCTTAATAAATTTGAGGAATAGTAAAGTTTACCCATAATAATGAATGGTTGCTGAAATAGGCCATGAAGATAACGCGAAATTTGCTGAATTTCTAATTTTGGGAAGGTAAAAAATACACCTGCTTCCCACATCCCCTGTAACCGGCTGGCAAACAACTGAGGAACAGAATTACTTCAATAACATCGAAGTTCCCTGGCGCCTGTGTACCTTACCATCCACATCCACGGCCTCTATCATCCATACCACCGTCTGCATATCCTGGAGTACATTGTTAACTTTGCCATTCCACCCCGGCCTGTCACTCTGCATCTGGTAGATCAATTTCCCCCAACGGTTAAACACCCTGAAATAATTTACCTTATCAAAACCCATTAATAAGGGCCGCAGGTGATCATTCAATCCATTACTGCTGCCGGGTGTAAAAGCTGAAGGTACATAGATCTCGATCTTTTTATGGGTCTTCACCAGTTGTGTGTCTACAGTAATACAACCGCTCAGTGTCTTTAATTCAATAGTATATAACTGCGGGTTCATTCCCCTGAAAACAGGTGTGTAACTTGTCCTGGTATCCAGGCTGGTGCCCGGGTTCCACAAAACACTGGTGCCGAGAGGCCTTGCCTGTAATTGCTCAGGAAAGTTCATGACCGCATCTTTAACAGGGAGAACAACGCCTGGTACCGGTGCATCGATGACCACATCCTGTGTTTTTACAGTTAATGGCAAAGGGCACTGGCTTGTATTAACAGATAAACTAACAGTATAAGTACCGGGCAGCGTGTAACTGTAAACAGGATCACGTAGTGTGGATGTTTGACCGTTACCAAAATCCCATAAATAATTTAGCGTGGTTGCTGTATTGTTTATGGTGGTATTCGTAAGTGGCAGGTCTAAATTTACACATACCGGTTGTACATTGAAATTTGCCGCTGCATATGGATACACTTTCACGGTAAATGAACTGTCGTCCACGCATCCCTCGCCTGTTGTTGCGATCAGTTTCACCATATAATCCCCGGGCTGGGCATAACTGTGTGTTACATCCGGTATGTTTACCGATGTACCATCCCCAAGGTTCCAGGTATATGTCAAATTACCTGAAGCCACAGAACTGCCATTCACAAAAACAAACTGGTTATTGGTAAAACACTGCTGGGGATTGCTAACGGAAAAAGCAGCGAACGGCTCGGGGTTAACATTAACGTTAAAGCTTATACTATCCTTACAACCCTTATCCGTTGTTACCAGCAACTTAACGGTGTAAGTGCCGGGCAATGTATAGGAATGCGTCACGTCTTTCATCGTGGAATAATTCCCGTCACCCAGGTTCCAGTTATATTCTAAATTACCGGAACTTACTGAACTGCTGTTTGTAAAAACGAATCGGTTACCGTTGCTGCACTGATCCGGCGAGTTTATTGTAAAGGCGGCAACGGCAGAAGCAAACACATTGACAGTGGAAAAAATACTGTCCTTACAACCGTTATTTGATGTTATAACAAGTTTAACTGTATAGGTTCCGGGCTGGGCATAAGTATGGTTAACATCCAGTGATGATGCCGTTGTACCATCTCCAAAGTCCCAGGCATGACTTAAACTACCGCTTGAAACAAAACTGGAATTGGTGAAACTATACTGGTGATCCTTAAAACACTGGTCCGCCATATTCACATTAAATCCTGCTACCGCAGCAGGAAAAAGACTTATTGTTTGCACAGCCGTGGTCATATTACAACCAACAAAACTGAAAACCGTAGCATGATAGCCGCCGTTCTGCACAACAGTATATTGCGTTTGCGTGGCCCCGGGAATAGCTATGCCATTGCGGTACCACTGCACACTGTCGGCCGGGAGTACCTTCAATACTGTGGGTTGTGAGCCATCTATGCATCCCGATGTGGGTCCCGTAACTTCCAGCGAATTATTTAAAACCGATGCAGAAACGATCACGGTATCTTTCGAAATACATCCTCCGCCTTCGTGTGCCGTGGTAACTATATATTGTGTAGAAACCGATGGTGTGGCAATAGGGTTTGACATAGCAGGATTGCTTAACCCTGTAACGGGGCTCCAGGAATAGATATAACCGGCTTTGGGATTCACGCCAAGCTGAACAGGTGAATTATTACAAGAGGTCTGGTCGGGACCTGCCTGTGATTGTATGGTAAGGGTATCTAATAATTGTGCATATAAAGTATCCCTGCAGCCATAACCATTATAAGGATCAACAACCACGGATATTTGTGTACCTGCCGCCGGCGGCGGTGTAAAGTTGATCGTTTGCGTGTAGCCGATTATATTTGCAAAGCCTGCATCCCACCAGGTATACGCCTGGTAACCAAAAGGAGCAGTTACATTTATGAAAGCATCGTCAGGGCAATACGTAGCACCTACAAATGAACTGCTGCATTCGGAATTGAGATCTAAATAAGCATAACCAAAATGAGATCCGCCGTTCAATCCACAACCCGTTACCGTAAAGGATATCTCAATAGTTTTACCGGCAAGATTATCCATTCTTATGGATGCGGCAGCCCAGTCTTTATAATATACCGGACCGCCATGCGGGGTTTCAGATAATTGAAAGCCGGGTAAAATACTTGTAACCACAATGTCATTAAAAGGACATGGCAGATCTGTTGCGTCAGTAATGTTCTTTGCCTTTACAATAAATTTTGGCTGGGTCAGAACGGTATGACTGTTAACATCTCCCTGGTTCAACACAAGGGCGTAGTGATATATTAAATTAAAAGTATTCTGGCCTGCAGGGATGGTAAACTTATAAGAAACCATATCCACCCGCTGGCCGGAAGTACCCGGATCGTAATAACCTATTCTTATGGAATGGCCACTGCCATTAGGACAATTTTTAGGGAATAACCCGTATGGGTCTATCCCATTGCCCGGAGGATTGGACAACATATCATGTCTTCCCGGGGTTGGGGCAGTTAAGGTTGGAGCAGGAACTCCTCCGGTATAAAAATTTTGTGACCAGCATTGCCAGTTATTAAAGGTTCCCTGCTCAAAATCCTGGTTAGGCGGACACTGGGCATGTAAGTATATACTGCTGCCTGCTAATAAGAACAGCAACAATAAAATCTTTAAACCATATTGATAAAGCGTGTTGGTGTTTGTGCGTGGAGTTGTCATTTTAAGAATTACAGTCTCATAAAGTTAAATAAAATGCGCCGGAAACGCGGCATTACGTATTTACATCCCGAAAATAATTAATTTTAAAATGTGTAATGGCCGCGGGCAAGGCATCCTTCCGTTTACCAAATCAAACTGACATGAGTAATACAAACAACAGGCAGACAGCGGTTTCCACCATCATTAAAGCGGGCTTAATTGCCGGCACACTTGATATACTCCTTGCTTTTTTGTACAGTTATATAAAAAGAGGGACTTCTCCCGAAACTGTTTTACAATACATATCCAAAGTTGCTTTTCCCGCAGGGCCAGGTGGTGGAAAAAACACATTCACGAACCCGGTGATGTCAACGATAAGTGGCTTGCTGGTTCATTTTGCAATAGCCATGGGCTGGACCATCCTCTTTTTTATTTTATACCGACTGCTCAACCTGGTAAGACTGAACAAAATTGTAACCGGTATCGTATATGGTATATTTGTATGGGCAATGATGAGTATGGTGATCTTACCGCTATGGAATAATAAACCCTATGTTTTTAATGCTGAATCGGCATCGATCAATGCCTTAATTTTGATCGTGGCGATCGGCCTGCCGCTCTCCATCATCTTTAATAATTATTATACCCGGAAATATGGTACATCCTAACCAACAGTTAATTGACGCATTCTTTGAAGCCTATGCCAAACGGGATATGGATGGCATTAAAAAGCTGATGGATGAAAAAGTACAATGGACCTTCCCCGGCGATCATCCCGCAGCAGGCATCAAGATTGGTATTCCCGAAGTGATCTATTTTTTTGATACCATGGCCGATATCATGGGCAAGTCAAATGTAACAGCGGAGAAACTTGTAATTGGCTGCAATGATGAGTATGTTGTGGAAAGCCAGCGCATAACTACTAACCGGGATGACGGCTTTAACCTTGACCATTATGAATGCGTATTATGGAAATTCAAAGACGGTAAAATAACAGAAGGAAAACATTTTTTTGCAGAAGCTGAAAAAGTGAATACCTTTTTTTCCAAAGTTTTACAATAAGCATATGGTAACAACAGCAGTATTCCGGCAAATGGCGCTTGCTTTACCGGATGCAATTGAACTGCCGCATTTTGACCGGGCATCTTTCCGGGTGAATAAAAGAATATTTGCAACAATGCAGGAAGAAAAGAAGATAGCCGTGCTCATGTTCTCTCCGCTTGAACAATCCGTTTTCTGTGCTTTCGATAAAAATATTATTTATCCCGTTCCCGGGGGATGGGTAAAGTAAAAAAATCAATGTTGAAGGATGCACTGTCGGTAGTGTACAATGAAATTGTGGTGAAAACAAAAAAGAAAAAATAAATGCTCCCGGTCAAACAGGTAAGGTCTGTACTGAACAAACACACAAAAAAACAGCTGGTCCTTGATGATCATTTTACCAGTCAAAACTTTACAGCAATAATTTCCTGACCAGCATGCCTGAAGAATTAGAAGCCATTCAAAAAATATTGATCGCCAACAGCAACCGGGCGGCATTGGAAGCAAGTAAGATTTTTGTACCCGGCGCCGGCCCGGTGGTCTATGGTGTAAGGATGCCTGTTTTAAATGAAATTGCGAAACAATTCAAGGCAGGTAGCTTCGATCTTATAAAGCAACTCTGGGATGCAGGAGCACTGGAAGAGAAGATACTGGCCGTAAAGATCCTGCAGAAAATTGCAAAGCAGGATCCTGCACGTTCGCTAAAGCTGGTACAATACTTTGCACCGGGCATCGATAACTGGGCAGTTTGCGATGCCATCGGCATGCAGGGCCTGCAAACCATTTTAAAAACGCATCAAAAGGAAATTTTTGCGCTCGCAAAAAAATACAATTCCTCTAAAAACTTTTGGGAGAGAAGGTTAAGCCTCGTACTGGTAGAATGGTATACAAGAGATGCTTCACTTCATGCAGAAATAAATAAACTGGTAAAACCGCTGGAGAATGATCCCGAATATTATGTTCGTAAAGCCGTTGTTTGGATCAATAAGAATTTTGCAAAAG
>Ga0193706_1000925_pt1 | contig 14367 bp, 10 predicted proteins | sample U3c1metaG_FD_160130 | JGI IMG/M metagenome (GOLD analysis project Ga0193706, IMG submission 160130) | Soil microbial communities from a riparian zone of the East river system, Colorado, United States - U3c1 | ecosystem: Environmental > Terrestrial > Soil > Riparian zone | place: USA: East River... | reverse complement strand
TTGACGTTCGACAAGAGCAACAAGTCCGAACGTCAACACTGATCCCCGCGCTGCCGTCCGGCAGCGCCCTGTACCCCAGAGTCCCCCGACTCACCTGACCCCCAAGGAGCGAATGCCCGTGGCCGACAAAGAGTTCATGTCCTTCGAGGACGCCCTGAAGGAATTGCGCCTCAAGGAAGAAGAGTTGAAGCGTCTGGTCAGCGAGGGCGAGATCCGCGCCTTCCGCGAGGGCGAGACCATGAAGCTGCGCAAGAGCGACGTCCAGAACCTGCGCGGCGAGCTGTCGGGCGGCGAAGTCGTCGACCTGGGCGGCGCCGGCGAGGAGCTGGTCTTCGAGGACGACTCCGATCTCGACGCCGGGATGGCCACCGAGGAGATCGCTCAGGCCGACACGATCCTCGAGGAGGACGTCGAGGACGTCGGGATCGACACCACCGCCGCGGCCAAGACCCGCACGGCCCGCCGCACCACGACCGTCCGCACCGCGGACGTGGAAGAAGAAGTCGAAGGCATGGGCCTGCGCATCGCTCTGATCCTGACCAGCGTCGTCATGATCGCGGCCGTGCCGGTGATCATCTCGATCGGCAGCGGCCACACCGGCGACATGGCCAAGGGCATCGCCGGAATCTTCGCCAAGTTCAACACGTAGTCGGCCTCCGACTGAGAGCGCGGCCCGCGAATTCCGATCGGAGTTCGCGGGCCGCGTCGTTTGGGCCCGAAAAAAATGTGCGTGTTTGTGCCTTGCGCGATCACTAGGCTCAAGCCGCGGGTCGACGAGGGGAGTTTTTCGCGCGCTTCTGCGCTGCGCTCCTTCGACCCGCCGAAAGAATCGCACCCAATCGCAGGCGGCTTTCCACCGCAGGCTTGAACCGCAACGAAAGACCCGATCGGTCTTGGCACGGAGTCCCCGATGATGAAGCTCTCGAACCTGACCCAAGTGCTCTGGCCCCTGTGCCTTGCCACTTTGTTTTCCGCGTGCGTCGCACAGGAACACTACGAGGACGTGAAGACCTCGGCGAAGCATTACCAGAAAGCCTTCATCGAAGCCGACAAGGAGCGCGGCGAGCTCGCTCTCGAGAATGCGCGGCTGAAGGAACAGTTGCGCGTGGGCGGCAGTCCGGTCGACGCGAACTCCAATCTCGCGGCCTACGACTCGCGGATCTCCGAGTTGAAAGCGGCGCTCTCCGAGCTCGGCGCCAACCCCGGCGACGTCACCAAGTTCGCCGTCGACGGCGGCAACGTCTACCGCGTCAAGGACGCGATCCTGTTCTCGCTCGGCTCCGCGAGCATCTCGCCCGAAGGTCTCAAGGCCCTCGAAGGCGTGGCCGCGGACATCGCGAAAACTCCGCACGGACAGGTTTCCGTGCGCGGCCACACCGACAACGTGCCGGTGTCGCGGCCCGAGACCAAAGCCAGATTTCCGCATGGAAACCTGCAACTTTCCGCCGAGCGCGCGGTCGAGGCGGCCGTCGCTCTGCAGTCGCTCCTGGGCTCCCAAGGCGACCTGGTCGTGATGGGATTCGGCGACAGCGTGCCGGTGGCGGCCAACGACAGCGAATCCAATCGCCAGAAGAATCGTCGCGTCGAGATCTTCGTGGCCAATCCCACGAACGAGCAGAAGTAAGCCCGCGGCCTGAGACCGCGCTCGAGCCCGAGTCGACATGCACAGGGGCGCCATCAGGACAGGACTTCGCGTCGCTGCCTTGGTGGCGCCCCTCTTCGTCGGCGCATGCGCGCCCGCGGGCAGCGCAAGAAAAGTCGACGGCGCTCTCGCGCGCCTCGAGCAATTCGGATTCGTGCCACAGGGCAGAGCCTCGGTCGAGCTCGACCTGCGGCGCGGCGCGAAACCGATCGAGATCACCGAGCCCTTGCTGGTCGGCATGTACGAAGTCACGCGCGCGGAGTTCAGCCGCTACTGCGCGGATGCGAAGCCGGCGCTCGATCCGCTGATGCGGGAGCGCATGCAGGATTGGACGGCGCGAGACGATTCGCTGCCGGTCAGTTTCATCACGCGCTCGGAGGCCGCCGACTTCGCGAGCTGGTCGGGCGCGCGCCTCTTGACCGGCAGCGAGTGGCTGTTCTGCGCGATCTCGCGGCGAACTTTCGCCTACCCGTGGTCGGATTCCTGGCAGCAAGGTCGCGCGAATACGCTCGACCTCGGACTGGAGCCCCACGCTCCGACGCCGGTCGGAACCTTCGAGGGCGGGCGGACGGCGACGCACCTGTACGACATGCTGGGCAACGTCTGGGAATGGGTGGGCGACGACTCCACCGGAAGGGTCAGTCCAGAGGCCAAGGCCACGGCGCTCGGCGGCTCCTTCCTCTGCTACAAGACCGAGATCTACCGCGAAGGCAGCTTCTGGGCCGAGCCCCTGGAATCCGGCTCGCGCCTCGAGGATGTCGGGTTCCGGGTCTGCGCGCCGGCGCGGGCCTGGCTGCTGGCCCACGCCGCCGAGCTCGAGCAGGAGCGCGACGTGCGCCCGCGCCTCGAAGCGATCGGCAGGCGCTGGGGTCCCAGCGCGGTGGCTCTGCTCAGCGAGCTGGCCTCCAGCGCGAGCGGCGCCGCGCGGACTTCGCTCGAAGCCATCCTCAGCGGGGCGCGGGGATGAACGGCGGGCGGCGCAGTCCGCGCAGCGCCGATCTGCGCGCCCAGCTCGACGCGATCGGCTTCCTGCCGTCGAAACGCCTGGGCCAGAATTTCCTCCAGGACGCCAACATGGCCCGCGCGATCGCTCGCGATGCCGGGGTGGCTCGCGGCGACGTGGTGGTGGAGATCGGTCCCGGGGCCGGCTCGCTGACCGTGCAGCTCGCGGAGCTCGAGGTCGAGCTGATCGCGATCGAGATCGATCCGAGACTTCTGGAAGTCGTGCGCGGTCTGCTCGCGGATTTTCCCGGCGTGCGCTGGGTCTTGGGCGACGCGCTGGAATCCAAGCGCGCCTGGAATCCCGAGCTCGTCGCGGCCCTGCCGCAGAGCGCTCCCTGGCATCTGGTGTCCAACCTGCCCTACTCAGCGGGCTCGCCGATCCTGGCCCTGGCCGCGCGCCTCCCGAATCCGCCGCGCAGCATCACCGTGCTGCTCCAGGCGGAAGTGGCCGAGCGCATCGCGGCCGAGCCGGGAGGGCGCGAGTGGGGGCCCTTGTCGGTGCGGATCCAGCTCGCCTTCACCGCGCGCATCCTGCGCTCGGTGCCGGCCCAGCTGTTCTGGCCGCGGCCCAATGTAGATTCGAGCGTGCTGCGGCTCGAGCTGCGAGCGGACCGGCCCTCGGAAGCGGACATGCAGGCCCTCGATCCCCTGCTCGACCAGCTCTTCCAGCACCGCCGCCAGACCCTGGGCGGTCTCCTGTCCAAAGCCCTGGGCTCGCGGCCGGAAGCGGAGACCCTGCTCCAGGAACACGGCATCCAGGCCGGATTGCGGCCGGAAACCCTCTCCGCCCCGGCCCTGCTGGCCCTCAGCCGGGACCCCCGCTGGCGGAATCGGGGCACTTCCGAACGAAAATTGCCTGGAATTCCTTAGATTTTTACGCTGGCCCGAACTTTGCGCCCTTGGTTCGGGGAAGGCGAAGGTTTAGAAAACGCGCCGTTCGTACTCTCGGGCTCAGCAGGGCGACACCTCCTGGATAGCGCGGCCTTTCTTCGGACAGGTCCCACCAGGCAAACCATCGCGCCTCGCTCGACCCACCGCGGTCCGTTTTGGCTCGTGCCGTAATTTTTCGGCGACTTTTCTCGCCCCAAAGGGTGGGTGCGGTCGGACGTCCATCCCGTGTTCAAGCTGGGTCGGACGCACGCCTGCAGGCCACGCGGGGGGTACGCTTTCTTCGGGACCAGACACCATCCTTGCCATTCCGCGCCTGTTCTTTCCCGAGCTGGCGCGCTCCCCTCGCTTCCCAGGACTGCCCCGGGGCCGCTTCGGCGTGCTCCGCGGCCGCGCTCAGCTTTTCCAGTGCCCGACGACAGAAAACAGGCCATTGAGCAGATCAAGCTGCGCGTTCCGATCGAAGAGCTCGTTCGCGAGCGCGTCGCCGGCCTGCGCAAGAGCGGTCGGCTGTGGACCGCGTGCTGCCCGTTCCACGAGGAGAGCACTCCGTCCTTCAAGGTCGACCCGAGCAAGGGCACCTGGCGTTGCTATGGCGCCTGCGCGATGGGGGGCGACGTGATCAGTTTCCTCGAGAAGCACGACAACCTGAAGTTCAACGAAGCCCTCGATCTGCTCGCGGCGCGCGCGGGCGTCGAGCTGCCGCGCTCCACGGCTTCGCGCAAGCCCAGCGGAGCGGACGATCCGCTCTACGCCGTGCTCGAGCGCGCGCTCGAGTTCTACAAGCGCATGCTGCATTCCTCGGAAGGCGCGCGCGCCCTCGAGTACCTGCGCGGCCGCGGCTTGACGGCGACCACGATCGAAGCCTTCGGCCTGGGTTTCTCGCCCGCGGGCGGCGAAGTCCTGGCGCAGAAGGCGCTCGCCGGCGGCACTTCGCTGGACCCGATGCTCGCCACCGGCCTGGTGCGCCGCAACGATCAAGGTCGCGCCTACGACTTCTTCCGCGGCCGCTTGATGATCCCGATCCGCGACGAGCGCGGCCGCACCGTCGGCTTCGGCGCGCGGCGTCTCGACGATTCCGACAAGCAGTCGCCGAAGTACGTCAACACCACCGAGACCGAAGTGTTCCACAAGGGACGTTTGATCTACGCCTTGGACCAGGCGCAGCGCGAAGTGCGCAGCTGCGGCCACATGGTCCTGGTCGAGGGTTACACCGACGTCATGGCGGCTCACCAGGCCGGCCTGCGCAACGTCGTCGCGGTGCTCGGCACGGCGATGACCGACGAGCACGCAGCCCTGGTGCGGCGCAGCGGAGCCAAGCGCGTCACCCTGTGCTTCGACGGCGATGTGGCCGGGCGCCAGGCGACCTGGCGCGCCCTGAACGGCCTCGTGGCCCTCGACATCGAGATCGACGTGGTGCGCTTGACCTTCGATGCGACCCAGGAGCCCGGCGAGACCATCAAGGATCCCTGCGACCTCCTCGTGCGCCACGGTGCCGCGGCTTTCCAGGAGCAGCTCGCCCGCGCGGTGGGCTGGTTCGAGTTCCTGATGGCCCAGGTCGAGCCGCTTGCGGATCGCGAGCGCCTGCAGGCCGTCGACCGCGTGCTCGAGCTGGTCGCGCGCCTTGCGAAACCTCTGCAGCGCGATGCCCGTCTGACTGAAATTGCCCAGCGCCTGGGCTATTCGGCCAGCGCCGTGCGCGAGCAGTTCCAGACCCTTCCCGCGCGCATGCAGGTCAAGGCCCAGGAGCGCCGCCGCGCCGAGTCACCGGCTCCGAGTCAAGCCGGCGCGACCCCCAAGCGCGGGCTCACGCACCGCGAATCGATGGCGGCCCGCGCCTGGCGCGAGCTGCTCGGCGCCGTGCTGCAGGACGGCACCCTGGTCGCCGCGCTCGAAGCTCTCGCGAGCGAGGGCGCTCACACCTGCCCCGATCCCGAGCTGGCGCTGCTCGCGGCGGAACTTCGAAGCCTCGGCCGGGTTGAAGGCCGTCTCCCTGATCTCAGCGGCCTCCTGGCCTCGATGTGCGAGCACCCCTCGCGCGACCTGATCGTGCCGCTGATGCAGGAAGCCGAAGCCGCCGAGAGCCCGAGCGTGCTCTTCGAAGGCGCCCGCGCCCACCTCGAGCGCGTGCGCGCCGAGGACCTGCGCGCCGCGAAGATCGCCGACTGCAAACGGCTCGCGGCGGCCAGCCCGATCCAGCACAAAGCACAACTCGATGAACTCCATCGCGAGTTGATCCTCGAAAAGTTCGCACCCGCGCACCAAGTACCTGGAACGCCCGCGCGTTCCTGAAGAATCCGCGCTGCCCGAGCCGGGCGGCAATCACACCAGGCCAAGGAATGCACTCTTGAAGATCTCGGACAAGGTCGACGAAACCCTGAAGCTGCTCGTGGACGAAGGCAAGAAGAAGGGCTTCTTGACCTACGCGGACATGAACCGGCTGCTGGAGGATCAATTCCTCCCTCCGGACAAGATGGATGCCGTCTTCGTCGCGCTCGAGGACTCCGGCGTCGAGATCCTCGACGACGCGGAGACCGCGGCGGCGGGCGGAGCCCTCGGCGAAGGCGATGACGAGCGCGCGGTCGCGGAAGACGCGGAAGCCGTCGTCGAGGAAGAAGAAGCGGGCGAATCCCCGGCCTTCACGCGCGGCGTGATGCCCGAGAAGATCGACGACCCGGTGCGCATGTACCTGACGCAGATGGGCGAGATCCCGCTGCTCACCCGCGACCAGGAAATCCACCTGGCCAAGACGATCGAGATCACCCGCAAGCGTTTCCGCAAGAAATGCGTCGGGTCCGGCCTGTGCATGACCAGCGCGCTGAAGACGCTCGAGGAAGTCGAGCGCGGCGAGCTGGCCTTCGACCGCACGCTCAAGGTCAATCCCAATCCCAAGCCCGACGACGATCCCAAGATCGTCGAGACGCTGGGCAAGAACTTCCTCGCCAAGCGACTGCCGGTCAACCTGGTGACGATCCGCACCCTGCTGGCGCGCATCAAGGAAGGCTATCGCGTCCTGCTGGATGCGAATTTGACCAAGGAGCAGCGCTCGGCGCAGCTCGAGCACGTGCAGAACGTGCGCCGCAAGCTGGTGATCCTGATCGAGGAATGCCACCTGCAGGTCAAGAAGGTGCGGCCGTACATGGACCTGCTCGACGCTCACTACCGTGAGATGCGCGCGGTCGACCGCAAGATCCAGGCGCTGAAGACGGCGAAGAAGTCGGGCGCCCCGTTGAAGGAGCTCGAGGAGCGACTGATCGAGCTCGAGTTCCAGGCGATGGAACCGGGCGAGCGGCTCAAGCGCCGGCTCGACCAGATCCGTCTGCACTTCTCGGAGTACGAAGAGGCCAAGCGCCAGCTCTCCAGCGGCAACCTGCGCCTCGTCGTCTCGATCGCGAAGAAGTACCGCAACCGCGGGCTCTCGTTCCTCGACCTGATCCAGGAAGGCAACACCGGCCTGATGAAGGCGGTCGAGAAGTACGAGTACCGCCGCGGCTACAAGTTCTCGACCTACGCCACGTGGTGGATCCGCCAGGCGATCACCCGCTCGATCGCCGACCAGGCGCGGACGATCCGCATCCCGGTGCACATGATCGAGACCATGTCGAAGCTGCGCAACGCGACCAAGAAGCTCGTGCAGGCCAAGGGCCGCGAGCCCTCGGTCGAGGAAGTGGCCGAGGCCACGGGCATCTCGGTCGACGAGGCCAAGCGCGTGATCAAGATCTCGAAGCACCCGATCTCCCTCGACCGTCCGATCGGCGAGTCGGACGACAGCTACTTCGGGGACTTCATCGAGGACGAATCGGCCGAGTCGCCGGTGCAGGCCGCCGGCCACGAAATGTTGAAGGAGCGCATCGATGAGGTGCTCTCGACCTTGACCTTCCGCGAGCGCGAGATCGTCAAGCTGCGCTACGGGATCGGTGACGGTTACACCTACACGCTCGAAGAGGTGGGCCGCATCTTCCGCGTCACGCGCGAGCGCGTGCGCCAGATCGAGGCCAAGGCCGTGCGCAAGTTGCGCCACCCGGTGCGCGCCCGCGCCCTGGCGAGCTTCCTCGACGGCGTCACGATTCCCGACGACGCCGAGGAGACCGCCGGACCGATGTAGGAGCTTCCGGACCTGGCCCAGGCGCAGGCCTGGGCCGTGGACCGTGAATCGTCGAAGGGCCGCGCAACCTGCGCGGCCCTTCGACTTGTTCCGCCGCGAGCCGGCGCTACACTCTTCGCCCTGCCCTCCGGCGGGAACCATGCGAGACACTCTCCAGGCCCTCAAGTCTCTCCAAGAGTTCGATACCGAGATTTTCAAGCTGCGCGACGAGTTGCGCCGCTTGCCGCAGGAGCTGGAGCGCCGGAAAGCGCAGATCGAGGCCCACAAGGCGCGCCGCGACGAAGCCCAGCGCATCGCGCGCACCTTCGACGCGCAAGTGAAGGAGCTCGAGGACGACTCGACCAAGTCGCGCCAGCGCCTGCGCAAGGTCGAGAACGAGGCCAACTCCTCGCGCGGCGATGCCGCGAGCCTGGCCGCCTACCAGATCGAAGCGAAGAACTTGAAGCGCGACATCTCCGCCGCCGAGGAAGAGGGGCTCGGCCTGGTCGAGAAGTCCGAGATGGGCGCCAGGGAAGTGGCGCGGCTCGAAGGCGAGATCGCCGAGGCCGAGCGCCTGCTCAAGGAATTCACCGTCAACGTGGAAGCCGAGGCGGCGGTGGCGAACAAGCGCCTCAACGAGCTGCTCGCCAAGCGCAAGGAGCGCTCGACCGGCTCGGTCGCGCCCGACGCGATGGAGCTGTATCAGCGTCTGATCCTGGCCCGCGAGGGCGTCGCGTTGGCGGAGCTCGACGGCAAGGTCTGCCAGGCCTGCTACATCACGGTGCCGCCGAACGTCTCGGTGCGCGTGCTGCGCGGCACGGCCCTGGTCCAGTGCCCGAGCTGCGACCGGATCTTCTACCTGAGGGACTGAGCGCTCTCGCCAAGGCGCGAGCCCTGGCGCGTTCCGCGCGAATGGAATTCGCGCACCAGCCGCTCGCGCACTTCGTTCTTGGAGATGCTCCAGATCGGCGCGAGCAGATCCGACGGCGGTGAATCGCCGGTGATCCGGTGCAGGACCTGCGCGGGGTCGAGGCGCTCGATGAAGTCCGCCAGCCATTGGACGTAGGTCTCGGGCTCGAGCACGTCGACCCGACCCTCCTTCCACCAGTGCGCGAGCTGGGTGCGCCGCAGCACCATCAGGTGGTGGACCTTGACGCCCAGGGCCGCGCTGCGCGCGAGCACGCTCGCCGTGCGCCGCGCACCCAGGCGTCCGTCGCCGGGCAGGCCGAGGATGGCGTGGGCGATCACAGAAAGGCCCGCGGCCCGAGCGCGCGCCGCGCAGTCCTCGAACTCCGCGACGGTGTGCAGGCGATTGATCGACGCCAGGATGCGATCGTCCGCGACCTCGAGGCCGAGTTCCAGCCAGGTCGGCAGGCGCGCGTTCCAGCGCACGAGGATTTCCAGGGCGGCGTCGCTGAGCGTGTCGGGCCGGGTCGAGACCGAAAGCGCGACGATCGGGCCTCCGTGCACCACGAGGTGCGGCTCGATCACCGCCAGCACCGACTCGAGCCGCCCTGGCTCGACATAGGTATTGGAGTAGGACTGGAAGTACGCGATCGCCCCCGCGCCGTCGCCGCGGCGCGCGATGCGCGCCAGGCCCTGGTCCAGCTGCTCCTCCAGGGCGCGGCCCTCGCGCAGGGCCCCGGTCCCGGAGCCTTCGACGTCGCAATAGACGCAGCCGCCGAGTCCCTTCGTACCGTCCCGATTGGGGCAGCTCGAGCCCGCGTCGAGCGCGATGCGGGTCACCGGCCGGCCGAAGCGGGACACGAGCCAGGGGCCCAGGCTCTGGAACGGAAGTGCTTCGGCCATCGCGCCCCAGCATAATCGTCGCGCCGCACGAGGCCCGATGACCAACGCTGTTTTCCAGATCCAACCGATCGTGATCGGAACCGCCGGTCACATCGACCACGGCAAGTCGAGCCTGGTGCGCGCGCTGACCGGCATCGACCCCGACCGGCTCAAGGAGGAGAAGGAGCGCGGCTTGACGATCGACCTGGGCTTCGCGCCGCTCTTGATGCCCGACGGGCGCACGGTGGGCATCATCGACGTGCCCGGCCACGAGCGCTTCATCCGCAACATGGTCGCCGGGGCCACCGGCATCGACCTGGTCATGCTCGTGGTCGCGGCCGACGACGGCGTGATGCCCCAGACGCGCGAGCACCTGCAGATCATGGGGCTGCTCGGAGTCCAGCAGGGGATCATCGTGCTCAACAAGATCGACATGGTTCCCGCCGATCTCGCCGAGCTGGCCGCCGAGGACGTCCGCGACGCCGTGCGCGGAACTTTCCTCGAGGGCGCGCCGATCGTGCCGGTCAGCGCGCTCACCGGCGCGGGCCTCGACGAATTGAAGCGGATCTTGTTCGAGCGCGTCGAGTCCGTGCGGCCGCGCTCCAGCGAAGGCATTTTCCGCATGCCGATCCAGCGCGTGTTCAGCGCCAAGGGCTTCGGCACGATCGTCACCGGCATCCCGGTCAGCGGCGAGATCTCACTCGGCCAGAGCGTGGAGATCCTGCCCGCCGCGCAGTCGGGCAAGGTGCGCGGCATCCAGGCTTACGGCCGCAGCACCGACCGCGCGCGTGCCGGCCATTCGACGGCCTTGAACCTCAGCGACGTCGATCACCACGCGGTGGCGCGCGGCATGGTCGCGGCGGCGCCGGGCTTCTTCGCGCCGGTGCGCATGATCGGCGCGCGGCTTGCCTTGTCCGCGGGCCTCGACCGGCCGCTCGCCGATCGCACGCCGATCCGCCTGCACACCGGCACGGCGGATCCTCTGGGCGAGGTGGTGCTGCTCGATTCGCAGGCGCTCGAGCCCGGCGCGACGGGCCTGGTCCAGCTGCGCCTCGACGATCCGATCGTCTGCGCGCCGGGGGATCGCTTCATCCTGCGCCTCGCCTCGCCCTCGATCACGCTGGGCGGCGGCGTGATCCTCGAGGAATCGAAGTATCGGCTCAAGCGCTTCAAGGGCTTCGTGATCGACGAGCTCTCGCGTCAGGAAGTCAGCCTGGTCTCGCCGACTTCGCTGCTCGAGAGCGTGCTGGCGCGCGCGGGCTTCGAGCCGATGTCGCTGCACGAGCTGGCCCAGGCGATCAAGCGCTCGGACGTGGAGACCTTGCAGCATCTCTCCGCGCTGACCGGGCAGAAGCGCGTGCGCGCCCTCGAGTACGGCGGAGCCGATCGCCGGCGCTGGATGCACGTCGACCGCGTCGGCGAGGCCCTCGCGCGCCTGCGCAAGGCGATCGAGGCCTGGTTCGAGAAGAATCCGCTGCGCCAGGTGGTCGAGACCATCGAGCTCAAGCGCACCACCGATTTCGAGCCCGAGCTGCTTGGCGCCCTGCTCGCCGACGAGGAGTCGCGCAAGACGCTCAGCCTGGAGCCCGGCGGCCTGGTGCGGCCCGCGGGCCGCTCGGTGCAAATGGATCCGCTGACCAGCGCCCGGCGCGAGAAATTGCTCGCGGCCTTCGAATCCGGCGGCTTCGCGCCGCCTTCGCTCGAGGAGCTCTCCGCGTCGCTCGGCGTCGCGGCCCCGGAGATCTCCAGGCTGCTGTCGATGCTGACCGACGTCGGCGCCCTGGTGCGGATCAACAAGGAGATCCTGCTCGCCGCGCCGCGCGTGAAAGCCGCGCGCGAAGCGATCGTCGCCAACTGCGAGACGCACGGCCACCTGGAGATTCCCGAGCTGCGCGACAAGCTCGGCACCAGCCGCAAGTACTTGATCCCGCTGCTCGAGTACTTCGACACCCAGTCGCTGACCATCCGCCAGGGCGCGAATCGCGTGCTGCGCAAACGCTGAAGCAGCGCGCTACTTCGCTCGCGCCGAAGCCTCCAACGTGCGCCGCGCGGCGAGCAGGCCGACGCGCGCGCACCAGCCCATGTTCCAGGGCTCCTTGTCGGTGGTGTTCTCCGGCGTGTCGCCGGCCGAGTGGTAGTAGTTGTCGTAATCGACGCGGACCTTGTCGCGCTCGCGCCAGGATTCACCGGGCATCCCCGGCGTGCGCAGGTGCTCGTCGGGACTGTCCCAGGCGCTGGTGAACAGGGTCAGCGACGGCCGCGCGTTGGACTTGAACAGCTTGCTCGCGCTGAACACGTAGCTGTCGGTCCCGCCCAGGCTCTTGTTGGTCGCCCACTGCTTGGGAAAGCCCGGCTTGCCGCCGTGGAGGGCGAGCACCTCGAGCAGCGTCTTCACCATCGGAAGGTTCGCCGGCAGATCGTCTGGCTCGATGTTGAGCTGGTCCGCGCCGCTTCCAAAGCCGGCCTGGTCGTAATTGAGCACGGCGACGATCAAGCCGTCGCCGTCGCCGCGCTCGAGGAGATTCTTCGTCGAGAAGATTTCCGAGCCCCAGACCGCGAAGCGCACTTCCCGCGCCGGCGCCGGAACGATCTTCAGGTCGATGCCCTGCTTCCAGGCCTTCGCGATCCCGATCAAGGTCGCGATCCCGCTGGCGTTGTCGTCCGCGCCCGGCCCGCCGGCATCGCTGTCTCCGTGGGCGCAGAACAGGATGTGCTGGTCGGTCCAGGGCGCGGCCGTGGATCCGCGCGCGCCGAGACGCGCCACGACGGTGCGCGGCGAGGCCTTTTCGATCTTCGCTTCGAGCGCGTACTCGATCTCGACCGTCTCACCGGAAGCAAGGGCCTGATCGAGCCACTCGGCATCGGCGCGCGCGAGGCCGAACACGGCCGCGGGATTGTCCGCGCCTTCGCTCAGGTGCGAGATGCGCGGGTAGGCCCCGTCGAGCGTGGTGTTGCCGCTGACCAGCACGACCGCCGGCGCGGTCTTCTTCTCGAGCTTGCGCGGCGTTTTCAGCGCGAGCAGCGCGACACCGGCTTCGCTGGTCTTCGAAAGCTTCGCGCGTCCCTTGGAAGTCGGCGAAAAACCATAGGGCCAGGCGGAGGCGAGGGCGTGCTGCTCGTCACCCTGCCAGGCGACGACGCTCCAGCTCGACTCGGCGTGGCACCAGTGCGGCGGATCCTCGACCACGCGCACATCGAGACCCAGGGCGGTGAAGCGCTCGCGCAGGTACTCGGCCGACTTCGCGCCCGAGGCCGTGCCGCCCATGCGCGGACCGAGCTTGCACAGCTCGCGAACTTCCTTCTGCATCGCGGCTTCGTCGACCAGGCCGGCGAGCCGCTGCTCGATCGCAATCTCGGGGTCGGGCTTGGGCGCGGGCGGGACCGGCGGCGGGGCGTCCTGGAGCAGGAGGACGAGGCAGAGGAATGACAGGCTGGCCATGGAGTTGCGGCCCTGGCGCGAAAGGGGAGCCAGGCCTCGCGCAGTATGCCCCCGGAAGCCTTTTCGCGCCCGCGGCCGATCCGCCAAGGAAGCTTCGGATTGCTGGTACCCCTGGCCGATACCAGAGCCGCACGCCCCGTGTCCTGCGCTCGCCCCGCAGGACCTGCGTGTCTTTCCCATGGCAGACAAGAACAATCAAGCAGGCCAGTCGCGCGGCAATCGACCTGCCGACAACGCGCGCCAGGCAACTCCGTCGAGTCTTTCGACGCAGATGAGCTGGCAGGGCAGCGGTGACGGCCTGGACTTCCTGGGACTGAACGAGGCCGAGCCCGCGCCCGCCGCTCCGACTCCCTTGCCGGTCAAGGCCGGCGACGAGAGCTGGCTGCTCGACGATTCGGCAGGCGCCGGAGCGCCCGCGGAAGAAATACCGATGGCGGCCGAAGAGCAGGTCGACGACGGCGAGGAGGATTTCGACGACGAGCCGATCTCCGCCATGGCCGCGCCGTCCGTGCTGGACGCGAGCTGGACCGAGGAGCGCGCTCCGAAGGGATCGAGCAAGAAACCGGTCCTGGCGATCGCCGCCTGCGTCGGCGTGCTCGCGGTCGCGGGCTTCGTGTGGCTCAAGCCGCGCATGCAGCGCGAGCCCGCGGTCGAGCTGGCCCAGGAAACCCATCCGACCAAGCTGGCGGCGCCCGAGCCGGTCAAGCCCGCCGAGACTCAGATCGAGATGCCCAAGCCGGTCGATTCGCTGGCGAGCGCAGCCCGCGCGCCGACCGAGGGACGCCGATCCCTCGATCGCAGCGGCAACAAGACAACTCCGGTGACGCAGCCCGCTTTCGAGCCGCTCGAGCCCGCGCCGAAATCGCAGCCGCCGGTGAAGGCTCAGCCGCCGGCCAAGACACCGCCGCCGACGAAGACACCGCCGCAGCCGGAACCCGCCGCGGTGGAAGTCGCGAGCGCACCGCCTCGCTTCGTGCCCGCGCCGGTGCCGGCCGTTCCGCTGCGCCCGAAGTTCCAAGCGACCAGCGAGGCGCCGAAGACAGCGCAGGACAAGACATCGCAGGACAAGCTCGCGCAGGACAAGCTCGCGCAGGACAAGCTCGCGCAGGACAAGCTCGCGCAGGACAAGCTCGCGCAGGACAAGCTCGCGCAAGAAAAGCTCGCGTTGGACAAGGCTGCGCAAGACAAGATCGCGTTCGACATGGCTGCGCTCGACACCAAGCTCCCGCCCGCCACGCTCACGCCTGAGCCCGTGATCGTCGCCAAGGCATCCGAGCCGGAGCTGGTCCAGAAATCCGCGCCGTCGCCGTCGCCGGCTCACGAAGATCCTGCTCCGCCGATCACCGAGCCCGTCACCGTGGTCGAGACCGCCAAGGAACCGCAACCCAGCGTTCGCGTGATCGCGAGCACGAGCGAGCCGCTCGCCGAGACGTCGAAGGCGCGGCCCGCGATCGACGAGCACCACGGCGGTGTTCCGACCGAAGTCATCGCTCAGCCCTTGCCTGAGGTTCCTGCTCCGCAGGT
>Ga0193706_1000924_pt1 | contig 14368 bp, 10 predicted proteins | sample U3c1metaG_FD_160130 | JGI IMG/M metagenome (GOLD analysis project Ga0193706, IMG submission 160130) | Soil microbial communities from a riparian zone of the East river system, Colorado, United States - U3c1 | ecosystem: Environmental > Terrestrial > Soil > Riparian zone | place: USA: East River... | reverse complement strand
CACCCGCACAGGGTAGCGAGCCGCCCGCGAAGGATCGTCAGCCGACGGCGAGCAGGCTGGGATTCTGCGGGCCTGCCTCGGCGCGGACGACACCCATCGAGCGATCCATGCGGCCGAGCAGCCGCTGGCGAGCGCGGAACATGATCATTTTCATGTTCGAGGGGCCGACGGCGAGACGCACGCCGGCTTCCGCGTAGCTGAGGCAATCGATCTCGACCAGGGCGAGCGCGCGCTGATCGCGCGATGCCAGTCCGGCGTAGGCGCGCGAGTAGTGCTCCAGGAACAGGATCCAGGTCAGGGCCAGCCTGCGGCGCTCTTCCTCTTCATCCAGTCGCCGCATGGGCTCGGCGTGGCGCGCTTCGGGCTCGAAGCTCTTCTCCGTCGGAACCCGATCGGACCGGCGCGGCATCTGGGCGCGCGCGCGGCGGAAAGCGTTGGAGGCGATCGTGCGCACCCAGACCCGGAAGCTCTCCGGGCGCTCGTCGCGGAAGCGCGACGAGTACTGGTACACATTGACGAAGGTGTCCTGCAGCACCTCGAGCGGATCGAGGCCGCAGCGCTGCTGCGAGAGCAGGCGACGCAACCACTCGAAGACCGACCCGCCGGTGCGGGCGTAGAGGGCCTCGAACACCGGGGCGCTGCGCGTGTCGCGGAACAGGGCCATCACCGCGGTGTCCAGCCGCTCGGCGAATCGGCTGGGAGACTCGTCGGGGAGCGCCTCGACGGAAACTCCACGCTCGAGGAGCTCGTTGCGGATGGATTCGGGGAGGGATCTTGCGTCGTCAGACCAGACGTCGCAGCCGGGGACGAGGCGCAGTGTGGTGACCATGCCCCCGGCAACGCATCGCGCGTGCCGTTGCCCGTATCGCTGGGATCCCGGCGACGTAAGTAAATTGAATGAAAGAGCTTGTGTTCGTTCGGTGCGGGCTGCGAGGACTTCGAATCCGCTCGCGGAGCGCGCGGTTTGGCACGGTCCCGTAACGAACCCGCGATCCTGGGTCAAAGTCGTAACATTCCTGCCCTTCCCATCCCGGCCTGGTCCAGGGGATCCCGGCCGTTCCTGGCTCCCGTCCGCCTACAATGCCTGTCCCCGCAGGTCGATAGCTCGCCCGCGCGCACCCCTCCCGAACCGCTTTGGATCCACGACTCTTGCCTCTGCTGGGCGTCGCCCCCTCCGACGTCGATTTCTCGAAGCCCGAGTTCCACGCGCTGGCAGGGGCGGGCGTGGCGCTGATCCTCTGCGCCGCGTTCTCCACCCTGCGCCGGTCCCTGGTCCAGACCCAGGCGGAGCGCGTGATCGAATCCGAGCCCGACAGCCTGCGCCGGGCCAAGCTGCGACTGCGGCTGGAGCGCGCACGCTCCCTTTCGACCTCGGCCAGCATGTTCGAGACGGCGAGCGCGGCCCTCTTCGCAACCCTGGTCGTACGTTGGTTCTCGCAGAGCCGACAGGTGACCTGGGGGGTCACCATCGCCTCGCTCGGGATCACGGTCCCCTGCCTGTGGCTCGCGACCCAGGCCCTGTCCCAGGCCATTGCCATCAGCTGGGGCGACGTGATCGTCCGCCGGGTGCTGCCCACCTTCCACATCATCCAGTGGCCGATCGCGGTGCTGGCCATGGGCTTGGACGGGGTGCGCCTCGGAATGATGCGCCTGTTCGGCCAGCGGACCGACCTGGCGGAGTCCCAGGAGATGGTGGCGGGACTGCGCGAGGTGGTCGCCGACAGCGAAGCCTCCGGACCGCTCGACGCGACGGAGCGCGAGCTGATCGGAAACATCATGGAAGTGCGCGAGGTCGACGTCGCCGCGATCATGACTCCGCGGACATCGATCCAGGCGATCGAGGTCGACACGCCGCTCACCGAAGCGGCGAGGATCGCCTCCGAGTCTGGCTACAGCCGGCTGCCCGTTTACGAAGGCAAGCTCGATGCGGTCGTCGGCACGGTCTCGGCGCGCGACCTGATGAGCGCGCTGGTCGACACGAGCGGCAAGGATCGTTCGCTGCGCTCACTGCTCAGGCCAGCCTACTTCGTGCCCGAGACCAAGCTGGTGTCGGAGCTGCTCGACGAGTTTCGGCGCGAGAAGCTCAAGCTCGCCGTGGTGCTCGACGAGTATGGCGGCACGGCGGGGATGGTTACCCTGGGCGACGTGCTCGGCGAAATCGTCGGCGAGATCCGCGACGAATCGGACGAGGAGGCTCCCTCCCCGCTCAAGCACCTGCCCGGCGGCGTGGTCGAGATCGACGCCGCGCTCCACGTCAGCGAAGTCAACGAGCTGATCGACCTCGACCTGCCCGAGACCGCCGGCTATGAAACCTTGGGAGGCTTCGTTCTCGCCGAATTCGGCCGTTTTCCGCTGCGCGGGGAATCGTTCACGCGCGGCGCCACGGAATTCCAGGTGTCGGAAGTCACGGACCGGCGCGTGCTCAAGGTGCGCGTGCGCAAGCCCGCGGCCTGAGACTCGGCGCAAGTGCTGGCAATCGAGCGCCCGCTGTCGTAATCCAATCCCGTGGTCCGACGCGCCGACACCGCTCTGCTTCTGCGGCGCTTCCCTTTCGGGGAGTCCTCGCTGGTCGTGCACGCGGCAACTCGCTCGCACGGCAGCGTGCACCTGCTCGCCAAGGGCGCTTACCGGCCGACGTCGCGCTATTACGCGGCCCTGGATCTATTCGACACGCTGGAGCTCGAGTGGCAGGAATCGCCTGGCCGCGAGTTGAGCAACCTCGTCGCGGCCACGATCGGCGTGCGCCGCCACCGCCTCGCTCACGACCTCGAGCGCTACAAGGCCTCGCTCAGCGTGCTCGAGCTCGCCGATCTCGGCAGCCAGGAAGGACCGGCCAACATCGAGCTGTTCGAGCTGGCGAGCCGCGCCCTGGATCAGCTCTTGTCGCCCTGCCCCGCCGAGCTCACGCTGGTTGAGTTCGAGCTGGCCTTCCTGCACAATCTCGGGCTCGCCCCGGCGCTCCTGGAGTGCGCGGCCTGCGCGGGTCCGGCTCCCGCCGCGGTTGCGGGAGGCTCTCCACGGGTGGCCTTTTCCGCGCAGGGCGGCGGACGCCTGTGCCTGCGCTGCGCAGGCGAGGCGCGCGCTCACGGCAGGCGCGTCGGGACCCTGCCCGAATCCGTGCTGCTCCACGCCGCCCGCCTCACGGGATCGCCTGCGATCCAACCCAATCCGAACACGGCAAAGGAAGCCCGGCTCGACACGCGCAGCTTGACGCTGGTGCACGACGCGGTGGCACGATTCCTCGAACACCAACTCCAAGGCCGTCCAAAAAGCTACCGTACGTTTCTCGCCGGCCCACAACGCAACACTCCCTGATGATTGCTCGCGCGTTCCTTCTCCTTGCACTCGCGCTCGCGCCGAGCTGCGCTGCCCTGAACCCCTTCGGCGAGAGGGGCATTCCGCACTCCCCCGCCGACGCGGAAAAACGTGTCGCGAAGGCCGAGGCTGAGCTGTCTTCGGGCGAGACCGAACGCGCACTCTACGACCTGAGCAAGGCTCGCAAGACTTCGGACCTGTCGACGGACCAGAAGAATCACATCGATCTGCTGCTCGAGCGCTGCGCGGAAACGCGCGTCGGGGAGCTCTCGGCACCCGGCAGCGATCCTGACCAGCTGGAAGAGCTCTTCGACCTCAATCTGCCGCGCCAGATCGCGATCACCGCGGGCGTGCGCGCGGCGCGGCTGATGCTCGACCAGGGCGAGCCCGTCGACGCCTATGAGATGATCCAGCGCGTCGACAAGCGCTATCCCCCCGCGGGCACGCACCACGAGCGCCAACTGGCCGGCGACGTCCTGTTCGAGGCGGGCATGGGCCTGTCGAAATCCGATTTCTCGTTCCTCGGGATGTTCAGCGACAAGGACGACGCCAAGGCGATCCTCGAATACCTGGTGGTGAATTATCCCCAGGAACGCCGCTGCGATCAGGCCTATCGGCGACTGGCTGCTCTGTACGAGGAAGACCGCTTGTGGTCGACCGCGATCGAGCGCTACCAGGACCTGGTCACCTACCACATCGACAGTCCACTGGCGCCGGAGAGCGAGTGGCGCATTCCGCACCTGCGCCTGGTCGCGCTGCGTCGGCCCGACTACGACCGGCGCGAGCTCTTGCGCGCGCTGGGCGAGCTGGAGGCCTGGTCGAGCGTGCACGCGGGCAACGAGTTCGAGGCTCGCGCCGAGGCCGATCGCCGCGACTGCTTGAAACGACTGGCGCAGTCGGACCTGATCGTCGCCCACTTCTACACCACGGTCGCCAGAGCGGAGTCCGCGCCCGGCTGGCAAGGCGCACTGATCCATGCCGAGCGCGCGCTCGAGCTCGCCAAGCAATCGGGCGACGCGCCGACGATTTCCGCGGCCAAGGCGGCCATCGCCCTGGTGCCGCCGACTCCCGCGGCGATCCAGGCTCCTGCGATCGATGCCTCGAGGGCGAAGGCTGGAGGCGAGCGTTGAAGCTCTCCCTGCACTTCGGCCTCGCGCTCGCCTGCCTGCTACCGGCCTGCGGCTACCACGCGGGCCTGGTCGCTCCCGAAGGCACCGAGACCATTGGTGTCGAATTTTTCACGAACGACGGTCCGCTGCGCGACGTCGAGGTCGAATTCCAGGACGAGCTGGCCCAGGCGATCCAGCGCATGCTGCCCCTGCGCCTGGTCGCCCCGGCCCGCGCCGACCTGATCGTCCGCGGGCGCGTGGTCAACTACTCGCGACGCGCGGGAATCCGCGATCCGGTGCTCAATCGCCTGCAGGAAACCGGTGTGATCATCACGGTAGAGGCCAACCTGATCGACCCGACCCGCCGCTTCGACGCCAAGGGCAACCTGATGCCCTTGAGGGTCTTGCGCCGCTCGCGCACGACGACGGACAGCGGTTACAGGATCGTGGAACCGGACGGCGAGCGGGCGGCGCGGGCACGGGCGCTGCGCAATATGGCCGACCGCCTCGCGCTGGACTTGTTCGGGGCGGTAGCCTACGAGCCAGGCGACGACGCGGCCCAATCCCAAGACCCCGACTCGTACTGAAAACTCCGCTAGCTTTTCTTGTCAAGGCAAGGCCGCGCCAGGTCGTAAGGCAGTAGGGATCGAACAGGCAGACCCGGCCCCGCATCGCGCTCGCACACCGCCCGGAACACCGCACCCAACACTCCATGGCTGACACCCCGTCCACTCCGCCCGAGAAGAACAAGAAGAACCGCTCGTTCGGAGCCTTCCTCCTGTTCTTGACCGTGCTGGTCGCCGTCCTCTTCATCTTCCGCACGGAGATCGGGCGGAACTCCAAGACCCTGACCCAGGACCAGTTCGAGTACTACCTCGTCAAGGGCCAGGTCGAGAGCCAGAAGATGTCGGGTCAGAACCGCATCACCGGGCGACTGAAGCAGATGCAGCGCCTGGGCGGCGACGAGTTCCAGGACTTCGCGGTCGACTACGCCAGCCTGGGCTCGAACGAGCAGCGGCTGCGCGACCTCAAGGCGGTGCCCACCTACCAGCCGATCAAGACGGCCGAGCTGCTCGATGGCATCGAGCAGCATGTCTACGAGCCGAAGACCGCGCGCGTGCTGACCAGCACCTACGAGCCGGCCGTCGCCGCACAGCCCAAGGGCAGCGCGGCCCCGGCCAGCGGATTGGCGCGACCGACCGCGCAGCGCACCGAGTTGCTCGTTTCGGTCTTCGCGCCCTCGAAGACCGAGTACGCGGAGCGCCAGGAAAAAGCCCAGGCCGGCAGCTCGGGTGACGCGACGCGCTTCCCCCTTCCGGTTTCGCCGGGGAATTTTTCGCTGATCGTCGACGACCTGAAGGACGTCGGCAGCCTGGTCGCGGTGCTCGAGCAGCACAAGGTCACGCCGGAGTTCCGCTCCTACGACCTGGTCAACGACAAGGGCACGCAGTGGAGCGAGAGCTCGAGCGTGATGCAGCAGGCGCTGCTTTTCTACGCGCCCTGGCTGATCATTTTCATCGTGATCCTGTTCTTCATGCGCCAGATGCGCAACCAGGGCGGGGCCGGCGGCGTGATGTCCTTCGGACGCTCGCGCGCGCAGCTCTACACCAAGGAAAAGCACACCAACGTCACCTTCGACGACGTCGCCGGAGCCCAGGAAGCCAAGGACGAGGTGCGCGAGGTGGTCGAGTTCCTGAAGAACCCGACGCGCTTCACGAAGATTGGTGGACGCATCCCGCGCGGCGTGCTGCTCGTCGGGCCTCCGGGCTGCGGCAAGACCCTGCTCGCCAAGGCGATCGCCGGCGAAGCCGAGGTGCCATTCTTCTCGATTTCCGGCTCGGACTTCGTCGAGATGTTCGTCGGCGTCGGCGCGAGCCGCGTGCGCGACCTGTTCAAGCAGGCGCGCGAGAACTCTCCCTGCATCATTTTCCTCGACGAGATCGACGCCGTCGGTCGCCGCCGCGGCTCCGGCATGGGCGGCGGCCACGACGAACGCGAGCAGACGCTCAATGCGATCCTGGTCGAGATGGACGGCTTCGGCACCGACGAAGGGATCATCCTGATCGCGGCCACGAACCGGCCCGACGTGCTCGATCCCGCGCTGTTGCGCCCGGGCCGCTTCGACCGCGAAGTGGTGATCGACCTGCCCGACCTCGAGGGCCGCGAGGAGATCCTGCGCGTGCACTTGAAGAAGGTGAAGGCCGCCCCGGACGCCAACCCGAAAGTCCTCGCGCGCTCGACGCCGGGGTACTCGGGTGCCGACCTGGCCGCGATCATCAACGAGGCGGCGATCCGCGCTGCCCTCGCGAAGAAAGAGCACATCGAGATGGACGACCTCGAGGAGGCGCGCGACAAGGTGCGCTACGGTCGCCAGAAGCGCTCGCGCAAGCTGGAGCTCGAGGACCGCAAGATCACCGCCTACCACGAGGCCGGCCACGCCGTGATCGCGGCGCTGGTGCCCGAGGTCGAGGCGCCGCACAAGGTCACGATCGTCCCGCGCGGACGTTCGCTGGGCGCGACGATGGTGCTGCCCGAGAAGGAGAGCTACCACATGCAGAAGAAACGCATGCTGGGCCAGCTCACCCTGCTCTTCGGCGGGCGTGTCGCCGAGCAGGAATTCTGTGGAGACATCTCGGCCGGGGCTTCGGACGACATCAAGCGCGCCACCGACCTCGCCCGGGCCATGGTCGGCGAGCTGGGCATGAGCGCGAAGATCGGCCCGATCAACTACGCCGAGCGCCAGGGCTCCGATTTCCTGGGCACCGAGCTGATGCGCGGGCGGATGCACTCCGAGGAGACCGCGCGCGAGATCGACCACGAGGTCCACCAGATCCTGGACACCGCCTACAAGCGGGCCGAGGAGATCCTGCGCGGACGGCGGGAGGTGGTCGAGTGCATCGCTCAGGCACTCCTGAGCTACGAAACGATCAACGGCGACGACGTCCAGCGCCTGATGAACGGCGCCACGGTCGAATCCCTGCGCCCGGGCCTGCCGCCAGTCGCGCCGGGTGTCGGCAGCGGCGACGGACGCAAATCGCCGGGCGCCAGCGTCTCGGTTCCCAAGCCGAGCGCGGGCGAGCTACCCGGCACACCCGGCCTCTCGCCCGCCTGATCGTTCTGGACGGCTCCTCGCGCGAGCTCCACCATTCCAGGATGGAGCTCGTCGCGTTGGACCTGCTGGGCGAGACCGCGCTCGAGCTCAATCCGCGCGCCCTGCGCGGCGATCCCGATCGGCGGCGCGCGCGAGTCGCCTGCCGCGCGGGTGTCGTGGAAGCCGAGCTGCGCTCCTTCCTCGGCGACGATCTCAGGCTGGCGTCCTCGGCAGGCGCGGGCTTGCTCGCCGAATTCAGTCTCGCTCGCCCAGCTGGCGCGAATCCGCCGTCTTCGGCGCGCGCGCGGGTCCTGCTCGCCGCCGCCCTCGCCCGCGCCACGGCTCCGCGGCCTCCGCGCCTGCTCGCCGTCCTCAATGTAACGCCGGACAGTTTCTCTGACGGCGGGCGCTGGAACGATCCCGCGCGCGCCGTCGAGCGCGGCCTGGAGCTGGTCACCCAGGGCGCCCACGCGCTGGACATCGGCGGCGAGTCCTCGCGGCCGGGATCGCTCCCCGTCGATCTCGAGGAAGAGCGGCGGCGCGTCCTGCCGGTGATCCGCGAGCTCGCCCTGCAGACCAAGGTTCCGATCAGCGTCGACACCACCAAGGCGCGGCTCGCCGCCGAAGCCATCGACCTCGGAGCGACCATGGTCAACGACATCAGCGCCGGTCGCTTCGATCCCGAGATGATCCCGCTGGTCGCGCGCCGTGGGTGTTCCCTGGCGCTGATGCACATGCAGGGCACGCCGGCCGACATGCAGGACGCGCCGCGCTACGCCGACGTGGTCGACGAGGTGCTCGCTTTCCTGCGCGAGCGCGCGAGCGCTGCCTGGCGCGCCGGAATACCGCTCGAAAGATTGTGGGTCGACCCTGGCATCGGCTTCGGCAAGACCCTCGAGCACAACCTCCAGTTGCTGGCGCGCCTCGGCGAGCTGCGCTCGCTCGGCATTCCCCTCCTGGTCGGCCCCTCGCGGAAATCGTTCATCGCGACGATCCACGCGCGCGAGGGAAGCGCCGAGCAGGCAGGAGAGCCCTCCGCGAAAGAACGGATCGGCGGCACCGCGGCGGCGATTTGCGCCTGTGTCCACGGCGGCGCCGAGCTGCTGCGCGTGCACGACGTGCCGGTGATGGCCGAGGCGATGCGCGTCGCGCGGGCGATCGCGGCGCAGTGAAGTCTTGGACTTCGCCGCGGGCGAAGTCACAATCTCCGCGCCACTGCCGCGCTGCGGCGGGCAACACTCGGATCATCCTTCGTGAGTCAGGCGCGCATTTTCGGGACGGACGGCGTTCGCGGTCGCGCGGGCGAGGGATGGATGGCCACCGATCCGATTTCCGCGCTCGGGAGAACCGTCGGCGCGGTGCTCCTGGGCGAGAGCCGGACCAAGAAGAAGCGCCGGGTGCTGCTCGGCCACGACGGCCGGCGCTCTGGTCCCGAGCTCTGCGCCGCCCTCGGTCGCGGTTTCGCTTCGCGCGGGCTCGAGCCCGTGTCCGCCGGACTGATCACCACGCCGGGACTCGCCTGGCTCGCGCGCACTCAGGACTTCGAGCTGGGCGCGATGGTCTCCGCCTCGCACAACCCGGCGGCCGACAACGGCGTCAAGCTTTTCACCGGCTCCGGTTTGAAGCTCTCGGACGAGATCGAGGCCGAGATCGAGCGGCGCTGGCAAGCAGATCCGAGCCCGGTGTCCACGGGAGCGGCGCCGCTGTACGACGAAGCCCTCGAGCTCCTGTACCTGACGCGGCTGGTGGACAAGGTCGGAGCCGGACTCAAGCTCGACGGCCTGGTCCTCGCGCTCGATTGCGCCAACGGCGGCGGAAGCCGCGTGGGCCCGCGGGTCTTCGGACGCCTCGGCGCCCAGGTCACTTCGATCGCGGCCGAGCCCGACGGCGAGAACATCAACCGCGATTGCGGCTCGACGCACCCTGAGGCCCTGCAAAGCGCCGTGCGGCGCGTCGGAGCCGCGATCGGGATCGCCCTCGACGGCGATGGCGACCGCTGTCTGCTGATCGACGAGAAGGGCCAGCTGGTCCACGGCGACGGCATCCTGACCCTGCTCGCTCGGCACGCGATGGCGCGCCAGGAGTGGGAGGATCCGCGCCTCGTCGCGACGGTCATGTCGAACAAGGGCCTGACCCGTGCCCTGCGCGAGGTCGGAGTCGGCATCGTCAGCGTCGACGTCGGCGATCGCAACGTGGTCGAAGCGCTGAAGCGCGAAAACCTTCGCCTGGGTGGCGAGCAGTCGGGCCACATCGTGTTCGGGCCGGAGAACTTCTTCATCGGCGACGGCATCTACACGGCCCTGCGAGTCTTGCGCGTGATGCGCGAGTCCGGTGAATCCCTCTCCAGTCTTGCGGGCCACTACCGCCCCTTCCCCCAGGTGCTGCTCAACGTCGCGGTGTCGCGCAAACCGGCGCTGGCCGGCATCCCGGCGATCGTCGAGGCCGTCCAGGCCCTGGAGACCGAGCTGGGCGAGGACGGACGCGTGCTGCTGCGCTACTCGGGCACCGAGGATCTGGCGCGCGTCATGGTCGAGGGGCCCGACCACGACTGGATACTGCGCCGCGCCAAGGGCCTGGCGGAGATCGTGAGCCGCGAGCTGGCGGATTGAGACGGCGATGCTGAGCGCCGCCTTCGAGACCTCGACCCGCTCGCCGTCCGTCGCCCTCGCGATCGAGGGCGAGATCCTCGAGGAACGCCTGTCGGGCGCGCGGCCCCACGCCAGCGACCTGCTGCCGGCCCTCGATCGACTGCTCTCGAAGAGCGGGCATGGCGTGGGCGAGCTCGGACTGATCGTCGTGGGGACGGGCCCGGGAAGCTTCACGGGCCTGCGAGTGGCCGTGGCGACCGCGCTCGGCCTGGCGAGGGGAACCGGCGCGGCCCTGTTCGGACTGCCGTCGTGGGAAGCCCTGTGCTGGCGCGAGCTCGAGCCCGGTGCCGAGGCTGCGGTAGTCCAGGACGCGCGCGGCGGCAGCTTGTACTTCGCGCACTACCGGCGGGAGGTAGACGGCGTCCTCGCGCTGCGCGCCCCCTGCCTCATCCAGCCGAGCGAGCTCGAGGCACTGGTTCCGACGCGACTGCGGCTCTTCGCGGAGAGCGGGATCGAGCAGCTCGCGCAACGCTCGCCTGACGCGCTCGCCCAACTCTCCGTCGATCGTTCACCGTACGCCTCGGCGCTGCTCGAGCTCGGCCTGCTGCGCCACCGACTCGAAGGTCCCCACACGCCGGCGCAACTCGAGCCCTTGTACCTGCGCGCTTTCGCTTCGCCGCCGAAGCCTCGCAGCGCGTCCAAGTAGCGAAAGAATGCTTGGTTGAACGGCGCGACGCGCTTGCTAGTCTCGGCGCGTGGACTCGTATCGCGTGTGGGCCGACATCGATCTCGACGCTTTCGCGTCGAACATCGCACAGATACGCGCGCGAATCGGCGACGGGACTGCGATCATGCTCGTGGTCAAGGCCGATGCCTACGGTCACGGCGCGGTCGCGATCAGCCATTGCGCCCTGCGCCAGGGCGTCAGCGCGCTCGGCGTGGGAACTTCCGCGGAAGCTCTGGAATTGCGCCGCAGTGGCGTGCGCGCTCCGATCCTGGTCCTGGGCACGATCGTCGACGAGGAAGCGACGGCTTGTCTCGTGCACGACATCCAGGTCGCGCTGCACTCGGCGGATCGCTGCCAGATGCTCGAGGATCTCGCGGCTCGCCTCGGTCTGGTCGCGCGCGTGCACCTGAAGATCGACACGGGCATGGGACGCCTGGGCGTGCTGCCCGAGCGCGCCCTGCCGCTGCTCGAGCAGATCCGCGCTTCGCGCCACATGGAATTGTGCGGCGTCATGACACACATCAGCTCGCCCTTCGGCATGCAGGACGAGTTCACGGCACTGCAGATGCAGCGCTTCCGCGAAGTCGTGGTGGAAGCGCGGCGTCGCAATCTGCTCCTGGGCTGGGTGCACGCCGCGAATTCCGCCTGCGTGTTCACCGGACTCGATCCGCTCTATGACGCCGTCCGGCCGGGAATCAGCGCTTATGGCGTGCTGCCCGACGGCCTGCCCGGCGCGGAGGACCTCGAGCCGGTCATGAGCCTGCGCAGCCAGATCGTGTTCCTGAAGGACCTGGCCGAAGCCAGCCCCGTGGGCTACGCCGGCACGTGGAAATCGTCGCGGCCCACGCGCATCGCCACCTTGCCGATCGGCTACAACGACGGCGTCCCCTGGCGTCTGGGCAACAACGGCGAAGTGCTCGTGCGCGGCGAGCGCGCGCGCATCGTCGGCCGCGTGTCGATGGACTACACGACGATCGACGTCGGCCACATCCCCGGCGTCAGCGTCGGCGACCGCGTCACGCTCTTCGGCCGCGACGGCGAGGAGCAGATCACGCTCGAGGAAGTCGCGCGCCACGCCGGGACGATTCCTTACGAGATCACCTGCTCGGTCGGACGGCGCGTCGAGCGCATCTACCGCGGCGGATCGGGTGTGCTCGTGCCCAGACCCCGGATCGCGCACGGCTCTGAGCCTCTTCCGCTGGACGCCAGTCCGCCGAATCTCGCTCGAGCTTGACGCCGAGCGCCGCCGCAGTCGATTCTCCTGGCACGGAATCCCATGCGGCGAATGATCAAGATCCTCGCTCGGGCGCTCTTGTTCACCAGCTTCGCGCTGGCCAGTGCGATCGCTGTCGGAGCCGGTGCGCTCTACGGCTTGGAGAAAACCGGCTGGTTGCGCGATTGGCTGCGAGCCGACATCCAGGGACGCCTGGCGCAGAGCGGCGCGGAATTCGAGCTGGGCGAGCTGGAGCTCGACTGGTTCGCCCCGGCGCTCAGCCTGCGCAACCTCTCACTCGGCGTCGACGGCAGGCTCTTGCGCATCAACCGCGCCACGCTGAGCCTCGATCCCTTCGCCCCGCCTTCGACTCGGGTCAGCCTGGTGCGGATCGACGGCGGCCGCGTGCGGCTCTCGCAGGAATTGTTCGACGTCCTGGCGGCCATTGGCGGCAGCGCGCCGGCAGGTCCCGAGTCGCCACCCAAGTTGCTCGACAGCCTCAAGAGCTTTCCGCCGATCGAAATCAACGGCGTGCAGTTCGACGTGCGCCATCCGCAATGGGGAGACTTCCCGCTGGGCTCGGTGGACGCCCTGTTCGCGCGCGACGACCAGAATCGCGCGCAATTGAGCGGCGTTCTGGCGCCCAGCATCGCCGACAGCGAGGACCGCACGGCCGCCGTCTATCTGCGCGGGCGCGTGGAACGGCCGGCGGTCCTCAGCCTGCGCCTCTCGACCACGGGCTTTCCGATTTCCGCCTCGGCTCTGCCGCCGGGGACCGAGCTCGACAGCTTGCGAGCCTGGCAGCCGACCGGGCGACTGGCCCTCCACGCCGAAGCGGAACTTTCGATCGACCCGCGCGAGCCCTCGAGCCTGTCGATTCGCGCCAGGCTCGAGGACGGCAGCTTGACCCGGGCGGACACGGGACTTGCTCTGCGCGATCTCGAGCTCGATCTCGACGCCAGCGCCAACCGCGGGCCGGATCGCGACTGGCTGGACCCCGCTTCCTGGAGCGCGCTGGTGCAAGGCAAGGGCGTGTGGAAGGAAGCGAAGCTCGAGACCTTCGTGCGCCTGGGCCAGGCGGCCGGACCTTCTCGCCGCATCCGCGCCGAGCTGAGTCTCGACGATTGCAGCGTGTCGCCCGAGTCCATCTCCGAGCTCGGCCTCTGGTCGATCGCCGCCAAGGAATTCCAGGCCGTCGATCCCCACGGCAAGGCGGACCTGGCCCTCGCCGCGGCCCTCGACGAGCAGGGCAAATGGAGCGGCGCGCTCGATCTCCTGCTCGATGGCCAGATCGGAGCCGTGTACCGCGGTTGGCCTCCCCGACCGGGCGGCGTGAAAGAGGGCTTTCCTTTGCCGGTCGAGGATCTGCGCGGCCGAGTCTGCGCGGCTTTCGATCCCAAGCAGGCGCGCGGATTCCAATTGGGGCTGCTCGACATCCGCGGGCGTCCCGTCGACGACGGCCAGGCGGATCCCAAGGCCGTGGTCAGCGGCGTGATCGCCGCCGCGCACGCGGGCACGACCGAGGACAACGCGCCTGAGTTCCTGCTGGATTTTCAGGGCCAGGGCTTGAGCGTCGGAACGCCGCTGCGAAAAGCGATCGAAGGGCTCTCCGGCACCGCCTGGATCTGGCCCGAGTTCCGGCCGAGCGCCGGCGTCTTCGAAGGCAAGGGGCGGCTCTTGTCCGACCTCGCCAGCGGCGGAGTCTCGGGCCACTTCGAGATCCTGCCCAAGGATCTCCAAGTGACCTGGTCGGGCCTGCCGGTCACCTTCGACCGCGGGCAAGGTCGGATCGGTCTCAGCTTCGATCCGCGCGCCCTGTTCGCGATCAACTTCGACGTCACCGGCGCGACGCCGACCGCGGAGAGCGTGCGGGTGCGCGGCCGAGTGCAGCAGGATCCCGCCCTCGTGCCGCCGCGGCGCACGGCCGCCCATCCCGTGACGGCTTTCGTCGATCCGCTCGATCTCCTGATGGATTTCGACGTCGCGGTGCGCGGCATGGCCCTGCGCGGTTCCGATCGCGAAGTGCTCGCCAGCACCTGGACGGGAGTCGGCACTGCGCTCGACCTCTTCCAGCCCTCGGGCAAGGCGGACGTCAACCTGCGCGCGGTCCGCTCGCGCCCGCAGGACGAGCTCGCCTTCCGCGTCGAGATCGAGCCGCGGCAGGTCCAGCTCACGCCCAAGAGCTTCTCGACGCCGACGAAGAACGTGATCGGCCGCGTGCTGGTCCAGGGCTCGGAGCGCGGCAAGAGCGGCCCCTCGTCGTTCACCACGCGCATCGCACCGCTGATCGGCGACTGGCCGCAGGATGCGCGCGTCGCCTGCGTC
>Ga0193706_1000923_pt1 | contig 14369 bp, 15 predicted proteins | sample U3c1metaG_FD_160130 | JGI IMG/M metagenome (GOLD analysis project Ga0193706, IMG submission 160130) | Soil microbial communities from a riparian zone of the East river system, Colorado, United States - U3c1 | ecosystem: Environmental > Terrestrial > Soil > Riparian zone | place: USA: East River... | reverse complement strand
CCGGAGATGGCATGCAAGCAGATTTTATCGAATTCCGGTAAACCGATAAAATCTGCTTGCATGCCATCTCCGGCAGGGCGATACTGCCTCCATGCGGACGGAGGGAGCCACGAGGGAGCGTAGATGGAAGTCGAGTTCAGGACGGACGCTCTCGCGCGTCTGGAGTCGGACCCAAGTGCCCGCGCGGACCTTCCGCCAGAAGTCGTTCGCGCCTACCAGAAACGGATCTATTCGATCCGGGCTGCCCAGGACGAGCGCGATCTGTATGCGATCAAGTCGCACAGGTTCAAGAAGCTCGCGGGGGATCGCGCTCACCAGCGATCAATGCGGCTCAACGATCAGTGGCGGCTCATTCTGGAGCTGCGGAGCTCGGGGGGAAGAACTTCGATTCTCGTCTCCGAAATCGAGGACTACCACTGAGGGCTGGCACACATGAGCGGTGAGGACATCTACCCCGGAGAGATCATTCGGGACGAGCTTGAGGAACGCGGATGGACCCAGGAGGACCTTTCTCGAATCCTCGGGCGACCTCTGCCTGCCGTTAGCGAGATCATCATGGGCAAGCGGTCGATCACGAGTCAGACCGCGCGTGAACTCGCGGAAGCGTTCGGGACGAGCGCGGAATACTGGATGAATCTCGAAGCGATCTACCAGCTTCGCAAGAACGGTGTTTCCACTGGTCAGGTCGGGCGGATGGCTCGCATCTTCGAATCCGCGCCGGTGAAGATGATGGAGAAACGCGGTTGGATCAAGGCGGCGAACGATCCCGCGAAGCTGGAGGCTGAGCTTTGCCGGTTCTACCGCATTGATTCGCTTCAGACGGAGCCGAGGCTGCGAATCGCTGCCCGAGCATCTGTGATGGATGACGAGTTGACCTCTTCGCAGATCGCGTGGAGCTATCGGGCCTGGAACCTTGGCCAGGCGGTCGCCTGCGCCCCGTACAGCAGAGATCGCCTCCTCCAGGCAATCCCCAAGCTGCGCGAGCTTGCAGCCTTTCCGGAAAGCGCGCGGCATGTGCCGAGACTGCTAGCGGAGCACGGCGTTCGCCTCGTCATCGTGGAGTATCTGCCTGGGGCGAGAATCGATGGCGTGACGGTGAGCGAAGACAGCACTCCAATCGTGGCGCTCTCGCTGCGTTTCGACCGTATTGACTACTTCTGGCACACGCTCATCCATGAGCTTGTCCATGTTCTCAATGGGGATGGCACACGATTCGACATCGATCTATCGCCAGACGGAAACTCGGGTTGGAGCATCGATCAGGACTGCGAGGCAAAGGCAAACGAGGAAGCTGCCGACATGCTCATCCCTCGCGCGCAGCTCGAATCGTTCATTCTCCGAGTGGCCCCACTCTTCTCCAAGACGCGCATAAACCAGTTCGCCAACCGGGTCAGAATCCACCCCGGCATCGTCGTCGGCCAACTCCAGAGACGTAAGAAGATCGGCTATTCAACGAACAGAGAAATGCTCGTCAAGATCAGGGAACACATAGTCGGACAGGCGATGACGGACGGCTTCGGCCACACCCCGCAGGGAATCTAGCCATGGTCAGAATCAAGAAAAAGAGTGTGAACGAGCAACTGCTGGACGTTGTCGCCGACTACCGAAGGGCCGGTGGAGAGTGGCCAACCGACACTCGGACACTCGCAGAGTGGGCTATCAACCACCGTAGGTGGAGTCCGGAACCGGAAGCGCAAACGAAACGCCTTGCTCGAATTCTCGCCAGAGCGATGCGGGAGCAGATGATGGAGGACCCTCAAGGGCGCCGCGTCCGTCTCAAGCACGCCTATCCGGAGATCCGCGTGAGTCCAGACGGGACGGAGATCCAACTCAAGCTCTGGGGAGACATTTCAGAATTCACTGATGATCAGATGCACGGCGCTGCGCAGTTGCAGCGAAACCAGATCCTTGGTCAGTGCGTCCAGCTCAAGACGGATCTGGATTCATTCAACGACAACTACGCCGAGCAGGGAAACATCCAGATGTCGTTCGACTTCACCGAGGACATTCTCGAACGAGAGCAGCCGCCGACATATCGAGGCGGGATCGGTGACTGCGACTAGGCGCACCAGCATGTGCGCAAAACCCTCTCGGCGATGTCTTCGCGCCGAATCTTGCATAGCGCCGCGGCTCGCGTGTCTTCCCATTTTGTGAATCCGCTCTAGAATCAAGAGCAATTGGATTGGGAATGCCCGGTCGGCGCTAGACCTCGGTGTAGACCGGGGTTTTTCGCTTTCTGCGGACCAGCTTCTCAAGCCGGCTCGATCAGGCCCGCCGGGACGAAGCGGCGGGAGCAGGAGACTTCGAGGGGTTCGCTGGCGACGATCGAGAAGAATCGGCCGCCTCCGCGGCGGGCTTCGACTTCGAGGTTCGCGACCAGGGCGGACAGGCGACTTCGGTAGCGCTCCAAAGTTCGCGCGTCGATCCAAGCGTCGAGGGTTCCCTCCGTCTCGGCGTCGGTCAATCGCAGGGCTTCGCCGGCGTTGGGGTTGGCGTCGAACTCCGAGAGTACCTGGATCAGGACCAGGACTCCCGCGCGGGCGCCGAGCGGGCGCACCAGCTCGCGCGCGTCGTGGGGCGCGAGGAAATCCGAGATGACCAGGCGCAGGCAGCCGGCGCCGAACAGGGGCGTGGCTGCCGCGAGAGCGATTGCCAGCGGCGCGCGCGCATCGAAGGCGAGCTCGCCGGCGTCGAGCTGGTCGAGGCCGATCAACCTGGGCCGATCGCCGAGGGCGATGCAGCGCACCTCCGTTCCGCCGGCGGCTCCGGCGCGCGCGAAGAATTGCGCGAGCTCCAGCGTGCGGCCCGCCTTGTCCGCATCGGTGTTCATCGAGCGCGAAGTGTCGATCAACAATTCCAGCCGCGGCCGCAGCTCCTCGCGATAGACGCGCACCATCACTTGATCGGTGCGACCCAGGGCGCGCCAGTCGATGTGGCGCACGTCGTCGCCGGAGAAATAGTTGCGCCGGTCCTGGAACTCCAGGCTCGCTCCGGTGCCGCGGCCGATCACTTCGCCGGCGTGGCCGCGCCGCGGGACTTCCATCAGCGTCAGGCGGTAGAGCAGGGCGAGCTCCTTCGCGCTGACTCGCGCTGCGCTCACGGCGTTGCCTCGCGGGCACGGTCAGCGCTGCGACGCGCATCGCTGGCTTCCATGGTCTCGGTCGCGGAGTTCCACAGGCGACGCGTGTTGACGATCAGCGTCATCAACACGGCGAGTGCGAGCAGTGACAATCCCAGCGAGACGTCGTGGGCCTGACGCTCCAGTATTTTGTACAGGACCCAGAAGGGATTGAACGGGTGCTCCCAGCGTGTCCATCGTCCCAGGTCGAGCAGGAATCCGAGGAAGGTCGGCGCGACGACGGTGAGGATCAGGAACAGGGGAATCGCGATGCGAACGCCGGTGCGGCCGCGCAGCGAGCGGATGCGGAACGACGCGATACCAGAGATCAGGCCTAGGGCGACGAACCCGTAGCCGAACATCACGGCGACCAAGAGTTGGGGATCTCGCGGAGAGCCAGGGCCGAAGATCATGGCGATCGACACGACGACCAAGGCCATCAGCGCCGTGGCCATGTAGAGCCACATGCCGCGCCCGCCGCCGGGAAGGAAGGGCAGTGCGAGCAACGCGCGCCAGCGCGATTTCGGCACCTGCTTGACGACGCGCCGGCCGAATTCCTCGGCCTCGGTGACGAAAAACAAGAGCGGGAGGATGGCGGTCGCCAGAGCGGTCATCGGCATGATCTCCAGCCACTCCGGATCGAAAGTGCCCCGGACGAAAAAGGCTCCGTAGACGCCCCAACCCAGGAGCAGGATCGAATTCACGGTGACGATCACGCGCAGGAAGGTCGAGCGATTCTCGTGCTCGTGGGCGATCCGCGCGCAGCCGACGGCCAGGGCCAGGATCGACACCGAGGGCACGATGCTGAGGAAGACCCACATCGCCATGGAGAAATAGCTGGAACGCAGGGTCTCTGGAGACTGCATGAGTTCCCCGCCGAAGCCGACGGTGCCCGCCGTGACGAAGCTGATCAGTGTGAGCAGGGCGATCGCGAGCATCGCGCGCGCGACTCGCGAGCGGCCGAAGCTCGCTACCGCCAGTGCCACCATCGACAGGCCCCACGACAGGAGCACAGTCGCGCCGAGGACCACGAAGATGCTCCAGAGATCGACGCCGCCCATCAGGAAGGTCGAGACCAGGTAGGGCGCGAAGGCCGAGAAGCACAGGAGCGATTGCACGCCGGCCGCCAGGGCCTTGCCGATCAGGAGCTGGCGCGGGCGCATGTTCGAGATCACCAGCAGGTCGTAGGTGTTCTCCTCCCACTCGCCGCTCATCGACTGGAAGGCCCAGAAGGGCACGAAGACCATGGTCGCGATCGCCATGACCGTGAAGTTGGCGGTGAAGAACCCCATGCCCAACCCGGCGATCGACCGGTTGCCGTCCATGCTCAAGAGGCGCAGTTCGCTGATCGCGGTGGCGGCGACCACCGTGAACCAGAACAGGTTGCGGAAATAGCGGCCGCGCAGGGCCTGGCGCACTTCCTTGACCAGGATCGGATTGAGCCGGTCGTCGATCCAGGGCCACAGGCGCGACCAGGCGCTGGTCGGCGCGGAGGCGGGCGCGGGCGCGCCTGAGATCGCTTCGGCGGCGGCGCTCATTGCAGCTTGCCCTCGGTCAGCGACATGAAGAGGTCCTCGAGGCGCACTGCTTCGCCGGCGAACTCGACCGGCCGCACGCCGCGAAGAACGAGTCGCGCGAGCAGCTCGGCCATCGCCGCGTCGTCGCCGGCGAAATCGAAAGCCAGGCCTTCGCGCGCCTCGTGCACGTTCGAGACCTGGGCTTCCTCCAGCAGGGCCTTGTGCGTCTCGTCGACGGGGCCGAGGGTGCGCAGGTAGATCGAGAGGTGCGGTTGCAGCCGCTTCTGGATCTCGGCGACGGAGCCGTTGGCCAGAAGTTTCCCGCTCTCGATCACCGCGATCCCGTCGCACATCTCGGCCAGCTCCGAGAGGATGTGCGAGGAGATCAAGACAGCCTTGCCCATGGCGCCTAGGGCCTTGACCAGCTCGCGCAGCTCGACGCGCGCCCGCGGATCGAGGCCGGCGGCGGGCTCGTCGAGGATCAGCACGTGGGGATCGGGCAGCAGGGTCTTCGCCAGGCACAGGCGCTGCTTCATGCCCTTGGACAGCTTGTCGATCGGCTTCTCGTCGAGCTGAGTGAGCGAAGTGAAGTCGAGCACTTCCGCCACGCTCTTCGCTCGCGCCTTTCCGCGCAGCCCGTAAGCGCGAGCGTAGAAATCGAGGTACTCGCGAATCGTGGTGTGTGGATAAGCGCCGTAGCTGTCCGGCATGAAACCGATCTTCGCGCGCGCGAGCCGCGGCTCCTCGATCACGCTGGTGCCGTCGACGAACACGTCGCCCGTGTCGGGAAGATCGAGCGTGGCGCAGATGCGCATGGTCGTGGTCTTGCCCGCGCCGTTGGGACCGATGAAGCCGTAGATCTCGCCGGGCTCGACCGAGAAGGAGACGCGGCTGACCGCGGTCAGCTCCTGGAACTTGCGCGTGATCCCGCGCACTTCCAAGGCCGCGGTCATCGCCATTCCTCCGCGTCGAGGGCGAGCACGCCGAGCAGGTGGTGCGCGCCTTGGACTTCCTTGCCGCTGACGCCGCAGTCGTCGCCGAAGGGGCTGTGCTCCAGCTCGGCCCAGTACGAGCCCGGTGGCAGAGCTTGGGTCAGGGGACCGGAATTCCCGAAGAGGTCCGCCCCCCAGCCGAAGGCAGTCGCTTCGTCGATCGGCACGAGCTCGGCGCTGGCGCTTTCGGCGAGGCTGCTGGCGAGCTTGTGGTAAGCGCCGGACTCGTCGCGGAGCACCAGCGTTTGGATCTCCGCTCCCAGACCGTTCTCGATCTCCAACTTTTCGCCCTGCCGCTTGACCCCCAGGCGCGCGCGTTCGGCGTGCTCGGAGAGGATCGACTGCAGAAAAGCGGTGCGCGACGGGATGAAAGCACCGGAGAGGACCAGTCCGTCGGTCTGATTGATGCGGTACTGGCGCGAGGTCTGTTCCGGGCCGTCGTAGCGGCCGTTGGCGAGGTAGGTCGAGCCCGGGTAGCACGAGGTCCCGGGCCCCGGAACGAGACCTGCTCCCGGCGAAAGACCCGCGAAGATCATGCGCTGCTCGGCCGAGCTCGCGCGGTGTTCGCGTTGATCGAGCAGCACCAGGGTCTCGCTGGCGATCTTGATCCCCAGGCCTTGCGAGGCGATGCCCACGCCGAGCAGCACCAGGGCTGCGGTCAGCGCGATCGCGGGGATGGTCAGGAGCAGCAGGGCCGGCCGCTTGGTGCGCTTCACCAGCACGAAGTTCAGCGGCCCGATCAAGGCCGCGAACACGATCAGGAACAGGGCGAAGACCTTGAGCGGCAGAGCAAAGAGGTCGGGGATCGTCGGGGGTGTGCTCATGCGCGACCCGGACGGGTCCGCGACCAGGCCGGAGGACGCGCCGACCCGCTCGCGCAGCCGCAGGATCTGGTCCGCACCGTCGATGGCCGCGGACTCGTCGATGAACAGCCAGCCGAGAGCGAACATCCAGGCCGTTCCGGACGGCAGCGGGGTCCCGTCGCTGCCTTCCTTCAGCTCAAAGCGCGGTTCCATCCAGCGCGCGAGCTCGGGGATGCTGCGCGCGAGGGACTGGGCCCGCGGACCGACGACGAGCAGCGAACCGCCCAGCTTCGCCCAGGCGAGCAGGGGCTGGAGTCGTTGCGCTTCCGGCAGCCCATGGGTGGTGTCGAGCACGACCACGTCGAGGCTCGAGTAGGCCTCCGAGCGCGCGGGCATCTGATCGAAGCGCGCGGCCTGGACGGCGATGTTGTCCGGCGCCGCCGCCGCTGCGGTCGAAGCAGGCGCCGAGGGGTATCCGAGCGTCACCAAACCATGCCTGATCCCCCCCCCACCGTTCGCGGCGACCGCGGTGCTCACCTCGCTGGTCCAGCGCTCGGCGGTCCCGGCGGGCGGCAGCTCGGAGTCGAGGACGAGCACGGCGTGCTGATCGGGACCGGCGCTGTTCTCCGCGCCGGCCGTCCCCGGAGTCCAGGTGCGGTTGCCGTAGGTTTCAAGCAACAGCCTGACTGCGTTCGACGCCTCGGGAAAGGCGGGAACGAGCAGCTCGATCGAGCCCGACTGGTGCGCCGCCAGCTCGATCGAGGCTGAGATCTCGCGATCGACGTTCCAGCAATCGCCGCGGATATTCACCCACCGGCTGGAGTCTTCGCCGTTCTCCACATGCACGAACACCGGTAGCCAGCCCTTGTTCAAGGCCTTCGGCCAGGGCGAATCGATCCTCACGACGACTTTCGTGTCCGGGATCTGGATCTCCTGCACGTCGGGCAGGGCGGGGAGCAGCGTGAGGGAGAGCAGCGCGGCGAGTTCAGCGAGCATCGCGCATGCCTCGCGGCAAGGCTTCCTCGAGCTCGCCGACCTCGGCGAGCACCGCGCGCACCACGTCGGCGGCCTGGATTCCCTCCAGTTTCGCGCGATAGTCGAGCACCAGGCGGTGGGCGATGGCGCTGGTTGCGACCGCGCGCACGTCGACGAAGCCGACGTTCGGGCGGCCGGCGACCAGGGCGTGGGCCCGCGAGGATTCGGCCACCGCGATCGCGGCCCTGGGGCTCGCGCCATGGCGCACGAAGTCCTTCACCGACTTCGGCGCGAACTCCGAGCGCGGATGGGTCGCCTCGACCAGCCGCGCGATCCAGCCGGCGACCGCCGGCGGCAGGAAAATGGCGTCGACGGCGGCGAACAGGCCGCGCAGCTCCTCGAGGGTGATCGCCGCGACGTGCTCCGGCGGCCGGCCGCCGCGCCGCTCGGTGATGATCGACTGCAGGGTCGCGCGGTCGACGCCGGGCACCTCGAGCTTGAACAGGAAGCGGTCGAGCTGGGCCTCGGGCAGCGGGTAGGTGCCCTCGAGCTCGATCGGATTCTGGGTCGCGAGCACGTAGAAGGGATCGGGCAGGCGATGGGTCTCGCCGAGCACCGTGACCCGCCGCTCGGCCATGGCCTCGAGCAGGGCGCTCTGGGTCTTCGGCGAGGCGCGGTTGATCTCGTCGGCCAGGATCACGTGGCTGAAGACAGGACCGGGGTGGAAAACGAGGCGCCGCTTGCCGGGTTCGGCCTCCTCGAGCATGTGGCCCCCGGTGATGTCGCCGGGCAGCAGGTCGGGCGTGAACTGCAGGCGCTTGAACGACAGGCCGAGCAGGGCGGCCAGGGCCTTGACCAGCTCCGTCTTGCCAAGCCCCGGCAATCCGTCGAGCAGGACGTGGCCCCGGGCCAGGCAGGCGACGAGGACCAGCCGCGTCAGATCGGTCTGGCCCAGCAGCGTCTGGTCGAGACGTTCGAGGATGGCCAGCGCCTTGGCGCGGGCCTGGTCGACGGCTTCGGGCGAAAGCAGGGCCTGCGGTCCGCTCATTTCAGTCGCGCTTCGGGCCGGAGAAGAATTGTTTCACGGCTTCGCGGTGATGCGGCGCGAGCCGTCGGCGCCAGGCGCCTTCGCCGGTCGAGGTTCCAGCGGTCGCGGAGCCCGCGGATTCGCCCTGCGCGTCGACGGTCGGCGCGGTGGCGCCGATCCCGAGCACGCCGGTGCTCTCGGCATCGAGGACGCGGGCGGGCTCCAGGGCCTTGGCCGAGAAGTCCTCGCTGCGGCCGGGGGTCTCGTCGCCCCAGGTCATCGGCGCGTCGGCGCGGCCGCGCGTGACTCCGCCCTGCCCGGGACCGGCTTCCACGACGGCAAGCGTCGCGCCCTCGCCCTCCTGGTCTCCGAGGCCCATCCCATCTCCAGCGCCACCGGCGCCGCCCTTGCCCCTTCACGTCCCTCCGCGTTTGCACTTTTCGTCGCAAACGTGCTCGGTGACGCGCGCGACCGAGGTCGCGCGCTCGAGTTGCTTGGCGCTGATCAGGCCGCTGCGCGCCAGCTTGGAAAGCCGCGCGTCCAGGGCCTCGCGCATCTCCGAGGAGAGCTTGGAGATCGCCTCGTTCGAGAGCTTGATGCCGGGCGGAAGCTCGAGCGAGCCCGGCGCGAGCTCGCTCTTGATCGATTCGGGCAGCTTGCTCGCCAGGCCTCCGTCGCGCAGCTCCTTGAGCGCGTTCTGCAGGGATTCCTGGGCTTCGCTCGCCGATTGGGCGGCGTCGGCGCGGGCCAGCTCGTCGCTGGCGCGCTCGGCCGAGGCCAGGCTCTTTTCCGCCTGGGCTTCCAGCTCGTCACCGGTGCGGTCGAGGGCTTCGAGGCTCGCGTCCGCCGGCGCGTCGCGCAGGTTCTCTTCCACGCGCTCGATTCGCTCGGCGAGCTCGGCGGCCTTTTCGGGCTCGAGCTCGACCACTTCCGTCAGCGCGAGCAGCTGCTCCTTGACCTCCTCGAGCATGGTCTCCGCCAGGTGGGTGGAGGGCGCGACCAGGGCCTGGGGCCTGGGGATCCACAGGGCTCCCGCGACGAAGGCGAGGGCGAACAGGCTGGGCGCCCATTCGCGCGTCAATCGCACGCGGGGCAGGGCTTCGATGCGAGCGAGGGCCTTGCTCAGGGCGGGCGTCCAGCGCGGGTCGGCGAGCTCGAATTGCGTCAGCAGGGCACCGCTTCCGCCGCTCTCGCGATCCAGCCAGGCGATCGCGCCCGATTCGCTCAGGAATTTCCGCCGCGCCAGCAGCCAGCCGGCCAGCGGCAGGATGGCCAGGGCGAGAAGCGCGAAGCTCGCTTCCCGCGTCGAAACGCCCGCCGCGAAGCGCGCGATGAAGATCGCCGCGCCGATCGCGAACAACAAGGGCGCCGACCAACGCGCACACTCCGACAACCACGCGGCCTTCCTGGCGCGGGCGGACAAACGTGCGACGAGTTGCTTCAGGTTCGGCGTCAAGGGAAGCGCGGACAATCGTAGCGGCAAGGCCTCATGTACGCAGCCGAGAGCGGCATTCTTCCGCTGGAACGGCGCTAATTCCGCAATTGTTGTCGGAATCGAGTCTGGCTCCGCATCGACACGAGTCAGTCGCGCAGTTGTTTGCGGGTGAGGTGCAGGAAGAGCTCTTCCAGGTTGCCGTGGCCGTATTTCACGCGGCTCAGGCGGACCGAGTGCTTGCCGAGCACGGCGATCAGGCGCTCGAAGTCGACCTGGCTGCAGCGCTCGAGCTCGAGCTGGGTGTCCTGCACGTGCAGGCCGGCGAACTTGGTCAGGGCGGCCCGCTGCTTCTCGTCGAGGGCCGAGCTGAAATTGATCAGCAGGTGGCCTCCGCCCTCGCTGGCCAGGAGACTGGAAAGCGAGCCCTGCACCAGGAGACGCCCGTCGTCGAGCACGCCGATCTCGTCGCACAGGGACTCGACCTCCTCCATGTAGTGCGAGGTGTAGATCACCGTCGTGCCTTCGCGGTTGATGCGCTTGACCGCTTCGAGGATGAAATGGCGCGACTGCGGATCGATGCCCACCGTGGGCTCGTCGAGGAACAAGAGGCGCGGGCGGTTGAGCATCCCGATCGCGAAGTTGAGCCGCCGCTTCATGCCGCCGGAAAAATGCTCGGCGCGCCGCGCGCTCGCTTCGGTCAAACCCGTGATGCCGAGCACCTCGGCGATGCGCGCGGCGATCTCGGTGCGCGGGATGCGCTGGACGCCGGCGAAGAAACGCAGATTCTCGAGCACCGTGAGCCGCGGGTAGAAGGCGTACTCCTGGGGCACCAGCGCGGAGAAGGCCTGGATCTTCTTCACGTCCTTCGTGAGCTCGACGCCCGCGACGCGCACGCGATCGGCAGCTGGCGTGAGAATTCCGGCGAGGATCGAGACCAGCGTGGTCTTGCCCGATCCGTTCGGCCCCAGGAGCCCGAAGAGCGAGCCCTCGCGCACCGTCAGTGACAGGTCGGTCAGGGCGGCGCTCGCGCTCCCCGGATAGCGGAAGCTCAGTCGATCGATCGCGATCACGGCCGAGCCCTCGAAGGAAGCCTCGACGCAGCGAAAACTCCGAGCCTGTGACGAACGGATCTCGATTCCGTGGACAAGGAAGCGAGTCTATTCCGCCCCGGCGCGGCGCAGCAAGCGCAGTGGCCGCTTGCCTGGCAGGCCGCGCAAGTCCCTGATATCCTGCGCACTCCCTTCCCAGGCTGCCCCCGACGGCCAGAGCGAAGGCTTGCGATCCCATGACCTCGAAGGAAGAGCTCGAGCGCGAACTCAAAGAGCTGATCGTCAGTTCCCTCGCCCTGGAGGACATCAGCCCCTCCGAGATCGACAGCAAGTCGGCCTTGTTCGGCGAGGGTCTCGGTCTCGACTCGATCGACGCCCTCGAGCTGGTGATGGCGCTGCAGCGCAAATACGGCTTCAAGGCCAGCGAGGCACCGGGATTCAATCGCGATTGTTTTGCCTCGGTCGACGCGCTGGCGAACTTCGTCTCCGCGCGGCTCGAGAGCGTGTGAGCCGCCATGTCCAGCAAGGAAGAAATCCAATCGGAAGTCGCGAGGACTCTTTCGGAGATGTTCGCCTACCCCGCGGCTGACATCGTCGCGACCACGCGCCTGATCGAGGACCTGGGACTGGACAGCATCGACGCGATCGACATGGCGGTCCGTCTGGAGAAGCGCACGGGTTTCGAGTTCAAGAGCAGCGATCTGCGCGAGCTGAAAACCGTGCGCGACATCGTCGAGCTCCTGTGGAACAGCCAGTTTTCCCTCGCGAAAGGACCTCGTGAGAGCAGCGCCGCGCGACTGGAATGAAATGGCTGTTCGTCGCCGCGCTCCTCGCCTACCCGCTCCTGGTCTTCGCGGGGCTGCACTGGCTTGAGCCGCGGTTGATCGGATTGTGCGTCGGAGCGCTGTTCGTGGCGCGCTTGTTCACGTCGCGCGCCAGCATCGTGCGCGAGCGGCGCGGGCTGGCGATCCCCGCGCTTGCGGTGGTCGCGATCCTGGTTCTGCTCGCGGCGCGCTCGAACGATCCGCGCTATCTGTTCCTGCTGCCGGCCTTGATCAATGCAGCGTTGCTCGTCGCCTTCGGCGCGAGCCTGTGGAGACCGCCGCCGATCGTCGAGACGTTCGCGCGCCTGCAGGCGGGCAGTCTCTCGGCCGAGGAAATCGCTTACTGCCGCACCGTGACCGGCGTTTGGTGCGGCTTTTTCCTGCTCAACGGGACGGTGATCGCGTGGCTTGCCTTGCGGGGCCACCCGGCGCTGTGGGCGACTTACACCGGCCTGGTTTCCTACCTGCTGGTCGGCGCGCTGTTCAGCGCGGAGTACGTGTACCGGCACTACCGCTTCCGCCGCTACCTCGGCGCGCCGACGGATGCCTTGCTGCGGCGGTTTTTTCCGCCGCGCGAGGCCCCGGGAGGTCCGCAGTGATCGCGCTGTCGCGCTGGCTGGCCGTGAATGCGGGCTCGCGCGCCCTGAGCAGGCGCGAGGGAGGCCTGGTGAGCAGCGAGGTCTTCGTGCGCGATGTCGCGGCACTCGCGCAGGTGCTGGCGTCACGCGGCAAGGGGCGCTGGATCCTGTGCACGGAGAGCGCCTACTCCTGCGCGGTAGGGCTTTTCGCGCTGTGGCAGTGCGGCTCGACGGCGGTGATACCGCCGAATCTCGAAGCCGGCAGTCTGCGCGAGCTTTCCGCGGGAGCGCGGGGTCTGCTCTGCGATCGCGAGCTGGCTTCGCTCGGTCTCGAGGAGCTGGCGATCCTGGGCTGGCCCGCGAATCCCTCGCCGCGCTGGATATCGCTCGAAGCCGAGAGCTGCGTGCTCGAGCTGTGCACCTCGGGCTCGACCGGCGCGCGCAAGCTCGTGCCGAAGACGTTGGATCAACTCGAGAGCGAGATCGAAGCTCTCGAGCGCGAGTTCGGGGCCCGCTGCGCAGATGCGGTCGTCCTCGGCACCGTCTCGTTCCAGCACATCTACGGCTTGTTGTTCCGCGTGCTGTGGCCCTTGTGCGCCGGCCGCGTCTTCGCCGACCAGTCGACCGCGGATCCGGCGCAGATCGCGGAGGCGTTGGAATCGTGTCCGCGCGGCGTTCTGGTCAGCTCGCCGGCGCACTTGAAGCGTCTGCCCGAGCTGCTCGACCTCGCGCGATTGCGCGCGGGCTGCGTCGAGATCTTCTCCTCGGGCGGAGCCCTCGATGGCGAGACCGCGCGCTGCTTCGAGGCGCAGCTGGGCTTCGCGCCCGCGGAAGTCCTGGGCTCGACGGAGACGGGCGGAATCGCGTGGCGGCGTCAGGATTCCAAGCCGCAATCGCATCTGTGGACGCCCTTCCCGGGAGTGCGCGTCGAGAGCCGCGATGGACTGCTCCAGGTCCAATCCAGGCCTGCTGGAACAGGAGGCGGCGCGACCACGGGTGACGCGATCGAGCTGCAGAGCGACGGCCGCTTCCAGCTGCTCGGGCGCGCCGATCGGATCGTCAAGCTGTTCGACGAGCGCGTGTCGCTGGTCGAGCTCGAGTCGCGTCTGTGCGCCCATGCTTGCGTCCGATCGGCGGCGGCGCTGACGCTGGAGCGCAAGGGAACGCCGCGCATTGCCGCGGCCCTGGTTCTCTCCAAGGAAGGGGAGCGAGTCTTGCGCGAGAGCGGCAAGGCTGCGCTCGTCGCCGCTCTGCAGGCCCATCTGCGCGCGTTTTTTCGCGCCACGGCCTTGCCGCGCGCCTGGCGCTTCGTCGAGCGGCTGCCGGAAGACGCGCAGGGCAAGACCAGCGTGCAATCGCTCGAAACCCTGTTCGCCGAGAGCTCGTGGACGCGCACGGCAAAACTCCTCGAGCGTTCCCAGGCGAACGACGCCGCGCTGGAGCTCGAGCTGGAAGTCCCGAGCGACCTGTGGTGCCTGCGCGGACACTTCGAAGGCTTCCCCGTGGTGCCCGGCGTGGTCCAGCTGCAGTGGGTGATCGAATGGGCCGGCGAATGGCTCGGCGGCGCGCTCGCGGTGCGCGGCGTCGAAGGCCTGAAGTTCAAGCTCTTCCTCGCCTCGGGCGATCGCTTCCGTCTGCGCGTCGAGAAGGCTTCGGCGGAGAAGCTGCGCTTCCGACTGTGGAACGAGCGCGGCGAATTCAGCTCCGGTCGCGTGCTCCTCGGACAGGCAGCGCCATGAGCTTCAAGCCCGCGGCCCTGATCGGAATCTTCAACCACGGCGACACGATCGCGGACGTGGTCGAGCCGCTGTGCGCCCAGGGCCTTCCAACTCTGATCGTCGACGACGGCAGCGACGAGCACACGCGCGCTAAACTCGACGAGCTCTCGCGCAAGAACCCGACGGTCCGCGTCAAGCATTTGAACGTCAACCGCGGAAAAGGCGCGGCCTTGATCCATGGCTTCGAGGTCCTGGCTCGCGAGGGCTTCACCCACGCCGTGGTGCTCGACGCCGACAAGCAGCACGATACAGGCGACGTGGAGAAATTCCTCG
>Ga0193706_1000922_pt1 | contig 14382 bp, 18 predicted proteins | sample U3c1metaG_FD_160130 | JGI IMG/M metagenome (GOLD analysis project Ga0193706, IMG submission 160130) | Soil microbial communities from a riparian zone of the East river system, Colorado, United States - U3c1 | ecosystem: Environmental > Terrestrial > Soil > Riparian zone | place: USA: East River... | reverse complement strand
ACGACCTGAGTGCCGCGCGCAGCCTCTACCAGAGCGTCGGCTTCGAGAACGTGAGCACGGAGCACGCCTTGCGCTGGGGTCGCCAGATGGAGTGGCAGCGCTACGAACTCGAGCTATGAGCGCCCCGGCACCCGCGTCGCACGGGCACTGCCGCGCTTTTTTCATCACTGTGATGAAGAAAGCGCGGCACCGGGGTGTCTAGCCTCCGCGCGGTGAACCCGCGGATCGTCGTCGCGCTGTTCCTCGTGGGCGTCTTCGCCCTCGGGGCCGTCGTGCTGGCGGCCGGCGGGGACGAGAGCGACGAGGCCTCACCCAACACCTTCGAGGGCTCGCTGATGCCGAAGGGGGTCCGCGCGCCGGACTTCTCGCTCAAGAACGAGGACGGCGAGACCATCTCGATGCGCTCGCTGCGCGGCCGGCCGGTGGTGGTGACGTTCCTCTACACGACCTGCCAGGACAGCTGCCCGATCCAGGCCCAGACGGTGCGCGGCGCTCTCGACGACCTCGGCCACGACGTGCCCGCCCTGGCCATCGCGGTCGACCCGCCACGCGACACGCCCGAACGCGCGCAGGCATTTCTCGCAAAGCAGCGAGCCACCGGCCGCATCGACTTCGTGCTCGGCTCGCGCGCGGAGCTGCGCCCGATCTGGAAGGGCTACGCGATCCGGCCCCAGGCGGTGGACGAGGAGCACATGGCACGCATCACGCTGGTCGACTCGCGCGGCTTCCAGCGGATCGGCTACCCGGGAGCGGAGGCCACGCCCGAGCGCCTGGCGCACGACCTGCGCCTGCTGGAGCGCGAAGCTTCTCCTACCGGCTAGGTAGGATTTGCCTCAGTGATGTTCTCGACCAAAGCCGAGTACGGCGTTCGCGTGATGGCGCATCTCGCCAAGCACGAAGGCGATACTCCGATTTCGCTCGCCACGATCGCGGATGCCGAGGGGCTCCCGCTCGCGTATCTGGAGCACCTGGTGCAGCGGCTGCGCAAGGCGGAGCTCGTGGAGTCGCGCCGTGGCGCTCACGGCGGCTACACGCTGGCGCGCGAGGCTTCGGACATAACGATGGCCGAGGTCGTACGCGCGCTCGAGGGCGAGATAGCCCCGATCGAGTGCATCAGCGCCGATCCAGATGGCGGGCTCATCTGCGTCCGCGAGGGCGAGATGGGTCACGACCCATGCCCAACAAAGCTGCTGTGGACCCGTGTACAGGGGTCCATCGTCCGAACCCTGAATGAGATGACGCTGGCCGACCTCGCAAGGCCGGCCCGCACCCGACCGGAGAAGACCACCGTATGACCCTTGAAGTCCAGAACCTGCACGTGCGCACCGAGGATCGGGAGATCCTCCACGGCGTCGACCTCGTCGTGAAGAAGGGTGAGACCCACGCGCTGATGGGCCCGAACGGCTCGGGCAAGTCAACGCTCGCCAATACGCTGATGGGCAACCCCAACTACGAGGTCACCGAGGGTCGCATCCTCCTGAATGGTGAGGACCTGACCGAGGCGGCCCCCGACGAGCGCGCCCGCGCAGGCCTCTTCATGGCCTTCCAGTACCCGGCCACGATCCCGGGTGTGTCGGTAGCGAACTTCATGCGGATGGCGATGAACGCCGGACGCGAGGAGCCGATCAAGGTCAAGGAGTTCGGAGCCCTGCTGGGCAAGAACATGGAGCTGCTCAAGATCGAGCGCGCATTCACGAGCCGCTACCTCAACGAGGGCTTCTCGGGTGGCGAGAAGAAGCGCGCCGAGATCCTCCAGCTCGCGATGCTCCAGCCGGACTTCGCGGTGCTCGACGAGACCGACTCAGGGCTCGACATCGACGCCCTTCGAATCGTCTCCGAGGGCGTTAACGCCATGCGCGGCGACGAGCGCGGCTTCCTCATCATCACGCACTACACGCGCATCCTGAACTACGTGAAGCCGGACTTCGTGCACATCCTGATCGACGGCCGGATCGTCCGCGCGGGCGGCTCGGAGCTGGCCGACGAGCTCGAGGAGAAGGGCTACGAGTTCGTGCGCGAGGAGGTGGCCGCGCGTGGCGCCTGAGTTCGTAGAGAACCGCCGCCGCGCCGCGCTCGAGGTCTACGAGGCTCAGGAGACGCCGACCTGGCGCCGCTCCGGCTTCTGGACCACCACGCTGCGCGGCCTCGACCTCGACGCCCTGGAACCGCGCCGCTACGAGCCGGGCCTTCCCCAGCTCGAACTCGGCGACGACGAGCACTCGGCCCTGATCGTCCAGCGCGGCGCGAGCGTCGTGCACACCGACGTGAACGACGACCAGATCGTCGTCATGCCCCTCGAGCAGGCGATCGAGGAGCACCCCGAGCTGGTCGAGGAGCACTTCGGCAAGCGGCTTCCCTTTGAAGAGGACAAGTTCGCGGCCGGCACGGCCGCCTTCTGGACCGGCGGGGTGTTCATCCACGTGCCGAAGAACGCGCGCGTGGAGAAGCCGATTCAGGTGGTCTGGCTGCTCGACGAGCCGGGAACCGCGCAGTGGGCCCACACGCTCGTCGTGGTGGGCGAGCACGCCGAGGTGCGCATCCGCGAGTTCTTCCTCGGTGGTGACTTCGAGGGGCAGGCGCTGCACGCGGGCGCGTTCGAGCTGTACGCCGACACCGGCGCCCAGGTGGACCTCGCGCACTACCAGGACTGGGGCAGCGGGCACGTGTACGACCTGTCGACCCGGCGGGTCGAGGTCGGGCGCGACGCGCGCGTGAAATGGGTGCCGATCCACCTCGGCGGGCACCTCACCAGGCAGACGCTCGACATCATCACCGCCGAGCCCGGCTCCGACATGCGCCACACCGGCATGTACTTCACCGAGCGCGACGAGCACCTCGACCTGTTCACCACCGACAGGCACGAGGCGGGCCACACCACCGGGGACACCGTGTGGAAGGGCGCGCTCACGGGCGAATCGCGCGCCTCGTATGAGGGGCTGATCCACATCCTGCCGAAGGCACCGGAGGTGGACACGTACCTCCAGACGCACCAGATGCTGCTCTCGCCGAAGGCGAAGGGCGACGCGATTCCGTCGCTGATCGTCGAGGTGGACAACGTGAAGGCCTCGCACGGCGGCACCGTCGGCGAGCTCGACGACGAGCAGATCTTCTACATGATGACCCGCGGGATCCCACGTGCCGAGGCGGTGCGGGTGCTCGTCGAGGGCTACTTCGAGGAGGTCATCATGCGGCTCGACGACCCCGGCCTCGAGGACCTCGTGCGACGGCGGATCAGCGAGAAGCTGGCCGAGGCGGAGGACCAGGTCAAGGAGTTCATCGGGGAGCGCGCCGAGGCGGGCTGATGGGAGCGGTTGCTGACAAGCCCCTCGTCGACGTCCGCGCCGACTTCCCCGTGCTCTCCCGCGAGTTCGAGGGCAAGCGCGTGGCGTACCTCGACTCGGCCGCCACCGCGCAGCGTCCCGAGCAGGTGATCGCGGCGATGGACCGCTTCCAGCGCGAGTCCTACGCGCCGATCCATCGCGGCGTGTACGAGCTGGCCCGAGAGTCCACGGACGCGTTCGAGTCGGCCCGCGTGCGCATCGCGGAGTTCGTGGGCTGGGACCCGGCGTGCTCGATCTTCACGCGCAACGCAACGGAGGCGATCAACCTCGTCGCGTACTCGTGGGGGCGCGAGAACGTCGGCGAGGGCGACGAGGTGCTCATCACCGAGATGGAGCACCACTCGAACATCGTGCCCTGGCAGATGCTCTGCGAGGACACCGGCGCGAAGCTGCGCTACCTGACGCTCACGGACCATGCCGAGCTGTCGCTCGACGAGCTCGACTCGGTGCTCGCCGAGGGACGGGTGAAGGTCGTTGCCGTGGCACACGTGTCGAACGTGCTCGGCACCATCAACCCCGTGGCCGAGATCGTGCGGCGAGCGCGCGCGGCCGGCGCCGTGACGGTGATCGACGGAGCGCAGGCCGTGCCCCAGCTGCCGCTCGACCTCCGCGAGATCGACGCGGACTTCTACGCCTGGACCGGCCACAAGGCGCTCGGTCCCACGATCGGGCTTCTGCACGGGCGGCGCGAGCTGCTCGACGGCATGCGGCCGTTCCTCGGCGGCGGCCACATGATCTCGCGCGTGGAGCGCGAGCACTCGACCTGGAACGAGCTGCCCTTCAAGTTCGAGGCCGGCACGTCGGCTGCCACCGAGGCCGTCGGGCTCGGCGCCGCGGTCGAGTACCTCGACGCGATCGGCATGGAGAGCGTCCGTGCCCACGAGCGCGACCTGACCGCCTACGCCCTGGAGCGCCTGCCCGAGGTCGAGGGAATCCACCTGTACGGGCCTTCGGACCTCGACCACCGCGGCGGCGTCGTGGCGTTCGCGATCGACGGCATCCACCCGCACGACATCGCCGAGCTCTGCGACCGCGAGGCGGTCTGCGTACGTGCCGGCCATCACTGCGCGCAGCCGCTGATGCGCTGCCTCGGCGTGGGCGCCACCGCCCGCGCCTCCTTCCACGTCTACAACTCGCGCGACGAGGTGGACCGACTGGTCGACGCGCTCGTCAAGGCACGAGAGGTATTCGAGCTCTGATGGACGCTCTCTACCGCGATTTCATCCTCGAGCACTACAAGAGCCCCCGGAACTTCGGGGAGCTCGAGCAGCACGACCTCGAGTGGCACGACCACAACCCGCTCTGCGGTGACGAGCTGGGCGTGCACATCGTGGTCGAGGACGGTCGCGTGAAGGACCTGCGCTTCCACGGCCAGGGCTGCGCCATCTCGCAGGCGGCCGCGTCGATTTCCTCCGAGGAGCTGATCGGAATGCCGCTCGAAGAGGTGCAGCGCCTCGGCGCCGACTGGGTGATCGAGCAGCTCGGCATCGACATCTCCCCCACGCGCCGCAAGTGCGCGCTGCTGTCACTCAAGGTGATGCGCGGCGCCACGACGGGCGACGCGAGCTGGCCCGAGTAGCCCGCGTGCCGCCCCGTGCGGCACTACAAGGAACAAGACATCTTCCCGGCGTGCCACGTGCTCAGCGTCTCTAGCGTCGGCGGGCGAGCACGACCATGCGGCTGGCTTCCCGCGAGAGGACGGCTCCGTCGAAGCCACCCCACGTCGTCTCCACGATTAGGCCGGCCTCCTCCAACATTGCTGTTAGTTCTCTGGGACCGTAGACGCGGAGCTCAAGGACGAGATCCCGGCGTCCGCCATCGGGCTGGAGGAAGGTCCAGGTCGCGCGGCTACGGCGCTCGGCCGGGTCGAAACTGCGCCGTTCGAGGATGGGTGCGCCGTCGCCACGCCCCGGCGAGTGCCACTCCTGAGAATGTCCCGCCAACCAGTGGAGGTTGAAGACGTCGATCAAGAATGCTCCACCTGGCTTCAGTGCCCGGGCGGCGACGTTTAGCACGCGTTGATCGTCGTCGACGGTTTCGAGGTAGCCAAACGAGCTGAACAGGTTGAGGACCGCGTCGAACTCGCGGTCGAAAGAGACCTCGCGCATGTCGGTGTGCACGAACGTGATGTCGAGGCCGTCCTCGGCCGCGGCGCCGCGGGCGATCTCAAGAGCGCGCTTGCTGATGTCTACTCCCGTGACCTGGCAGCCACGCCGCGCAAGCTCCAGGCTGTGGCGCCCATGCCCGCAGGGGAAGTCCAGGACGGCCGCGTCGCGCGACAGTCCGAGTTTCTCGAGGACGAAGTCGACTTGACGCAAGGTCAGCGCTTGGGGGATCCGGCGCGCGACCCCGTCGAGCCACTCGTCCCGATCGAAGAGCGTCTCGTACCAGGTGGGATCGACCTCAGTCGAGGGGCTCGTCAAGGTCGCTCCTCTGCGATCTGAGACAGGCAGCAGCCTGCGTGCGACGCGACACCTGGAGCTTCTCGAGGATGTGATGCACATGGTTCTTGACGGTCGCCACCTCGATGAACAGCTTCCGGGCGATCTCCTTGTTCGAGAGTCCTTCGTCGATGAGTCGGACGATCTGTACCTCTCGGGCTGTCAGAGGGGACTCGTCGACGTCGGCTCGCCGTGCTCCTGCGAGCCCGTTGATGTGCCGGACGAGGCTGGCGGCCACGTCGGAGGACCAGGCCAACTCGCCGCCGGCGACGCGCTCGAGCGCGGTCGCGACTTCGTGAGCCGATGCAGCGGATCCAACGAAGCCGGAGACTCCGGCCTCGGCGCAGGCCACGATGGTCTCCTCGCGCTCGAGCAGGTCCACCGCCACGACTCTCGGCGCGCGGGACCGCGCCGCGAGGGCTGCGACGGCCGACAGTCCGTCGGACCGCGAGGTCGCGACCAGCGCGACCTCGCAATCGCTTCGGTCGAACGCGGCGATGGCGTCGTCGGCGGTGGCTGCGCTGCCCGCGACCGCGATGCCCCCTTCGCTCGCCAGGAGTCCCGCCAAGCACTCGCGTAGCAGTGGCGTTGCGGCGACGATAAAAACACGGGTAGCGCTGATTGGGTGCCGCCCTTCCGTCTCGCCTGACAGGTCGACGCTAGACCCATGTGACGAGGATGCAACCTGTTTAGGGCAAGGGCACAACTTCGGCTGACTAAGCTCGCGAGCCATTCTCATCCGCGAGAGGTTTCACGCTACGGCCACGACGAAGAAGACGAAGTGGGCGACGATCAGAGGGAGTATCGAAGGAACCGCTAGGAACAGCAGGCCGTGGACCACGCCTACAACGACCGCGCCGAGGACCGGGAACATCGCGCTGTGCCACGACGGCATGCGGAACGTCTGAGTCAGAGCGAACAGGAGCACCGAGGCGGCCAGCGCAAGGGCTGCGCTTGAGTCGCGGAGCACGGTGATCACCACGCCCCGAAAGACCGTCTCCTCGACGGCGATGTACGCGAAGCTCAAGGCGACAGCCACGGCGGGCGCGATCTCCGCGGCTTGGAAGAAGAGCCGCATCCAGCCGCTCCGCGATAGGGCCAACCAGTCGTCCGCGTCCGTCGGCGTACGACCGGGCGCGACCGCCAGTCCGACCTGCATGCCGACGTAGCCGACGAACGTCGCGAGCGCCGCCTCGCCGATGCCGAGGGCCATTCCAAGCGCGACGAGCTCGGGCTGAATCTCAGCGGGCTGGATCTGGCCCAGACCAACGTCGAGAACCGCGATGAGCCCCGCGCAGAACAGGAGCTGGAGGAGCCCGCCCATTCCCAGGCGCACCACGGCCTCCACCTCGCCGCTCGAGTACCGCCGCGCACCGGGGAAACGGCCCAGGACGAGCTGAGTCGGCCACCGGACATCGTCCAGGCTCCGGCCCAGCACCAGGCCGTAGAAGATCACCACACACGCGGCGAGCGCCGCGCACGACGCGATCGCGCTCATTGCCGGTGGCCCCTCGCCTCGGCGACAGTCATGAGGTTGAAGACGACGTGAGCGACGACAGCTGGGACGATCGTCCCGTAGATCAATACGAGGACGAGTGCCACGACGCCCAGGGGCAGCTTCGCCGCCACCTGCCGCAACCCGAACCAAATGTGGGTCAGCGCAAAGACCAGCACCAAGCCGGCGCAGGCCGTGGCGAACAGGAGCTGCCCGGGAAGCAGCCTGGCGGTCTCCAGAAGGACCCCACGGTGAAGCATCTCCTCGAGGGCGGCCACCACGCTGCTCGAGGCGAAACCCCAGCTCCACCCCGCGAGAACCGCCCGGCGCTTCCGCTGAATCCGCCATACGCCGCTCGGCCGCCGGCGCGGCGCCACGGCTTGATCGAGCCCGACGGTCTCGGTTCGCGGGTACCGATCGGCGACCCGGCCGCGCGCAGTGCCACGAACATGCTGGCCGCTCGCTGCGTGCCGGCGCTCCAGCGTCCGCAGGATCAATTGGTCGAATCGCTTCGCGCCCAACCCTCCAGCCAGCCCGGTGGCGGCCCCCACGACCCAAACCGCGGAGGGAGCGCTCCCGAAGGCGTCCACGCCCACGACGCTCACCCCGTAGGCGACCACGACTGCCAGCACCACGCAGTAGACAAACGGGAAGCTGATCCGCCGGGAAGTCAGCCAGCGCGAATACGCTTGAGCAGTCAGCGAAAAGGTGCTGAGACCGTAAACGACGACGATCGCGAGGCTGTATGCGTGCGCGTCAGGGATAGGGGTGGGGGTGGCGGTGAGACGCGCCGCCATAGTCGTCGAAGCGCGGATGGCACACGGGCGGAGCACTCGGGAGCGACAGCGCGAGCGTGTCCGGCGACCACATTCGCGCCACGCGGAAGCCGAGGTCGCGGACATCGTCGGTTGTCAGGTCCAGCTCGAGGACGTCTTTGCCGCCATCGCGGAAGGCTTCGATGATGGTTTTTACCTCCTCGTCGGCGGCGAGCCCGGGTTCGTGGGGTAGCTCCGAAGCAGGGCGCGGATCCGTCCGTCCGAACTTCCGGTCGATGTACTCGCCGTGCTCGGCGTGGTAGGTGACATTCGAGTCGAGATCGAAGATCTGCGCGGGATCGGGGTCCTCGGTCCGCGTCCGCTGCAGCGCCTCGTTCACCAGGCCGACCTTGGCCAGGTGCATGACCCCGATCGCCTCGGCCAGGGCTTTGTAGATTGCGCGCGCGACATCAAAGTCCGAGCCCATGCCCACGGAGATCGCCGGCAGGCCGGCGTTGCGCTTGCGCATGACGCAGGCGATTACCGCGGTCGGCAGGTCGGGGCTCTCAAGCCAGTAGAACGATGGGACCGCGGCGGCGCGACGAAAGAGCTTCTCGATCAGGCGCTCCACTGGAGCGCAGCGTGTGTCGAGGATGACCTCCGGCGCGACCGCGTCGGTGTACCAATGGCCCATCACGGCGTCGATCTGCACGAGCTCCAGGAGGGCATTACGCCGCGCCAGCGTCGGGCTGGTGTGGGCCGCTGTGCCGGTCGTGACCCCTGGAGCGAGAGCCCTCTCGCCGTTCCCCAGGACATAGCCGACGAACGCGAGCTGAGCGGGGACCCACAGCCGCTCCTCGTCCACGGCGGATCGCATCTCGACCCATCCGAGGGGCTCGTCCAGCGCAAATGGCTGGAAGAGAAAGCCCTCCGATTCGTACTGGTCGGCGGCGAAGAGTCGCAGCCGCTCGGGTTCGAGCACGCGCTCGCCCTCCGCCAGCATTTCGTCGCGCGTGGCCATCCGGATTGTGTGCGCGCCGGTGCGTGCGGCCACGAGCTGGCAATAGCGCTCGATCGACTCCGCGAGTGTCTTGATCATCGCCTCGTCGGTCGTAATCCCCCCTCCGCCGATGTGGTACGAGCCCGGCTCGCGGCGGTTCAGAAGCAGGTGGACCCCGGTTAGCTGGCCGCCGGCCACGACGAAGCGTGGATCTGCCCGGCCCCGAAGGATGAAGCCGATGCCCTGGTCGAGTCCACACAACGGGTTGGTCAGCCGATCCAGCAGCCGCTTGGTGTCCGTGCGGAGGTCGCGCTCGAGTGTCCCCGCCGTGATCTGCACTATCTCGCCAGTGCCTCCATCCCGAAGTACAGTTCGCTCGCGTCTCGCTCGGGCACGCAGCCGCACGCCGGGCAGGTCGGGGCGCGCAGGACCTCGTTGAAGTTGAACTCCATGGTCGGGAGATAGATCGTTAGGACCTTCCCGAGCGTGAAGGAGTAGCCCGTCAACGCGAAGTTGAGGGCCTCGAGGGCGGCGTGCGAGGCCAGGATGCCCAGCAGCGCCGGCTCGATCGCGAGCGGTCCGCGGCGGACCTCGCCCTCCGCGAGCGCTTGCTTATAGCGCTGATAGCTTCCGTTCTCGCGCAGGTTCATCGTCACCCGCAGCTCGAGGCACTCGAAGCAGGCGGTCCGATGAGGCACGAAGATCGGGCCCACGATGAGGAACGGGCCGTCGAGCGCCACGTTCATCCAGGGCACGCGCAACTCCGCGCAGACGCGGTTCAAAGCCTGGCTCGCCAGCGGGTTCACCGCCTTCTCGGCGTGCACGATGAACGAGCCTCGCCAGTGCTCAAAGACGGCGAGCCGGCTCTCGAGCTCGAGGCCGTCGAACAACCACGAGCGATCCGGATCCGACAGCGCGGCCGAGGCGGCGTCGCCGGGGAGGGCCATTTCGACCGGCTTGCCGTCGAGGCTCGGCTGCATGTAGCCGCGGATCGCGGCGCACAGGTCTCCGTCTCCGAGCAGGACGACGGATGCGGCGCGGGTCGCGTCCGGCTCCGAGCGCCATGAGCCCACCGTGTCGAGGAAGTAGTCGAGGGCACTGGACGACGAGGTCTCTAGGACGTCGAGTCCCTCGAGGTGGTCGAGCAGAGCTTCGATCTCCCGGCGCGGAACGCCGAGCTTGCGCGAGATCTCCTTCGGGGTGAACGACCCGTTCAGGTGCTGGAGGATCGGGTACAGCGTTCCGGACCCCGACTCGTCGGCGACGGTATGCGAGACGGCGTTCCAGACGCCGTATCGCAGTTCAACGCGGTCAAGGCTGTGCGGAACAAGCGAGTAGAAGCGCTTAATTCGCGGCATGTCGTTCCTGGCCTCCATCAGTCGGTCGGTGCTCCGACGATCACTGTGTGCAGCAGCGTCTGAAATCGGCCGTCGATTCCGAGCGCGTCGTGCACCTCGTCGTCGTAGACGCTGGCGCAGTCGACGCTGCCGAATCCGACCCCCATGGTCGCCAGGTGGATGTTCTGCGCGATCGCGCCCGCCTCCAGGAACAGGAATCGGACTCCGCGGCTGCCGTACTTGCGCATCGACCTCCATGGGTGCCCGACAAGCAGGAAGATCGCCGCTGCCCGGCGGAGCGTCAGTGCGTCCTCGAAGATGGCAAACGAGTCCAGCAGCGGCGGGAGCTCGTGTGGCTCATGCGTTCTGATCAGTTGATCGACATGCGGGTCGTAGCGATACACGCCCCCCTCCAGCCGGCGGATCCGCAGCGCGACGACGTGCAGGTCGACGGGGAACAGTCCGCCGCCCGACGCTACCGCGCGGAACGCCAGCGTCGCCTCCCCGTCGCCGGGCACCTGAACCTTCGCGCGAGCGGTAACTCCGGCCGCGCTCCGGACGACGCTCGCCAGTTCCACGAGCCCGAGGGAATCGCCGGTGAAGTGCCGGCTGCTGCGCCGCCGCCGGATCGCCTCTCCGAGCTCGAGGCGCAGCGGCACGCCGTTCGGGAGCGGCATCGTGTCGATTGCGTCCTCGTTCCCCTCCTGTCCGGCCAGCGATAGCAGCACGACGCCGTCCGGGCGAAAATAGGCCTGGACCGAGACCTCGGTCTCACGGTCGCTTCGGACGAGTCGTGTGCCGGCGAGGAACTCCTCCCCGATCTGCGCCGGCGTCACATGATCGGGCGCCCTGTAGCGGAGGCCATGGCTGCGAAAGCCGGTGGCGCCCGCCGCCAGGTGGACGTTCCGGTAGGAGTTCGAGAACACGGCGACGGACGCGAGTGCAGCGTCCGCCGCCGGCTCGTCATCGGGTGTGTTCACGCCTAGCGGTTCCGTCGCAGCTTGCGCCCGATGCGGATCGCCTCGCGATGCGTGCGGAGCTGCTTCGCGTCCAACTGGCGCGCGAACCGCCCAACCTTGAAGTGCTCGTGGGTGTGTTCCTCGAGCTCCACGAGTCCGCAGAGGCCGCCCTGAGGATCCTGAACGATCGCAAACCTCCCCACCTGGTCGGTCACCTGACCGAGTCCCCGCTCCTTCTTGTGGAGCTCTCGGTAGTCAGGCAGCGCCGCGGCCGGCATCTCCATATCGCCCTGGGCGACGATCACTCCGCTAAGCGCCTCCGCGCGCCCAACCGCCGCGTCGAGGTCGTCGGTGGAGAAGTGCGGCATCGGGATCTCGTGGTCGTTGTGCCGGTCGGCGATCAGGATGTCGACCCCGTCCTCCGAGCCGATCGCATGCCAGGAGTTCTCGGTGGAGAGTCCTGGCGCGAAGTCGTACTCGAGGACGGCGCCCCAGAAGTCCTGTGCCGTGTCGGGGTCGCCGGACGGCATACCGACCATAATCAGCTTCGCGCCCATCTTCGGTTCCTCCTGTAGGACTGGCCTTGACTTACTTGACGCAGCTGGTGGTGCAGGTCGAGCCCCACGAGGTGGTCGTGCCACCCGGCACCATCAGCTGTGTCCTAGCCGCACCGGGAGCGCGCACTTCCTCCTCGCCGAAGCACTGGTGCTCGACAAACGACTCAGTGTTGAGCTTCATGGCCGCCCTGGCCTCCTTTCTGAATGCCTGACCTCGCTGTCATGTCGCTTTGGGTGGTCGGCCCAGACCCGTTGGCTTTCTCGGGGTCCAGCGACTGGCACCAAGATGATCCGACGACTTACCTCCGCTGGCAATGGATCCTCAGGTCTAGAAGGGGTTCATCTTTCGGCTTCCCCAAGTCTCTGCTGAGGGGCGGGCTGGCACGCCAGCGCGCGCGCCCCGGCCGCAGAGGTCGACACCTCGGCGCCGGCGGGGCTACCGCCGTGTAGTGCAGTCCTGCGAAACCTGGCTCAGGGCTGCCTGTGTATGTCGTCCACCCAGTGGATCTGCTCCGGGTTGGGCTCGACCGCCGGCATGTCGAGGTTCACGACGACCGGCTCCTGCCCACTGCGCACGACCACGCACGACAACGAGTCGTCGGGGCTGGCATTGATCTCCTGGTGCGGCACGTACGGCGGGACGAAGATGAAGTCCCCCGGGCCTGCCTCGGCCACGAACTCGAGCCGCTCGCCCCAGCGCATCCGCGCCCTGCCGCTCACCACGTAGATCACGCTCTCCAGCTCACCGTGGTGATGCGGGCCGGTCTTGGCGTCGGGGTGAATGACAACGGTTCCGGCCCAGAGCTTCTGGGCGCCCGCCCGGGCAGCGTCGATCGCCGCTTCGCGCGCCATCCCCGGCGTCTGCGGCGTGTTCGGGTCCAGTTCGTCGGCATGAACGACCCGCACTCCATCCAGCCGCCAGTCGGTGGGCACCCGACAAGTATCGCGCGATCCGCCAGCTACTAGCCGCCCGGAAGGGCCGATCGCAGAGGAGGGAAGTCGGCGACCATGTCAGCCGCCTCCGCCTGGAAGATCTCCATCGGCTCGGGCAGGCCGCGGAATCGCCAGTCGCCGAGGCTCCTCAGCCCGACCCCGTCCGGGAGCGAGTCGAGGACAGCGTCGCGAACGGCCGAGGACATCACGATCTGCCCGCCGTGCGCCGCGAAGCAGATACGCGCCGCGGCGTGGACCGCGAGGCCCACGTAGCCGGTATCCGTGAGCGCCGGACGCCCGCGGTGCAGGCCCACCCGTAGCCGCACCCTGCTGTCCGCGGGCCAGGGGCCGGCCTCCATCGCCCGCTGAACCGCGAGCGCACCATCGAGCGCCGGGGGCGCCCGTTCGAACACAGCGAAGACGTCGTCGCCGCGCGCGGACACCACGTGACCGCCCGCCTGCCGCACCGCGGCGCGCACCACCCGGCGGACATCACCGAGCAGCCGTGCGTATTGGTCGTCGAGGCGCGCGAGCAGCTCGGTCGAGCCCTCGATGTCAGCCAGCAGGAAGGTCACGTCGCCTGTCGGGAACTTGCGCTGCGGTTGCAGCTGCGCGCTGATGAAGCCGATCGGCATGATCCCGTGCCGCTTGGCCGACCGCAGCAGCCGGCTGCGCGCCCGGTCGCGCGCCTCCTCGTTCTCGAACGCAACCTGGCCGAAGCGTGCGAGTGCATTGCGCACATGCGCCGCGTCGTGAATCGGCAGTCGTCGCCGGCCCTCGGAGTCGACGTAGGCAAAGGCGCTGTTTGGCAGCTGCGCGCGCTCTTTTGCCGTGAGCGGTGGCACTGGGCGACTATCGCACCTGCGCGGCGCGTGCGGCCTCCGCCTGCGCCGCGTCCATCCACATCTCCCAGCGGCCGGACGCAGACTCGCGGTCGCCCAGGAAGCGGTATGGGCGCCGCCCTCCGAACTCCGTGTGGCGCATGTGCGAGACGCCGCCGAGCACGGACGCGATCCGTCGCCGCGGCCAGCCGATCGCGTCCTCGATCTCGGGGAAGGGCCGGGGCCGGTCGGGCGCATCGGCGAGTCCGTCGAGGAGCTCGCGCATTAGGTCGCTGCAGCGGTCGTGGAAGCGCGCGATCTCGCCGGGGTCGGTCATCGCGTTGTGCGGAGCGTGTTGAGCGGGCAAGGTCAACCGCCCAGGCTCGGCTGGTAGGCATCCGCCACCGTACGGAGGCAGTCCGCCATAGCCGCGTTCGTGAGGTCCGGCTCGGCATCGAGGTACGCGCCCCGCGCGGCGCGTAGCTCGTCGTGGCGCTCGCGCAGCGACTCGACGGCGGCCTGGTCAGTGACCACGACCTTCCGGAACAAGCGTCCCTTCGTTGCCACGAGGCCGGCCGCCGAGGCCTCGGCGAAGCAGTGGTTGCACACGGTGCCCCAGGGTGAGCGGTTGTCGAGCTCGAGCGCCCGCACCAGCGCGCGCACGCCCCCGTCGGCATCTCCGACGGTGCGGGCAGCGTCCAGCAAAGCGCCCTCGAGCCCCGGCAGTCTGGCGCAGCTGTCGA